>Ga0055526_1001222_pt1 | contig 18477 bp, 17 predicted proteins | sample AraplaCol_mMF_r2_FD_55013 | JGI IMG/M metagenome (GOLD analysis project Ga0055526, IMG submission 55013) | Arabidopsis root microbial communities from North Carolina, USA - plate scrape MF_Col_mMF_r2 | ecosystem: Host-associated > Plants > Roots > Endosphere | place: USA: North Carolina... | reverse complement strand
GAACTCGACCACGACCTCTTCGCCTGGCGACGATCGAACCGGGTGACGATCGGTCACGACGTCTGGATCGGCCACGGCGCCACCATCCTGCCTGGCGTCACCGTCGGCAATGGCGCGGTGATCGGCGCCGGCGCCGTCGTCTCCAAGGATGTCGAGCCCTACACCATCGTCGGCGGCGTCCCCGCGAAGCTCATCCGCAGCCGTTTCAACGAAGGTATTGGCGAGCGGTTGGACACGCTCGCCTGGTGGGACTGGGACCACCAGCGCCTGCGCCGCGCGCTTGACGATTTCCGCGAACTGACGGCCGAGGAATTTCTGGTGCGCTACGCATAAGTGATCAGGCGCCGAGCGCAGGTTCGGCGCCCTCTCGAGCTGAGAACGAGGCGATCTACGGCCCGTTCACCAGTCTCAGAATCAACTGGTGGATATTGCCGCCGTCGGTGAGCTCAACCTGGTCGAAGTCGCGGCTGCGCTGGCGTTGTGCCTGCGAGAGCGCGCCGAGGCGCTTGGTCATTTCGGTCCTGATCTTGCGGCACTTCGGATCATCGGGGACGGTGAGCCCCAAGGTCGCGCCTTCGATCGCGCGCACCATTTCCTTGATGAAATCCCCGTGCACGAGTTCGTGCTTGCGCACCCCGTCGATGAAGATGTCCCAATTTTCGCGTGTGCCCGCAGGCAGAGGCTTCGCGGGCTTCGGCAGGGTATAGGTGATGATCAGCTTCGGCTTTGCCGTCGTCAGCACGCAGGCGCCTGCCTGTTCTTCGTACTTCCGCGTCCAGGTCAGCTTGAAATTGGTATGGGCGATCGCCCGGCCAATTCCGGCCTTCGGCCCGCGCTCGCCGATCGAAGCATAAAGGCCCGCGCCCGTCTGCCCTTCGATGACATAGGGCGCTTCCTTCTCGACCGCCAGCCACTCGGCAAACGCACTGCGCGGCGTGGACGCGAGGCAAAGGGCAACCACGCCCAGACAAAGGCTTTTGTTCAATCCAAACCTCGACGTTCGCCCCTTACGGCGCACAACTCTACCAGCCTTCCTTAAACGGGAATCGGCGGATGGCAACAGTTCAAGTGCAAAGGCACCGCAGCCCAATCTGAGCCGCGGTGCCCTTGTCGTTTATCCGATCGTGTCGAGCCAGTTGCGGGAGGGGTCAACAGGCCGACGATAACGACCTTAGTTGACGGCAGTCAGCGTCATCGATGTGCCGGTGGCCGCAAGGTTGAGGCCGATCTGCCCGGTCACGCTGACCGTCTGCAGATGGATCGAACCGGAAGTGCCGCCAACGAGGATGTTGGCGCCAATGCCGGCGCCGACAGTCGCTTCGGCGGTTGCACCCTGATAGAGGCCACCGAGCGAGCCGCGGTGGTAGCCAGCGGTAGGCGCGAATACGGCCCAGATCAGGCGGCTTTGAGTCGTGAAGCCGACATCGACGCCCATCTTGCGGATGGCGCCGGCGTAATGGTCAGAAGCCTCAGCCCCCATCGTCGAGCGGAAGACGCAATCGACTTCCTTGGCAGAACCGAGCACATAGCCGACGCCGCCGGCGATGTTGCAATCGAGGTAGCCGATCTTGACGCCGTTGCTGGTGTCCGGCTCCGGTTGCGGTTGTACTGTCGCGAGATCGGCTGCGTTTGCGGCCATCGCGCCAGCGAGAACCAGAGACGCTGCGGACACCTTCACGGCAAAACTCTTTTTCATTCTTGTCTCCTTCTCGGAACTTCAGAAATCATTGGCAGTTAACCGGCGGCACACGAACTCAAGCACTTAGCGCACGCTGCAGGAAAGACGAGCCATAGCCCGCGATCCGGCAATTCCGTGGCAGATATTCGTTAGCCGAGAAAATTGATGGGGTTTTCCCAACAATGACCGGAGATTGTGTTGAAAAAGCCACGGCCGACGGTATCGGCACGCCCTCCCGGAAGCCAGAACCGCACCGACGGGAGCAATTCGGCGAGAAACGGGCGGTTCGCGCGCGCGAAAGGAAAGAGAGAGAGAGAGAGAGAGAGAGAGAGAGAGAGAGACGAACGGGCGGCACTGCGGCCACCCGATCGGAAGGTTGAGCGCCTCAGGCCTTCGCCGATTGCAGCAGGAACCCGCCGGCAATTCGCGCCGTCAACGCCAGCGAGACGGCGCCGGCGTCGGGGTGACCGATGCTCTTTTCGGCGAGCGGACGGGCGCGGCCAAGCTTCGGCGTCAGGCTGGAAGTCGCCTCTGCGGCGGCGGTCGCGGCCTTGGCGGCAGCCTGCCACGCCTCGATCAGACGCTTGCCGGCGGCAAACTCACGCTCCAGGGTTTCGACAAAGGGCACCAGCGCATCGACGAGAGTCTTGTCGCCGACGCGTGCACGGCCGAGGCGCGTGACGCCATCGAGGGCGCGGCGTGCGCCATCGACGATGGTGGCGTCCGAGGGCGCCGTCTCGTCGTCGAAAGCATTGCTCCACGAACGCAGCAACAGACCCCAGATCGCACCCGACGTGCCGCCGGCGCGATCCGCCCAGGCATCGCCCGCCGCTGCCAGGACGCTTGCAGCGCCGGCGCCGGCCGCGACCGCCGTCTTTGCCGCCTCGTCGGCTGCGGCGGAACCGCGGCGCATGCCCTGACCGTGGTCGCCATCACCGGCGAAGGCGTCGATACGGCCGAGTTCGTCTTCCGCCTCCTTCAACGCTTCGGCAATCTCGCCAATCAGTCGGGCAATGCACTTGCCGCTCTCCTTCGAAGCATCGGATGCGGGGGCAAACATCTGCGGGCCGTCCTCGACCTTGATCTCTTCGGTCGCGGGCTCGGCCGCGATGATCGCGCCCTTGCGCAGCACCGGCGCATCGCACGGCGCGCGCCAATAGGTCTCAAGCTCATCGTTCAGCCACATCAGCGTTAGCGAGCAGCCCTGCATGTCCAGGCTGGTGACGAATTCGCCGCATTCGGGATCGACGATCTCGAGGCCGGCCGCCTTCAGTTCCTTCTCGACCGCGACCCAAAGCACGAAGAGTTCCTCGTATTTCGTCGAGCCGAGACCGTTCAGGACAGGCGCAACTTTGCGGACATCCGCCGGGCGTTCGGCCAGCAGCTTGCCGACCAGAAGCTTGGCGAACTCGCTCGCCGAAACCATCTTTTCTTCGCAGATGCCCGGCTCGCCGTGGATGCCGAGGCCAAGCGCCATCTCGCCCTTCGGCACGGCAAAGAGCGGTGCCTTGGCGCCCGGAAGCGTACAGCCGCCAAAGGCCACGCCGAAAGAAACGGTGCGGTCGTTGGCAAGGCGAGTGACGCGCTCGACCTGATCCAGGTTAAGGCCGGCTTCGGCAGCAGCGCCCGCGATCTTGAAGACCACGAGGTCGCCGGCAATACCGCGGCGCTTGGAAGGCGTTTCAGCGGAAGCGCTGGCAACGTCGTCCGTCACCGGCACGATGCGCACGTCGATGCCTTCAGCGCGCAGGCGCTCGGCAGCGACGCCGAAGTTCAGGACGTCACCGGCGTAGTTGCCGAAACCGAGCAGCACGCCACCGCCCTGATCGGCCTGGCGGCAGACGCGGGCAACGGCCGCGGTCGAGGGAGAAGCGAAGACATCGCCGGCAACGGCGGCATCCGCCATGCCCGGGCCGACATAGCCGGCAAAAGCGGGGTAGTGCCCGGAGCCGCCGCCGATGACGACAGCGACCTTGCCCTTCGGCACCTGGGTCGAGCGAACGACACCGCCCTTCACGAGACGGACGTTGCGCGCGTAAATCGAACTGAAGCCGGCAAGCGCGGTCGTGGCGAACTCTTCCGGTGCGTCAAAGATTGTGGTCATCGCGTCTCTTCCCTTATTCGCGAGGCAGAATGCGCCTCAGATAGTCCCGGTTGGCAGCGCTGACGGAGAGGCCGTCGCCGCCGTAATGTTCGCAGAGGAACGGGCTGTTGAAGCCGTGGGCAAGCGCCATTCGGATCGCGGCGCGGTAGTTGATCACACCGAACTCCAGCGGCGCAGGATGGGTAACGATCAGGCCCGACGTTTCGTCCTCGGTGCGGTAGTAGTTCTTGACGTGCCAATACTTCGCGAAGGGAGCAACCTTGGCCATCATCTGCTGCCAGTGCTCGACCGGACGGTGCAGGCGAACGAGGTTGCCCAGATCGGCATTGATGCCGACGTTCGGCAAGCCGACATCGGTGACGAAGCGCACGGCACTGTCGGCCGAGCCGATATAGGTATCCTCGTACATTTCGAGCGCCAGCTCGATGCCGAGTTCCTCGGCATGACGGCCAAGATCACGAATACGCTGAACGGCCTTCTGCCAGGTGGCGGGCTCGTCGGGGTTCTTGACGCCATCGACGGTCCAGAACCACAGCGCCTTCTTCTGCGCGTCAGTCAGCGGGCCAAAAAAGCCGAAGGAAACGGAGCCCGCACCGATGGCGGCCGCTGTTTCAATGACCCGGTGGCCGTAGGCAAGATACTCGTCGCCATGCTCCGGGTCGATCACGCTGCGCCGCGCAGTCGAGATCGCCGGCATGGTGAGGCCGAGGTCATGGGCGAGCTTGACGAAGCTGTCGAGCCGATCCGGCGAAAGGTCAGCAAGCCGGATCCAGCTGTCGGTGGGGTCGAGTTCGGTGAAGCCGGCATCGACCACATCGGCGAGCGTTTCTGCCCATTGCTCGACCGATTGCTCCTGCACCGAACTGCCGTCGGCCAGCACGTTTGGATATTGGATCATGGCGGCCGCGATCGGCCAGGTTTCACGGGTCCATTTGCGCGATGTGTTCGCCATGACCTTCCTCGTCGTCTCTGGATGTTGGGGGTGCGGCGGCTCCGTCAAGCCGCCGCGCTGCCGTCACCATGCGGGGCATCCGCATTATGCTTGCGCTTGCGAACCAGGCCGATCAGCCCGAAGACAAGCGGCGACAGCAGGAGTGCAAGAGCGAGCGCCATCAGAGAGGAAACCAGCGGGTTCGACCAGAAGATATCGAGGGTGCCGCCTGAAAGCAGCATCGACTGGCGGAAGGCATCCTCGGCCTTGTCGCCGAGCACCATGGCAAGCACCAGCGGCGCCAGCGGGTACTCGAGCTTCTTGAAGACATAGCCGAGCACGCCGAAGCCGATGACCAGGAAGATGTCGGAGACCGAGTTTGCCACCTGGTAGGCGCCGGAGAAGATGACGGCGACGATAATCGGGCCAATGATCGCAAAGGGCACGCGCAGGATCGAGGCGTAGAGCGGCACGGTGGCGATCACCAGGAACACGGCGACGACGTTGCCGAGATACATCGAGGCAATCAGGCCCCAGACGAAGTCCGGCCGCTCGGTAAAGAGCATCGGGCCGGGCGTCAGACCCCAGATCATCAGGCCGCCCATCATGACGGCGGCCGTTGCCGAGCCGGGAACGCCGAGCGCCAGCATCGGCAGCAGCGCCGAGGTACCGGCGGAGTGGTCGGCGGTTTCCGGTGCCACGACGCCACGCGGATCGCCCTTGCCGAACTTCGACTTGTCGCGCGCCGAGCGACGGGCAACGCCGTAGCTCATGAAAGAGGCCGCCGTCGGGCCGGCAGGCGTGATGCCCATCCAGATGCCGATGATCGTCGAGCGCAGGATCGTGAACCAGTAGCGTGGGATCTCGATCAACGTGCGGCCGATCTCGACGAGCTTGACGCGCGCCTTGATGCCCTCGAATCGCAGGCCTTCTTCCGTGGTCAGCAAGAGTTCGCCGATGCCGAAGAGGCCCATGACGGCGATCAGGAAGCTGACGCCCTTGATCAGGGTCGGGATATCGAAGGTAAGCCGCAGGTCACCGGAGATCGTGTCCATGCCGACGGAGGCAAGCGCAAAGCCGAGCATCATCGACACGAGCGTCTTGAACGGCGATTGCGCACCCATGGAAATGAAGCTGGCGAAGGCCAGGAAATAGACCGCGAAATATTCCGGGGACGAAAAGCGAAGCGCGAAGTTCGCGACCCAGCCGGAGAGCAGCGTGATCATGACGACGCCGGCGAGCGCGCCGATGCCGGCAGACACGAAGGCGAGCGTCAGCGCCCGGCTTGCCTGCCCGGCTTTCGCCATCGGATAGCCGTCGAAGGTCGTCGCGACCGACGAAGGTTCGCCGGGAATGTTGAAGAGGATCGATGTGGTCGACCCGCCGAAGAGTGCGCCCCAGTACATGCAGGAGAGCAGGATGATGGCGGAGATCGGATCCATCGAGAAGGTCAGCGGCAACAGCAGCGACACGCCGTTCGGCGCGCCGAGGCCCGGCAGCACGCCGACGAGAATGCCGAGCGTGACGCCGACCATCATCAGCAGGATATGGTTCCAGCTGAGGATGTGGCCGAAGCCATCGATCAGAAGACCGATATTTTCCATGTCATTCCTCCCGGGAAAGCGTGGGCGGTCGGGATCAGTAGATCCCGAACCAGGCCTCGACCGGTCCCTTGAGCAGGGGAACCTTGAAGCCGATCTCGAATACGATGAAGAAGAACAGCGAAACGGCGACGCCGGACGGCAACGCGATCCACCATTTGTAGCGCCCCTGGAAGAGCATCGTGCCGGCGATGTAGAGCGCCGTGCCGACATAGAGGCCGAGCCAGGCGGAAACGCCGGCAAAGGCGATCAGCGGCAACAGAAACGACGAGACCACCTTGGCACGGTGACCGTCGATGAAGATCTCACCCGTGCCGCGATGCTTGACGAAAGCGTGGATCGCATTCACGGCGCTTCCGAGAAGGATCAGAAGGCCGACATAGAAGGGAAAATAACCGGCTTCCGGCCCGAATTCGGTCCATCCCGCACCGATATCGAGGGACCCGTAGCAGACCGCCGCGCCAAAGGCGCCGGTCAGCGCAGCAACGCCAAGCTCAACCGCGAAGCGGGAGACCCCATTCGCACCGTTCTCGCTCATGATCGTGACCTTTCAAAGCGAATGACGGGTGCCCGAAGGCACCCGCCTCAATGTCCTGCCCTTAGTTGGCGAGCCAGCCTTCGCGCTTCAGCACTTCGCCGACAGCAGCGCCGTCCATCTCGATGGCGGCCTTGAAATCGTCGCCAGCGATGTAGGAGGGGGACTGCGAGGTGTCGGCGAGGTACTTCGCCCATTCCGGCGTTTCCGAAACCTTGCGCATCAGGTCCGCATAGAACTTGACCACATCCTGGTCAACGCCGGCCGGCAGCCAGACGGTGCGCGGCATCGAGTAGTTGTCGATGGCGATGCCCGATTCCTTGCAGGTCGGAATATCGCTCCAGCCCTTGTCACCGGCGACCTTGGCGTCGTTCGAAAGCTTGACGCTCTTGAAGACGCAGAGCGGCTTGACCATGCCGGCCTGCCACTGGCCGAGGTTTTCGCTCGGGTTGTTGACGTTGGCGTCGAGATGTTCGCCGGCAAGCTGGACGGCCGCTTCACCGCCGCTCTTGAACGGGATGTAGTTGATCGTAGCACCAGTCACCTCGTTGATCATCGAGGTGAGGATCTGGTCGACGTCCTTGGACTGACTGCCGCCGATCTTCAGGCCGCCTTCCTTCGCCTTGGCCGCAAAGTCGGCCGCCGTGTTGTAGGTGGCCTTGCCGTTGACCCAGAGAACGAATTCGTCGGAAGCGAGCGCCGCGACCGGGGTCAGGTCTTCAGCCTTGTACGGCACCTTGGCGCGAACCGGCAGCAGGTAGGCATTGTTCGTGCCGAAAGCGAGTTTGTAAGCGTCGCCCTTGTTGGTCGCCGTGTAGACGAAACCTTCGGCGCCGCCGGCGCTGCCCTTGTTGGTAACGACGACCGGAGCCTTCATCAGCTCGTACTTGCCGATGATCGCCTGGATCGTGCGGGCGAAGATGTCGGTGCCGCCACCGGGACCTGCCGTGACGACGAATTCAACCGGGCGATCGGGTTCGAAGGCTGCGGCCGGAGCAGCAACGCCGAAGACGGCTGCCATGATGCATGCGATGGAGACGGTATTCTTCAAGTCGGGTCCTCCCGTTTTGTGGTTCTGTGGCGCAAGACCTCCTCCTGCGCCGTTATTGCGTGAAAGCGTGCGAAATCAGGCGGCAGCCTTGAGAGCCGCCTTTTTCTTCGCCATGCGCACGGCGAGCAGCAGCGCTTCGCGGCTGGCGCCGACGTCGGCAATGCCCTTGCCGGCGATGTCGTAGGCCGTGCCGTGGGCCGGCGTGCAGAGCGCGAAAGGCAAGCCGCCCATCATGGTCACGCCCTTGTCGAAGCCCATCAGCTTCATCGCGATCTGGCCCTGGTCGTGATACATGGTGAGGACGGCGTTGTAGCCTTCCTTCAGCGCGCGACCGAAAACGGTATCGGCCGGGAAAGGTCCCTCGACGTTGAAGCCGAGTGCCTTCGCCTTTTCGACCGCCGGTTCGATGATGTCGATCTCTTCCATGCCGAAGCTGCCGCCGTCGCCGGCGTGCGGGTTGAGACCGGCAACCGCGATCTTCGCCTCTTCATAACCCGCCTCCGTGAGGCAGGCCCGGGTCAGCTCCAGCTCGGCGATGATACTGTCGACCGAGAGGTTGTCAGCCACGTCCTTGAGTGGAATGTGCGAGGTGACGCGGGCATTCCAGACCTTCTCGAGGACGTTGAACTCGCGAACCTTGCCGGTGAAGCCGAGAACGTCTGCGACGAAACGGATCTCGTCGTCATAGCCCGGATAGGCAAAGCGCATGGCCTTCTTGTTGAACGGCGTGAAGCAGACGGCGTCGGCCTTGCCCGTCTGCGCCAACTCGAGCGCCGTGCGGAAGTTCCGGGTGGCGAAAGTCCCGCCGGCGAGCGTCGCCTCGCCGCGAACCACGTCAGCAGGATCGAGGTGTGCGAGATCGACGAAAACGTGACGCGACGTTCCTGATTTGTCGAGGTCTTCGAGGGTCGAAGGCTCGAGGTCGAGCGTAACGCCTGCAGCCTTTGCGCCCTCATCCAGAATCCGGCGATCGCCGATGGTGATGATGTGCGCGGCTTCGCGGATATCGGAAAGCCCCAGCAGCTTTGCCGTGAGTTCCGGGCTGATACCCGCCGGATCGCCCATGGCGAGCGCGATGACAGGACGCGCGCCGTTACCGGCAACACCGTTGGTCGTCATGTGAGATGTCCTCCGCTTCATACTTCCGATCGCTGTCATACGTTATTCAAAATTCTGCATCAAGTCTTTTGTATTCTGTATGCAGCATTTTCTGTTGACGACGGAAGAGCCGATCTCCATGCTTTAATGAGACAGCGCTGATTCAATCGGCGCGAACGGGAACAGACGGTCGACGCCCTGTCGCCAGACGCAGAAGAAAAACAATGAACGAAATCACATCTCTGGAGAGACGGCCGGATGGCGGCCCTGGTCCGATCAGGCGCACGGCGCTGCACGACACGCTGGTCAGCCACCTGCGCGATATGATCATTGAAGGCGATCTATTGCCCGGAACCCGCCTGCACGAAGGTCAGCTTGGCGAACAGCTGGGCGTGTCGCGCACGCCGCTACGCGAGGCCATCAAGTATCTGGCAAGCGAAGGGCTGGTGGAGCTCGTTCCGAGCCGCGGTGCCGTCGTCAAGCGCTTCAGCGCCAAGGACGTGCACGACATGTTGACGGTCCTGCAGACGCTGGAAGAACTCGCCGGCAAGCTCGCCTGCGAGGCGGCAAGCGATGCCGGCATCGCCGAGGTGCGCGCGCTGCACGATGAGATGGTCCAGCGCTACAAGGCCGGCGACCGGCTGCAGTATTACAAGCTCAACCAGCAGATCCATTCGGCGATCGTTCAGCTCGCAGCAAATGCTGCGCTGGCCGATATGCATGCCGTTCTGCAGACGCGGCTGAAGCGCATCCGCTTCATCGGCCACGAGGGGCCGGAAAAATGGGCCGCGGCCGTCTCAGAACATGAGGAGATGGTCGTGGCGCTCGAAGCCCGTAACAAGGCAAAGCTTTCCGAGGTGCTCGGCCGCCACCTGATGAACGCTTGGGAAAGGGTGCGCGACGCCGTGTAGCAGGCAACGCCGCCGACGCATGAGAGCCCCGTCGGCGCTGCCTTGCGCCGGTCAGAATTTCGAGTATGCGTTGGCAACGGCCTTTGCGTTTCCGTTCCCTGCCTGCTTCTGCAGGGCCAGAAGAGCGTCTCGCAGCGCAGGGTTCGCCGTGATGTTCCTGTTTGCCAACAAATCCGCACTTGAGAACGTGGAGAGGAGACCACCCAATCCCGGCAGTCCGCTCCGGCCGGTCAGGGCGCTTGGCAGATTCTTCACGGCGTTCAACTGCGCCATGCTGATGCTCTGCAACGGGATCTTCTTCGTCACTGCGATCGAGCTGACCGCCTTACCTATGCCACCAAACATACTTCCCTCCTTGTAAAGTCCAGCCCGGCGTAGCGCATTTGGGCAATTCGCAACCATTGCGCGCACAACCTTTACAAGAGGAGTCGTTGCTAAATTCACCTTTCCGGAACTGGTACTTTAGTTAAGTTTTCGACATCGCTTTTGCCTGCCCGCACCACCGCGGCGTGGACAAGCTCAACCAGGAAAGATTCGCGTCGGACGATCAATGAAGGCCGCCGACCCCCAATAGCCGCTCAACCGCGCCATGATCCTTGGCGAGCGCATCCGGCGTTCCGCTCCAGGCGATGCGCCCGCGCTCGAGCACGATCACCTGATCGGCAAAGTCGAGGGCGCTCTGGATCCGTTGTTCGACCAGCAGGATGGTCATGCCGCCGGTCTTCGCCAGTTCGGCAAAGGCCTTCATCAGTTCCTCGCAGATGACGGGTGCCAGCCCCTCCAGCGGTTCATCGAGCAGAAGGATCGAGGGCCGCCCGAGGATCGAGCGCGCCGTCGACAACATCTGCTGCTCGCCGCCGGAAAGCTGGCTGCCGAGGTTTCTTCGCCGCTCGTGAAGCCGCGGAAACATGTCGTAGGCTTCCTGGATGGCGCTCTTCGGACGGTTCTTGAGCCCGACGAACAGGTTCTCCTCGACGGTCAGCGTCGGGAAGACGCAGCGCGCCTGCGGCACGAAACCAAGACCCTGCATGGCGCGCGAGGCGCTCGGCAGCGCGGTCACATCGGTACCGCCCATGCGGATGCGTCCGTCATAGCGCCGCGTCTGGCCGGCAAGCGTCGCAAGCAGGGTCGTCTTGCCCATGCCATTGCGGCCAAGAACGGCAAGGCGGGCGCCCGCCGGAACGGCAAAGGACACGCCTTCGAGCACGCGCGTCGGACCGTAGCCCGCGGACAGGTTTTCCACCTCAAGCGGCGTGGCTGGCATTGGCATAGCTCCCCAGATAGGCTTCCCGCACACGTGGATCCTTCGTCACGTCGGACGGCGAACCGTCAAAGATGATCGCGCCCGCAGCCAGAACAATCACGCGCTTGGCAAAGCGGAAGACGAGATCCATGTCGTGCTCGATCATCAGCACGGCGAGATCGGCTGGCAGATCGGCCAGGGCCTGCTCGATACGGCCGGTATCGCTTTGCGGCACGCCGGCGGCGGGCTCATCGAGCAGCAACACCTTGGGCTTCAGTGCCAGCGCAACGGCAAGCTCCAGGAGACGCTGCTGCCCGTAGGCAATCTCGCTCACCTTGCGGTGCATCAGTTCCTTGAGACCGAGCTTGCCGAGAAGTTCCTGGACCTCGACCATGACATCGGGCATGCCGAGAAAATTGCCGAAGAGGCGGCCGGCACGACCGTCGCGCTGAAGCACGGCAAGCGCAACGTGCTCAGCTGGCGTCATGTCGGCAAAAAGCCGCGTCACCTGGAATGAGCGGACAAGGCCTCGCCGCACGCGGCCGATGGCGTCGACGCCGGTCACGGGCTCGCCGGCAATGCGCACTTCGCCGGAGTCAGGCCGAAGATTACCGGTAACGAGATTGACGAACGTCGTCTTGCCGGCGCCGTTCGGCCCGATCAGCGCCACCCGGTCTCCCGGCGCCATGCTGAGGCTGACATCATTGGTGACTGCAAGCCCGCCGAAGGCGCGCTTCAAGTTGCGGACTTCGAAGATCGGCTGCATCATTTGGCCTCCCGGCGGCGGGCAACGAGAGCGGCGGCGGTGCCATAGAGGCCCTTCGGCGCGAACAGCACGACGGCGATCAACAGCGCCCCGACCATCGTCAGCCAATGGAACGGATTGGCAGCCGAGACAACATCTTCGAAGAACATGAAGACGACCGTGCCGGTGAGTGCGCCGAACAGCGAACCGGTGCCGCCGAGAACGAGCATGACGAGGCTCTCCGCCGCCATGTTGAAGGAGAGGCTGTCGAGGCCGACGACCTGGGTTGAGATCGCGTTCAGCGCGCCGCCGACGCCGGCAACGGCGCCGGATATGACATACATTTTCGTCAGCGCGATCTTCGGCGACGCGCCCATGGAGCGGATGCGGACCGGATCTTCCTTGATGCCACGGCACAGCATGCCGAAGGGCGAACGCACGATCAGCCGCAACAGCAAGAAGACGATGGCGAGCAACACGACGCCGAAGACGTAGGCCGTGCGGCCCCAGAGGTCGAACTCATAGAGGCCGAGGAGCGCCGTCGGCGCGATCCCGGAAAGGCCGTCGCTACCGCCGGTCCAGGACGATGCCTTGTTGGCGAACTCGTGGAAAAGGTGGATAAGCGCGATCGACAAAACCAATTGCGGAAGACCGTGAGCGCGCAGGATGACGACGCCGCAGACGAGCCCAGCCACCGCGCCGGCCACGATGCCGAAGGCCAGCATCGCCAGCGGATCGTTGATGCCGTAATGCGCCGAAGCGATACCCGCTGCATAGGCGCCGGCGCCGAGGAGGGCAGCGTGCCCGAGCGTCGCGACGCCGCAATAGCCGGTGACGAGATCCAGCGACAGCACCAGAAGTGCTGCGGCGATGATCCGGGTCAGAAGCGCCAGATTGTTGGGAAAGAGGAAATAGCCGATCACCGCGACCAGCAGGATGATCGCCAAGCCGATGAGGTCTCCACCGCCGAAACGCCGGCGCGCTGGGGATGCGGCAATCATGTCGTTCGTCGTCGTCATGGTCATCCCTTGGCCCTCCCGGCGAGCCCGCGCGGAAAGACGCAGATGATCGCGATCACGGCCAGATAGAAGAAGAACTCGCCGAATTCCGGCATGAGATAGCGACCGGTCGTATCGATCGCGCCGAGCAGCAGGCAGGCGACGAGCGCACCCGGGATCGACCCGGCACCGCCGACGGAGACGACGACCAGGAAGGTCACCATGTAGCGCAGCGCATAATAGGGCTCGACCGGAAGCAACTCGGCGCCGACGACGCCGCCGAAGGCGGCGAGCCCGACGGCAACCGCAAAGCTCACGGCATAGACGATCTCCGTGCGCACCCCGAGGGCGGCAGCCATCGCCGCATTGTCGACCGAGGCACGCAGCTTCACGCCAAGGGCGGTCTTTTCGATCGCGTACCAGAGGCCGGCGGCAACCGCGAGGCCGCAGACGATTGCGAAGATGCGGTGCGTGGCGATCGCCCGGAAACCGAGATCCACCGATCCCTGCAATTCGCTCGGCAATGGCACCGTCTTCAACGTCGGGCCGAAGACGTAGTTGGCGATGCCGATGATGCAGAAGGTGATGCCGATGGTCATCAGCACCTGGGTCAGTTCCGGCGCGCCATAGATGCGCCGGTAGAGCAGTCGTTCGATGGGCACGGCAATGACGATGGTGCCGAAGATCGCAAGCAGCACGGCAAAGCCATAGGCAAGGCCAAGATCGCGCGCCGCATAGGAGGCGATGTAGCCACCGATCATGGCAAAGGCGCCGTGCGCAAGATTGACCACGCGCATCAGGCCCATGGTCACCGAAAGGCCGATGGAGATGACGAAGAGCACCATGCCATAGGCAAGGGCATCGATCGCAATGCTGAGGACGGTTTGCATGGGGCTATCCGTGCCCTTTCTTCCAGTTTTTGCTGCGCCGGATTCGGGGCGCATTATATGCGCGGAGCGCTACTCCTGCGCCAGCACTGTGACGTCGCGGGGCGGGCACATGGCTTCGTTCATGGGCGCCGCCGATCAGCGCATCATCGGTGTCGGCGGGCGCTGTGCGCCCGCGCCAACCTGCCTACTTCAGCGCAGCGAGACCGGGGTCGCCCTGCTTCTCGAAGGTCTGGATTTCCTTGTTGTAGTAGGTGCCGTCATCAGCCTTGGCGACTTCGCGCAGGTAGATGTTTTGCGTGATGTGGCGTGATTCCGGATCGATCGTCACGGGGCCGCGCGGGCTCGTCCAGGAGAGACCCTTTACGGCCTCCACTGCCTTGGCCGCATCCTGCTCGCCACCGGTCGCCTCGATCATCTTGTAGATGACGTGCATGCCGTCATAGGCACCGACCGAAGGGAACGAGAGTTCGGCCGGGTTGCCGATCGCCTTGCCGGCTGCTTCGACGAAGGCCTTGTTCTCAGGCGAGTCATGCGAAACCGCGTAGTGGAAGGTCGTCTGGATGCCGAGCGCCGCTTCGCCTAGTGCCGGCAGGTCGGATTCCTGCGTCAGGTCGCCGGGGGCGAAGAACTTGATGCCGCCGTCCTTCAGGCCGTTCTCCTTGAAGGCCTTGACGAAACCGAGCGTCGTCGGACCGGACGGCAGGAAGGCGAACACGCCCTCGGCGCCCGAATCCTTGATGCGCTGCATGATCGGCGAGAAATCATTGGTCGCGAGCGGCATGCGGATCGCCTCGACGACCTGACCGCCGGCCGCCTCGAAACCCGCCTTGAAGGCGTTCTCGGCATCGACGCCCGGGCCGTAATCGCTGACGACGGAGATCACTTTGGAAACGCCTGCGTCCTTCGCGACCTTGGCGATCGGCGTCGAGGTCTGCCATGTGGTGAACGAGGTGCGCACGACGAGCGGGCTCTTCGTGACGATCGCCGAGGTTGCCGCATTCATGATGACGAGCGGCACATTCGCCTGGGTGAGCAGCGGCGTTACCGCCATCGCGTCCGGCGTGAAGTAGAAGCCGGCGAGATATTGCACGCCTTCCTTGACCACCAGTTCCTGTGCCAGCGCCTTCGCCTGGGCCGGATCGGCCTGCGGCACGTCGCGATAGATGATCTCGATATCGTCGTCGCCGACCTTGCTGCCGTTCAGCGCCATATAGGCATCGATGCCGGCCTTGAAGTTCTTGCCCTGAAGCGCGAACGGACCGGAGAATGGCCCGACAACACCGATCTTGATCGTGTCGGCATAGGCCGCGCCGCTCATTGCCAAAGCCGCGATCGCAGCCAGAATCATCCGTTTCATGTTTCCTCCCTGCGACGCCGATCGCTCCCGAACCCGCATCGTCCTCACAAACCCCGTTGATTTGATAGGCGTCAACTTGCCATGCCAAACGGTGATGTAAAAATGAAATATGGGGCCAAAATCATAATCGGGGAGTTATGTTTCCTGCGAGTTCGGATCCAGCCGCCAAGAGCGTATTTGACGGCGATGCGCGCGACGTCAACGAAACCGGGATGGCGGGATCGCGCCTTTCGGCCACAGGATCGTATCCACGATGGCTTTGGCGCCATGCCTCAACCTGCCAGCGGGACAGGCCAACCCGCACCAGGCTTCCGATGCGGGTTAGACGGTATCTTGGGGTGACCAACAAAATCTGCGCACGCGCGCATTCAGCCAGCACGCATGGCAGCGTCGATGGAGGCCGACAGGATCTCCAGCCCAAGATCGATCTCTCCGTCCGACACCGTCAGTGGCGGAGCGATGCGAAAGACGCCGCCCATCCCGGGAAGCTTGACGATGTTCATGCTGAGACCGCGCCGCATCGCCTCCTCCATGACCCTGGCACCCAGATCGAAGCCCGGAGCCTTCGTCTGCCGATCAGCGACAACTTCGAGCCCAAGGAGAAGGCCGCGTCCCCTGATATCGCCGACACATTCGAACCTTTGTTGTAGCGACAGGAGACCCTTGCGCAGCCGCTCGCCGCGCGCGATCGCCTGTTCGACCAAGCCATCACGTTCGACCACGTCGAGCACCGTTACGCCGACTGCCGCTGGCAGCGGATCCGACACATGGGTAGTGTAGAAGAGGAAGCCTCTCTCATGGGCCTTTTGCTCGATCTCCGCCGTCGTCATGACGGCGGCAAGCGGCAGCCCGGCGCCCAATGTCTTCGACAAGGTGAGAATGTCGGGCGTCACGCCGTCACGCTGGAAGGCGAACATATGCCCGGTCCGGCCAACTCCCGTCTGGGCCTCATCGAGGATGAGCAGCATGCCCCGTTCCTCGCACTTGCGCTTGAGCGCGGCGAGGTAGCCCGGCGGAAGTTCGAGGATCCCTCCGCTCGAAAGGATCGGTTCTGCGATGAACGCCGCGAGGCTGCCCGTCGACTGCCGGTCGATCAACGAGAAGGCATCGTCGAGTTCCGTCTGCCAATCATTGCTCCCATCCGGGTGGGTGAACCGCGGCCGGTAGGCGTTCGGCGCCGGGATTACGAACGAGCCGGCAGCGGCAGGACCGTATCCCCTTCGGCCGGCGCTGTAGGTCGCCGAGGCGGCGGCCCCCGTCATTCCGTGCCAGCTCTGCGCGAAGGCGACGACCTCGTGGCCGCCGGTCACCAGCTTCGCCATGCGAATGGCCGCCTCGTTCGACTCAGCGCCCGTTGTCAGAAGCTGAACCCGGTCGAGCCCCGGCGCAAGCGCGGCAAGGCGCGTGGCGAGCTCGACGACGGGCCGCGACAGCATGCCGCTGAAGAGATGGGCGACCGTCCGCATTTGCCGGTCGACGGTCGCAACGATGTCAGGGTGGGTGTGGCCGAGAACACCGCTCATCTGTCCGGAGGTGAAATCCAGAACGGCGCGACCGTCCGCATCATAGACGAAGCTTCCCTCCGCGCGCTCCACGATGATCGCCTCGAAACCGGGACCATAGCGCGTGAGGTGTTTGTTGGCGGAGGCCCAGAAGGCAGGGTCGGAGTTCAGCGACATCAGATTGCTCCTCGTTGGCTTTTCTCAATGGCTAGCGGGCATTTCTTCCTCAGGCAAATTGATAGTATTCCGCTCCGATATTGGATATTTTGATATCATGAGAAATCTCGATCTTGCCTTGCTTCGAAATTTCGCCGTCATCGCGCGGACGGGCTCAATCAGCCTTGCTTCCCAGCAGGTCGGGCGAACGCAATCGACGCTCAGCATGCAAATGCAGCGGCTGGAGGACTTTCTCGAGCAGGCGCTCTTCCATCGCACCGGATCCGGCGTGCGGCTGACCGCGGCCGGCGAAAAGCTGCTGGCCCATGCCGAACATCTTCTCGCCGGGCACGATGAGATCCTGGCGGAGATGGAAGGCAAAGGTCTCAAAGGCTCCGTGACCCTGGGCTGTCCGGAAGACTATTCGATCGCTTTCCTTCCCGGGATCATCGAGCGCTTTCTCGATCAGCACCCGGAGGTCGAATTGCGTATGGTCTGCGCACCGACCACGGAACTGCGCCCCATGTTGCTGCGGCGGCAAATCGACCTGGCGCTCGTTTCAATAGCCGATGCTTCAAACGGCGAGGTCATTCGTACCGAAGACTTCGTGTGGGTCGGCAAGGCTGCAGAACCGGAGATCCTCGACCGTGTGGCTCTGCCCCTGGCCTTGTCAGCCCCGACGACACTCGACTACCGGGCAGCCTGTGACGCTATGGAGGCGGTCAATCGCCGGTACCGCGTCGCCTTTGCGAGCAACAGCCTTGCCGGTCTCATCGCATTTGCCCGATCCGGCCATGCGATCAGCGTCCTGACGCGAACCGCCGTTCCCTCCGATCTGCACATCATTTCGGCCGGATTGCCGAAGCTCCCGACGATCGGCATCGCGCTCGAATTTGCCGAGCCTCGCCCGTCATCCGCGGTGATGGCGCTTGCGGACCACGTAAGAGCCGTGTTGCCCACTATTTGACGGTGTCGCGCGGGGTGGTCACCACCGAGAGCCGTCGACCAGTTTGAGCGCGGTGGTTCCCAGGAGCGTGGCTGCCGCCCGCAGCGCACCGGTTTCATATCCTGAGAACCCGAGGATGAGGCCTTCGGCATCGCTTCGCTGCATGAAGGTTTCGGATAGAAGAACCGCGTCGATTTTCGCTTCCGCCCGGATCAATTGCGACAGGCCCGGCGCGAGCCCGTCGCGCGGACGGACGATCATGTGAAGGCCCTGCTCCGGAACATCCGGGCACAGTGTTGCCCGGGATGTGACGCTGACAATTTCAGCCAGTTGATCACGGGCGACACGATAGCGCCTCTGGCTCTTGCGCAAATGGGACGCGACCGAACCATCCGCCAGGAGATCGGCCACGGCGTTCTGCAGGAAAACCGGCATGAACCGGTCGAAGGCGGCGCGCCGCTTGAGGACCCGCTCCAATGCTTCTGGAGGCAGCACCAGGTAACCCAGCCGCAACCCCGGAAACAGCGTCTTGGCGAAGGTTCCGAGATAGACGACACGGTCCGGCGCAAGCCCCGCCAGCGCCGTCAGTGGTGGACCCGAATAGCGGAACTCGCTGTCGTAGTCGTCCTCGAAGATCCAGGCGCCGGTCGCGTCAGCCCATTCGATCAGCGCCGCACGTCGGTCCATCGCCATTTTCACGCCGGTCGGAAACTGGTGCGAAGGGGTGACAT
>Ga0055526_1001192_pt1 | contig 18810 bp, 14 predicted proteins | sample AraplaCol_mMF_r2_FD_55013 | JGI IMG/M metagenome (GOLD analysis project Ga0055526, IMG submission 55013) | Arabidopsis root microbial communities from North Carolina, USA - plate scrape MF_Col_mMF_r2 | ecosystem: Host-associated > Plants > Roots > Endosphere | place: USA: North Carolina... | reverse complement strand
GTTCAATGAGATGGATCAAAAGCCCCACATGAATCACGACGTCTATCCGGACTACTATCTCGCCGACATCCTGCGCGAGACCAAGACGATCGCTCTCGTCGGTGCATCGCCGAATGCCGAGCGACCGAGCCATCGGGTCATGGCGTTCCTGTTGCGCAAGGGCTATCGGGTGATCCCGATCAACCCCGGCCATGTCGGCAAGGCCATTCAGGGCCAGACCGTCGTCGGCCGGCTCGCAGACGTGAAGGAACCTATCGACATGGTCGATGTCTTCCGCGCCGCCCATGCCTTACCGGCGCTCGTTGACGAGATCCTGGCGCTGGACACGCTGCCGAAGGTGATCTGGGGACAGCTTTCGGTGCGCGACGACGGCGCAGCGGCGAAGGCGGAAGCCGCCGGGATCAAGGTGGTCATGGATCGCTGTCCGGCAATCGAATATCCGCGCCTGATCGGCTGACCTCGGCCCGCAGAACGGCTGCGGCCTGCGCAACCGTCAGTTTCGTAAAAATCCTCTTTGACCGCACACGTAGGCTCTGGAATAGTGCCGCCACCTCCGCGCTGGGCGGCGGAGGTTCGATAGCGGATCACACGCAGATTCAAGGTGATAGAGCGTCCTCGGCGCGCCGGCTGGCGGCCGCGCTCTGGTCATGGGAGGGACGAAATGACGAAAGACAACCCTGGTTTCAACACGCTCGCAATTCACGCGGGGGCGCAGCCCGATCCGACCACGGGCGCGCGGGCGACGCCGATCTACCAGACGACGAGCTTCGTCTTCAACGACACCGACCATGCCGCGGCACTCTTCGGCCTCCAGCAGTTCGGCAACATTTACACCCGCATCATGAACCCGACCCAGGCGGTGCTGGAGGAGCGCATCGCGGCGCTCGAAGGCGGCACGGCTGCGCTGGCCGTTGCCTCCGGCCATGCGGCTCAGCTGCTCGTCTTCCACACGATCATGAACCCGGGCGACAATTTCGTCGCAGCCAACCGGCTCTATGGCGGCTCGGTCAACCAGTTCGGCCACGCCTTCAAGTCCTTCGACTGGCAGGTGCGCTGGGCCGATCCTGCTGACCCCGCCTCGTTCGAGGCGAAGATCGACCGGCGCACCAAGGCGATCTTCATCGAGAGCCTCGCCAATCCCGGCGGCACCTTCGTGGATATCGCCGCCATCGCCGAGGTCGCCCGCAAGCACGACCTGCCGCTGATCGTCGACAACACCATGGCGACACCCTATTTGCTGCGGCCGCTGGAGCACGGCGCCGATATCGTCGTGCATTCGCTGACGAAGTTCATCGGCGGCCATGGCAATTCGATGGGCGGTGTCATCGTCGACGGCGGTACCTTCGACTGGTCGAAGTCGGGCAAGTATCCGATGCTTTCGGAGCCGCGTCCGGAATATGCCGGTGTCGTGTTGCACCAAACCTTCGGCAACATCGCTTTCGCCATTGCCGCGCGTGTCCTGGGACTGCGCGATTTCGGTCCGGCAATCTCTCCGTTCAATGCCTTCATGCTCGTGACCGGCGCCGAGACCCTGCCGCTGCGCATGCAGCGCCATTGCGACAACGCGCTTGCGGTCGCCAAGTGGCTGAAGACGCACGACAAGATTTCGTGGGTCAACTATGCCGGGCTTGAGGACGATCCCAACCACGCGCTGCAGCAGCGTTATTCGCCGAAGGGTGCCGGTGCCGTCTTCACCTTCGGCCTCAAGGGCGGCTACGAGGCGGGCAAGCGCTTCGTCGAGGGGCTGGAAATGTTCTCGCATCTGGCGAACATTGGCGACACACGCTCGCTCGTCATCCACCCGGCCTCGACCACCCATCGGCAATTGACGCCCGAGCAGCAGGTGGCGGCCGGCGCCGGCCCCGATGTCGTGCGTCTGTCGGTCGGCATCGAGGATGTCTCCGACATCATCGCCGACCTCGAACAGTCGCTGGCAAAGCTCTGATGCGTCGGCCGGTCGCAACTTTCCGTGACCGGCTTCCAATGAACGTCGCGCTATGCAAGCATAGCTGCATGTTCGCTGTCGTCGCGCTCCGGCGCTTTCTCTGTGTGTTGGCGTTGCTCGGGATCGTAATCGTTCCCGTGAGCGTCAGCACGGCTGCGAGCGCCATGGCTCTTTCGTCCGACATGCAGATGGATGCGATGACAGGCATGGACGACATGTCCTGCTGTCCGGAGCGGCAACCTGCTCAGAAGAACGATTGCGGAAAGACATGTCCCCTCGCGCTCGTCTGCTCTTCCATCATCCTTGCGCACGGCAGCAAGGCGAATAGCTGGCGCATCGATCTGTCGGCACGCGAGCTGTCGCATCCGGTCCTCCAGGAAAACGGCCTGCCGTCTGCTCTCGTCGAACCGCCGGCACGGCCTCCCAAAGCCTGATCTCACCCTTCGAGCCACTGGATTCGCTCTGCCCGCAATGGCGGAGGCATCCGACTATCGTATTTTTCAGGGACGTGGCCGACGCGCCCGTCCTGGGTGAGATTTCAATATGACTGCAAAGAAATTTTCCGCGAAGGCGATCTTCGCGTCGCTGGCGATCGCGCTGGCCTCGACTGCCACTTCCTACGCCGCCGCGACGGACTACGAGTTCAAGCTCGTCGAGTCCGAAGTGGCCCACGGACCGGAGGCGACAGTCGCCGTCCGCCTCGTGGACAAGCGAACCGACAAACCCGTCTCCGACGCTGTGATCTTCACGACCCGGATGGACATGGCACCGGAGGGCATGGAGGCTATGACCACTCCGGTCGAGGTCATGCCGTCAACGGAACCCGGCGTCTATCGTTTCAAGACTAACCTCAGCATGGAGGGCGGCTGGCGTTTCAAGCTGGCGGCGAAGGTCCAGGGCGAGACCGAGACCGTCCAAGGCGAACTGGTTCTGCAGGCCACGCCGTGAAGCCCGTGAAGTTCTTGCTCCTCGTTAGCTCCCTCGCCGTCGCCGGCGGGGGAGGGTACGCGGCTGGCACGCGCGGCCTTGCCACCGACATCAACAAGGTCTTCCCCGAGCAGGCGCTCGGGGAAACCATGGCCCCTGCAGTCAAGCCGACTGGCAAGGTCATCTACTATCGTAGTCCAGACGGTTCGCCGGAATACTCGGCCACACCGAGAGAGACAGCAGACGGTCGCGCTTTCGTTGCCGTGCGCGAGAGCGAGGACATCTCCTTCGACACGGTGAAGAAGGCCGCTCCCCAAAAGGCGGAAGCCACGCCGACGGCGGGCGAGCGAAAAGTCCTCTATTACCGCAACCCCATGGGCCTGCCCGACACCTCCAAGGTGCCGAAGAAGGACTCCATGGGCATGGACTATCTTCCCGTATACGAGGAAGAGGAGGCGGACAGCTCCGTCGTGAAGGTCTCGCTCGGCAAGTTACAGCGGACCGGGGTGAAGACGGCGACGGCAGAGAACGCCGTCGTCAGCCGCCAGGTGCGGGTGCCGGGAACGGTCACGTTCGACGAGCGCCTGGTGCGGATCGTCTCGATGCGGGCGAACGCCTTCATCGAGGGCGTCGCCGATGTGACGACTGGCGACCGGGTGCTGAAGGGCGACGAGCTTTTCCACTTCTTCTCGAAGGACATCGCCAAGGCCGGGGCCGAATACGCCACTGAACTGCGCGGTGGCGGCAAGCCAGATCTCGACGTCGGCGGCGCGCTGCAACTGCGCAATCTCGGCGTGCCGGAAGAGACCGTTAGAGCGATTGCACGGAGCCGGACGGTGCCCAGAAGCATCGCCTATCTCTCCCCAAGCGATGGCGTCGTCCTCGAACGCAGCGCCACGACCGGCATGATGGCCGAGGCCGGCGACGTCCTGTTCCGGATTGCCGACATGTCGAAGGTGTGGGTGATCGCCGACGTGCCCGAGTTCGATGCCGCGACCATCCGGCAAGGCGCGCATGCGACGGTCCGGGTGCGGAACCTGCCCGGAAAGACCTTCGAGGGTGCCGTCGATCTGATTTATCCCGAGCTTCAGACGCAGACTCGCACGGCCAAGGTGAGGATAGAGCTTTCCAACGCCGAGGGCCTGCTGCTCGCCAACATGTACGCCGAGGTCGAGATCGCCTCGGGTGACACCGCCCCGGTGTCGCGGTGCCCAACAGCGCCGTCATCGACACGGGCGACCGACAGGTGGTGTTCGTCGACAAGGGCGAAGGCCGCTTCGAACCGCGTGACGTCGAGCTCGGAGCGCGCGGCAATGACCGAACGGAAATCAGGAAAGGGATTGAAGCCGGAGAGAAGATCGTCGTCTCCGCCAACTTCCTGCTCGACGCCGAGAGCAATCTCAATGCGGCGCTAAGCGCCCTCACTGCGGACGAGGTGAAGCCATGATCCCGAACGTCATCGCCTGGTCCGCCCGCAATCTGGTGCTGATCATCGTTGCAGCCGCCCTCTCAATCGCCGCGGGCGTGTACTCCCTGCGCTCGCTTCCGCTCGATGCCATTCCCGACCTCTCGGACGTGCAGGTCATCGTCTTCACCGACTATCCCGGCCAAGCACCGCAGGTGGTCGAGGATCAGGTCACCTATCCGCTGACAACGTCGATGCTGACGGTACCACGGTCGAAGGTTGTGCGCGGCTTCTCCTTCTTCGGCATCTCCTTCGTCTACGTCATCTTCGAGGACGGGACCGATCCCTATTGGGCGCGAAGCCGCGTGCTCGAATACCTCAACGCCGCCGCAAGCCGGCTTCCCGAAGGCGTCTCGCCGAGCCTCGGCCCGGACGCGACGGGTGTTGGCTGGGTCTACCAGTACGCCCTTGTCGCCAAGGAGCTGTCGCTGGCCGAACTGCGCTCGTTGCAGGACTGGGTCGTGCGCTTCGCCGCCTCGAAGTCCGACGGCGTGGCGGAAGTCGCGAGTGTCGGCGGCTTCGTCAAGCAGTACTCCATCGTCGTCGATCCGGCGCGCCTGCGCGCCCAGAACGTGACGCTGAAACAGATCGCCGCCGCGGTGCGGGCCAGCAATCGGGACGTCGGCGGCCGGACGGTCGAAATCTCCGAGTTCGAGTTCATGGTTCGCGGCCGCGGTTATCTGCAGGGTATCAAGGATATCGAGAACATCGTGCTGATGACCGAAGGCGGAGCTCCGCTACGCCTTGGCGACGTAGCGCGGGTGGAAACGGTTCCCGACGAGCGGCGCGGCATCACCGAGCTGAATGGCGAAGGCGAGGTCGCAAGCGGCATCGTCCTGCAGCGGGTCGGCGAAAATGCCCTCAACGTCATCGACAGCGCCAAGAAGAGCCTGGCGGCGATCAAGGATAGCCTGCCGGCTGGCACCGAGATCGTGCCCGTCTATGACCGTTCGGAGCTGATCAAGGCGGCGATCGAGACGCTCAAGGGCACGCTGGTCGAGGAGTCGATCATCGTCGCACTGGTGACGATCGTCTTCCTCCTGCATGTGAGGAGCGCGCTCGTCGCCATCATCATGCTGCCGATCGGTATCCTGATTTCCTTCGTCGCGATGCGGGCTCTCGGCATCGGGGCGAATATCATGAGCCTTGGCGGCATAGCGATTGCCATCGGTGCGATGATCGATGCGGCGATCGTCATGATCGAGAACGCCCACAAGCACCTGGAGCGCGCGCCGCCCGACAAACCCAGAGCCGAAGTCCTGATAGAAGCGGCAAGCGAGGTCGGCCCGGCACTGTTCTTCAGCCTACTGATCATCACCGTGTCCTTCCTGCCGATCTTCACCTTGGAGTCCCAGGAGGGTCGGTTGTTCGGACCGCTCGCGTTCACGAAGACCTTCGCCATGGCGGCAGCCGCGCTGCTGTCGGTGACGCTCGTTCCGGCACTGATGGTCCTGTTCGTGCGCGGCCGGATCGTGCCGGAGCACAAGAACCCGCTCAACCGCTTCCTGATCTGGACCTACCGCCCGATCATTCACGGCGTGCTGCGCGCGAAGACGATCACGATCCTGCTCGCGGTCGCCGCCCTCGCCGCAACGGTGTGGCCGGCGCGCCAGATCGGCAGCGAGTTCATGCCGACCCTCAACGAAGGCACGCTCATGTACATGCCGACGACCTTGCCCGGCCTGTCGGTGACCAAGGCAGCCGAGCTGATGCAAACCCAGGACCGCATCATCAGGTCGTTCCCGGAAGTGGAGACGGTCTTCGGCAAGGCGGGCAGGGCGCTGACTGCCACCGATCCTGCGCCGACGGAGATGTTCGAGACGATCATCACCCTGAAGCCGAAGTCGGAATGGCGGCTGGGCGTGACCATCGACAGCCTCAAGCGGGAGATGGACGCAGCGCTTCAGTTCCCCGGCGTCTCCAACGCCTGGACCATGCCGATCCGCGCCCGCATCGACATGCTGTCGACCGGCATCCGCACGCCCGTCGGCGTCAAGGTCTATGGCACCGATCTCAAGGAGATGGAGCGGGTGGCGCGCGACATCGAGACGGTGCTGAAGGCGATCCCCGGCACGTCCAGCGCCTACGCCGAGCGTGTCATAGGCGGATACTTCCTCGACATCGTGCCCGACCGCACCGCGCTCGGGCGCTACGGCCTCAGCATCGGTGACGTGCAGGATGTCATCGCCACGGCGCTCGGGTCCGAGGTGGTCACCTTGACCGTCGAGGGAAGGGAGCGCTACGGCGTCGCCGTCCGTTATCCGCGGGCGTTCAGAAGCGATCCGCAGTCGATCGCGCGCGACATCGAGGTCGCGCTTCCCGGCGGCGGCACGGTGCCCCTTGGCGCAGTCGCGGACGTCAAGCTTGAACGCGGTGCGACAACGATCCGGACCGAAAACGGCCAGCTCGCGGTCTACATCTTCGTCGACATCGCCGACCGCGATCTTGGCAGCTATGTCTCCGAAGCTCAGGAAGCCGTCGCGAAGAGCGTGTCGCTTCCATCAGGCTATTCGGTCGCCTGGAGCGGGCAGTACGAGTATCTGGAACGGGCAAAAGCGCGCCTTGCGATCGTCGTGCCGTTGACCCTCGCGCTGATCTTCCTACTGCTCTACTTGAACTTCAAGGCATTGACCGAAACGCTCATCGTCATGCTGTCGCTGCCCTTCGCGCTGGTCGGCGGCATCTGGCTGATGTGGTGGCTGGGCTTCAACGCCTCGGTGGCGGTGGTCGTCGGCTTCATCGCGCTTGCAGGCGTGGCGGCAGAGACGGGTGTGATCATGCTGATCTATCTCGACCAGGCGCTTCGCGAACGCCGTGAGGAATGCACCGGCGAACAGCGCCCCTTCACGCGGGACGACCTGCATCACGCGATCATGGTCGGCGCAGTGGAACGGGTCCGGCCGAAGATGATGACGGTCGTGGCGATTATCGCCGGGCTGGTGCCGATCCTCTGGAGCACCGGGGCCGGATCGGAAATCATGCAGCGCATCGCCGTGCCGATGATCGGCGGCATGATCTCGTCGACGGTGCTGACACTGGCGGTCATCCCGGCAATCTACGGACTGGTGAAGGGCTGGCGTTTGCCAGCCCTAGCCGACACCCGGTCGCCGACGAGAGCGGCCAGCGCCGGGCTTCTGACGCCGATAGACGGCAGGATCCAGCGGTAGACGAGTGAAAGTTCAAGGTCGGATGGGGCGGGAGCCGAGTTGCTTCGAAATGCCGGTCCACGTCCGCCTCGATCGAGGAATGGCGGCACCAGCAGAACGGAGGCGGGAATATCCTCGAAAAAACAATGGACGTTGCCCCGGAGGTGTGTGACGAAACCAAATCTGAAACCCATGACGGGGGAGGTTGCAGTGCCTCCAGCAAAGGTGCCCAATGGCGAATATGCAGAAGTTCGATCTGTCTTCCGTCGAGCCGGAAACCGGCACGCCCGCTGGCGACCGGCTGATCTCCGGGGCGCCGCAATTCAGTACCTGGAACCTGGAGGAGGCCGATGGCGGCCTCTATGCCGGGGTCTGGGAATCGACGCCCGGCAAGTGGCGGATCGTCTATGAGGAGTGGGAATATTTCCACATCATCTCCGGCTATTCGATCGTCACGCAGGATGGTGGCGAGGCGGCGCATTTGCGCGCCGGCGACAGCATGATCCTGCGTCCGGGCTTCGAAGGGACCTGGGAGGTCGTGGAGACAACCCGCAAGGACTACGTCATCCGCTTGTGAGTGCCGAAGCGCCGGAGATTGGGCGGTCTTCGATGCAGCTACCAGACGAGGTCGAGACGCTCCAGGCCGTGGAAATGAAACGCGTCCTTCACCTCGGGCTCGTTCTTCAGCCGCATGTCCGGCAGCCGCCGAAACAGGATCGGCAGCGATAGATTGAGTTCAAGCCGGGCCAGCGGCGCCCCGATGCAGAAATGCAGGCCGGCCCCGAAGGAGACATTGGCGCCTTCATCGCGCGTCGGCAGGAACGCATTCGGGTCCGTGAACTTCTTCGGGTCGACATTTGCCGCCCCGAGCAAAAGGCCGATCTTGTCGCCCTTGCGAAGGGTGATGCCGTCTTCCAGCTCGACATCCGAGAGAGCGTAACGCTGGAAAATATGCAGCGGTGCCGCAAAACGCAGGCACTCCTCGATCGCCAGCCCCGTTGATGCCTCCGTGGCAAACAGATCCTCGGCGGAAGGTCCGGATTGCAGGATGGTTCTCACGGCATTGCCGATCTGATGCACAGTCGCTTCGTGACCGGCATTGAGGAGCAGGGCGGTGGTCGAGACCAACTCTGCCTCGGAAAGTCGTTCGCCATCCTTTTCCGAGGTGATCATGTGCGTCAGCAGGTCATCGGCGGGATTGCGGTGTTTCTCGGCGATGATCTCTCGCAGATAGGCGGCAAATTCGGCGGAAGCCTGGTTGGCGTCGAGTTCGGTCTCGTGGCTCGGGTTGAAGACATACATCCGGACCATGCGGTGCGACCAGTCGAGAAGATCGGGCGCCGCCTCGACCGGTATGCCGAGCATGCGGGCGATGATCGTCACGGGGATCGTTTCGGCGTACGTCTTGAGCAACTCGACCTCGCCGTCGCCTTCGAAACCATCGATAAGGGCGTGCGACAGCTGCTCGATATCCGGTCTCAGCTGTTCGATCTGCCTTGAGACGAACGCCCGGTTGACGAGGGTGCGCAGCCGCGTGTGTGCCGGCGGCTCGAGCTCCAGCAGCGAATGTTCCTCCAGCGCGTCGAAGTCCCTCAGATGTGGCTTCGGCGCCGACAGGCCGACCTCTTCGCGCGTCGCCACATGCAGGATCTGCCGACCGAAACGGCGGTCGCGGAGCAGCACGTTTACCTGGTCATAGCCTGCGAAATACCATTGTTGCCGCTCCTCCCAGAAGAAGGCCGGACATTGCGCGTGGATTTCGGCATAGGCGGCGAGCGGCTCACGGTAGAAAGCGGGATTGCGCGCATCGATAGAAACGCGCCTTTGGGCGCCGTCAATGGTTATGGCAGGCATGCAACGGGCTCTTTACAGAATTTGACCGACGTCTATTTCTACGGGAACCGGCGTTCAGCCGGCAAGTGCAGATATCCCTCCGGCCATCGGCATGGCGTTGACAGTGTCGGAAATGGTCGTCAATCTCCTGGCGCTGCGTAGGGCGCATAGGCAAGAGGCTGAAAGGGCACGCCCGCCTACGGGAGACACACCGTAGTTGCGCCCATGCCAAACCTTGAAAACCTGAAGAAGCAGGCGAAGCAGTACCTCAAATGGCTTCGCGAACGGTACCATCCGGTCGCAGCGGAGATCAGGGCGGCCTTGCCCCGTTACTGTGACCTTGATGACGACGCCATTCTCAAGGCGGAGTTCAAGCTCGCCGACGCGCAGGAGCTTATCGCGCGCCAATCGGGATTCGACGGTTGGCAGGCGCTCAAATCAGGAGCCCTGACAATGACCCCGCACTCAAAACCCACCATATCGCAGCCGGTGCTGCAGTCGATCGCCGCTCAGCTGTTCGTTGCCGATATCAAGGCCTCGTGCGACTTCTACGCGGAGAAGCTCGGCTTTGCCGTCGATTTCGTCTACGGCGATCCGCCATTCTATGGGCAAGTGATCCGCAACAGCGCCAGGCTTGCTCTACGCCTTGTCTGCGAGCCGGTCTTCGTCGATGACATCCGCCAGCGCGAGGACCTGCTTTCGGCTGCCATCACGCTCGAAACCGTCAATGACATCAAACAATTGTTCCTGACCTATCAGGCTGCTGGCGTACACTTTCACCAGCCGCTGCGGACCGAACCCTGGGGTGCCCGCACCTTCATCGTGCTCGATCCGGACGGAAATCTGATCCTGTTCGCAGGACCGGCCGACTGATCGAGAGCGGCGAAAATGGACGCCGGCGATGCTCGTGCTGTCCCGGCATCCACCCGTTCGCTCCCGTATCGCAGTTGCGAAACAACTTCTGCTCTCCACCCTTTTTCAGTGGCGCCCGGTGACCTATTTGCGCAATGATGCGGGCAGCAGGCAGGGAGCGGCATGGCAAAAAACCAGTCCAGTCTATCGGCGGGGATCGTGGCAGCGATCCGCAAGCGGCGTCCCACGGTCGTTCATCGCGAAGCTGCGGTGAACCGCGGCGACATCGTCATCGCCTCCTACAACATCCATAAATGTGTCGGTACCGACGGCCGTTTCGATCCCGGGCGGACTGCCAATGTGATTGGCGAACTGGGCGCCGATATCGTTGCGCTTCAGGAAGCGGACCAGCGGTTCGGCGAGCGTGCCGGTCTTCTCGATCTCGAACATCTCCGGCGCGAGGCCCATCTCGTTTCGGTGCCGATCTCCGGCTTTTCGGCGAAGGGGCATGGATGGCACGGCAATGTGCTGTTGCTACGCGAGGGCGCCGTTTCCGATGTCAGGCAGCTGAAACTCCCAGGTGTCGAGCCGCGTGGCGCGCTGGTCGTCGATCTCGACCTGAAGGTCGGCCCCTTGCGCATCATCGCCGCCCATCTCGGTCTTCTCAGGCATTCCCGCGCCCAGCAGGCCGAGGCGATCCTTGAAGCGGCAGCCGGCGCGAACGGGCGGCCGACGCTGCTCATCGGCGATCTCAACGAGTGGCGCATGGGCCGGAGATCGTCACTGTCCTTCCTAAGTCCTGTTTTCGATCCGTCGCACGCCACGGTCGCGAGCTTTCCATCGCGTTTTCCGCTGCTGCCGCTCGATCGTGTGCTTGGCAATCCGCACCACCTGGTAACGTCGGTCGCCGTGCATGACTCACCGCTTGCGCGGATCGCATCGGACCATCTGCCGGTGAAAGCCTCCATCGCCTTGAAGGCTGCCCAGCAGGATCACCGAGACGGAAATCGGGTTGGGGCCGGCCGTGCGGGGTCGGTCTGACGGCGAGGCGCGCTTTCGATGTTATCCTCCGTTCTGATCATCGTCGCCGCGATCGTCGGTGTGGTCGTGGCGGCCATCCTCTACATCTATGGCCGGTTCGGACGGCGCCCGCACGGGCTGCCGTCAACGGCACTTCCGGTGGCCGAGGCCGGTACGGAACTCGATCGGCTTATCATGCCCCTTCTTGCCGGCCGCCCGAACGCAAATGGCGTGGCGCTCGTGTCGGACAGTATCGAGGCCCTGGTAGTGCGCGCGCATGCGGCGCGGCGCGCCGGGCGCAGCCTCGATCTGCAGTATTATTACTGGAAGGATGATCTGACCGGTCTTCTGCTGGCCCGAGAGATTTTGGCGGCGGCCGACAGAGGCGTATGTGTCCGGTTGCTGCTCGATGACATCAACGCCGGCATTCATGATCGCATGTGCATCGCGCTTGACGCCCACCCCAATATCGAGGTGCGGCTCTTCAACCCCAGCCGGGCGCGGACCGACCGCTTTCGCCGCGGCTTCGAGATGGCGATCCGCGCCTTCAGCGCCACCCGCCGCATGCACAACAAGCTGTGGGTGGCGGATGGCCGGGTCGCGATCGCCGGCGGGCGCAACATCGGCGACGCCTATTTCGACGCCGCCGAGCTTTCCAACTTCCGCGACCTCGACGTCTGGATGGTGGGGCCGGTGCTGGACCAGGCGTCCGCCATGTTCGACCGGTACTGGAACAGCGACTCCGTCCTCCCGATCGCTGCACTGCGCACGCCACGCAAGCAATATTTGCCGGCGCTCCGTGAGGCCGTCGACGGGCTTGCCCGGACACCCGCGGGCCGGTTTTACATCGAGCGCGTCGACAAGGCTGCCCAGGAAACCGGCATCTATCACGGCACGCGGCGGCTTCACTGGAGTTCGCAGATCCGCCTGGCATCCGACCCGCCGGAAAAGGCGCTGATGCAGCGGCGCCAGAACTGGTTGCTGCGCGAACTCTTCCCGTTGATCGAAGCGGCGACGCGGGATTTGAGGATCATCTCTCCCTATTTCATCCCCGGCGTTGCCGGCACGCGAGAGCTTGCGGCCATCGTTTCGCGCGGAGCTCGGGTCGCGGTGCTGACCAACTCTCTCGCAGCGACCGATGTCGCAGCCGTTCACGGCGGTTACATCAAGTACCGCCGGAAGCTCATCCAGGCCGGCATCGCTCTCTTCGAATTGAAGGAGCAGGGCGACGTTGCCGAAGGGCACCGCATGACGTTGTTCGGGCGCCGCAATGCGAGCCTGCACAGCAAGGCTTTCGTGGTCGATGGCTTGAACGGGTTCGTCGGCTCGATGAACTTCGACCCCCGCTCCGCATCGCTCAATACGGAAATGGGTGTCGTCTTTGCCGATGCGGCTCTTGCCGGCGAGCTGGCCAGCATGTTCGAGGAGGAGACCTCGCCGTCGATCAGCTACCGGCTCGGGATGGACGGTTCACGGCTTGTCTGGCGTGATCGCGCCAACGGCTCCGAGCGGCTGTTGCGGCGCGAGCCGGATGCCAGCCTTGCCAGGCGGATGATTGCCAACCTGATCCGTATTCTGCCGATCGAGTCACAGCTCTAGGAAGGCGGCGCCGCCGATACACGATTTGCCGTTCGTTTACCGACGTCATCGAACCCTGTGTGAAATGCTCGGTCGCGGCGGCTTGCGGCGCGCATGTCGGCGAAAAAAGGTTCTATTGACAACCATGTGTGGAGGAGCGCCGAACTTCGCAGCAAAGGGGGCTTCGATTAAGCTTATCGAAGCTTCGCGACTTGAAGTGAAGGGTGTTGACACTCTATGTAGGGACAGAAGGCAAATCCCGTGATTCCCGGCTCGCAAAGGTTTTGCGAGCCCGATTGATGAAGGTTCGATATGAGAAATCCCGTTGATACCGCCCTGGCACTGGTGCCGATGGTTGTTGAACAGACCAACCGCGGTGAACGTTCCTACGATATCTTTTCGCGCCTTCTGAAGGAGCGCATCATCTTCGTCACCGGTCCGGTCGAAGATCAGATGGCGACGCTCGTCTGCGCCCAGCTCCTTTTCCTCGAGGCGGAAAACCCGAAGAAGGAAATTGCGCTCTACATCAATTCCCCGGGTGGCGTCGTCACCTCCGGTATGGCGATCTACGACACGATGCAGTTCATCAAGCCGGCGGTCTCGACGCTTTGCGTCGGCCAGGCGGCCTCGATGGGTTCGCTGCTCCTGGCGGCCGGCCACAAGGACATGCGCTTCGCCACGCCGAATGCGCGCATCATGGTTCATCAGCCCTCCGGCGGTTTCCAGGGCCAGGCTTCCGATATCGAACGCCATGCCCGCGACATCCTCAAGATGAAGCGCCGCCTCAACGAGGTCTATGTCAAGCATTGCGGCCGTACCTACGAGGAAGTCGAGCAGACGCTCGATCGCGACCATTTCATGAGCGCGGACGAAGCTCTGGAGTGGGGTATCGTCGACAAGGTACTGACCTCGCGCGAAGAGATCGAAGGCACCGAGCAGGCCTGATAACGCGCTTTTGTGTCGCGATAGATGTAATTGTGACACAATTGTAATGGCTCAAGGGCTTTATCGTCAGGGTAAAGCCGGTAATATGGACCGTTAATGCTATGTTGGATTCTGAGGGCATAGTGTTCGGATGAGTTGGGAGAGTCGTTGCAGCCGCATCGGGCATGGTCGCCCAGGTGCGGTAAGTACTCCCGGAAGCCCTGCGTGAGGATAGGCTACAGGGCGAATTGAGTGGTCCGCGATACTTCGCTTGAAGTGTCCGGCGAGCTGGAAGGAAGTGGAAATGAGCAAGGTCAGCGGAAGCAACGGCGGTGACTCGAAGAATACGCTTTATTGTTCGTTCTGCGGCAAAAGCCAGCACGAAGTCCGTAAGCTGATTGCCGGACCGACCGTCTTCATCTGCGATGAATGCGTCGAACTGTGCATGGACATCATTCGCGAAGAGAACAAGACCTCGATGGTCAAGTCCCGCGACGGTGTGCCGACCCCTCAGGAAATCATCAAGGTCCTCGACGAATACGTCATCGGCCAGCAGCAGGCGAAGCGCATCCTCTCGGTGGCCGTGCACAACCACTACAAGCGCCTGGCGCATGCCGCCAAGGGCAGCGACGTCGAACTGGCGAAGTCCAACATCATGCTCGTCGGCCCGACCGGCTGCGGCAAAACCTATCTCGCCCAGACGCTCGCCCGCATCATCGACGTGCCGTTTACCATGGCCGACGCCACGACGCTGACCGAAGCCGGTTACGTCGGTGAAGACGTCGAAAACATCATCCTCAAGCTGCTCCAGGCCGCCGACTACAACGTCGAGCGCGCGCAGCGCGGCATCGTCTACATCGACGAAGTCGACAAGATTTCCCGCAAGTCCGACAACCCGTCGATCACCCGCGATGTTTCGGGCGAGGGCGTGCAGCAGGCGCTGCTCAAGATCATGGAAGGCACTGTTGCTTCGGTTCCGCCACAGGGTGGTCGCAAGCATCCGCAGCAGGAATTCCTGCAGGTCGACACCACCAACATCCTGTTCATCTGCGGCGGCGCATTCGCCGGCCTCGACAAGATCATCTCCGCCCGTGGCGAGAAGACCTCGATCGGTTTCGGCGCGACGGTCCGCTCGCCGGAAGATCGCCGCGTCGGCGAGGTTCTGCGCGAACTCGAGCCGGAAGATCTGGTCAAGTTCGGTCTCATTCCGGAATTCATTGGCCGCCTGCCGGTTCTGGCGACGCTCGAAGATCTCGATGAAGATGCGCTGATCCAGATCCTGTCCGAGCCGAAGAACGCTCTGATCAAGCAGTATCAGCGCCTGTTCGAGATGGAAGACGTCGAGTTGACCTTCCACGAGGACGCGCTGCGCGAGATTGCCCGCCGGGCGATCGTGCGCAAGACCGGCGCCCGCGGCCTCCGTTCGATCATGGAGAAGATCCTGCTCGACACGATGTTCGAGCTGCCAACGCTCGAAGGCGTGCGCGAAGTGGTCATCTCCGACGAGGTGGTCAAGGGCGCGGCGCGGCCGCTCTACATCTACTCCGAGCGGTCGGACGAAAAGACCAACGTTTCGGCCTGATAACGCCGAATTATCGTTTGAGAAGCCCGCCTTGTGCGGGCTTTTTCATGTTCGCGCACTTAGCTGTTGAGACAAAGGCGCCCGAGCGCAGATTTCACAATTCGATTGTTGCTAAAGTGTCTCAAACAACGCAATGATGTGACGATTCAATGAAGGACCTTTATCGTTGCGCGTCCTTGAGCCTCGTTCTCCGTCGCAAGGCCCGCAACAGAAATGATGCGTAGTCAGAAGGACCCGGCCACGGTTGGTGGGTGTCGCGTCCAGCCTTGAAATGGACGCGGTGGCACTCCACTTTGATGTGGAAAATATGACAACCGGGAGTGCCTGCGGGGCTCCCGGGAACGGGCCCGAAATCGGGACGGAAAGGAAATGACATGACGAACAAAACGTCACCGGCGACTGAAAGCGCGACCTACCCGGTCCTGCCGCTCCGCGACATCGTAGTCTTCCCGCACATGATCGTGCCGCTCTTCGTCGGCCGCGAAAAGTCGATCCGTGCGCTTGAGGAAGTCATGGGCACCGACAAGCAGATCATGCTTGCCACCCAGATCAACGCCACCGACGACGATCCGGAACCGTCCGCGATCTATGAAGTCGGCACCATCGCCAATGTCCTCCAACTGCTGAAGCTGCCCGACGGCACCGTCAAGGTGCTGGTCGAAGGCCGCGCGCGCGCCAAGATTGACGGCTACACGCCGCGCGACGAATTCTATGAGGCATCAGCGCACACGCTGAGCGAGCCGGAAGAAGATCCGGTCGAAATCGAAGCGCTGAGCCGCTCGGTCGTTTCCGAGTTCGAGAGCTATGTGAAGCTCAACAAGAAGATCTCCCCCGAGGTCGTCGGTGTCGCCAGCCAGATCGAAGACTATTCGAAGCTGGCCGATACGGTCGCCTCGCACCTGTCGATCAAGATCGTCGAGAAGCAGGAAATGCTGGAGACCACCAGCGTGAAGATGCGTCTGGAAAAGGCGCTCGGCTTCATGGAAGGTGAGATTTCCGTCCTGCAGGTCGAAAAGCGCATCCGCTCGCGCGTCAAGCGCCAGATGGAAAAGACCCAGCGCGAGTACTACCTCAACGAACAGATGAAGGCGATCCAGAAGGAACTCGGCGACGGCGAGGATGGCCGTGACGAGATGGCCGAGATCGAGGAGCGCATCGCCAAGACGAAGCTCTCCAAGGAAGCGCGCGAAAAGGCTGACGCTGAACTGAAGAAGCTGCGCCAGATGAGCCCGATGTCCGCGGAAGCGACCGTGGTTCGCAACTATCTGGATTGGCTGCTCGGTCTGCCCTGGGGCAAGAAGTCGAAGATCAAGACCGACCTGAACCATGCCGAAAACGTGCTCAACACGGATCATTTCGGTCTCGATAAGGTCAAGGAACGCATCGTCGAGTATCTCGCCGTGCAGGCGCGTTCGTCGAAGATCAAGGGCCCGATCCTGTGCCTCGTCGGCCCTCCGGGCGTCGGCAAGACCTCGCTCGCCAAGTCGATCGCCAAGGCGACCGGCCGCGAATATGTGCGCATGGCGCTCGGCGGCGTTCGTGACGAAGCCGAGATCCGCGGTCACCGCCGCACTTATATCGGCTCCATGCCGGGCAAGGTGGTGCAGTCGATGAAGAAGGCGAAGCGGTCCAACCCGCTGTTCCTGCTCGACGAAATCGACAAGATGGGCCAGGACTTCCGCGGCGATCCGTCGTCGGCTCTGCTCGAGGTGCTGGATCCGGAACAGAACTCGACCTTCATGGACCACTACCTGGAAGTCGAATACGACCTGTCCAACGTGATGTTCATCACCACGGCCAACACGCTGAACATTCCGGCGCCGTTGATGGACCGTATGGAAGTGATCCGCATCGCCGGCTACACCGAAGAGGAAAAGCTGGAGATCGCCAAGCGGCATCTGCTGCCGAAGGCGATCCGCGACCACGCGCTGCAGCCGAAGGAGTTCTCCGTGACTGACGGAGCCCTGATGGCGGTCATCCAGACCTACACGCGGGAAGCCGGTGTTCGTAACTTCGAGCGCGAATTGATGAAGCTCGCCCGCAAGGCGGTGACCGAGATCATCAAGGGCAAGACGAAGACGGTCGAAGTCACGGCGGACAACATCAACGACTACCTTGGTGTTCCGCGCTTCCGTCACGGCGAAGCCGAACGCGACGATCAGATCGGCGTGGTCACGGGTCTTGCCTGGACCGAGGTCGGCGGCGAACTGCTGACGATCGAAGGCGTCATGATGCCCGGCAAGGGCCGCATGACGGTCACCGGCAACCTGCGTGACGTGATGAAGGAATCGATTTCGGCGGCGGCGTCCTATGTCCGCTCGCGGGCGATCGATTTCGGCATCGAGCCTCCGATGTTCGACAAGAGCGACATCCACGTGCACGTGCCGGAAGGTGCGACGCCGAAGGATGGTCCGTCGGCCGGTGTCGCCATGGCAACCGCGATCGTGTCGATCATGACCGGCATCCCGATCTCCAAGGACGTCGCGATGACCGGCGAGATCACGCTGCGCGGCCGCGTGCTGCCGATCGGCGGTCTCAAGGAGAAGCTGCTGGCAGCGCTCCGGGGAGGCATCAAGAAGGTGCTGATCCCCGAAGAGAACGCGAAGGATCTCGCCGAGATCCCGGATAACGTGAAGAACGCGCTCGAAATCATCCCGGTTTCGCGGATGGGCGAGGTGCTTGTACACGCTCTGGCGCGCATGCCGGAACCGATCGAATGGGACCCGGCAAGGGAGCCGGCAACCGTCGCAGTGGTTGATTCGCAGGACGAAGCAGGCACCTCGATCGCCCACTAAAAAGTGCCGGTGAATGGGCGCAGCGACCTCACGCGGCGCCCATTTTGCAGAAAAATTGGGAAGACCGGCCTCTGGCCGGTCTTTTTTGTTGTAAAAGCGCCCTGCAAGCCTTGCATTCCAAGGGATTAGGCGCAATTGGGAAAGGCAAGACGCGGGCGATGCGCAAGCCGCCGCGGCTTAAAACACAGTCGTTTCGAACCAATCTGAAAGGGGTGGAAACATGAACAAAAATGAGCTCGTGTCTGCCGTTGCTGAGAAGGCCGGACTTTCCAAGACCGACGCATCTTCTGCAGTTGATGCAGTTTTCGAGACCATCCAGGGCGAGCTGAAGAGCGGCGGCGACATTCGCCTGGTCGGCTTCGGCAACTTCTCGGTTTCGCGCCGCGAAGCCTCGAAGGGCCGCAACCCGTCCACGGGTGCGGAAGTTGACATCCCGGCTCGTAATGTGCCGAAGTTCACGGCCGGCAAGGGCCTGAAGGACGCCGTCAACGGCTGATCAGATTTGCTTGGCGGTCGGACACGAGGCCGGCAGTCCAGGTATTCGAGGGTTCGGCGAAAGCCGGACCCTTTCGCATTCCGGGGGGCTGCCCTTGCGGCCTCCTGCCATTTGCTCTACGGCTTGCCCATTCTCAGGGCGGGGTGAAAGTCCCCACCGGCGGTAAGGGCGCTGCAATATCATGCGGTGACCCAAGCCCGCGAGCGCCTTTCTCCTGAAGCGGGGAAGGGGTCAGCAGATCCGGTGC
>Ga0055526_1001169_pt1 | contig 19021 bp, 17 predicted proteins | sample AraplaCol_mMF_r2_FD_55013 | JGI IMG/M metagenome (GOLD analysis project Ga0055526, IMG submission 55013) | Arabidopsis root microbial communities from North Carolina, USA - plate scrape MF_Col_mMF_r2 | ecosystem: Host-associated > Plants > Roots > Endosphere | place: USA: North Carolina... | reverse complement strand
GCGATCCGGTCGAGCGAGGTCTTCACAAGCGGCAGGATGCCGTCGTTCTTGAGGAGGACCGCGCCTTCCGCGCCGAGGCGCCGGATCAGCGCCCGGTCTTCCGGCAGGTCGACCGCCCGCTCGGTGAGATCGGGTTTGCTCTTGAATGCGCCGACCCGCTCGAGCAGCAGCAGCATGCGTCGCGCCGCCGCCCGCACGGTCGCCGCCTCCACCTTGCCCTCGCGCACGGCGGCAACGAGCTTTTCGCCGCGATCGCGCGCCGGACCCGGCATTTCGAGATCGAGACCGGCATTGATCGTCTCTGCGGTCGAATGCGAGCCGAACCAGTCGGACATGACGATGCCGTCGAAGCCCCATTCCTCGCGCAGCACTTTGGTCAGCAGCCAATGATGCTCGCTGGTATAGGTGCCATTGAGGCGGTTGTAGGAAGACATGACGGCCATGACGCCGGCGCGGCGGACAGCCTGCTCGAAGGGCGGAAGGTAGATTTCGCGCAGCGTCCGCTCGTCGATGTCGGAAGACATGGTCTGCCGCTCGATTTCGGATTCATTGCCGGCGAAGTGCTTGATCGTCGCGGCGATCCCCTCCCCCTGCACGCCCTCGATATAGGCGACGGCGAGTTCTGATGTCAGCATCGGATCTTCGGAGTAACATTCGAAATTACGGCCGTTGAGGCCGGAACGGTGGATATTCACCGTGGGCGCGAGCAGCACGGCGGCACCCTTGCTCTTGGCCTGGCGCGCAAGGGCCGTGCCCATCTGCCTGACGAGATCGGGATTCCAGGTGGCGCCGAGCGCGATGCCGACGGGAAAGCAGGTCGCCTTGACGCCGGCGACCAGCGAGCCCGCGCCGCGGGCGCCGTTCGGCCCGTCCGTCACCTTGATCTTCGGCACGCCGAGACGCTCGACGGGAACCGTCGTCCAGAAATCGGCGCCTGACAGCAGCGACACCTGCTCTTCGAGCGTCATCCGGTCGAGAATGGAATCGATCATGCAAACCTCCCGTTCAAAGACATTGCGGACACCGCAAGCCATCCGTCGGGCTTGGGGTCGCCTCCAGCAATTCTTAAACCTACCGATTACTCGGTATTTTTAAGATGTCAACCGCTCGCGCGTCGTGTATGAATTGGGACCGGAGACTTCGGCTGGAGACTTGCCGATCGCCGCTGGAAGAGGCAGACGGGAGAGATGGCAGAGTTTTCAGAGACAGAGACTGGACAGGCGGAAAAGCGACGGCGCCGATCCCGCAAGGGGGAGGAGCGCCGGGCGAAGATCCTGACGGCGGCGATGCGGCGCTTTGCCGAAGACGGCTACCAGAATGCCGCCATCGGCGACATTGCCCGGGATGTCGGCCTGTCGCTGCCCGGCTTGCTGCATCACTTCCCCACAAAGGTCGATCTGCTGCTTGCGATCCTTGCCAAGCGCGATCTCGAAAGCGCCGATTTCATCGGGCACTATCGTTCGGATCTGCCAGGCCTACTCAAAGGCATGGTCGAGATCTTTCGCCGCAACGCCGGAATGATCGAGGTCGTCAGGGCCTTCGCCATCCTGAATGCCGAGAGCCTGATGAAGGACCACCCCGCCAAGGCATGGTTTCTCGATCGCGCCACTGACATGCAGAACGGCATCGCCGCGACCTTCGAGCGGGCCATCGCCGATGGCTCGATCGACGGTGGGATCGACAGCCGAGCAATGGCCGCCGAGCTGATCGCTGTCATGGACGGCCTGCAGATGCTCTGGCTGCGCGACCCCGATCGTTTCGACATGGTCGGCGGCCTGGAAGCCTATGTCGACCGCCTGCTGGCGAGCCTTGGTTTAAAGCCGTGACCGCCGGCCTGGGATGGCGCCTTTACCGGAGAGGTCGGCGAGATCCACGTCCGCGCTTTCGTGGATTTCGTCGTCGAGACCTGTGCCGACCGACCGGACGCTTTTCGACCGGCAGCCAGCCCGTCGCGCTGAGCCGTTGCTCAGCCGCAGCTCCCGCTTGATCCCGGATTGCGACCGGTACTTGCTCCGTCATCGAGCGCAGTTGGCTGATCTGGACGTGCCGTTGCGGTCGATGCGGATGAATTTTGCGGGATGCGTAGATTTGTCGTGGCGAGCCAGCGGTCTGTCGAAAAATACGCCCTGGTCCTTGCTTGCGAAGCTGACGCCGCCTTGAGGCCGAGAGCAAAATTAAAGCTGTTTTCGCTGCCGGCTTCGCGCGTGAAACTGAGATAGGCGCCAAATCGTTCGTATTCGACATCGCGAAGGCTTTGGATCGACGCAAGTGTATCTTCGAAATCGCGCCAGCAGGCCTGCTTTACAATGGTCTCGAAAATGCGCAGGACAGCCGGGGCGAGACGCCCCTGGACATCAACCTTCGGCCCGACGATCTTGGCGCGGATCTCAACGAGATCACCCGTTTCATTTCCACGAACCTTGACGAAGGTCGAACTAAGCGGTCGCACCTCATCCCGTTCGTAGACACGCTGAAAATAACATTCATAATCGCGATTGCGCATCGATGCGGCTTTCCATTCGCCCACCTCGATACCGGCCTCTCGAAGAGCGCCGCAAATATTGGCGCCCGAGACCAGCCAAACCCGCAGAAACTGACTTGCCAAGTCGAATTTCGGAATCTCGACCAGATGCCGCGATATGGATATCGGCCGAGGAGCCGCCGCATAGGGGCCGGCGGCTATGCGTGATGATCGGGCAGCCTTGTCGAGAGCCCGATCTTCGAAGCCTTCGATCGGGTCTCCGGAGTGGCGGATTTCCCAGTAAAAAGCGACAGCTGCAAGAAGCAGAACGGACATCGAAACCGCTGCCCAAACCAGCCAGCGGCGGTTGCTCCGCATTGGGAACTTCCACTGCCGGGGTGGGCTGTCACGAGGAGGACCGACTGCTGATAACACTTTACCCACGGCGTCACCTCGCAAACCCGTGACCAGCGGCGTTGGTCGGCACGCGGCCAATCAGCTCCCTGCGGCGCGTCCTTCTGAGGCGAGCAACAATGTGAAAGCGGTACAGCCGACTCACCTTCGACACCCGCGATTCTGATGTCGAGCGTATAAGGCGTCAAGCAGGAACCTCAGGCGACTCTCCTAGGGGACTCGCAGACCCACACATATCGAGAACAGTTCAGTCGATCATCGAAAGCCGCGGGCTAAGGCACTCCTCGATCAGGAATTTCATACTGCTTTCCTGCGTCGTGGAACACGGCGATCCGTGATGACCGTCGCCCCGGTCGGCAATTCGTTCACTGGCTTGGGGCGGCCACGCAGCGGATTTGCATCGGCATAGACCTTGGCGAGGCCGACACGTCTTTCATCAAGCGCCGGGTATGCCTCGAGGATCTCATCGAGAGAATGTCCCGCCGCAACTGAAGCGGCGACGTCGTAAACCGGAATTCTCGTGCCTTCGATAACAGGCGTGCCGCCGAGGACATCAGGCGAGGAGCTTACCAGCGCGCGGGCGGCTTCCAGGTTTGAAAGACTCTCCGCCGTCCTCTCGACGAAGGGTGCAAGATCGATGGTGAGGAAATCATGGCGCATCGTCCAATCCTTTTTGGCCAGCGACGCCAACGTCAACGTCTTCCATTTGCTGAGCCTCGGCTCGGCCCACCTGATCATGTTCAGACCCTTCCTCCGATGTCAGCTGTCCGGCGCTTTCATAGTAGAAGGAAATGAGCGTGCATGCGGTCGCCCAGACCCGACGTCCGTTCTCCGCAGACAGAAATGCCGCGGGAAGAATTCCCTCGTCAATGACCCTGTTCACGTCACGAAGCGCGACGCGCGTAGCGATTGGGACAGCGACTACAGAAAGCGGACACGGCGGGATTTCGCCGGACGTCGGCGGCAAAACGAGAAGCCGTTACTGAGCGGACATCATTCCCCGTCCATAACAGCGACGTGCAGGGCACCGAGGATGGGGCCGAGTGCGGACAGGCGGACGAGATCCAATGCGGGGCTGTCGGCCTCGAGGCTGGCAGTGGCGCGATCATAGACGGCGACGCACTGCTTGTTGGTGATCCGGGACATGTAGAGAATGCCGTCAAAATCGGTGCGGTCGTAGATTTCCTGGCTGAGCCGGCGTCCGCCGGCCTGCGCCCTTGCCCGAACGGCATCCGTCGCGACCCCGAGCAGGTTTGCGCCTTCGAAGCGCAGGTCGAGCAGGAAGAGCGGATGGGGGTTTCGGACAGCGGCGATCGAATAGCGGTCGAACTCCTCTCGCAATATCCATCGCTCGGCCTTGCCCTGAAACCGGTCGCGAACAATCGTTTCCGCGACCGCCGTCATCGGATCCTGGGCGAGATAGAGTAGCCGGAACTTATCCCTCGGGCTTGAGAACCGTGTCTTGCCGAAGCCCATGCCGAGCGGCGTCGCGGCATGGGCGCGCGCGACGATCCTGACATAGTCGGTGACGTCAGCCCGGATGGCGAGACGTTGCAGGACCGATTTGTCGAGGCTCATTGCGCCGCGAAATAGGTCTGAGCCGCCTCGACGACCTCGTCGGCGCGATCCTGTTTCAGGAGGTCGATAGGCCGGCGCCCACCCAGCATGGGGTTCGGCTGGCACAGCCACAGCCACGCGACCCGCTGATTGGACACGAGAGCGGCGATCGCTCCTATGCCCTTTGCGGGACGCCCGTCGATGAATTGTTCGATCGGATAGACGTGCTTCCGCGTTCCCTTCAACAGTGCGATGACCTCGCCGGCGTGCTGCCAGCGATTGAGCGTGGAGCGCGCAATGGCGAAATCACGCTGGAGTTCGCTGGCACCAGCTACCGGCCCGGCCCAATCCTCAAGCTTGCGGGCGACCGCAAGCTCGCCCAGCAGCCGCTCGCCTTCCTCCACTGTGACGATCTTCCCAAGCCCTTCGCCGCCGGAGGGCGCCACGGCGTTCGGAATTTCGAGTGCGATCTTGGCGTTGTCACGCACATCGCTAAAAGTTTCCACCAGACCACGAATGCGGCGGGCCAGTTCGCCCTGGCGCTTGCTGAGCTCGCGTCGCACGCTGACGGGAAGATCGACAATGGCTGCAGCCGCCGCGCCCGCAATTCTGGCGGAGAGCGCAACCGAGCCGGACTCGAATGTAGCGTCGGCGTTCAACACGTCGGCGACTTTGGCGGCAACGCGATCGGCGACCTCAGCCTGACGAGCACGATGCAACTGCGCCTGGGAACCAGCCATGAAACCATCTCCGTTCTTACAGGAACTGATATAGTCTCAAATCACCCATTTGTCCAGTTTGTCCCATTTGTCTAGCGCTGCAGGATTTCCCGAAAAGGGAATGTCAGCCCTTCTGCAGCCTCCACGTCCTGATTTCGAAAGGCATGATGTCGGCGGTACCTTTGCGCTCCATCGGCTCTTCGAGAATGCTGAGCGGCTGCGACGCCGTCCATCCGGAAGGCAGGGCAAGGGAAAGCCGGCCGCGCCGGCCGGCGGGCTCGTAGAGACGCAGGATCAGGCCTTCGCCCTCCTCGGCGGCCTTGAGGCCGGAGAAGGCAACGGGGGTGCCGGCGACGGCAAGCGGCGAAAAGGTACCGGCGGAAAGGCCCTTGGCTTCCGCTATGACGAGCGGCTGGTTGAGGTCGAGCGCCTCGTCGAGCACGCCGCCGTCATGCCAGGCGCCGTCATGCGGCATCAGCGCATAGGTGAAGCTCTGCTCGCCTTCATCGGCCAGCGGATCCGGATAGATCGGCCCGCGCACCAGGCTCATGCCGATCACATTGCCGCGGGCACTGTGGCCGTATTTGGCATTGTTGAGCAGCGCCACGCCGAAACCCGGCTCGCTGATATCGACGAAGCGATGGGCGACGGCCTCGAACATCGCCTGCTCCCAGGACGTGTTCGTGTGTGTCGCCCGCTCGACGATGCCGAAGGCGCATTCGAACGTCGCCTTGCGCGCCCGCACGTCGACAGGGTTCAGGGTGCGCAGCAGGGTGCGGCGGTCATGCCAGTCGATCGTCGTTTCGATGTCGAGCCGCTTGGCGTTGGCACTGAGCACATAGGTCTGCGTGACGCTCGAATTGCGATAACGATGAACGACGCGGATCGCCGCGCGGTGCGGGCCGCTTTCGATAAGATCGATGCTTTCGGGCGCTTCGAGACGGACGCCCTTTTCGGCATAATCAGCATCGATATCCCAGGCGTCCCAGTTGCGCGGCTTATCGACCGGATAGACCCAGAGCTGGTTGGCGGAACCATCGACCGCTTCACGGCCGGTCGCCTTGTGGAAGAGGCTGGCAACGGCGCCATCCTTGCCGATCACGACCGCGAGATGATCGTTTTCAAGACGGTCAGGCCCGGCCTTCAGCCCGCCTGCCGACTTCAGCGCCTGTCTGTCGAAGACCGCGACGGACAAGGGCGCGACGATCTCGGCGGCCGAAAGTGCCGTGCCGTCCGCAAGCGTGGCGCTCACCGCTCTCGGCGCAAGTGAGGGATTGACGACGACGAGTGCGTCGGCGATCCCGCCCTTCGGCAGATTGGCCGACAGCGCCTGCAATGCCTTGGCCTGCTCGGCCCTGGCATGATCGATGACGCCGCCAAGTTCCTGTTCCGCGTCCTGATAGACTTCGCGGATGCTCGAACCCGGCAAGATGTCGTGGAATTCGTTTTTCAGAACGACCCGCCAATCCACTTCCAGGCTGCGAGGTTTTTCGGCGCCGAGCATATGGGCGAGCGAAGCGAGGGTCTCGGCGGTGATCAGAGCACGTTCGGCCTGGCGGTGCTTTCGCTTGATGCCGCTTTGCGACGTCAGCGTTGCGCGGTGCAGTTCCAGATAGATTTCGCCGTCCCAGACGGGAAGCTTCTTTTCCCCGGCGGTCTGGTGCGCCTGCTCGTAATAGCTCTTGACGGTGCCCCAGCGCGCCTGCGGAATGGCGGGGAAATCGCGCAGCTGCACCTCGCGCTCCACCATTTCGGGCGTCACGCCGCCGCCGCCGTCGCCGTAGCCGACGGCCAGAAGCGAAGCGTGGTGCTGCGTCTTGGCGCGGAAATTCCTCCATGTCGGCAGGTAGCAGTCGGGCTGCACGAAGCCGTTATAACCCTGCATCGGATTGTCGAAGGTGTGGGTCAGCACCCGGCTGCCGTCGAGACCCTTCCACCAGAAGAGATCGGAGGGGATATGGTTGGTCTCGCTCCAGTTGACCTTGATCGTGAAGAAGCTGTCGATGCCGCCCTGTCTCAGGATCTGCGGCAGTGCGCCGGAGAAACCGAAGCAATCCGGCAACCAGCATACAGTGTGGCGCGCGCCAAAGGTCGTTTCGAAATAACGCTGGCCGTAGAGCACCTGGCGGACTAGGCTTTCGCCGGTCGGCATGTTGGTATCGGGCTCCACCCACATGCCGCCGACGGTTTCCCACTTTCCTTCCGCGACCTTCTGCTTGATGCGGTCGAGAAGCTCGGGATCTTCCTCTTCCATCTGCGCGTAATAATGGGCGGTCGACTGGTTGAACCGGAAATCCTCCGAGCGCTCCATCAGCGACAGCGCCGTGTTGAAGGTGCGCCGCATCTTCCGCCGTGTCTCGCGATAGGGCCAGAGCCAGGCGAGGTCGATATGCGCATGGCCTGTCAACACCAGCTCGCCATTCGGCGGAAACCGCTTCTGCAACTCCTTCAACCGCGCCGTCAGGGCGTCGAAGGCGGAGGCTGCCGAAGCGCTCTGCTCGTCCGTCAGGCCTGCCGGATCGGCCACGAGTTCCGGCAGCTCCCAGATCTTCTGCTGCATGACGGCGTCCGAGGTGCGGGAGATGTAGGCGGCCGTATCGGACGGCCAGTCGAGGCTGCGCAAGGTCTCTTCCGCGGCATCGACCAGATGCGGCACAACCTCATGCTCTCCGAGCGCCCCAACCGCCTCGGCGACCTGCTTCAGGAGAAGGTGCAGCCGGTGAACGGGACCGTCGAGCCAGATCAGCCGGGCCTTGTTGAGCCTCGGCGTCCGGTTCGGTTCGCCGAAGGGAAAACGGGCGACCGTTTCCGTCGCGATCGAAAAGCGGCGGCCCTTGACAGGAAATTCCTGGTGATAAGGATCGAGACCGAATGTCTCGCTCGCGCCGTCGGGATAGCTGAGCGTAATCAGGCTCTCGCCGCCGAGATCGAGCTGCAGGCGGATATCGTCAAGCGGCCAGCTCTCGGGCGCTTCAGCGCTCGCGGCAAAATGCACGACACCCTGGCGATGCGGCCAGTCCTGATGATGCGCAATCGGCTCGCCCTCGAATGTCCAGCCGTCGATCGCAGCGCTATATCGATCCCGCCAATGCGCCAGCTCGGCAATGCGGACTTTCAGACGGTCGAGACGTTGGGCAATGGTGAGCGGCATGGCTTATCCTGTTGAAAAATCGGCGGCGGACGACCCGGAATCATGGCTTTGGGAGATGAAGATGGTGCGACAGCCATCGCAAATTGCCGGCCCCTCCTCCCAGCGGGTCCAATCGATGCTTAGATTAAGTAACTTTGATTTGGCGTCAAGCCCGGAAGAAACTCATTGTGGCAAGTATACAGTGGGCAATGAGAAATCGAAGGTGTTCACGAGGCCAGCATCGGCAGCCAAGGTCGGGGAACGGGCTCCGCTTGTGAAGACAATCCTCGGGCGGCACCCGCATCAGTCCCCCGTTCCCTTGCGTGTGGCCCGAAGGTATCTATTGTCGACGAATGCCGGGTGGTTGGGAGTATGTAATGTCGGCAGTGCCGTTCTCAAAGTTTTCGACGCCGCTCAACGCGCTGTTCGCTACAATCGGTCTCTTGGTCGTTGCCACACTGACGACACAGGGCCTTACTGGACAGGAGAGGCTTGTCTTTGAGCTGCTACTTGCGGCAATTTGGCTGGTCTACGTCCTCCAATTGAGCGGCACATTGCTTTCACGGCGACACCGCTTGTCGGGCGGGATGCCGGCCCTCGTGATCGATTTGCTCGCGGTACTGGTTCCGGCCGCTGCATTCTTGTTCGTCGGATCCCCTGATCGAAACCTCTATTGCGCCATTTGGCTTCTCAAGCCGTTGCGCGGCTCGACCTTCTTCAGGCTGCTGGCAAAGGTGGTCGCGAATGAATCGCGCAATCTGCTTGGCGTGACATCGGTGTTCGGAATCGTTCTTTTTGGCGCTGCGTTGGCCGGTTATATAATCGAGCGAGATGTCCAACCCGATAAGTTCGGCAGCATTCCGCAGGCGATGTGGTGGGCGGTCGTGACGCTGTCGACGACCGGCTACGGTGACGAGATCCCGCAGAGCCTTGCAGGTCGAGTTCTGGCCGGATTGGTGATGATGAGCGGTATCGGTATTTTTGCACTTTGGGCCGGCATCCTCGCCACCGGCTTCTACGAAGAGGTTCGCCGCCAAGACTTCGTTCGCAACTGGCAATTGGTCGCTGCCGTACCCCTGTTCCAGAAGCTTGGTTCCGCTGCACTGATCGAGATCGTTCGGGCGTTGCGACCGCGCATTGTCCCGGCAGGTGCCGTGATCTGCCGCAAGGGCGATGTTGGCGATCAGATGTTCTTCATTGTCGAGGGGCGGGTCACCGTGGCGACACCCGACCATCCAGTGGAACTCGGTGCCGGAAACTTCTTCGGCGAGATGGCGCTGATCAGTGGCGAACCTCGCTCAGCGACGGTCAGCGCAGCAACCGAGGTATCGCTGCTGTCGCTCTACGCCGTGGATTTCCAGATGTTGTCGAGCAGTAGTCCGGAGATCGCTGAGACCATCCGCAAGACGGCGCTGGAGCGGCGGGGCGGGCCGCCGAAGGAATAATCCGGTCATTGAAATCTTGGGGTTCAGGGCGATCCGACGACCGCCCATTCGAACCCGTCGCCAGTCAGCTATTTGGCCACGTGCCACACTCCTCCAACGCCATCGCCGTTGGCTTCACCGGCTTTCTTATCCTCGACATAGGTGTAAAGCGGCTTACCCTCATAGGCCCACATCTCTTTGCCATCCGCAGCTTTGACTAGAGACCATTCGCCTTCCGCCTTGGCCTTGGCTCCAGCGTGGAACGCCGGCCACTTCTTCAGGCATTCACTATCGCAGTTGGATTTGCCTTTTGTATCTTTGTCGAATGTGTAAAGCACCATGCCTTTTTCAGTGGCCAGGACCTTGCCCATTTTCGTCTCGACCATCTTGGCCGGCTCGGCCGCAAAAGCAGACCCGGTTAAAGCAGATAGCGCACCTATCGCGATCAATATCGTTCTCATGATTTTTCTCCCATTCGGCAGTGCCGGCGGAATGCCAGCAGTACCCGATCTAACTGACAAAAACGCCCAACTATGAAAGCGGTTCCGCCCATGGGGGACGACACGCCAGGCCAGCAATAATGACAAGATCCAAGAAGCGCCAACTCCGGACCCTTGCCAATGATGGCAGAAGGGTCTCGTCTCGACCCCAAAGCATGTGTAATCGGGCGGTCCCACAAGGGGCAGGCTCCCATTACATTGCCAATATCGTATCAACGCCACCTTTGCAGGCGGCGTGGAGCGCCTACGCGTCTCCATGCCGATTCAAATTGCTCGATGCGTCAGTAAAGCAATCTCGTTCTGATCGTTCCCGGTATCTCGCGTAGCGCCTGAAGAATATCGTCGGCTGTCTGGGACATGTCCTCGACTTCGATGACCACGTACCCCGTGTCGCCATGCGTCTGCAGGAATTCGGCGACGATATTCAGCCCGCGCGACGAGAAGATCTCGTTCAGCTGGATGAGCATGCCGGGACGGTTTTCGTGAACATGGATGAAGCGCGTACCATTCGGGCGCTCGGGCAACTGGACCTGCGGAAAGTTGACTGCGCCCATCGTCGAGCCAATATCGGAATATTCGACCAGCTTTCTGGAGACTTCCCCGCCGATTCGCTCCTGAGCTTCTTCTGTCGAACCGCCGATATGCGGTGTCAGAATGACATTGCTCAAGCCCTGCAGCGGCGTTTCGAAACGCTCCTTGTTCGATGCCGGCTCCTTGGGAAACACATCGACCGCAGCACCTGCCAGATGGCCCTCTTTCAAGACTTTCGCAAGCGCGTCGAGATCGACCACCGTGCCGCGGGAATTGTTGATGAAGATGGCGCCTTTCTTCATGCGACGCAGTTCGGCTTCGGTGATCATATTGTGCGTCGATGGCGTTTCCGGAACGTGCATCGTCACATAATCCGAGATTTCCAGAAGCTCGCCAAGCGAAGCCATCGATTCTGAATTGCCGCGGCGCAGCCTATCGGAGAGATCGAAATAGCGCACCAACATGCCCATGCTTTCCGCAAGAGCACTCAGCTGCGAGCCGATATTTCCGTAGCCGACGATGCCGAGGGTCTTTCCACGGACTTCTCGGCTGCCGACAGCGGATTTCTCCCATCCGCCCTGATGCGCCGACGCCGAGCGTGGGAAGATCTGCCGCGTCAGCATGATGATCTCGCCGATCACAAGTTCGGCCACCGAGCGCGTGTTCGAATAAGGCGCGTTGAACACCGGAATTCCGCGGCGGCGTGCCGCCTCCAGATCGACCTGGTTCGTGCCAACGGAAAAACAGCCGACGGCAATCAGCTTCTTGGCGGATTCGAAAATCTCTTCCGTCAGCTGCGTTCGGGAACGAATGCCTATGATGTGCGCATCGGCGATATGGCTCTTGAGATCCCTGTCATCAAGCGCTTTCGGCAGATGCACGAGGTTGGTGTAGCCGCAAGACGAAAAATAGTCCACGGCGCTCTGGCTGATGCCTTCAAGCAGAAGCACAGAAATTCGATCACGAGGTAGGGAAAGCTGGAGAGGCATTGTGAGACTTTCGTTTTCCGAATTTAGACACGTCGATGTCGTTTGCGGCCCTACGGCACATTACAACATGGCTTTGCGACCATCCGACAACCAGCGCAAGCACAAATCCCAATATACTCTGCTTCCACTGAACGCGCCTCGCGTGTTTGATCTCGAATTGCGCTAGTCAACCCCGCGACCTCTGCAAGCGGCGTGCTCGCGCCCTTCAAAATGTTGCGGCTGAAGCTGGTGCTTGGTCTCTGGCCTTAAAGAGCCGCGTGGCCGTGCCGACCTCAAAGAACTGCGGGCCAAGACATCGCGGGATCGGTCAGGCCTTGGCGGAGATGGCGCTCAATTCTTCCAGGTCGAGGTCACGTTCAAGCTCACGCAGGGTCTCATCGTCGATCTGCCCTGAGCGATGCAGCCGTATGAGTTCCGTCCGGCCAACCGCGACCGCCTCAAGAACGACATCGAAATGGGCGTGCAAGATCGGAATGTAATCCGCGGTGCGCTCGGCATAGTCGACGATTGCCGTAGCGCGATGTTCATATCTTTTCAGTAGCTGAGGATGGATCAGCTTGCCCTCGCCATCGTAGGCAAGCTCGCTCACTTTCGTGAACTGAACCTGGGCCATCGCGGCCTCGGCCTGACTCATCGTCATCGGCGAACGCTCGGCTTCTACCTCTCCCAGGCCAGCCCAGGAAATCACCCAACCAAGCGTCGTGCCCTGCACAAGCACCGTCCCCATGATCACGGCAAACGACATGACGAGGATGAAGTCGCGTCCTGGAAATCCTTCGGGAAGGCTCAAGGCAAGCGCAAGGGTGACCACACCGCGGACGCCCGCCCAGCTCAACACCGTCGCCGCTCCACCTCCCATTGGAACCGATCGAGCAAGCCCTATCCTGTTTGCAAACCTGATCGCCAGATCGGAGCCGAACACCCAGACGAAGCGTGCCGCAACAAGGGCGACAAGGATCACAAGCGCCGGAAACGCCATGGTTTGGACCAGCAACCCGAAGCCGCCGCCGCGGTCGACGACGTCGCGCAGCGAAAGGCCGATCAGGATGAACACCGTCGCCTCCATGAGGAAGACGAGCACGGCCCAGAATGAAGTGCCGCGCATGCGCGTCCCCGCCGACATAACGGTGTGCTGGTGCCACGAGGCGATCAAGCCCGCCGTGACAGTGGCGATCACACCGGACACGTGGAGTTGCTCTCCCAGCAGATATGCGATCCAGCAGAGCAACGTGGTTGCCGCGATCATGAGGTAATCGTCGCGCAGTTTCCGGATGAGCCTGACCCATGCGAAACCGAGCATGCCGCCCAGCGCGGCCCCGCCCGCGGCAAGCACAAGGAACGTCCCAACCGCACTGACCGTGCTGAACGCGCCAGTCGCTGCCGCTGCAACGGCAAAGCGGAAGAGAACCAATCCGCTCGCGTCATTCAGCAGGCTCTCGCCTTCGAGAAGGATCTGAAGCCGCCGTGGCAGGCGAACGTGCTCGAGTACCGCTCGGGCGGACACCGCATCCGGCGGCGACACGATGGCTCCAAGCGCCGCGGAAGCGGCCCACGGCAGCGAAGGCATCAGGAGATGAGCGACAACAGCAACGACAATGGTCGTGAAGAGCACCGCGCCAACTGCGAGTGAGGTAATGCCGAACATGTGGCGCTTCAGCCTGTCGACGGCGATAGACCACGCCCCATCGAACAGAAGTGGCGGCAGGAAGATGATAAGGACAAGTTCAGGATCGACCCTGATCGCTGGCAACCCGGGAACGAATGCGAGCGTAGCGCCGCCAGTCAGGAGCGCCACGGACGGCGGCAGTCCAAGCCGATGTGCGAGATAGTGGAGCGCGATGATCGCAAGAAACATCGCAATCACCAGTTCGAAGAGATGCGTGCCGTCCATGTGTTTCCCCGCGACCAACCCTGGGCCATCAAATGACGGCTTCGATTGAAACGCAACACCTGTGGTCGGCCACAATCCTTCTCAGGGTGGAGACCGAAATCTCTCGCCACTGCTTTATGATCGCAACATCTGACGCAAGCTTGGCTTCGATTGCAGCGACGGTGTCGCAGCCGAAGGGCATGCGAACTGGCGGTTCGGGGACATCTGAGATGCCACAACCAGTCTGGCGAACCTTTCGCTGAAGCGAGTTCGCGTGTCCGTAAACTTTCCCGGTTCGACGCCCGGGACCGGGCTCTTCGGCGAATAACGAAATCTTGATCGACAACAACGGTTATCGGATTGCCGCGCGGCCCTATCTGCCCAGCAATCACACTGAAATCGCCGGTTTTTGCACAGCGATCGGGAGGGTGAGATGTTTCAGGTCCGCAAACTATCGGCAGCCGCGGCAGCCGTCATCATGATTGCCATGTCGTCGTCTGCCTGCACGACCAGTTCATACGACTCGGTACAAACCGGCTCGATCGGATATAGCAGCGTCGACTATGGACTCAGACCCGCCTGCCGCGACGGATTCGGCAATGATCGTCCTTGCAGTTATTAGCGACGGAAAACGCAAAGCTTCCATCGGTCGGTCCCTCACAGCTATTGGCCGGCCAGCTGTCGCAAAGACTGCCATGATCGAGCTCTCGACATGTGTTTAGAACGCAAAGCGCGGGTGCGCCGGACCACGCCGCCACGTGAAAGCGTCGTTGCAGGCTGGTACGAGAACGCCAGCCTACTCGAAAGCTACAGCATCGATTTGAGTTCATCGAAACAGTACAGCATGCGCGTGCTGGCGACCCGGACAGTCGGCGGTTCGCCAGCGTGGCTCAAGGCGTTGAACGCGGTGCGCGACGCCATGGTGACGCCCTTTGGCGTCAAAACCTCCGGTGAGGTCCGAGCGTCCAGGGCCGACAACGAACGCGTGGACTTTTTCCCGGTGCAATGGGAAAGCGACGACGAGATTGTACTGGGTGAGGATGATCGACACCTGGACTTCCGATTATCGCTGCTCCGTCGCAATTCTCCAACCGGCACGCAGCTCGTCGCGACAACTGTCGTGCACTCCCACAATGCCTTCGGTCTCACCTATCTCAACGTGATCAGGCCCTTTCATCACCTCGTAATCAGGACCTGGCTCCTCGCCTCGCGATCAGAGAGCTAGCAAGCCGACCCGCGCCCCCCATACCAGGATCGGCACTTATAACCTTTGCGCCGTCAGCACACCACGCGCCATTCTGATCGCAGCTAGTTTAAACGATTTCAATAAGTTAAAATTCAACTGCGGAAGTCAGTTTGAGACATCTTCGGTGTGATAAGCAAGCGTCGTGGTGTTCTATGATTCTGTTCTTGCGCAACTCCTGTGAAAACCGCTACGCATTTTTGCTGGAATTGCTCTAGGAAATTCAATCATGCGGTATCTTCGGTCAGGGCCGCGTCGGCTTCACATCCAGGAGATGGGCGTTCCGCGCGCCAAGACAGTCGGTCTGAGGTCGGGTGAAATCGCCGACAGGAATATCCGCGTCATCTTGGAAGCGATCCGCCGGCATGGGCCGTTGACCAGGACGGAGCTGGGGCGGCATAGCGGGCTGACCGGGCCCGGCATTACCAATATCCTGCGGCGGCTGGCCGAGGAGAAGCTCGTCACGTCGAACCGCCGTAACGGTGTTGGCGGCGGCGCTACAGCCACGGAATTTGCGTTGCGCCCGGAGGGGGCGTTTTCGATCGGTCTCAAGCTTCGCCGGACGCGCGGCGAGATCGTGCTCATCGACCTCAGCGGCCAGGTGCATGACCGGGTCTATTTTGATGTGGCGGCGGGAGACAAGGTCGGCGCAGTGCATGCGGCCGTCAGGGATATGGCCGATCGCCACGCGGCATTGCCGATCATCGGGCTCGGCATCGCCGCCAATGACTGGACGGATGAGCAGAGCGAGACGCTTGCCGCCATGTCGACGATCGCGCGTCCCTATGTCGAGAACGAGTGCACGGCGAGCCTGCTTGCCGAGCGCACCATCGGCAGTTCCACGCCGGAAGGCGGGCTGGCGATGATCGTCATCGACGACGACGTGCAGGCGGGCTTCCTCATCCGGGGCATTCCCTATTCCGGCGTGCATGGGCGGGCGGGCAGCATCGGCGAAATGCTGACCGGGCCTGATAATCTCCAGCTCAACACCGTCGTCGGTTTCGGCTCCCTGCGCTCACGCATCGGAAACGACGAATTCGCGCGGCTGCTGAAAGGCGAGGAATTCTCCTCGCCGTCGCTGTCGCAATGGATACGCGAGGCCGCGGGCCATCTGCTCGACCCGATCATCGCCATGGCCGGCTTCATCGCCCCGAGCGTCGTCATGATCGGCGGTGACCTGCCGCAGGGCGTGATCGAGGCGCTGATCCACCAGCTTTCCATCGAGCGGCGAGACACCTCCACCCGGCCGTTTCTGACGCCCTGGATTTCGCCGATGCGGCCGGCGAGCTTCAGCGGTGGCGGCGTGGCGCTGGGCGCTGCCCTCCTGCCCTTCCTCAACACCTTGCTGCTGCCGCCGGCTTCGGCTTGAGGGCCAGAAGTGCTGCGCGCATGAACGTCAACCATATCGGCGGCAAGATGCCTGCAGGCGCTTTCGAAGGTGAAGCCGACGATATCGATGCACCTGGATACGCTCCTGTCGATCTGGACATCGGCCTGCAGGCAAAAGAACCCCGACCGTTTGAAGGGCCGGGGTCAACTACTGAGATAGGAGCTGGAAGATGCCGAGTGGGCTTTATCCGTGGACACAGGCCGTCTCGCACGCCCTGTTGCCATCCAGTGTTGCTGTCGGCGGCACCATGAACAAGCTAAATTGCCGTCGGCGTGCGAAATGGCTATATTGATACCAGCGATTGGAGATCGAGATGCTGCTGCAGAAAATCCGCGAGAACTATGATGCCCTGATGCAGATCGGGATCGAGGCTCGTGAAGCTGGCCGCAAGATCGGTCTGAAGCCGAGCTGCGCAGAATCCGATCAGGCTCCGGCCAAAGCCCAAGAGCCGGAAGTCGTCGTCCGCTAAGTGATGACGCGATAATCCATGCCGACATGCACTATTCTGGCTGGGCCGAACGGATCCGGTAAGACTCGTCGTTCGGCAAGCTGAAGCTCGAAGGCGAGTACATCAACGCAGACGAGCTTGCAAAGACGCTGGCGCCGGGTGCGAAGACCATCGAACGACAGGCAGGCGAACTCGCTCTGAAGCTGACCGCAGAGAAGATCGCCAAGCAAGAACCTTCATCTTCGAAACCACGCTAAGCAGCAAGCAATCGATCCGGCTGATGAGCGAGGCCAAGGCCGCAGGATTCAATGTCGATCTGTATTACGTCGCCCTGGATACGGTCGAACGGAACATCGAGCGTGTGAAATTCCGGGTAGCTCTCGGCGGCCATGACATCCCCGAGGACGCTATCCGGCGTCGATACAAGGGATCGCTGGCACATCTGCCGCAGGCTCTGGCGCTGGCAGATGAAGCGGTTCTCGTCGATAACTCCGAGATCCAGCCAAGGATCGTTTTCCAGCTCCGGGCGGCTACGTCGTTGGCATCGGCATGATCGAGGGCAATCCCCTGCACAGATTGCTGATCGAAAAGGTGCAGCAGTCCATGTCCTTGCGTGGCAGATAAGCAAAAGCGCGGCCTCCGGCGGACCGCCTTTTTGTGGCGGAACTGTCTCGGCGCAATCGAGGTTTTCACTGCCTCCGAAGAAGCTGGCCCTTGCAAATCAAACACGCTCGGGCTTGCTTCTTATATGAGCCCGGAAGGCGCACCCGGCCACGACGCGATGGTCGTGGTTTAAGGTCGGCCGAGATCGGTCGAGGTGAAGACAAGACAATTTCTAAGGAGCGCGACGACAGAGATTACGCGTTGGCCAGCGGACATGGAGACGAAGGGCGATGCTGATTTCTTCATCTTCATCGAGCTCGATCTGAGATCGATGGCACCAACCTTCTACGTCCCCAGCGCCTCGTCGGCGTGGCTGAGGTCGGAGGCGATCGCCTTGTCGAGCACCTTCTGGATATTGGCGGCGCGGCGGAAGGACGGTTCCTGGGTCTTGCCCGCCCGGACCGCCTGGACGAAACGCTGGTAGTTCGTCTCGACGGGATCGAAGGGCAGGTCGCGCCAGGTCGCCGTGTGCACGTCTTCGCCGAGACAGGCGCGCAACGTCGATGTTCCGGTATCGTAGATCATCTCGACCGAGCCGGTTTCGCCATAGACCCGGAGACGCAGCTGATCCATCTGGCCGGCGGCCGTGCGCGTCGCCTGGATCGTGCCGATCGCTCCGTTGGTGAAATCGACATTCATCGTGAAGCTGTCATTGGCATCGAGATCATATTCGCCGATCCTATCGCCCGGCGCCTTGTTGAAGGTCTTCAGCCGCGCGAAGACATGGGCGACGTCGAGGCCGGAGCCGTAGGAAGCGAAATCGACGATGTGGATGCCGATGTCGCCGAGCGCGCCGTTCGACCCGTGCTTTTTGCTCAGCCGCCACAGCCATTTGCTCTCGCTCTTCCAGTCGCCCCAGTGGCGGCCGACCAGCCAGCTCTGCAGATGGGAGGCCTCGACATGGCGCACCGCGCCGATTTCGCCGGCGAGCACCATCTGCCGGCCTTTCTGTAGCGCCGGCGAGTTGCGATAGGTGAAGTTGACCATGCCGACCTTACCCGCCCGCTCGATCGCTTCGGTCATCTCCATGGCTTTGACGGCATCGGTGGCGAGCGGCTTTTCGCAGAAGACATGCTTGCCGGCGGCGATCGCCTGAAGCGTCGTCGGGTGGTGGATGCTGTCAGGCGTGACATTCGCCACCGCATCGAACTCGCCCCAGGCGAGCGCCTCCTCGAGCGAGGCAAAATGATTGGCGATGCCGTGTTCGGTGCAGAAGGCGGCAAGCCTTTCAGGGACGACGTCAACGCCGCCGACGACGCTGACGCCCTCGATCGCCTTGAAGCGCGCTGCGTGCTGGTTGGCCATGCCGCCGGTGCCGAGAATGAGTAGACGCATCTTCTCCTCCATGGAATTCGAGTTTCCGGCTGCCGTGGCGGCCGGGCTGAAACCAGAGCGACACCATGCGGCCATCCGCGATCGGCTCACGCTCTTCTTCAGGAAAATCGCAGTTGGATGCGCCGGGCCTCCGTGAGGCGCGCTCCGTCACTTTCATTCGGCATTTAATTTGACGCGCATCCCTTTCGAAAAGGCGGATGCGCGCTAGCTGCTGTTGAATGTCGCCAGCATCTCAACCTCCCAGGCTCTCGCCTCCCAAAGCTGTGGCTTGACATCAAATCAAAGTAACTTAATCTAATTAATGCAGCACGGAAATGAGGAGAGGTCAACCGACCGCCAGGCTGTAT
>Ga0055526_1001165_pt1 | contig 19071 bp, 17 predicted proteins | sample AraplaCol_mMF_r2_FD_55013 | JGI IMG/M metagenome (GOLD analysis project Ga0055526, IMG submission 55013) | Arabidopsis root microbial communities from North Carolina, USA - plate scrape MF_Col_mMF_r2 | ecosystem: Host-associated > Plants > Roots > Endosphere | place: USA: North Carolina... | reverse complement strand
AAAAGCAAAAAGCGCCGGAAGATCCGACGCTTGCATGCTTCTCAAGCCTTGAGATTGTCTGGAGCGGGCGAAGGGATTCGAACCCTCGACCCCAACCTTGGCAAGCGATTTATCTTTTTACTCGGATATTCTTGTAGCCCGCCGACACAGATCATGAAATCCGCGAATTTGCACTCAGTCCGATTTGACGCGGCGTGAACCAACGCACCCGCCAGATTATGCGGGAGGGCATGGAAACTTGCGAGCTGCAACCTGGGTGTAACCGCGTGCCCGATTTCGAGCGCTGAGAAATTGTGAGGCGGGCATCCGCGTGTTTCCGTCTGTTAGCACTTTGACGTGCTCACAAGGAGAAATGCCGTGGAACTTCCCGACAAGGATCAGCTGATCACCTATAAGCAAGCCGCTGACGCGCTCGGCCTCCCGTACTTCAAGATTCAGCGCGCCGGTTCGTACGGCGCCATCCCCACGTATACGCTCTTCAACAGCCGAAAATATGTGAAGATGCGAGACATATTAGAGCTTATCGAGAAGGGTAGAGTTCCGGCAAAGGATGAGTAGCCTTTTGCCCCAGCGAGGCCAGACGCGATGGGATGTGCGGCGCTTGGGGCGTACTGCCGTCATATGCCCGTTACGCCCCGGGCGCGCGTACCGGAATACTCCCACTATGGCAGCTACGCGTACGCGTGCGCGGAGCAGGCTGCACTCGCTGTCAGTGGTAGCTAGAGTGTTGGGGTTAGCCACCCACCGCGATCTAGAGCGATGTCAGACAAACCTCGGCCGCCTCATCTGGACGAAGAGTCCATCATCACTGCCAGCGATAACATGGGCGCGGATGATCGCTATTGGACCGGCAAGGATGGAGCTTTCGACGTCGACCAAGCAATCGCTCACGCTTACGCGTCGCAGCTCATGCTAAGCCAAATTCTGCTTCCTATTATAATGAGCCATCCCGCCAGCAAAGGCGCCAAACTGGAAGGCAGAATGGGTGCTGCTCTTCAAGCACTGCTTGCGATCGAGCCTGAAAATGGGCGGGGCATTAGCCTAGCAGACGAGAAAGTTCTGTTTCGAGTAGGGCAAAAATTTCACCGACAGTGGGATCGTCACAATCCCAAAGAATTATTGATTGGCGCGCTATGCCGCGAAGCGATGAAGGAGTTCGATGAATTCTTCGAGTCAAAGGACGCCGATCTTCAGAAGATCGATCTAGATCGCCTAAAACGAAAATTCAAAGCGAATCCAGAGTTTTACTGTTCCGTCGGCTCCGCGCTCGTCGACTACGATTTTCGGCACAGGGAAACCATCATTTCGCGAATCGTGGCCCTCTTAGGCGAACTGGGGCTCGTCAAGGGCGATAAATGAGCTAATTCCACCAGCGATCGCGCTGGCCGATCTGTCTAATTGGTCGACTCCCTTGAACTGACCGGGAGTCCATCGTGGACAAGCTCATCACCATCAAAAATGCTGCCGATGAGGTCGGCGCAAAGGACTGGCAGGTCCGTCGCGCAGTGCGCCGCGGACTGATCCCCTATTTCACCCCCTTCAGCTCGCGCAAGCTTGTCCGCCTTTCGGACGTTCTTGCCGTGATCGAAGCGTCGAAGAAGGGAGGCGAATGATGGCCGAAATCATCAAGCCGCCCTTCGATATCCGCGACGAGGAAGACCCCTTCCTCATTCCGCCGGGTCAGCCGGACTCCTATGTCGACGCGCTCGCGGCTGCGCAGCGCTGGGCGACTATGCGCAGCATCGTCATCGAAATTTTCGACAACGATATCGGCGTCGCCGTCACTATCACGGAGGTGCGCCATGTCTGAGGAGATGCAGCTCAACCTGGAAGCAGCCTGGGATTTTGTCAGCAACATGAGCCGCGGCCGGCCGATGCACCTAGTGGCAATCGGGGAAGCTGGAGGCGTCGTGGCAGCGACCTTTGAGCCGAACGAGACCTCGCGGCTCACCGGCTGGATCACGAACCAGAGCGGCAAGAACATCTATTTTCACGTCAACCCGCTTCGGGTCGGCGTGAAAAACAAAAAGGCGAGCAAAGGCGACGTCGAGGAGGCGGTGGCCCTATACATCGATCTCGACAACCCCGACGCGTTTGAACTGCTCGAAAACTTCCCTCTGCGGCCCACGGCGGTTGTTGCGTCGGGCGGTGGTCGGCAGGCCTTCTGGCTCCTGCGCGAGCCACTGCGGGATCTGGAGCTGGCTGAGCGCCTCAACAAGGCCATCGCGGAACTCTGCGGTGGCGATCATTGCTGGAACAGCGATCGCCTCATGCGCGTGCCGGGGACAGTGAACGTCCCGAACGCCAAGAAGCGGGCGGCGGGACGGGTGCCGGTCCTGGCCCAGGTGATCGAAGCGGACTGGAAGCGCCTCTATGTCGCTGAGGACTTCTTGCCGTTCGACCCCGGCCCTAGCGCCCCGGGCACGGCGCTCGTTCCGACCGAGCTGGTTCGAGTCGGCCGAGAAAAGCTGCCGGAGACAATCCTGCCCACAACACTTAGCTTGCTGGAGAACGGAGATGACCCGGATCGCCCTCGCGGTGGCCCAAATCCGCGACATAAATCGCGAAGCGAGAGTGTCTACCGCGGTGCCTGCGACCTTGCCCGCTTGGGTTGCAGCGTCGAGTTCATCGCCGGGGTCCTGCTGAACCCGCAGTTCCGCATCTCGGATTCTGTCCTGGAGAAACGCCGCCCCGAGGCCTACGCGTTGCGACAGGCAACCAAGGCGATCGAGAGCGTTGCCCAGGGCTGGCCGGACACCTTCAAGTCGGGCGCGCCGAAGCCCTCCATGCGGAATGCACGCGCTGCTTTGCGCCGCCTGGGCTTGTCGTTCGCCTATGACATGTTCCGTCATCGTAAAATGGTGGAAGGGCATGTGATCGAGCAGTTCGCGGGTGAGATCACCGATGACGCCTGCATGATGCTGCGCGGCTTGATCACGGACAAGTTTGGCTTCGATCCCGGAACGCAGCATGTCCAGGACGCGATCATTCTGATGTGCATCGAGGAACCGGAGCACCCGGTTCGCGAGATGCTGGACAACCTCAAGTGGGATGGCATCGCGCGGCTCGACACTTGGCTATCGCGTTATCTCGGCGCGGCAGACAGCCCGCTCAACCGCGCCATCGGCACCATCATGCTAATAGCGGCGGTGCGTCGCGTTCGCGCTCCCGGCGTCAAGTTCGACCAGATCATCGTCTTCGAGGGTGCCCAGGGCACCGGCAAGTCCACCGCGGTCAAGATACTCGCCGGCGAGGGATTTCACTCAGACCAGGAAATCCTGTCGCTGGAGCCGAAAGCCCAGCTCGAACTGCTCGACGGCGTATGGTTCTACGAGATCAACGAGCTGGAGGGCATGAACCGAGCCGAGGTCACCAAGATCAAGGCGTTCGCGTCCCGCCAGGTTGATCGCGCCCGTCTAGCCTATGGCCGCAACGCAGTCTCGCGCCCGCGCCAGGTAATCTTCATCGGTACCACCAATGAGGACAAGTACCTGCGCGACCAGACCGGCAACCGCCGCTTCTGGCCGGTAAGAACGGGCACTATCGACCTGCCCGCACTCGCTCTCGATCGAGACCAGTTGCTCGCGGAGGCCGCTCACCGTGAACGCGAGGGTGCATCGCTCGCCTTGCCGCCGGAGCTGTGGTCGGACGCAGCTGTTGAACAAGAGGCGCGCGTCGAGGAAGACCCCTGGGTCGAGCAGATCGAGGCCGCCGTGCCGATTGTCGCCGGCGACAAGCTGCGCTTCGTGACGACAAGTCTGCTGACCGACCTCCTCGGGATCAGGCCAGAACACCAGAACCAGGGACATACCAAACGGCTATCGGCACTGATGAAGCGTCTCGGCTGGCGCAATGAAAAATTCAAGCTGCACGGAAAGGCCGTGCGCGGCTACGAAAAGGCGAAGCCGGACGGCTATGAGCCGCCGCCCAAACCATATCATCGGAACTTTTGACCGGTGGCATGGTGGCGGGGGTGGCGTGTGCGGTAGGCGGCTGGGGTGCTGCGGGGCTGAGAGCGGGCATTTTTCCACCGGCCAGCCCGGCAGCGCAGGCCCGGGCGCGCCACCCACGCCACCATGCCACCGCCTCTGCGATTTCAACCTCGGCGAGCGATTGTTCCCGAATATTGAGAGGCCCGCCGAGACGGCATCTAAGCGTATCCCGAAGTGCCGTGGTTGCGCTCGTGGTTTCAATTCGAGTGCTCTGAAGATATCCGGCGTCCGATGATTAATTGTGTCGGTTCCTTCGCCGTGATTTTCTGAGCGTTTTTCCTTCTCAGAGGTTTCCATGACATTCCGAACCAATATCACGAAGCGGGTCCGCCGCCGCAAACTCAAGTCAGGCGAGGTCGTGAAACAACTCCGCTATGTACTGAACTACCGAGAGCCGATCTCGGGCGATCGTCGCCAGGAGTTCTACGAGACACTGAAGGCCGCCGAGGCCCGCCGCAACGACCTCACCGCCAAGGTCATGTCCGACAGCTACGCCGACGAGCGAAAGGCGCCCACGGTCGGACAGGCAGTCGATCATTGGATCGCCGATCGTGTCGGCAAGGTGAAGCCGAACACCCTCGCTGGCTACAAGGTCGTCGTCGAGCATATCCGCGGACCATATTTCGACGGCTCGGCCAAGGACAAACTGGCCTGGAAGGCTTCCGGCAAGCTGCCGAAGGGTTGCCGGCTCGTAGCGATGCTCGGCGAGATCAAGACGAGCGAGCTGACGACGGCCCGCATCCGCGCCTGGCATCGCGACCTAACCACCTTGTCGGGCCAATACACCGCCAACCGGGCGAAGTCGCACCTGATCTCGATCCTCGCCTTGAACGAGGAGGATTTCCGGGTGCGGGCGCCGTCGATGCCGCGCGGTCTCGGCCGCAACCGGGTCAAGACGAAGAAGGTCATCCTCTCGCCCGCCGAGATCGGCAAGCTGGTCGAGGCGGCCCGGAACGATCCGGAGCACGGACTTTATTATGCCTTCCCGTTCCTCGCCGGCACGCGCCCGTCCGAGCAGCTCGGCCTGCTTTGGGAGGATGTCGACTTCGACGCCAACGTCATCCGCATCCGCCGCATCCAGGAGCGCGACGGTTCGCTGACCAATATGACCAAGACCGAAGCCGGCACGCGCGACATTCCGATGAGCGCGGTCCTGCGCTCGCTCTTGTTGGAGTGGCGGCTGCGCTGTCCGCGGTCGGGCAAGGCGTTGCACCGGGTCTTCCCTGGCCCTGGCCGGCTCCAGCCCTGGCCGAAGGTTGCCCGGATCGGCGGCGGTGGCCCCCTGCTCTACCAGAACTATCGCAGCCGTTATTGGGAGCCGGTGTTCGCGAAGCTGGGCATGCCTTACGTAACACCGCATTCGGCGCGACATTCCTTCATCTCGACGCTGCAGGCCGAGGGCATCGAGGTTGGCCTCGTCGCCAAGCTCGCCGGCCACGCCAACGCCACCGTGACCCTCGGCCACTATACCCAGGCGGTTCGCGGCGGCGAGGCGGCGGTGGCAGCGCTCGACCGGGCCTATGCGGTGGGCCGGTAGAACGGGCTGCAATCCAGGTAGAACGCGCTCGGGCATGCGGGCGCCCATGAGCGGGGAGGATGGCGACGAGCCGCCCTCCCCGTCGTCATTTGCGGTCGCTACGGGCGCTATTGGCGCCCGGGGCAACCTTGCGTCGAACGCAATATCAGACTGCTCCCCGGAAAATTATGCGCGGCGTCTCGGCGTGTTTCGATCGTTCCAGAACACGATGGAGACGACGCCATGGACCAATACCGCCTGATCGATCTGCGCAGCCAGGCGCTGACCATCGTCACTCTGGACCAGGCCGCCGAACTCGCCGAGATCAACGCCGACGAAATCCTCTGGGCGATCGAGGCCGAGGGCATCTGCGAGACCGACCTGCACGTCATCGCCGCCGTGGACGAGCCCGCCGCGCTCTGATGCGCGGCGCCCTCCACGACCGCATCGTCGCCCGCCTCGTCGCGGAGCGGCGAGCGCGGCGTCTGACCCAGGCTCAGCTCGCTCAGCGTCTCGGGCGCTCGTCCAGCTTCGTTTTCCGCTATGAGGCTGGCGCCCGCTACATCGACATCGCCGAGTTCATCGTCATCGCCCGCGCGCTCGAGATCGACCCTTACGAGTTGCTCCGGCAGGCCGAAGCGGAGGACTAACGAACGGCCGCGCCGCACGGCAGGCACCACACCCGCTGCCCTGCCCGCCACGGCCGCGGAGGTACGTACCCCGGCCTGGGACGCGGCCATGCCGGGCAGCAGGGTGCGCCGGCTGGCTGCCGTAGAACCATGCCGCCAGCTCCGGGGGGACGTTGCTTCGCAACTCCCCCCATCTCCCAATTGCGGGCGTGATTGTCGGAGGACCCACAAGACAACCGCAAAGCCCGTCGAATCCGTACTATGTGACGTCGCTTACGTACGCCAATCTAGCAAAGTGCCGGGCAGCGAATCAGCCTCAACCATTCTGCCAAGCTAGAGCTGTCACACCGACAACTAGCCCCGAAGTGCTAGGGGTCATTGAAGGAGAAGTCTGTTGTCAGTAGATGCCGTCGCACCGCAATGGGAGCGGGATTTGATGCCGATCAACCTTGGGGAGATAGATGCCAACACCCCCGTCTTCCGCATTTACAAGAAGGACTATCTGCTAGAAACGATACGGACCGGTTACGACGTGCTTGTGCAGGTCCGTAAGTGGGAGGACCCTTTCGAAAACTTCTTCCTCTCTCGCGGGCGTATTTGGGATAGCGTTTCTGGGCAAACGATCACGCTCGAGAACTTGGCGGAGGATTGGTATGGTCAGTGCTGGTCCCTTCATGAGGAGACCGATGCGATGTGGCGAATTTACAGTCCCCACGCCAGCGATGAGGCCATCAAAGTCCAATCGACCATAGGCAGGCTGCTTGGAAACCTGAGGAAGTTTAAGGCCACTACGAAGATGCTGCACGCCTTCGTCGGTAAGGTGCAATACATGACCGAGGCTGAGATCTATAAGAAAATGAACGGAGCGTCGTTCATGATGGACGGTGCGAGCGGGGGCCAAAGCGATCGCTTCGCGAGATGGCTATCCATCAAACGTGAAGCGTTCGCTCATGAGGCGGAAATTAGGCTCATCGCCTGCGACAACGACCCGAAGATCGCCGTGAACAGACTTATCAGTTACCCGCTGGACGCGAATGCCCTATTCGACGAGGCGGTCCTTGATCCTCGACTTGAGGATGCTGATATCATGAATGTCGAAACTCAGCTCAAGAGTGCCGGGTGGCAGAAGCCCATCCGGCGCTCTGACCTGTATCGTGTGCCTGTGTTTAATCTCAACCCGTAGCCTCCTAAGAGCTCTGCGGCTAGCCTTCTTGATCCCCCGTTGACGCTCGTAGCTGGTTGATTTGGAACAGGCTCCACGATGGGCTCACGTTGCAACCACGTGAGCCCCCAACGCGCCGGCTCCATCAGAACGTCAGGCAGTTCACGACGCCGTTGTTGTTGGTGCAGCGGGTCAGGCTGGGTGACGATGCGGCCTGACGGCGATTGAACTCGCTGTTGCCGTGCTCCAGTTCTATCGCAAGCCGCGCCTTCGCCTCGGCATCGCTCATCTGGCCGGACCTCACGCTTTGTGCCAGCAGGTCGCCGACCGCGAGATAGCGGACGCCGAGATCATTGTTCATTTGACCAGCAGTTCCGGCGGCGACGCGGCCGCGGATGCAATCCCACATGGTCAGATACGACGGGGACTGCGCGGAACATTTCGACTGCGCGTCGACGAGCCCGACGCAACCAGACAAGACAATGCCGGAAATTAGCGCGGCGGCGAGGGTAGTGAGTTTCATTCAAGGGGCTCCTAAAGGCAAAAAATCGACACGTAAACACGCCGAAAATCCACGCACAATCATGGACTTGCAGGCGCCATCAGCTGCGCGTACAGGAACTTCGGGTCAGCGGTTTCGCGGACACGGTCTGCGGCAGCCGACAAAGCGGCGCGGTGCCGTGGCTGGATCGCCAGCATGAACACGACATGCGAGGTTCGGATTGCCCAAATCTCGGCACCGGCAGCGACTCGCCGGAGATCATCCGCAACATCGCTGATGAAGCTCTCACGCTCCTTGCGCTGGAAGTGCTGATAAACCAGCAGCGAGTGACCGGCGCGGTAGGTCGCAGCCAATTCGTCGCGATAGATGTATTTCGAGGAGTTGCGCCGCCCCTTGGCGACCGAACCGACCTCTATCCCGTTGTCGGGGTCGAAGAAGATCAGATCAGTGTCGGCCAGGGCCGCGCTCGCCTGTTTGAACCAGAGCTGACGCTCAAACAATGTCTCGGGCACGATGGTGTTGACGAAGACGGCTCTGGGCAGGATCTCGCTGCCTTCGATCAGAATCAGCCGACGGGCGTCGGGCTCATCTTGCACGCGGCGCAGCAGCGCGAACAATTCGGGATCGTGACGTTCCTGTCTCGGCTGATCGAGGTAGCCGAGCTTGTTGCCGTCGCTGCGGCCGTCGTTTGGCGTCAGCATCCAGCAGACGCCGAGCCTCAGACCTGCCCGGCCGAGCAGACGCAGCAGGGCATATTTCCGATAGTCGTTGACGTCGCCGACGTACTGCTCCTTCACGCCCCGTCCCCCGAATCATCGCCTCGGGGCGCAGCATGGTCGAATACCCTGTTTTGGGGTATTCGAAATTAGGGTTTCATTGGTTGGCCGGTTTCATCGCTTCAGGCGCCGGCTTTGGCTTCAACGCAACCCGATCTCTACAGGGCCCTGCTCCAAGCGCTCATCCAGGCGCGCAAGGACGCGGGCATCACGCAGGTTGAATTGGCCGCGCGCATCGGGCGCCGGCAGACCTTCGTGTCGAAATATGAAACCGAGGAACGGCGGCTCGATGTGGCTGAATATATAGTCATTGCGAGGGCGGTTGGAGCAGAGCCGTTCGAGCTGATCCGGGCGGCAGAACGCGTCGCTCCTCTGGCGTGACCAACTTGGCCAGGGAAACGCTTGCATCAGCCCCCTGATGACGCCTTCAGTTGCGGTTGATTTGTGTCGATGAAATCCTCAAGTGCCCGCGCGGCCGCAACACCGGCGCGGACCAAGACATCCAGTGCGGTTCGCAAGCTCGATTGTTGTTGAGCCGTGAGCGATGCGTGTTCGACGGCGAGCACCTTCGTGAACCACGCGCAAGTTCGCAAACCAATGTCACAATTGCCCCAGAAGCCGACGTCGGCGCCGCGGGCGTCACACCAGCCTATCAGCACTTCGAGCACGGAAGGCAGGACAGCAGGATTTGGCGACAGCTCAATGAGGTCAAGAAACAATATGGCGAGATAACCCGAAGCGGAAGCGCCTTTGACGAGCCCGGCCAGCGTAGGAAGCACATGCGCGAAATCCGCTGGCGGACGGGGCCGAGGCCGTGGCCCCAGATGGTAGCCGGGGACTTGGTAAAACATCGCGCGAAGGGCATCGCCGAGACGAACCTCGCAGCTGAAAGATTTCTCGCGGCCAAAGCGCTCATACAGCCATACCCGCTGGAGGCGAGCCGCGATGACGCGGCGCAGCGCGAACATGTCTAGTGGCTTGTGCGCGTCACTCGAATGAACGGCGCTATCGAAACCGTGGAGAAGCTTGGCAAGCAATTCGCAGCAAGCTCCATCAGGAAGCGTAAAAATGGGTTCGATGAAAGCCGTCATCGCCTCATCATGTGGAAGCGCTGCTACGAGCAGCCCCAGATATTCAAAGAAGTGCCCATTCAATGAGAACGGGCGGCCATCCGCGTCCCGACCTTCGTCGTCCGGTCCGTTGGCCGCGATTGCCCAGGCTGCAATGTGTTTGGTGAGATCGAGGAGCCACGGCGGCCGGTCGCCAAGAGCGAATTGAAAGAGGTGTGCACTTATGAGGCCGAGCCTCGATTCATCGGCACGCAGCTCGGGCGCACGCGCACCGAGGCGCGGTTTTTGCTCAGTCACCGCCGATCCCGGTACTCTTAATCGGGTTTTGCGCCGCACGAGCCAAGGCGCGATCTTTGGCCACGCCGGCTCGCGCTTTCTATCCTTGAGCCAAGCTAGTTCAGCCGCAATGCCTCGCTCCACGACGACCGCACGCTTGGCGAGACTTTCCTCGGCTTTTTCGTCGAACCGCTTATGAACATAGCTGGCGGTCAGCAGCAGGACGCGAAATATAGACCGCAAGAGACGCTGATCATTGGCACGCAGCCATTTGAACCCGCCGGCCAAGGCATTCACAATGGAATCGTGTTGGCAAGTAGCCAACTTCAATATCTCTGAATACAACGCGGGCGCGGATGTCTTCTCGTAAAGTGATATTATACCTGCGGCAGCTATCGCCTGACTGTCGTATTCCACTTGTGGACCGCGGTATCTTTTACTTTCAGGCTCGCCCATCGCCTGTCGCAACACAGCTTCCGCCCAAGCAGCTGTGTTGGGCTGTTCCTGCGCATTGATGTGGCGGACGGCGAGAACCGCCGACATGATCACGGCTCTTTCGGCTTGCTCGACCTCGAAATCATCCTCTTGGCCGGGTTGCCTCACGTTCTGCGGCTCGGCCCGCGCCCAAACGATCGCATCGGCCACGATCTGCGGTGTAGCTTTGCCATCGTCCCCGAACGCTAGACTGATCGAAGCGATTATGCCCGCCCGGCGCGTTTCGGCATTCACCTCGGCGCTTCGCGCTTCGTACTGCCTTTGCTCGGCTTCGTCTGGGGTATAGCCGATCAAATCAATCTCGCTGCCGTCCGGTTGAACGCCCTTCATCTTCCGCCAGTTGGCGGGGTCCGCCATCCGCGCCGCACGGCGAGCGACCGCATACAGGCCGTTCAACAGATCAGGCTCCGGCTCCGAAGGAGGCACAGGAATATCCTTCAGTGCCTGTTCCAACGCGGCTTTGAGCCGCGGACCTAGATCTTCCTTACGCCCGAGAACGTAGCGGGCGAAGGTATCCATCATCCGGCATCTTCTCGAACCCCGAGCCTTAGGCTGAGTGAGGCTTGGAACGCCACTCGCAGCGCTCTCCGAAAGCAACGCAAAATCGTCGACACCAACAGAATCGCGGATGTAGCGCGCATCATCTAACGCAAGGACGCGGGGACTACCCGCAAAAGGCCACGCAATGTTCTCGAATTTTGACCAATGAGATAAGACAACGTCCAGAGCAACGGCGATAAACGCGCAACTTGAGCCATCTGGCCCGAGGATTTCACGAAGGACGATCTCAGGGTTGTCTCCTGCTTCTACGCGCTCGTGGCCCCATGCTTCGAGTGCCATGAGCGCGGAGGTGATTAGCGTGCTGGGAACGCCGGCTCGCGCCCATCGGTAAACGTGTTCGTCACCCTCGAATGCCTGATCGCCCCATACAAGTGGGACAGTGAAGCGAGGAAACGGCAAATTGCTGCCGCGAGAATATTGCTTTCGCTGCCAATTGGTTGCGTGTTCAACGATACGGCGAACCAGAGCGAGGCCATCGGCTCGGGAATGTTGGAGCATCTCCAACATTGGCCCCTGCGCTGGCCCAGCAGATAGGAAGATCTGCTCTCGGTAGCTAAAAGGCCCATGCTCCCGGCGCCTCGAATAATGGTCGTCGTCTTCCTCATCCACGACTCCCTTCATGAAAAAATCTGCGAACTCGGCTGGTGCAGCCTTGGCCACCATGCCTCGCTGCTTGACGATGGCTTCAAACTCTCGGCGGCCGACGTCAGACCGGATGAGCTTGGCCATGTAGGCGCGCGCGGCGTCGGGATTCACCAGCGCAAAACCGAACGCCGCCATCCGAACCAACTCGTAGGCGTCTCTCTGATGAGGGACCTTGAGCGATCTCGGCAGTTCCTCATCCGCTTGAAAACTGCGCGGCTGCATCTCCTCGCCAAGCAGGTCGAGCCAATCAAATAGAGCCGCTACGACATCGCTATTGATGGACAAATTGGTTCCGAGCTGGCTGGTCAACATCAGCCACGCCAAGAACGCTTTTGCGACGTCGGGAATGACTGGTGCTGGAAGCTCAGCTCGGATGCTGACGAGCCAGTTGATGGTCGGCCACCATGCCGGACCTTTCGGAACGACAAGGTCGCCGGCACCAGCCGGTATCTTCAAGTCAGGGTGAAGTCGGCTGACGAACTCCGATGCGGGGTTGGAATCCACAACCACCAATAAGCGCACGAGTTCGGCGAGAACTGCGCCGTCATTGGCGAGCAGTTTCGACTTTAGAGCTTGGAGACGCTCAGCGGCCTGTTCAGCGCGGGGCAACGCAAGCAATATGGGACGGCGCCAACTACCGTGGACATTTTCGCTCGTGGCGTCACTGAGAAGTCGAAGCCAACGATCGCCAGTGGGGTCAGCGTCCAATGCCAGGCGAGCAGAAAGCTCAAGCCCGCGCACGACAGCCACCGAAACAGGCTTTTCCTTGGAAAGCTGACCGAGAAGCGGCGGGTCATCAGCAATCATAAAGCCGACTGTCCAATCCCGGTACACATCGTGACGGAACGCGATTTCGGCGCCCTGAACCTCCTCTCGTGCGGCACCGAGTTTGAGAAGTTCGACGATTATTAGCGATTCCAAATCGTCGGCCTTAGTCGCTGGGCGGCCGGGGTGGGCAAGAAACTCTGCCCCCATTTTGCGAATAGCTTTGAGGCGGGCGAACCGGCCATGATCGACGTCGCGCCCGCCGCCATACTTCCACCAAAGCCGGGCTAGGTCCGCTTCAGTGGAAATCCGTCTGGCTTCGGCGCTACCGGTACTCGCCAGCCGTGCCAGATAGAACAGATTACGTGCGATATTCTTCGCGGGGTGATCCGGGCGAAGCAGGCCAGCGATGGCACTGTTTTGCTCTGAAAGCAGCGCCGCCTCGGCGTCCGAAATCTCCGGCACCGTCAGCGTCACAGTAGCTGCCCGAAGCTTGTCGGGCAGAACTTTCATCCATTCTTGCCCCTCTTCTGTCGTTGTTACAACGACGCGCCATCCTGGATAGTCGGCAGCAGCGTTCAACAAATCAGAAATGGTAGCGCGTTCACGCTGGTCTTCGATCTGGTCGAGATTATCGACGAACAGGGTAGCGCCACCGGCGGATGCTAGGTCGGTAAAGAATTGTTGGGCTGATGAAGCAACACCCAAAACATGGGCGAACTGGTGCCATCCGCCACCTGCAATCCGGCCTCCCCGGAGAACTATCACTCGGCCTTGCGTCTGGCTCAGCTCTACAAAACGCTTAAGCACCATCGACTTACCAGTGCCCGGAGCTCCGGTGATGTTGAGTACTGAAGCGCTGGCAAGCGCCGTATCTCCTTCCTCGACGAGTATCGTTCGGGAGAGGCGAGCGCCTCCGATCTGGTCGTCAACGTCACGCAGCGCGGACCGCGCTTCTTCATCAAGTCGGACAAAGGCGGTGGCATGAGCCGCTTCAGGGGCGAACTGGTATCCTTCTTCGGCCGCAAGACTTCCGATGACCGATTGCCGTGTCTGCTCGCCCGCCGCTCGCCCATTCGAAGCGGCTCTGCGGATCAGCGCATTCCAGAGTTCGCCTGCGCGAAGCGCTTGAGAAGGAGCGAGTACGTAGCGTGATCGCTCACGGGCGAAGTGCTCGAAAGCCGACCCAATAGCTTCGAAGTCAAAAACCAGAACTTGGAAGCGACTGAGTAATTTCCAGACCGCTACATCGTGATCAGGAGCGCCACATTTCGCCAGGTTTGCTCGAAACACTTCCACGAAGTCGCGCATCGTGTCCGATGCGAAACCCTTGCGCTTAACATTTGCATGAAAGGTGGCTGCATCCTGAACCCGAGCCCAATGCAGAACATCTTGAACGGCGTGTTCCACCCGAGTGGTGGTTCGGGAGATCGCTGCCGCCGTTTCGTAGCGTGTCGAATCGAATTCCGGTTTTTGAGCAGCGGCCCAGATCTGCTTAACCACATCGGCAAACTCATCATCCGAGGCGGTAAATTTCATCGAGCGCTTGGCCTGGATTTCCAGAGTAGCCGCGCTTCCGTCATGGCCGATGGCATGGATAACCACATCATCCAGCGGATGATTCGCCATCCGCTGCTGGAAGGCGACCGTTGTGATAGTCGCCCCAGGAAGGCCGCGCGGTTCGGCGCCCGCTACCATCGCCAGCAGATAGTAAGCTCCGACCGCGGCCTCGAAATGGGCACCGGCATTGCCCGCAGCGGCGGGCGCGACTGGATGTGGCTCAGCGATCATTTTTATCACGCGCCATTGTGTTCGCGCGGTATTCAGGCTTCAAGCGCCGATGTTTACTCAAGCCCCAACCATTACCGCAGTTGGCAAAAGCGGCGCTTCTGGCTCACCGGCAGCCGCCCGAGCACATACAGTGCGGATGTTCGCCGACCCGCAATGTACAAAATTCGATATTGGCGTAAGCCGACATATGACCTCTGGCTAAGCTGGCACCAGTTCTACCATTTGCCAACGTTGATGTTAGGGCAGCGCTCCGATTGTAGCGTTTACCTAGGCAGGGGACGCTTCGTGCCCTGTCAATCTCTGTTATAGAGCTGCCGCCCCAACGGTCTTTCAAGCTATTTCTCTATCCCTAACACGCGCTGTTCTAAGGTTTCGAGAAGAGGCGCAAGGCTGATCCTGAGATCGGAGTTGTTGGCGAGACGCTGCCGATATGCGCGTACTTCTGTGGTCAGAGGCGCACAGTCGAAATCCTGATCGATAGCGGCTAGAAATACCGCGGCATCGAGCCCGCTTGGGCCTTGACGAAGACACTGAGCTGCCAACGCGAAGGTAATCTCTGCTCGGATAGCGGTGGGCAATTCCTTTATTAAGAGCAATCGCTTCCCCAGCGCTGCGTAGAAGGCTTCCTTTCCCTCGTCGCCGATCGACCTTGCGTCCAATGGGACCGGGTCCCCAGCTACGAAACGAACTGCCTGCGCGAGAGTTATCGCGCGCTTTAAGACCGGCTGGTGCGCTGCGAGTTGCAGAGCTTGCGCCATTTCGGATTCACGGCCTAGCACGCGGCCGAGGCCAACCGATGCGAATGCCCAATTATGCACGATGATCGCGTTAGGCGCGGAAGGTTTTGGGATGGCGAATCCTGCGAAAATCAAAGGCTTTGCTTTCGCATTATTCCAGACAGCTACCAGTGCGGTGGCAATTGAGTTCAGATACGTGGCGAGATCCTCCGCGCGCAAGGAAGTTTCGTGGATAATGGCCTTCCGTGTATCGAAAGCAACCATTAACGGGCGCCAAGCGGTGTCGAATGACAATGCCGCCCGCCCGTCCGCGGCGGTTTGGATAATATCGTATAGCGCATTCAGAGCATCTCTAACCCCAGCCGCTCCAGAGAAAGCCGGCGCGACGAGAAGCGCAGTGATATCCCCAGATGTTCGGCTACTGTTGATGTCTTTTGCTCTATCGCGCAGCTTCAAAACAACGTCACCGATACGTGGAGCAATGGCATTCCCATCGATCCAGCTTGGCTCGAAATCGCGAAGCATGTACATTAGACTATCATACTCGCTTTCGGTCTCTAAAGCGAAGGTAATGACAGTATTCGGCAGCTTCTGTCGTAGTGCCAAGTGATCCTTGCAGAGAGCAAGAATTCGAGGAGAGCTCAGGAACGCGATAGCGGGCCTGACGATCGGCCACGGAGATTGCGACGGCGTAAAAGTCCCTAGCCTGTCCAGGGTGGCATGGGCCAGAGCGAGAAGTTCGCCTTCATCGAAGGCCTCGACCATCGATTCGGCGAAGGCTATTGCATCACCTGCGTCGAGAAAACCTGCTTTATCGATTTGTACAATGATGGCGTCCGCGATAGATCGGGCGGCCAGCGGCAGGAACTCCGGCCTTGACTTGGCAACGGCCGAGAGACTTTGGAGCGCGACGACGGCAACCTTCCTTTCGTCGTCACCCCTATCGTCGGAATTGGTAACGGCTTGAGCTAGGATTTCCAGCACCGCCTGGGCAAGTGCCGTTGAATCACGCGGCAAGACCAACACCCAGCATTTCAGCAAGGTAAGGACAACGCGCAACCGCTCATGCTCGACACCCGGCGCATTTCGCGCGTGGGCGAGTGCAGTCGCAACCAGATCTGCGTTGACATATTCTGCAACCAGCGGTTCAGGCCACGCGACGCGATCTGCGGTCTTGGCATCGCCACTCTCGATCAAAAGTCGAAGGCCCACCAGAAAGTGCGAGTGATTAGAATGTTGACCTTGTTGGAGCCTCACATGGTCTATCAGACACTCTCCGAACAAGGCCTTCGTCCAGCGGCTGGCAGATATTGAGCCGAGCGCCGTCTGCCGTCGGAGCACCGCCCAGAACGCCTTATGCGCATCAGCGTGCTTTTCCCTCTTCCAATCGGAGAGGGCCGAGGCAAGGCTGTGAGTATCAACAAGCTGAGGCGCGAACGCTCGGATAACGCGCCGATCAGCGATAAACGGGCCGTCTGTTGAGAAACTTGCGTTCAATGCATCCGTCATCGCATTGAACAGAGGCAGGGGGTTAGTCGGTAAACTGCCGTATCGGATCATATCATTGTATGATGAAAATGCCGCCCCTGCCCCTTCCAGCATCCAAGTCGCCATTCCTCGCGATTGCTCAATGACTCCACGAAGAACACGTGCCAAGTCCGCCCACGGACCGACCGCTTCTGGCAGGATTTGGGCGGCGTAGGTGTAGATCTCCGTAGCGTACTGCCAGTGGTCTGCGTCCGCGCATAAGTCGCCGAGGTGCTTGACGGCGATGGCGTTGAGTGGCGCCTCAAACCGAGCCTCGAGTCGGGCGAGTATTGACACTAGTTCGAAGCCCTCACTCTCGCTTGCAACGGAGAGCGTTGAGATCGCGTCCAGAAACTCGTGCAGGGCGTGAGGGACCGACTGAAACTTTTTAAATTGAGCGACTGTGCCAAAATCGAGGGATGACAGGCTAAAGGCCTTGCTGATCCCGTTCAGCAGTTCGGTCTCGCGTGCGACAGCGTCTTCTGGAATGGACCAGATTGCGTAGTCGCTAGTCCATATCAGAGATTTAATCACACTTTGAAGCAGCGTGTGATGAGCCTCCTTCGTTTCTTGCGGGCGTGCAACCCAGCTCGAAAGCTCGGCCGGTCCGCTGGTGCGGGTGGTGTCGAACAGGTCATCGAGGGAAATGCGCCCCTCAGTAATGACGTCGATTAGGGCCCTGCTTAGCTCTTCAAGAAGATCTGACGTTAGGAAGTGTCGTACTGCAATCCAAGTCAGATATTCGCGAACAAAATGGTCTCTGCGGACCGAGACTTCGTCAGACATGATTTGGAATCCTCGCCCGCAGCTGAAGCAAGCCGTTATCATCGCGGTGCGAAACTTGCACAGCGCATTTAGTGAGGCTGGGTGGGACATCCCAAAATGAGTGTTCGCGAGGCAGACGATGGATATGGAAGCTCAACATCCTAACTGGACTTTCGGGTGGATCGGCAAACGGGTCTAAACCCGCAATAAACCCTCGACAGCTCCAGTTCTTTTGCGCGTCGTCATCTGGCCTTGACCAGTTGTTGCTACCATTATCGTTTTTGGGCCGGCCAAAAGCGGAAACGATTACGTCGCGGTGAAAAGCCTTTTCACCAGGGGGTACCGGCAAAAATACTCCGGACAGGCCGCCAAGCGTACCCTTTTTCTTATCTAATGTGCGGAAATTGGCGAGCACGAAGGCTGAAAAGTGGTGGCGCGGATACTCACCTCCATTGGCCGCGTTTTCGAAGGCTCTTCGAAATTGCTCTGGCCACTCGCCAAATTCACTCTCGTCGTTGCTAATGGACCTCCGCTGGGGCGTGCAGGTCGCAACCGAAATGATGTCGATATGATCCGGTGGGCCGCTTTTGAAGCAATCGGCGAAAACTGTTACGGCCTTTAACGGCGTCCCTTCTGGTCGGTCAGTTTGAATATCCAGGACATCTGAGCAAACGAGGGGCTGGATGGTGACAGTTAGCAGTTGCGGATCAGATGGAATCAGCGTGACGAGTGTCAGGAGATCGGCCTCTGCCATGTGGCCTTCGTTGAAAGGACTGACTTCGACCCGTGCCCTGACAATCTTGGGATGCAGGCAAACGCGCATGCGTCCATCGGCGTCGACCGCGAACAAGGCCCCGACATTGAAAACGTCGTCATCTGGTTGTCTTTCGAGCCAGGCGCGGAAGGCTGAATAATCCTCGTGCTCATCCGCGAGCGGATCGAGCTTCTGTAGAAGTTGCTGCAACTCCTCAACCGTGAATAAGTGGCGCTCCTCCGCACTCGACGGTCGGAGGCCCACATGAAAGCAATTTGTTGGACTTGTGGTACGCAAACTCTTGATCGCCTCAATCAAAGCATCGGCTGGTACGAATGCTTCGGGAAAAGTGATCAGATCGAATGGCGTGCTAGCCAGCGTGCGGTTGCGGACGTGTAACTTCTCCTGCCTGTCCTGGGCTGGCGAGACGATCGCAGTCACTATACTGTAGAATAGCTCTTCATGACTCGCGGGGTCGTAGACCATTGGCTCGACTACACCGACTTTGAAGAAGCGAGCGGTCCGAAGTACTCGCCAACGGAGGTGTACGCCCTCGAAGCGCGGATCGCTACCGCGCGAACGCAACGAAGATCGGGGAATGCTCATACAAGGCCCGCCATATGCTACTCTTAGAAAGCCTGGCCGATTTTCACAACCTGCCTTCATACTCTGCATCGCAGCGACGCTGTCCTGTCCACAAAAGCGGAAAATCCGGAGGAAACGTTGGGTTCGTCATTCCGAGGCAGATCTTGGTATGTCCCCCCTGCCGGGGAAAGCCAGAACCCCTATGGCACACTGCTTACAGGATCTCCGTTTCGCTTTGCCTCCTCAGCGAAAGGTGAAGCCGAGAACTACAGCGACGTTGAGCACGCAATCTTCGTATCCCTCTGTGGCATCGGGAAAATTGCTTCAAACAGTGAGTCTGAGCGGATAGGCGCCGAGGCGTACTTGTAACCGCGAGGTAACCACGGGCTTCCGGAGCTCTTCGGAAATGGCCTCGAATCTCTCAGGCCAGAAAAGCAAAAAGCGCCGGAAGATCCGACGCTTGCATGCTTCTCAAGCCTTGAGATTGTCTGGAGCGGGCGAAGGGATTCGAACCCTCGACCCC
>Ga0055526_1001142_pt1 | contig 19221 bp, 15 predicted proteins | sample AraplaCol_mMF_r2_FD_55013 | JGI IMG/M metagenome (GOLD analysis project Ga0055526, IMG submission 55013) | Arabidopsis root microbial communities from North Carolina, USA - plate scrape MF_Col_mMF_r2 | ecosystem: Host-associated > Plants > Roots > Endosphere | place: USA: North Carolina... | reverse complement strand
ATGAAGGTGCTGCAGGACAGCCAGGTCAAGCAGGCGCAGACCAAGCTGCTCCAGGCCGGCATCCGCCGCAAGGAATTCGCGGTCGCGGTGATCTTCGGCCGCCTGGTCCTGCCGATCGTGTTCGGCGGGCCGATGCTCTACTTCGTCTACGGCACCGAGATGTTCGCGGACTGGAGCCCGATGAAGGCGTACGGCCTGGTCGCCGGCACCTTCATCCTCGCCTACAAGTTCCCGGACCTGTACCTGAAGAACAAGATCCAGAAGCGCAGCGCGGCGATCCGCAAGGGCCTGCCCGACGCGCTCGACCTGCTGGTGATCTGTGCCGAAGCGGGACTCACCGTCGACGCCGCCTTCCACCGCGTCTCCAAGGAACTGGGCAAGGCCTATCCCGAGCTGGGCGAGGAGTTCCAGCTGACCGCGATCGAGCTCGGCTTCCTGACCGACCGCCGCCAGGCCTTCGAGAACCTGGCTGAGCGCATCGACCTGGATTCGATCCGCGGCGTGGTCACCACGATGATTCAGACCGAGAAATACGGCACGCCGCTCGCATCGGCGCTGCGCGTGCTTTCGGCCGAGTTCCGCAACGAGCGCATGATGCGCGCCGAGGAGAAGGCCGCCCGCCTGCCGGCGATCATGACCGTGCCGCTGATCCTGTTCATCCTGCCGGTGCTGTTCATCGTCATCCTCGGCCCGGCCGCCTGCTCGATCAACGACGCGCTGATCTCCAAGGGCCCTTAACCAATTTCGGTGGCGCGACCTGCCCGGGCGGGATAGCTTCCCGCGCGACTAAGGGGAGGGTCGACTCGATGCATGATTTGCCGTTCCAGACGATCACCCAGCTCGCCGGGCTGGGCCTGACGCTGATCGCCGGCTGGTTCCTGGGGCTCGCCAGCCATAGCGGCGGCCGCAAATGGCGCGAGCGCCTGCAGGAAGAAGAGATCGACAATGCCGGCTATCGCGACCGCGCCGAGAACGACCTGCGCGACGCCGCCCGCCGCATCCGCGACCTCGAAGCCGAGAATGCGAAGCTGAAGGTGGCGGCCGAGGCCCCTGCCCCGGTTGCGACCGCACCGGTTGCTGCGCCTGCGCCCGCTCCCGAGCCCGAGGGCCATTCGACCGCGACCGTCGCGGCGGCTGCCGTGGCCGGCGCGGTTGCCGGTGCCGCGGTCACCCATGCGGTGGAAAGCCATGCCGAGGCCGAGCCGGTCGCGGTCGCAGAACCGGCGCCCGAGCCCGTCGCGGTGGCGGAGCCTGTTCCCGTCGAGCCGGTGGCACATGCCGAGCCGGAACCGGTGCATGCCGAACCCGCTCCGGTCGAGGCGGTCGCAGCGGAGCCGGTGCATGCCGAGCCGGCCGGGGAACCCGCTCAGGCCGAGCCGTCGCATCCTGAGCACGCCCACTAAGGTCCGCAGGTCATGGCGCTTCCGTTCGAAACCGCGACGCAGTTCGCGGCACTGGGGCTGACTCTCGTCGCCGGCTGGTTCCTCGGGCTGGCCAGCCGCTCGGGCGGGGCGAAGTGGCGCGAGCGCTATCAGGACGAGGAGCTGGAGCACGCGCGCTATCGCGACGAGGCCGAAGAGCGCATCCGCGCGCTCCAGGCCGAAGTGAAGACGCTGCGCAGCCAGGTGCCTGTCGCCGCGCCGGTGGCCGACGACAAGCCGGGTGCCGCCTGGCGCGGCTGGTTCGGCTGGGGGCGCGACAATCTGGTGCGGATCAGGGGCATCGACGAAGCGCGCGCCAAGCGGCTCAACGAGCTGGGCATCAAGACCTATCGCGAGATCGAGAAGATGGCGCCGGCCGACGAGGCGGCGCTGGAGCAACGGCTCGAACTGCCCGCCGGCACGATCGCCGAACAGGGCTGGCGGGAGCAGGCCGCGCTGCTCGCCGCCGGCAACGAGCGTGAGCATGCGGAGAAGTTCGGCCAAGGCTGAGGTCGCCCCGAACCATCATCCCCACAAATCACCGTCATCCCGACGAAAGTCGGGATCTCGTGCGGCTCTTGTCCCGCGCCTTCGCCTGAGATCCCGGCTTTCGTCGGGATGACGATTGGGGTGAACGCTAGGGCTGATGCACCGGCAGGCAGAGCATCACGGGCGTGTAGTTCTCGACCACCTCGGAGAGCGGACGGCCCTGCCCGTCGAGCACCACCGCGCGCTGGCGCACGACATAGGGGGCGACTGTGGCATCATCGCGCTGCATGGCGATGCCGAGGGTGCGGCGGCTGGGGGCGAGCGGGCGAATCGCCGCGCCGAAGGGCGTGTCTCCGGCCAGCGCCGCGTTAATCTCGGGCGTGAGCCGCGCGGGGACATACCAGTTCTCGGCGACCGACAGCGACACCGGGCCGCATTTCAGCACTACGCTGCGATAGACCAGCGGCTCCGCCGGGCCGACCGCCAGATGCGCGCGCTGCTCGGGCGTGGCCGGCTTCTGCGCCCGGTTCACTTCCGCACGGATCGGCGTGGTGCAGCGGCGCTGGAGCACCGCGGTCGCGCTGCGTGCCGCCACCAGCTCCTGGCGGAGGGTCTCCGCCGGATCNGCCTGGACCAGCAGCAGCGCGAGCGGGATCACGCCCGGCGCAGCGCCGCCTGNGCCGCCGCCAGCCGCGCGATCGGCACGCGATAGGGCGAGGCCGAGACGTAATCGAGCCGGGTCTCTTCGCAGAANTCGATGCTGGCCGGNTCGCCGCCATGCTCGCCGCAGATGCCGAGCTTGATGTCGGGCCGCGTCGCCCGGCCGCGCTCCGCGGCGATCGCGATCAGCTCGCCCACACCCTCGACATCGAGGCTGACGAACGGATCCTTGGCGTAGATGCCCTTCTCCACATAGGTGGTGAGGAAACGGCCGGCATCGTCGCGCGAGACGCCGAGCGTGGTCTGGGTCAGGTCGTTGGTGCCGAACGAGAAGAAGGCGCCCGCCTCGGCGATCTCGCCCGCGCGCAGCGCCGCGCGGGGCAGCTCGATCATCGTGCCGACCAGATACTCGATCGTGCGGTCCTGCTCGTCGAACACGTCGCGGGCGGCACGATCGACCACCGCCTTCATCAGCTCGAGTTCGCGCTTCGTCGCGACCAGCGGGATCATGATCTCGGGGATCGGCGCCTCGCCGCTATTCTCCGCGACGATGCACGCCGCCTCGAAGATCGCGCGCGCCTGCATCTCGTAGATCTCGGGATAGGTCACGCCCAGGCGACACCCGCGGTGTCCGAGCATCGGGTTGAACTCGTGCAGCTCGGCCGCGCGACGCTTGAGCGTCTCGACGTCGAGGCCGGCCGCAGCGGCGACTTCGGCGAACTCGCTCTCCTCGTGCGGCAGGAATTCGTGGAGCGGCGGATCGAGCAGGCGGATCGTGCAGGGCAGACCGGCCATCACCTCGAAGATCTCGACGAAGTCGCTGCGCTGCTCGGGGAGCAGCTTCTCGAGCGCGACGCGGCGCCCGGCCTCGTCGGCGGCGAGGATCATCTCGCGCACCGCAGTGACGCGAGAGGGCTCGAAGAACATGTGCTCGGTGCGGCAGAGACCAATGCCCTCGGCGCCGAAATCGCGCGCGGTGCGGCAATCGAGCGGCGTCTCGGCATTGGTACGCACCTTGAGCCGGCGCTTGGCATCGGCCCAGACCATCAGCGTGCCGAAATCGCCGGCCAGCTCGGGCTGCACCGTCGGCACGGCGCCGAGCATCACTTCGCCGGTCGCGCCGTCGATCGTGACGAGATCGCCTTCACGCACCTCGCGCTGGCCGACGCGGAACAGCTTCTCGCGGGCGTTGATCGCCAGCGTGCCCGCACCCGAGACGCAGGGCCGGCCCATGCCGCGCGCGACCACCGCGGCGTGGCTGGTCATGCCGCCGCGCGCGGTCAGGATGCCCTTGGCGGCGTGCATGCCGTGGATGTCCTCAGGCGAGGTCTCGACGCGGATCAGGATGACCGCCTCGCCATTGCCCGCGCGCTTCTCGGCGGTGTCGCTGTCGAACACCGCGATGCCCGATGCGGCGCCCGGGCTGGCGGGCAGGCCCTTGGTCAGCACATCGCGCGGGGCGTTGGGATCGAGCGTCGGGTGGAGCAGCTGGTCGAGCGCCGAAGGATCGACGCGCAGGATCGCTTCCTCCTGCGTGATCAGCCCTTCGCTCGCCATGTCGACCGCGATCTTGAGCGCGGCCTTGGCGGTGCGCTTGCCCGAGCGGGTCTGCAACATCCAGAGCTTGCCGCGCTCGACGGTGAACTCGATGTCCTGCATGTCGCGGTAATGCTTCTCGAGCGTCTCGAAGACCGCTGCGAGCTGCGCGTACACTTCGGGCATCGCCTCTTCCATCGAGGCGGGCTTGGCGCCGGCCTTCTCCCGGGCAGCGCGGGTCAGGTATTGCGGCGTGCGGATGCCGGCAACGACGTCCTCGCCCTGCGCGTTGATCAGGAACTCGCCATAATAGGCGTTCTCGCCGGTCGAGGGATCGCGGGTGAACGCCACGCCGGTGGCCGAGGTGTCGCCCATATTGCCGAACACCATCGCCTGGACGTTGACCGCGGTGCCCCAGTCGCCGGGAATATCGTTGAGGCGGCGATAGACCTTGGCGCGCTCGGACTGCCACGAGCCGAACACCGCGCCGATCGCGCCCCAGAGCTGGTCGTGCACGTCCTGCGGGAACGGCTTGCCCCACAGCTCCTCGACAATCGCCTTGTATTCGGCGACCAGCGCCTGCCAGTCCCTGGCGGTCAGTTCGGTATCGAGATTGTAGCCGCGATCCTCCTTGGCGATCTCCAGCGCTTCCTCGAAGCGGCCATGATCGAGCTCGAGCACCACGTCCGAATACATCTGGATGAAGCGGCGATAGCTGTCCCAGGCGAAGCGCTCGTCGCCGCTGATCGTGGCGAGGCCGACGACGGTGGTGTCGTTGAGGCCGAGGTTGAGCACCGTGTCCATCATGCCGGGCATCGACGCACGCGCACCGGAGCGGACCGAGACGAGCAGCGGATCACTGGCGTCGCCGAAGGTCTTGCCGGTGATACCCTCGATATGGGCGATGCCGTTGGCGACTTCGGCCTTCACGCTGTCGGGGAAGATGCCGCCCTGGTCGTAATAGACCGCGCACATCGGCGTGCTGATCGTGAAACCGGGAGGCACCGGCAGGCCGATCGAGGCCATGCCATCGAGATTGGCGCCCTTGCCACCGAGCAGGTTCTTGTCACCCTTGCCCCCGTCCGACACATTCCCGCCGAAGCGGTACACATATTGCGTCATCCACGTCCCTTCTCACGACTTGGGACAGGCGCCTACCGCAGGTGCGAACAAGGGGAAACCCGCTGACTACGTTGTCAGAAGGCAAGATTTGCTTGGCCGTGATCAAATCACGGCGAGACACCGGTTACGTAAGATAAATCAACGCAGCGATTTGAGTGTGTGCTGACGCTGCGTGCCTTCCAGCTCCCTTTTTCCCCGGCGAAGGCCGGGCCCCAGACTCAGCGTGCGCGTCACAGACGCGCCAAAGCGCGTAACTTTCAAGGACTGGGCCCCGGCCTTCGCCGGGGAAAGAAAGGGTCAGCCCTCGATCTTCGAGAAGTCCGCCACGTTGTTCACCGCGTCGCGGATGCGGGCGAGCAGGCCGAGGCGCATCTCGCGCTTGAACTCGTCCGGATCGACCACGGTGACATCGTCGAAGAACTTGTCGATCGGCGCGCGGAGCGAGGCGAGCGCGGCCATCGCCGCCTCGTAATCCTCGGCCTCGACCGCGGCTTCGGCCTTGGGCTCGGCGGCGTCGAGCGCCTCGCGCAATGCGGCCTCGGCGGGCTCGGCCTCGTAAATCTCGTTGTCCGCGACTTCGCCCGGCGCCCAGGTTTCCTTCTTGAGGATATTGGCGGCGCGCTTGTAGCCGGCGAGCAGGTTCTTGCCGTCCTCCGAGGTGACGAAGGACTGGAGCGCCTTCACCCGGGCGAGCAGCCGGACGAGATCGTCGTCCTTGCCCCGATCACCGTCGATGATCTGAGCGGCTCGAATGATATCGATTCTAGCCCCAGTTTGCTTTTCTGCGACCTCGAGACGATCCAGCAAAAAGTCGCGAATCTCAGCACACACCGTCAAAGATTGCCGGAATACATCAGTATCGAGCTTCCGCGGATCTGGTATCTGCTTAACTGTCTCCGCTAACCCTCGCATGTAATGCGGAGCGCTTTCCTTCGTCACCAATTCTGTCAGATGAGGCAGCGCCGCCAGCAATGGAGCGCGGTCTGCTTCCTGCTTCTCAGAGATGAATTTCGGCGCAACTACATTTAACGATGCTAGTACGACGCTCATTCGGCATCCGTTGCTACGAAGCAAAGCGATGATGCCGAGCGCTGCTCGACGCAAAGCAAAGGGATCTTTTGAGCCGGTCGGCTTTTCGTCGATCGCGAAGAAAGAACTAATCGTGTCCAGCTTGTCCGCGAGGCTCACCGCCACCGTCACCGGTGCAGTCGGCACGTCGTCGCCCTGCCCGACCGGCTTGTAGTGATCGCGGATCGCTTCGGCGACGGCGGCGGGCTCGCCCTGGGCAGCGGCGTAGTAGCCGCCCATCAGGCCCTGGAGCTCGGGGAACTCGCCAACCATGCCGGTGACGAGATCGGCCTTGGCGAGGCGCGCGGCGCGCTCGGCCATGTCGGCCAATAGCCCTCTCCCCTCCGGGGAGAGGGTTGGGAGAGGGGCAGTTTCGGCAGGCGAGGCGCTGGAGGATGACTCCCCCTCTCCCCGGCCCTCTCCCCGGAGGGGAGAGGGAGAAGAAGGAACGATGCCCTCCTCAACCAGCCACCGCGCCAGCTTCGCGACGCGGTCGACCTTGTCGGCCACCGTGCCCAGCTTCTCGTGGAAGACGATTTTCTCGAGCTTTGGCGTCAGGTCCTCGAGCCGGGTCTTGAGATCGGTCTCGTAGAAGAAGCGCGCGTCGGAGAGGCGTGCGGCAAGGACCTTCTGGTTGCCCTCGACTATCTTTTCCCCACCGTCGGCCGCGTCGATGTTCGCGACGCAGACGAAAGCGTTGGCCAGCTTGCCCTCGGCATCGCGGCAGACGAAGTATTTCTGGTTCACGCGCGCGGTGAGCTGGATCACTTCGGGCGGCACGTCGAGGAACGCTTCGTCGAAGCGGCCGAGCAGCGGCATCGGCCATTCGGTGAGGCCGGCATTCTCGTAGAGGAGGCCATCGTCCTCGATCAGCGTCAGGCCGGCCTTTTGCGCGGCGAGCTTGGCGCCGACCGCGATGATCGCGCGGCGCTCGGCACCGTCGACGATCACATGGCAGGCGCGCAGCTTCTCGATGTAATCCGCCGCCGAGCCGATGGTGATCCCACCCGGATGGTGGAAGCGGTGACCGACGGTGACCGAGGCGCTCTTCACGCCCGCGACTTCGACCGGCACCAGCTTGTCGCCGAGCAGCGCGATGATGCCCTGGAGCGGACGCACCCAGCGCAGGCTCTCGGTGGTCTCCGAGGCGGCGCCCCAGCGCATCGACTTGGGCCAGGGGAAGGCGGTGATGACATGGCTGACCGCGCTGGCGAGCACCGATCCGGCGACGATGCCGGGGCGGTCGATCACCGCGAACAGGACCTTGTTGCCCTTGCCGTCGTCGCGCTCGACGAGCTGCTCGCGGGTCAGGCCGGTCGAGCGCAGGAAGCCCTCGATCGCCTGGGCGGGGGCGTCGGCGCGGGGGCCCTTGCGCTCCTCGCTGGCGGCCGCGGTCATCTCGGCGACGCCGCGGACGATCAGCGCGAGGCGGCGCGGCGTGGCGTAGCTCTCGATTGCGGAGAACGGCAGGTTGAGCGCCTGCAGCCGCGCCTCGAACAGCGCGGCCAGATCGGCGCGCGCCTTTTCCTGCATGCGGGCAGGAATTTCTTCAGAGCGGAGCTCAAGGAGGAAATCTTCGGTCATGACAATGTTTCACGCGAAGGCGCAAAGGCGCGAAGGGGAAGAAAAGGCTGGTTCACGCGGAGCCGCGAAGGCGCGGAGAAGGCGCACTGTCTGGCGGCGTCAGCCGCTCCTCGAACTGCAGACCGCCCGGCACGCGATCGGATGGAAGGGCCGCTGACGCGGCGCGCGCAAATCTCCGCGCCTCCGCGGCTCCGCGTGAACCTCATTTTCTTCGCGTCGTCGCGTCGTTGCGCGAACATCATACCGTCCACTCCGGATACTTGGCCTGCCAGCTGGGCGTCATGTGCTGGATCCAGGCTTCGCAGCTGCCCTTGGCCAGGTCGCGCACGCGGCCGATATAGGCCTGGCGCTCGGCGACGGAGATCACGCCGCGGGCCTGGAGCAGGTTGAACAGATGGCTGGCCTCGATCGCCTGCTCATAGGCGGCGATGGGGACGTTGTTGTTCAGGCAGTTCTCGCATTCGGCCACGGCCTTGCGGAAGCCCTCGAACAAAGTCTCGGTGTCGGCGACTTCGAAATTATACTTGGACATCTGCTTCTCGTTCTCGAGAAACACGTCGCCATAGGTCACGCCCTGGTCGTTGAAGGCGAGGTCGTACACGCTGTCGACATTCTGGATGTACATCGCCAGGCGCTCCAGCCCGTAGGTGAGCTCGCCGGCGACGGGCTTGCAGTCGAAGCCGCCCATCTGCTGGAAATAGGTGAACTGGGTGACTTCCATGCCGTCGCACCAGACTTCCCAGCCCAGGCCCCAGGCGCCGAGCGTCGGGCTCTCCCAATCGTCCTCGACGAAGCGGATGTCGTGGCGGGTGAAGTCGATGCCGATCGCGGCGAGCGAGCCCAGGTACAGGTTCTGCAGGTAGGGCGGGCTCGGCTTCAGGATCACCTGATACTGGTAATAATGCTGGAGCCGGTTCGGGTTCTCGCCGTAGCGGCCGTCGGTCGGGCGGCGGCAGGGCTGGACGAAGGCGGCGTTCCACGGCTCGGGGCCGAGGGCGCGCAAGGTCGTCGCCGGGTGGAAGGTGCCCGCACCCATGCGCATGTCATAGGGCTGGAGGATCACGCAGCCCTTCTCCGCCCAATAGTCATGGAGCGTGAGGATCATGCGCTGGAAGCTGAGAGGCTCTGCCATAGTGCCCCGCGCTTTGGCGTCTCCTCTCCAACCGGTCAATGGCGACGCTGGATCAAGGTCCGGTTCGGGGCTACCGGTCGGGGATGATCGCACACCCGATGATCCGCCGCCTGATCCCCGCCCTCGCCGCGCTAACCCTCTGGGGCTGTGGGCAGAAGCCTGCCGCTCCGGCCGAGAAGGCCGACCCGGCGCTGTGGGTGGTCAAGGATGCCGACACCACCATCTACCTGTTCGGCACGGTGCATGTGCTCAAGCCCGGGCTCAGCTGGTTCGACGACGGGATCAGGAAGGCCTTCGATGCCTCCGACACTTTGGTGCTCGAGCTGGTGCTGCCGCCCGATGCCGAGATGCAGCAGATCGTCGCCGAGCTGGGCACTGCCCAAAGCGGGCCGCCGCTGACCGAGCAGCTGCCAGCCGCAGAGGCCGCGAAGATGCGCGCTGCCCTGCCCGAATATGGCATGGCGCCCGATTCGCTCGACCGGGCCGAGCCCTGGCTGGCCGCCACGCTCCTCTCGGTGATGCCGCTCAAGCAGCTGGGATATGACGACAAGCAGGGCGCCGAGCTGACCCTGACCAATGCCGCCAAGGCCGCGGGCAAGAAGATCGAGGGGCTGGAGACTGCCCGCCAGCAGCTCGGCTATTTCGATGCCCTGCCCCTGCCCGCCCAGCGCAAGCTGCTGATCGAGACGATCGACGACCTGCCCCAGGCGGGCAGCAAGATCGACCAGGCCGTCACTGCCTGGCGCAAGGGCGATGCCGAGGGGCTGGCGCGGCTGGTCAATGCCGACATGGCCTCCGCCCCCGAGGTGAGCCAGGCGCTGCTGGTCAACCGCAACCGCAACTGGGCGGGCTGGATTTCCAGGCGAATGCAACAGCCTGGCACGGTGTTCCTGGCCGTTGGCGCCGGGCATCTGGCGGGCAGCGAGAGCGTGCAGGCCGAGCTGGCCCGGCGAGGGCTGAAGGTCGAGCGGGTTCGGTACTGAGGCGCTGATACGCCGCTGATTCCCCTGCGCTTTTCCCCGGCGAAGGCCGGGGTCCAGCCCTTCAAAAATCACGCGCGGCAGCGCGTCTTCGCCGCGCACTGCCAAGTCTGGGCCCCGGCCTTCGCCGGGGTAAGGCTTGTGGATGCCTCGGACACCCAAGGAGCTAAGGTGGCGCCGGATTGACATTGCCCCGGGCTTAATATAACTTATAAGTTAAATAACTCATGAGTTAGATATGGACGCCCTGAGCAATACCTTCGCCGCCCTTGCCGACCCTACCCGCCGCGCGATCCTGGCGCGGCTGGCGCTGGGCGAAACCACGGTGGGCGAGCTCGCCCAGCCCTTTGCGATGAGCGGGCCGGCGGTGACCAAGCATCTCAAGGTGCTCGAGCATGCCGGGCTGATCTCGCGCAGCCGGGTGGCGCAGCAGCGCCCCGCCAAGCTGGAGCCGGCGGCGCTCAAGGCGGCGAGCGACTGGATCGCCGAATATCGCCGCTTCTGGGACGCCAAGTTCGACGACCTCGACGCCTATCTCGATGAACTGCAGAAGAAGAATGGAGAGAGCAAATGACCACAACCGAACTCGGTGCCGGCTATGAAGTGACCATCGACCGCACCTTTGCCGCGCCGCGCGACCTGGTGTTCGACTGCATGACCAAGGCCGAGCATCTCGCCCGCTGGTGGGGTCCGCATCATTTCGACGTGCCCTTCGCCGAGAGCGAGGCCCGGCCGGGCGGCAGGATCCGCCTCGATATGCGCGGGCCCGAGCCGTACGGCACCAACGAAGTGCATGGCGAGTATGAAGTGGTCGACCGTCCGGACACTCTGGTCATGGTTCTTCGCGCCTTCGGTGCGCCGGACGGCAGCTGGGGCATCGAGCACCGCACCCGGATGGAATTCACCGACGCTCCCGGCGGCGGCACGCAGATGCACATGACCACGGTGGTGCTGCAGGCGAGCGAGGAGCTGCTGCCCGCGCTTTCGGGCATGCGCGAGGGCTGGAGCCAGAGCTTCGAGAAGCTGGAAGCGGTGCTGCCCGAGCTGGTGTAAACTTTGGGGGCTGGAATGTCCTCTTCCCGCTCGCGGGGAGAGGGTTGGGAGAGGGGCAGGACTGGGCGGCTGGACGCGAGGCAAGTTGCTCAAGACACATTGCCCCTCTCCCCGGCCCTCTCCCCGGACGGGGAGAGGGAGTAGACTCACCTTGCTTTTCCCGCCTTCCCCCGTTATGCGCGCGCCTTCCGTGCCAGGGTCATCCCTGGAGGCCTGGCCGGATCGAACTAACTTTAGCTGATTGGAACGACACATGAGCGATACGCTTACGCTGTCGGCCGAGACGCGCGAGCAGGTTGGCAAGGGAGCCTCCCGCGAGCTTCGTCGTAATGGCCGCGTCCCCGCCGTNATNTACGGCAACAAGCAGGANCCGAAGAGCATCCACGTCGAGGAGCGCGAGCTCTATCGTCTGCTGATGACCGGGCACTTCTTCAATTCGATCATCATGATCAATGGTGAGCGCACCCTGCCCAAGGACGTGGCTTTCGACCCCGTCACCGATCGTCCGGTGCACGCCGACTTCCTGCGCATCAGCGAGCACGCGACCGTGCACGTGAACGTGCCGATCGTCTTCGCTGACGAAGAGCTCGCTCCGGGCCTGAAGCGCGGCGGCGTCCTGAACGTCGTCCGTCACGAGCTCGACCTGGTCGTCGACGCCGCCGAGATCCCCAGCGAGATCACCATCTCGCTCAAGGGCCTCGAAGTCGGCGATTCGCTGCACATCTCGGCAGTGACCCTGCCGAAGGGCGCGACCTCGGCGATCACCGACCGCGACTTCACCATCGCGACCGTGGTTGCGCCGTCGGCGCTCAAGTCGAGCGAAGGCGACACGACCCAGACCGAAGCCGAAGGCGAGGAAGCCGGCGAGTAATCGCCCCCTCGAACTTCGCGGTTCAAAAAATCGCCTCCGCGCCCTAGGTGCGGAGGCGATTTTCGTTTGAGCAGGAATTGAGATGCAGCTGTGGGTCGGCCTGGGCAATCCGGGCCCGCAATATGCGATGCACCGGCACAATGTGGGCTTCATGGCGGTGGACGCCATTGCCGAGACCTATGGCTTCACGCCCGAGAAGAAGCAGTTCCAGGGCTGGACCCGCGAAGGGCGGATCGGGACGCAGAAGGTGATCCTGCTCAAGCCCGGTACGTTCATGAACGAGAGCGGCCGATCGGTGCGCGCGGCGATGGACTTCTACAAGCTGACGCCGGAAGACGTGACGCTGTTCCACGACGAGCTCGACCTGGTGCCGATGAAGGTCAAGGTGAAGCGCGGGGGCGGCACGGCGGGGCACAACGGCCTGCGCTCGACCGACAAGCATCTGGGACCGGACTTCCGCCGGGTGCGGATCGGCATCGGCCATCCCGGGCACAAGGACCGGGTCCACGGCTATGTGCTGGGCAATTACGCCAAGGCCGAGCTGGACCCGCTGGCCGACATGCTCGGCGCGATCGCAGCCGAGGCGCCGTGGCTGGCCGCGGGCGACGATGCGCGGTTCATGAGCGACGTGGCGCTGCGGCTGCAGGATTGACCGCGGGGCACGCGCTCAGTCCGTCCGCAATGCGCCCGTGACGAGCAGTTCGGACAGGCCCGCAATGCCCCCGGCCGGCACGCGCAGCCGCACCCGGATCAAACGGCCCGCCACCGCCTCGGTCTCCAATGTCCGGGTCTGGCGCGCGTCCTGCCCCTCGATCTGCTCGACGAGCTTTTGCCACTTGCCCTGGCTGTCCCGCACTTCGGCGACCAGGCCATAGGTCGCCGCCTGGGGGAAGGTCAGCGTCAGCCGGTGCACCTCCACGACGCGCTCGAGATCGATGGTCAGTTCCATCGCCGAGTCGCCGGCAGCCGGCGCCCAATAGGTCGCGGGATTGCCGTCATTGACCAGCTGGGAGCTGTGCGCCGGCGCGCTGCTGGTGGCGAAGGTCGGATTGTTCGGCCCGAACAGCTGATCGCCCGGATGCTCGCGTAGCGGCGCGACGAACGCGACATATGGGCGATCGGCGGCGACCGGCGTCTTTCCCGCGACGAACGCGGGGCCGGCAAGCGTGCGCACCGTCGCCACCGCATCCTTCAACCCCGGCGACGTCGCGCGCAGCCGCGTGACGCCCGCCTGCCAGCTGCGCATCGCGATCGCCGCCTCACCGTCGCGGATGACGATGTCGCCATCGGGCGTGAAGTCGATCGCGCGGCCGGTAGGCAGTTCGCCAGGGCCGGACTCGATCGCCAGCCGCACCGGCGGGCTGTTGCTGAGGCGGCGGCCCTGCGCGTCGACCACGCTGACGATCACCTGCACGTCGTCGGTGCCGTCGCCGCGCGCGATCGTCGGCGCGCTGGTGGTGATGGTGAGCGCAGCGGGCGTGCCGGCAACCGGCCATACCGGCGGGGGCACATGGGCATAGGCGTTGCGGTACCAGTAATATTGGCGCTTCGGCAGGCGGAAATAGTCGATCATGCCCATGCCGCCGAAGCGCTTGCCCGCGATCGAACCATGATCGAAGCCGGCCCAGATCGCCTCGCCCGATCGCCAGGGCAGGCGCCATGAACCCTCCCTGGTCTTGTCGGCGCCCGGCGTATTGGGAAGGTCGTCCCAGCCCGGCGCATAGTCGCCCGGACGATCGGCCATCGTGACTCCATATTCGGCGACGAAGTTGGGAATGCCGGGATTGGGGAAGAGGCTGGCGCCGTCGCCATTATAGCCGACGACGTCGCCCAGCTTGTCGATCTCGCCGCGCTGCGCGCCGTCGATCGAGGCCGGGCGCGTCGGATCGAGCTGGTGGCTCAGCGCGACCATTTCCTTCAGCAGCCGGCGGACCTCGGGCAGCGTCTCCTTGGTGGTGAAGAACACCTCATTGTCCATGCCCCACACCACGATCGACGGATGGTTGCGGTTGATGCGGATCATCTCGGTCAGCTGCTGCTTGATGCTTGCATCGAAACCGGCCCGATCGGCGACTTCGGCCGGATAGGCGGGCGCGCCCCAGGCGTGCTTGAACCCGGCGGTGCCCCAGAACGCCGCTTCGGACAGGAACAGCATGCCGATGCGGTCGGTCGCCTCGGCGAAATGCGGGTCGTGCGGATAGTGCGAGCCGCGGATGAAATCGAAGCCGGCGTCCCTGATCATGCGCACGTCGCGCTCGATCGCCCCGTTGGTCACCGCATCGCCCCAGCCGGCCTGATCCTGGTGGACATTGGCGCCCTTGAAGTAGCGGTGCTTCCCATTGAGGAAGAAGCCGCGATCGGCGGTCCATTCGAACCAGCGGAAGCCGAACTCGGTCTCGAAGCGGTCGCGTTCCCGTCCGGCGATACGCAGGCTGGTTATCGTGCGATACAGCGAGGGCGTCTCCGGACTCCACAGCCTGGGCCGTGCAATCGGTGCCGACAGCTGTTTCGCGATCATCGTCATACCCGGTGCGACGCTAAGCCGCGCATCGGGGAGCGTCGCCACCGCGCGGCCGGAACTATCGACCACCCGGGTCTGCACCACCACGTCCGCCTGCGCCGAACCATCGTTGCGTATTTCGGTTTCGACCGCGACCTTGCCCGATGCGGCCGACAGATCGGGCGTGGTGACGCGCGTGCCCGTCCACGGCACGTGCACCGCGTCGGTCGTGACCAGCCACACGTCCCGGTACAGCCCGCCGCTGAACACATGCTCGCCGGCGCGCGGCGCCAGCGTCGCCTGCCATTCGTTGTTGACGCGCACCGCGACGATGTTCTCTCCCGCGCGCGCGGCACGCGTGATGTCAACCGGAAAGCCGGTGTAGCCGCCGCGATGATGCGCCAACTCGATGCCGTTCACATAGACATGGGCATCCTGGAACGCGCCCTCGAACTCCAGGGAATAGCGCTTGCCGGGCGTGACCGCGGGCAAGGTGAAGCGCTTCCGGTACCAGCCGTCGCCGACATAGAAATCCGGCGCGCGGAAATAGGGCATGGAGAAGCTGTGCGGCAGGCCGACGCGTTCCCAGCCGCTATCGTCAAAGGCGCTCGCTTCCGCGCCATCGATCCTGCCCAGCTTGAAATGCCAGTCGGCGTTGAAGTTGGCGCGCGTACGCCCGGCCTCGGCCGGCGCGACGGCGGGAAGGGCCTGCGCCCGTGCCATCGGCACCCCGATCGAAGCGATCATCACGGCCGCCAATGCACAGACAACGCCCGTTACGCCGATCGCTCTCACAACCCTCTCCCCTGGCCAGCGGCTTCGATTCCCGCCGTACCTTATCGTATCGATCTCATATTTGGAGAGCGGTTTTCAGAAATGAAATGGCGCAGCAGCATCGTGCCGCTCATCCGGTGAGCGGGTGGAGCCCCAGGCCCCACCCGCCCCGGACCATCATTGCTGCGGCAGCACCGGTGCCGTGAAGGCGCCGTCGACGGAGTTGCCGTCGAGGGCGTTGTTGCCATAGCTGCGGATGACCGCGCCGGTGCCGGACTGCAGGCCGGCATTGTTGCCGGTGATCGTCGAGTTGCGGACGCGCACGGTGGCCGTGGCGCCGCCGGCGAGGATGCCGCGGTTGCTGTTGTCGAAGATNCCCGTGCTGTCGATCATCACCGCCGCAGTGGTGGTGCCGGCGGGCGTGTTCACCAGCACGCCGATGGGATTGGAGGAGATCANGCTGTTCTTGACCAGCACGATGCTNCCCGNNGTCGCGGTGTTGCCGACGGTATCGACCTGCAGGCCGCTGCCGCCATTGTTGAAGATCCTGACGTCGTTCAGCACGACNCGCCCCGTGCCCAGGGCACCGGTGGGATTGACGAAGATCCCGCCGCCCGAGGTGCCGTTGCCGTTGCCGGTGATCGTCACATTGGTCAGGAACAGCTTGGCCGGGCGGCTCGGCTGGAACGAGACGCCGTATCCGTTGCCATTGTTCTGGACGATGACGTTGTCCACAATCAGCGAGGCGCCCGAGATGAAGCGGATGCCGTTCAGCCCCTGAGTCGTGCCCGCCCCATCGACCGACAGGCCGCGCAGGATGACCTTGATGGTGCCCGGCGTGCCGGTGGCGCTATCGTTGACGATGAAGCCGTTGGTCGCGGAGTTCAGCGTGCTGCCGAAGGTCCCGGTGCAATCGATGGTGATCGACTTGGTGATCGTCACCGTGCCGAAGCCGCCGGGATCGATGCAGTTGATCTCGCCGCCCGCCGCGGTCTTCGAGATGGCGCCGGCGAAGGTCTTGCACGGCGCGGTACGGCTGCACGGGTTGACGTCGTCGCCGACGCCCGAGACCCAGGTGCGCGTCGCCTGCGCCTGCGCCTGACCCGCAAATAGAAATCCGCTCCCCAGAAGAGCGACGCCCGTCAACGCGGCGCGCATCACAATATTTGCCATAGCTGAACCCCTTTTAACCAAAGAGGGAGTCGTCTTATCACCATAACAGATCAATCGACAGTCACATCGTTCAAGGTTCTTCACTCGGATCGCGCGGCCAACGAGCGAATGCCGGCGTTGTGATTTCCTAGATTTTTCATCGATATTGAGGGCGGAACTTCCAACATCGAGCGCCCGCGGCCGGTATCAGGCGGCCAGAAGCGGCTGCACCGGCACGGCACAGGGCACCGTTTTCCCCAAAGAAAAGGGGCCCCGGCGAACCGGAGCCCCTTCACTGTTTTCGTTTGGTAGCGCGGCTTACTTCTTGCCGACGACCACGCCGATCAGGCTCTGGTTGGCGCCGCCGAAGCTGCCGGTGGCCGAGAAGACCGTGCCGACCTGCTCGCCCTGCGAACCGAAGAAGCCGCCGGCGAGCGTGCCGGTGAGCGGGCTGCCGGTGGTGAAGCTGCCGGTCCACTGGTTCTGGCCGACCGGGATCGCGCCCTGGGCGGTGAAGGTGCCATAGGCGACCGGCGCGCCGCCGCCCGTCGGGATCGTCGACAGGGTCAGCGTCATGGTGACGGCGCCGGTGGCGAAGTTGGTCGCCATGGTCACGGTGCCGGTGACCTGGTTGATCGCGGTGGTGGCGCCGACGGTGCTCACCAGGCGGCCGGTGACGGTCAGCGTGCTGTAGTTGACGGTGCCGGTGGTCGGCATGTCGCTATAGGCGGTCGAGAAGCCCCAGGCGGTATAGGCGAGGCGCTTCTGGCCCGCGGTCGAATCGCCGCGCCACCAGTTGGCGTAGCTCACCCGGGTGAGCGCCAGCGCCGCGTTGGCGGTGACCTTGTCCTTCACGACGTTGTTCAGGAACTCGACCTGCGAGAACTTGCCCGCGGTGGTCGCGTCGGTGGTGCGGAAGATGAACTCGGGGTTGGTCGTCTCGGCACCGGTGACCAGGGTCGAGGTGCAGGTCTGGCCGGTCGGCACACAGAAGCGCGATTCCTCGGTGTTCTCGCGCATCACATAGGTGCCGGTGGCGATCGCCGTGTCGGTGGCGAGGCGGACGCGGGCCAGGGCCGTCAGCGCTTCGGTGCTGACCGGGCCGAGGGTGACCGCGCTGGTCGCCGGATCGCCGGTATAGCTGATCGCCGCGTTATAGGTGTTGAACTCGGCCGGGGCGCTCAGCGGGAAGGTGGCGTAGGTCGGCGACGCAGTCGGCGTCGGGGTGGGCGTCGCGGTCGGCGTCGGCGTCGCGGTCGAATCGTCGCCGCCACCGCAGCCCGACAGCGCAACCGTCGCGGCAAGCGCGCTCATGAACATGTGACGGCGAATCATTCCCTGCTCCTTAAAACACGCGGGCACCGAAAGGGCCTGCCGCCCCTGTACCCCAGATGAACGGCCCCCAGTCAAGCCGTTCGCGTCCGGCTAATCCGGTCGCAATACGGCACTTTGAGGGCCTTAGAAGGCGAAACCGCGCGTCGCAACTTCCGCCTTCTTCCCTGTCGGGGACGGAGCCGTCGGCGCCATCCCGCAACCACCTGCGGTTTCCGGCGCGGCGAAGGGCTTCAGGCGTCCTTGTCCTTCAGCGACTTGCGCAGCGCCTCGATGCGGAACATCCGCGCCACCTTGTCCTTGCCGGCGAGCGGGCCCTTGCCCATTTCCGCGACGAACTGGACGCACTGCGCCACGGTGTTGAGCCCGCGGCCGCTGCGCTCGGCCGGCGAGACCGTGCCGTCGCCATTGCTGTCCTTGCCGGCGCGGAACTTGGCCTCGACCGTCCTGGGATAGGCCCAGTCGGCATAGTCCTGGATCGACGCCTTGGACAGCGCCGGGGCGCCGTCGTCGCCAGCCGGGAGCGTCTGGTCGCCGAGCGCAGTCTCCAACTTCTCGCGGTAATAATCCTCATAGACCTTCGTATCGCCGGCCCCTGCCGCGGCGATCCCCGCCTTCTGCCAGCGCAGTGCCGAGAGGCAGTCGAAGCTGTGCTCGACGCCTTCCTTCAGCTTCTGGGCCTTTTCGGCACCGGCGGCGCGGGTAGCGGCTTCCGCATTCGCCTTCTGGTTGGCCGCGCTGTCGTCGCAGGCCGACAGGCCAAGCGCGAGCACGACGCCGGCCGCGGCGAAANAACCGAAACGGATCATATGGTTCGTCCCCTCTTTTATGGCGTCACTGTGCCATGCNCGGCCNNCAAGTCAACGCGCTGGCAAAAGCGGCGCTTTCGCTCTATCGGGGCGCCTTTCCCCAGAACATTGGAACAGGCTTCACATGGGTTTCCGCTGCGGCATCGTCGGGCTTCCGAACGTCGGCAAGTCCACGCTCTTCAACGCACTGACCGAGACGGCGGCGGCGCAGGCGGCGAACTATCCGTTCTGCACGATCGAGCCGAACGTCGGCAATGTCGCGGTGCCNGATCCGCGGCTGAACAANCTGGCCGAGATCGCCGGCTCNGCGAAGATCATCGAGACGCAGCTCGGCTTCGTCGACATCGCCGGGCTGGTGCGCGGCGCGAGCAAGGGCGAAGGCCTGGGCAACCAGTTCCTCGGCAACATCCGCGAGGTGGACGCGATCGTNCATGTGCTGCGCTGCTTCGAGAATGACGACATCCAGCATGTCGACAACAAGGTCGATCCGATCGCCGATGCCGAGACCGTNGAGACCGAGCTGATGCTCGCCGACCTGGAGAGCCTNGAGAAGCGCGTGCCNAACCTGCAGAAGAAGGCGGCGCAGGGCGACAAGGACTCCAAGGTNGCGGCCAGCGTGCTCGGCCAGGCGCTCGACCTGCTGCGCGACGGCAAGCCGGCGCGGCTGACCGAGCCGAAGGACCCGGACGAGGCGCGCGCCTTCGCCCAGGCGCAGCTGCTCACCGGCAAGCCGGTCCT
>Ga0055526_1001129_pt1 | contig 19373 bp, 20 predicted proteins | sample AraplaCol_mMF_r2_FD_55013 | JGI IMG/M metagenome (GOLD analysis project Ga0055526, IMG submission 55013) | Arabidopsis root microbial communities from North Carolina, USA - plate scrape MF_Col_mMF_r2 | ecosystem: Host-associated > Plants > Roots > Endosphere | place: USA: North Carolina... | reverse complement strand
GTCGACTTCTGGACGTACGCCTGCGGCAACTGCGTGAACACGCTGCCGTATGTGAAACAGTGGTACGACAAGTACAAGGACCAGGGCCTGGTGGTGGTGGGCGTACACACGCCGGAATTCCCGTTCGAGAAGTCGACCGAGAACGTACAGGCGGCGCTCAAGCGATACGACATCCGCTACCCGGTGGCGCAGGACAACATGTACGGCACGTGGTCGTCCTATCGCAACCAGTACTGGCCCGCGCTCTACCTGATCGACGCCAATGGCCGCATCGTCTACCAGCACTACGGCGAAGGCCGCTACAAGGAAACGGAGGCGGCCATCCAGAAGCTGCTGGCGGAACGCAGGGCGGCACAGCCGGGCTGAGTGCGCTGTCGCCGTGAATGGATCAGGGACCGAGCCTGTCTCGGAACCGGGAAGGGCCTTGCGTCGCAGGGCCCTTTTTCTTTTGCGCGTAAATCGCAATCCGACGAATTATGCGTGCGGTTGCGTCGGATTAGATCACCGCGAAATCGGTAGCTTTCGCGGCAGGAAGTCGGTGTAGCGTGCGTCGCAGAGGGGTAGTCAACCGTGCTTAGGGTTTTCGATTCTGGATAGGAGACCAAGCGCCGGGAGTTAAACACGTGCAGCGGAGCGAAAATGAAGCAAGATATTTTATATCGCGTCGAAAATGGCGACACCGTGGATAAAATTGCAAGCGATCATGGCGTCGACGCGCAGGAACTGCTAATGGCGAACCATATCCGCGAATCGAACTTTATTTACGCCGGCCAGTACTTGCGGATTCCGCGGCAGGAAAAAGAATTTATCGAATTCTGGCTTTATTTCGTCGATTCGATCGGGAGTCCTATCGCCGATCTTAGGGTTCATATCTATAGCGGCTTGGACGAGTATAGAGTCTCTACCGACAGTTTCGGCGTGCTTCCCCCATTTCGCGTATTCGACAAGGACGAGTGGCCGCGCATATTCGTCGAGAAGATGGGAGGGGGTGAAAAATTATTATCGGAGATCGCGGCGTCTTGGGGTGTTCATCAGCTCACATTCGTCAGTCCAAAAAAGAAGATAAACGTTGCTTTGCGACGGCATGACGGGCTTCCTGATACGAATACTCACGCTAGTTTCAGCGCGGAAGGCGTGTCTTCGCATCGAGATTTGGCTGGAAATCCTGTGCTCAACGTGGGAGTTGAGTGTCCCAATCGAGAGAACCTCCGCCTTGGAGTCAACGATAAATATCGGAAGTTTATTGTGCAGGCCGCTAGTCGCGCCGGAATTCAGCCGCAAGGCTTGGCAGCGATGATCGATGCAGAAGCTGCAAAGATTTCCATCGTTGTTGAAAAGCAACTCCTTGCGAAGGGGAAGCCGCAATTCAATAAGGACGGATCTCCAAAAACTAGAAAGCAGAAAATAACCACCAGGGAATGGGATCCGAAGTCTGCAGCGAAAAATTCTTCTGCGCGGGGTATGTCTCAGTTTCTCGCCGCTACATGGATGGGGTTGGCAGTCGCGAAAGATACGTTTTTACACGCGAGAGCGATTGAGCGCGGTATTTTCTCCACTGACCCGAAGGGTCAGTTAATCTTTACGCTGACGGACGGAAGCTCCAGTGCATTAACTGTCGAAAATATGAAGAAAATTTTGAGGAAACAGGAAACTGCCAGGGATGCCAACGTTCTAGCGTTACTCGATCTCAGATTCGATGCAGAGTGCGCAATTCAAGCCCTAGCCGATTACGCTGTTAAAAATGCGCGGTGGATCGCGGGCAAGGGTTACCCAATAGATGCTCTCGATTCATCGGACACCGTAAAATTAATGTATGCGAGTCATCACTTAGGCGGCGGTGATTTGTTGAATTACATTAATGACGCAATCGAAGAGGATCGGGCAAAGGAACTGCTTGTGGCGCAGGTGGGCAAGGCCCGCGCAGAGTTATTGGCGGCGGCTCAAGAAGGCGAATATGTTGCGGCGCAGCGTTATTGGTTGAACGATTATATAGAGGGGAAGATTGTTCCCAAGGCTTTTTGTTGCGATCCGACTAATATTCCGAGTGGGCGGTCCATTATCGACATCTCCGATTTCTTGAGGAAGGGCAGAAATGAGAGGGGTTAATATTATTGCGACGATTATCGCACTGCTGGTTCAGGATGCATTTGCGACGCCCAAGGATGAAAAATTCCATTGTTCTATTGAAAAAGATGGAGTGATGCATGAAGTCTTCCTGACTATTAAAAACGGCGACGGCGCAATTCTCGACTACCGGTCGCTCACGAAAACAGAGGCGGGAAAGAACAATTGCCGTCTTCAAGGAATGGGCGCGGTGCGATCGGCGATGTGGAGGACAATCGCAATTCCACTGCAGGACGAGGACGTTGTGACCATTTTCCGATGCGGCGATTTATTGACACTACACTTCAAGATCACAAAAAGATGGAACTACTGTGGACACGCCTCAGAGATAGCAGAAAATATTACCCTGCGGCGCGAATGGTCGGCGTGCGTTTCCGTCGACGAGAATTAGATCGAAATACTTTAGCAGTTCCATATGTCATACGTAGTGAAGTCAAGACGCCATTCTCAATCGGGAATGGCCGTCCTTAACCATCTTCCGGCGCTACTCCCCCATCCATCAACACAATCGTCAACAGCACCGACGCATCGGTCACGGCCTTTAGATCGTGCCGGACGTTGCCGGCCAGGTAGATCAGGTCGCCCGGTTTCAGGCGTTGCGAACCGTGGTCCAGCGCGACTTCGACTTCTCCCTCGATGCACTGGATGGTCAGCGGGCCGGCCACGGCGTGTGGGGGCAACTGTTTGCCTGCCAGCATCACCAGGCGGGCCACTTCCATGTGCGGGGCCTTGAACAGCGCGGTGGTGGGGGTGTTCTTGAGGTTGGCGCCCAGCGGTAGCACGCTGGCGGTCTGGCCGGAAGACAGGTGGGGGATCGACATGGCTTCGCTCGCTGACTGGGATTGGCTTGTTCCAAAGCCGCGCCTTCCTGCGCGCAGCAGGTTTCAGTCTATGGCCAAATCGGCAGCAAGGCACAGGACGGCAGCGCGCGAATGTGGCGCAGGCAGCGTATGTCGCCCAGGAGGCGGCTTGGCGTTCGCAACACTGGCGAGGCCGTCCGACGAAGGCGAGGGCCGGGTCTGACGAGCCGCGTCGCGCCGGGTATGAGCCGCCGGACACGCCCCGCCAGTGATACCCGCTACCGCTGCTCAGGCCAGCGCGCCATCGGTGTAGACGTCGATCGTGCGTGAGGGCTCGGCCGACACGCCGCTGCGGTCCATGCCGGCCAGCGCGCCATCGGTGTAGACGTCGATCGTGCGGGAGGGCTCGGCCGATACGCCGCTGCGGTCCATGCCGGCCAGCGCGCCGTCGGTGTAGACGTCGATCGTGCGTGAGGGCTCGGCGGATACGCCGCTGCGGTCCATGCCGGCCAGCGCGCCGTCGGTGTAGACGTCGACCGTGCGTGAGGGCTCGGCCGATACGCCCCGGAGGTCCATCCCGGACAGGGAACGGTCGTTGTCGAGTTCGCGCGTGGTCGGGGCCACGACACGTGCGCCTTCGCTGAACGTGTCAAATCGGCCGGTGCGCGCGCCGTCGGTGAAGACATCGCGCGTGTCCATGCGGAAGGTGTAGCCGTACCTGTCGCCAGCATGGGTGCTGTCGCGCGGGCCCGAGGCCTGGGCGCCGCCTGCCGCCAGGCCGAGGGCCAGGGCAGTGGTGGAGAGAACGGAAATGGTGAATCTGCGTGACATGGCAAAACTCCAAAGGCAGGTGAAACACAACGGAACGCCGCGAGGCGTTCCTCTGCTATTACGCAGTTCCCGTACCAGCGGATGCAGGGGGCCGAATGTGGCGCGGCTGACGCGCCAAGGCTGAAAATTGCCATCGGACGTTGGTCGCGCGCCAACACCGCGCCAGACCGATGGCGGCCGTGGGCAAACACCTCGCTGCCGGGTCAGGTCGGCGTCAGGCCCGTCTGATAGCGTCGCCAGACGTATAGGGATTGGCCCGCGCTGCCGTTATCCCCGGTACCCCCGCATCCGATGGCTCTGACAATCCATGAAGACATATCTCCGCTCGGTGAGGTTCGGCCTGATACGTACGATGGCGCTAGGCGCACTGGTCACTGCCTTGCTGGTGGGCGGCGGGCTGTTTGTCATGAAGCGGCTTGATTCCTACGTCACCACCATCTATGTGGGCAATACGCTGCCTGTGGGGCAGCTTGGCGAACTGCGGGCCAGTTGCCTGGAAGCCAGGCGACGGCTCTGGAAGGCGCTGGCCATGCGCACGCATGGGGACGATCACGCCATCGTTGCCGGGGTGCGCGATGACCTGGCGCGCATGGACAAGGCCTGGGCCGCGTACTTCGGGGCAAATGTCAGCGGACCGGGCGATCAGCAGGCGGCAGAGGCCCTGAGCCAGGAACTTGCCGAGTTTCGCAATCTGGCACTGGCCGCGGCCGGGATGATCGCCGGTGGCCATCACGACGCGGCCCGGTCTTACCTGAGCGCACAGATTGGCCTGATGCGGCACTTGGATGACCTGATGACGCGGGCCATCAATGCCAATGTCGCGCAGGCTGCCTCCCTGGCGCAGGGCAGCACGCGCATGCTGGAGCAAACCGCGCAGGCCGCGGCGGCGGTGCTGGCCATCGCCATGGTCGTGTCGCTGGCCTTTGGCTTCCGGCTGCTGCGCGAGCGGGACGATGCGCGACGGTCGTCGCGCTACAGCCTGTGGCTGGTGGACCAGGCATTCGAACTGACGCAGGACGGCATGATGATCACCGACGTGCATGGTGTGATCGAGAAAGTGAATCCCGCCTTTGTGCGGCTCACGGGCTATACGGAAGCGGAACTGATCGGCAACACGCCGCGCATGCTCGGCTCGGGCCGCCAGCCGCCCGAGTTCTATCGCGATATGTGGCAGGCGTTGCGCGAATCCGGCCACTGGCGCGGCGAACTATGGAACCGGCGCAAGGACGGCGCGATCTATCGCGAATCGCTGTCGATCCACGGCATCCGGGGCCCCAGGGGCGAGGTGTCCAACTTTGTGGCGGTCTGCGCCGACATTACCCAGCGCCAGCTGGCACAGGACCGACTGGGTTACCTGGCCACGCACGATGCGCTCACCGGGCTGCCCAATCGCACCTTGCTGGGCGAGCGGCTGGAGCAGGCCATCGGCCGGGCGCGCCGGAGCGGCACGCATGTCGCCGTCATGTTCATCGATCTGGACGGGTTCAAGGCGGTCAATGACACGCTGGGGCACGGTATTGGCGACGAGACGCTGATCACGGTGGCCCAGCGCCTGAAGGCCCAGTTGCGCGAAGGCGATACCGTGGCGCGCCTGGGCGGCGACGAGTTCGCCATCGTGCTGGAGGATGTGGCGGACATCGGCAACGTGGCGCCGCTGGCGGAAAGGCTGGTGCAGACGGTGGGCGGGATCGATACCATCAACGATTGTCCGATCCGCATTACGCCAAGCATCGGCATCGCCCTGTACCCGGACGATGCCGGCGAACCCGACTACTTGCTGAACCTGGCCGACGAAAGCATGTACGTGGCCAAGCGGTCGGGCAAGAACGGCTACTGCTTCAGCGGAGCGTTGCCGCGCCAGGCGGCTTAGGACGGCCCAGGGCGTGGCGCCGGGCCGTTCCCGGTCGGCTGGGTGGTGGATCAGGACGCGTTTGCGGCGCGGTCTGCGGTGACCGGCGGATTGGCCGCGAACCGGGCGCAATGGGTCGAAAAGAACGTGCGCACGTTTCGGACATTGCTGGCGCCGCGGAACAGGCGCCGCGCGAAGGCATCGTAGGCGGCCATGTCGGGCAATGCCACCATCACCACGAAATCCGGCCCCGGCGAGACCCGGTAGCACTGTGTCACCGCCGGCTCCGCGCAGACCTGGCTCTCGAACGCCGCGTAGTCCTCGGCCGTCTGCCGGTCGAGCGTCACTTCGATGATGGCCGTCAGGGCATGGCCAACCTTTTCGGCGTCGAGCACGGCGATCTCGCGAGCGATAACGCCAGTTTCGCGCAAGCGGCGTACGCGGCGCATGGTAGTGGGCGCCGACGCGAAGACGCGTGCCGCCAGCTCGACATTGGTCAGCGAGGCATCGGCTTGCATGACCTGGAGGATGCGCAGGTCGAGGTCGTCGAGGGCGATGGACGTCATGTCAAGATTTGATGAAATAAAATTTCAGACATATCGTACTGCAATTGAAAACGTCATAGGAAGTGAATTTTCGAAAGAAAATTTCATGGCGGGCAGCCTACCATCCGGTCCATCGCATCAAATCGATGTGGGATACCGAAACCGGAGGGTTTATGTGCGGAATTGTGGGCGCGGTGGCGCAGCGCGATATCGTTGGAGAACTGGTCGATGGCCTGAAGCGGCTGGAATATCGCGGCTACGACTCATGCGGCGTGGCCGCCTTGCAGGGTGGGCGGCTGGTGCGGTCGCGCAGCGTGGACCGCGTGGCGGCGCTGCAGCGTGACGTGGCCGAACAGGCCATCGACGGATACACCGGCATTGCCCACACACGGTGGGCCACGCATGGCAAGCCGGTCACGGCCAACGCCCACCCCCACTTCTCGCCGAACGATCGCGCACCGCGTATCGCGCTGTCCCACAACGGCATCATCGAAAACCACGAGGCCCTGCGCGGCGAACTGGAAGCCCACGGCTACGTGTTCGCCAGCCAGACCGACAGCGAGGTGATTGCGCACCTGGTGGACCATCTCTACAACGGCGACCTGTTCGAGGCGGTGCGCGAGGCTGTCAGGCGGCTGCGCGGCAGCTATGCGATTGCCGTGCTGTGCCGCGACGAGCCGCACCGGCTGGTGGGCGCCCGGTACGGCATGCCGCTGGTGGTCGGCGTCGGCGAAGACGAGAACTACCTGGCGTCCGATGCCATCGCTGTGGCCGCCGTCACGAACCGGATCGTCTACCTGGAGGATGGCGATGTGGCCGATGTGCAGATGCATCGCCACTGGATCGTCGATGCCGCCGGCCAGCGGGCGGAGCGTGCCGTGCATACGGTGGCGGCGCACAGCGCGGCGGCCGATCTGGGGCTGTACCAGCACTACATGCAGAAGGAGATTTTCGAGCAGCCGCGCGCCGTGGCCGACACGCTGCAGGACATCACCTCGATCATGCCCGAGCTGTTTGGCGACGGCGCCTATCGGCAGCTCGAAACCGTGGATGCCGTGCTGCTGCTGGCGTGTGGCGGCAGCTATCATGCGGCGCTGACCGCCAGCTACTGGATCGAACGGCTGGCCAATCTGCCGGTGCGGGTGGAAATCGCCAGCGAGTATCGGTATCGGGACGGATTCAGCAATCCGAACATGCTGGTCGTGGCGGTGTCGCAGAGCGGTGAGACCGCCGACGTGCTTGGCGCCGTGCAGGCGGCGCGCGAACGCGGCATGCATCGCACGCTGGCCATCTGCAACGTGGCAACCAGCGCCCTGGTGCGGGCCTGCACGATGCAGTTCATCACGCGGGCAGGCGTGGAAATCGGCGTGGCGTCCACCAAGGCATTCACCACACAACTGGTGGCGCTGTTCCTGCTGGCGCTGACGCTGGCGCAGATGCGCGGCCGCCTGTCGGACGCCGAAGAACAGGACCACCTGCGCGCGCTGCGGCACCTGCCCGACGCACTGAGCCGGGTGCTGGCGCTGGAACCGCACTTCATCGGCTGGGCCGATCAGCTGACCCGTACGGAGAACATCCTGTTCCTGGGGCGCGGCATGCACTATCCGATCGCGCTCGAAGGCGCGCTGAAGATGAAGGAGATCTCCTACATCCACGCGGAGGGCTACGCGGCGGGCGAACTCAAGCATGGGCCGCTGGCGCTGATCAGCGACCAGATGCCCGTGGTGGCCGTGGCGCCCAATGACAGCCTGCTCGAAAAACTGAAGTCGAACATGCACGAGGTACACGCGCGCAACGGCAAGCTCTATGTGTTCGCGGATATCGACTGCGCGCTGCAGCCGGGCGAGGGCCTGGAAATCATCCGGCTGACCGAGCACTATGGGCTGCTATCACCCATCGTCCACACCATTCCGATGCAGTTGCTGGCGTATCACACCGCGCTGGCGCGTGGCACCGATATCGACAAGCCTCGGAACCTGGCCAAATCGGTCACGGTGGAGTGAGGGCGGCGCGCGCAAAAAAGAAGCGCCCCTCCGGGAGAGCGGGCGCCATGGATCAAGGGAGGCCCGACGGGTCTGGACCGCCGGGCACGTAAACAATCTAGGTCAGAGTGGAGGTTGTCAGCCCGTACGGAAAGCACCCGTTCCGGACACGGCGCCGCGTTGTGGACGGCGGCTTTGTGAACACCGACGTTGGCTGACGCAGTTGTCAGACCATGGCCGACTACCGCGCCAGCCGTTTTGGGTGAATAAGTAAGACATGTGACAGACACCCATGGAGACTTAAATGAGCGGCAAGGACGTACACGTGGTGCCGGCCCCGGATGGCTGGGCCGTGGAAGAGGCCAAGAGCCCGGAAGGCCGGAAGCTGTTTGCCACGCAGGAAGACGCCATCGAAGTGGCTACCGAGATGGCCCGGAAGAACCAGGCGGAACTGTTTATCCACGGCCGGGACGGCCAGATCCGGGCGCGCAATTCGTTCGGGCACGATCCCAGGTCGATCCGGGGCTGAACGCTGCGGGCGGGGGTGGGACATGGAGGCGGCATTCGAGGCCGTATTCGGCACGGGCAGGGAGCTCGCGTGGTATCAGATGTCCGCGCGTGCGGCGCTGGTGTTCCTGGCCACATGGCTGTTGCTGCGCGCTGCGGGCCGGCGGACCTTCGCCCAGAAGACAGCGTTCGACCTCTGCATCATGCTGCTGCTCGGGGCGATCCTGTCGCGCGCGGTGGTGGGCGCCAGTCCGATCCTTGGCACGCTGGCGGCGGCGGCCGTCCTGGTCTTCATGCATCGGCTGGTGTGCATGCTGTCTGCAACATGGCCGGCGGTGGACCGGGCCATCGCCGGCAGGCCGATCGTGCTGGTGAAGGACGGGCACGAGGATCGCCACGCCCGCAGGCGTGCCATGCTCAGCGACGAAGATCTCGACGCCAACGCCAGGGCGAAGCTGCACACCGCGGGGTGGAACGACCAGCGGAACGGGCGCGGTGACACGCAATGGGATGTCGTGCTCGAACGGGACGGACAGATATCGTTCGTCAAACACCCCAGGCAGCCAGGCCACGACACGCCACGGCCGTCGTACCCACGAACGGAGGACGCCCATGCACCCGGCTGAGGCCGCCGCGCACTTCCTGCAGCGCCATGGCTTGCGGCTGGCCACGGCGGAGTCCTGCACGGCAGGGCTCATTGCATCCCATATTGCCGACATACCGGGCTGCGGCGGCACGCTGAAGTGCGCCATCGTTGCCTATTCGCCCGACGCCAAGGAGCAGATTCTTGGCGTCAGTGCCGACCTTATCGCGCGGCACGGCCTGACCAGCGAGGCGGTATCGCTGGCCATGGCGCAAGGTGTGATGCGGCTCAGCCAGGCCGATGTTGCCGTCGCCAACACGGGCGTGACGGACGACGGGGCCCCCGATGGCACGCCGCCCGGCACGCAGTGCTTCGCGTGGCTGGTCCGCGTGCGTGGCACCCAGATATGCGAGTACACGGAAACGCGCCAGTTTCGCGGGGATCGCACCGAGATCCGGGAAGCCGCAGCCCTGTGGGCGCTACAACGCATCGCGCACTACCATGCGCTGGCCATTGCCGGGCGTCGGGACGATGCTGGCACGGCACATGCGTGAGGTAGCTGCGCAACAAGTGCGTTCCCCATCCATTGCCAGCGAGGCGCTGCACAGGGACACTACGCGCCTGTCCGCTTTGTCCACGTTTTGCACGCCGCCGCCGGAACGGCCAGCGTTGCGACGTGACGGCGTGGTTTTATAGTGGGATCATCGCCACAGCGCGATCCGGATGTCATGAAACAACATGCAGTGGTTGGAACGGCCGATATGCCATTCATCAAGCCAAAAATCAGAGCTACGGTCATTTGCGTCCGGGAGGGGCACGTTCTGCTCGTCTCGAAGGATGGCGTGCGCTGGGCGCTCCCCGGCGGGCGACCCGACGACCAGGAATCGCTGGTGGAGGCCGCGTGGCGCGAACTGCGCGAGGAAACCGCGATCGAGGCCAAGTCGCTGACCACGGCTTTCCAGTTCATTGGCGCCACCACGGTGCACCACGTGTTCGCGGCAGCCGTGGGCAAGTCCGCCACGCCCAAGCCTCGCAACGAGATCAAGTACCTGAAGTGGGCGCAGCGCGACGTACTCGACGAACTGACCACCAGCCCCACCACGCGGGCCATCGTGTCGCAGTACTTCCTCGCCCGGGCCGGCTGACGCCCGCGTCAGGCCGCGAAGATATTGCACCGTGATTGCAGATCCACCGTCTGGATCTGCAATCACCGGCAAAGACTCCTTACTTCACTTGCGACGCCATTTTCTGCGCCATCTCAAGATGGTGCTCCAGCGTGGGCAGCGTCTGGCGCGCGAACGTCTTGACGCCATCGTCCTTGGCATCGTCCGCCGCCTTCCGGAATAGCGCCACGGCGTCCTGGTGCGCGTCCACGCCAATCTGCTGCGCATAGGCGCGGTCGAACTCGGCGCCCTTCAGCTGCCCCAGCCTGGCCAGCGCCTGCTGGTCCTTCTGCAGGGGCGTGGCCGGCAACTGCACCCCCAGCCTTTGCGCCTGCTGCTTCAGCTTTGCCTCGGCGGCGCGATGGTCCTGGATCATCTGGGTGGCAAACGACTTGACGGCGGGGCTGCTGGCGCGGCTTTGCGCCAGGTTGCTGGCATCGATCTCCAGCGTCCCTGCCATGGCGGCCTTGCGCAGGAACATGACATCGCCGTCGCCGGCCATGGCGGTGCCCGGCTGGTCCGACAACGGTGCCGCGTGCGCGCCCGGGGTCGCCATGGACATGACTGCCGCGGTGGCGGCAAGCATCAGGAAGCCGGTAAGTCGCGTGGTGGATACTGGCATGGCAGTCCTCGCTTGGTGGTGGATCGGTGCGATCAGCAAAGGCAAGCGCCATGCCGGAAGTCGTTGGCATGATGCTTGCGGCATTCCCGACGCGATTGCCCATCAGGAGACCGTGATGCCCAGCAAGTCACATACCGGCAAGCCCGCCGAAAAGCGCGGCGCCAATCCCGGCGTGCGCACCGACCGGCGCGCCGACCAGTTGAAGAGCCGCAGCGCAGATCCCGGCCAGAGCAGCTATGGCGGATTCCGCAACGAAGATCCCGGCGCGCAGCATCAGGCCACGTCGGCGTCGCCGGGCAAGCGCCCGAAGAAGGGCCACGGGGCCTGACGTGTACCGATCACCCATGGAACTCAGCCAGCGGGAGAGGTCATGAACCGAGACAGCAGGGACGACGGGCATCGCGATGATCGATTCCTCGACGACCGGCGCGGGCCGCCGCGCGATTACGGCGGCGATCCGCGCCGCATGGAACGCATGCGCTATACCGGGCAGGCGGGCTGGGGCATCGGGCAGGGCTATCCTGACGAAGTGCGCGACCGCGACGATGGCAGTGGCGCCTACCGTCATGGCGGCACGCCCGGCGAACCCCGCTGGCGCGACGGCTACGGCACGGCTCGCGGCAGCGGCGTCGATGACCACGCGTTGCCCGGCGCCTATGGCCACGGGCCCGGCGGCTCGGCGCGGCTGCATGGACGGCAACAGCCAGCCGGCCCCAAGGGCTATACCCGTCCGGACGAACGTATTCGCGAAGACCTGTGCGAACGCCTGACGCATGCGGGCCGGCTCGATGTGCGCGAAGTCGAGGTGACGGTATCGGACGGCTGGGTCACGCTCTCCGGCACGGTGCCGGCGCGCCCGCAGAAGTACCGCATCGAGGACATCGCCGCATCGGTGTACGGCGTCAAGGATGTCGAGAACCGGATCCGGGTGCTGCCCGGCAGCGGCGATACGCGCTGGACGGAACAGTCGAGCCAGCCGGGGCTGACCGGCCAGCTTGGCCGCGCCGGCCAGACCGCGAGCCAGAACGTAGGTGAGGATGCGGGGCAGGACCCGAACCCGAACGCCGGGGCGAAGCCGGCCTAGCGCACGGCAGGGCCTGTCCGCTACAGCCCGAAATACTGGCGGTTTCCGACGACGCGCGGCCGCTCGCTGTCAGGAAAGCGGCTTGCTGCCAGCAACCGCCGCAGGGCGTCGCGCCCCTGGTCGAGCGCGCCCACGTAGTATGCGCTGACCACCAGTTCATCGAGCGCACGCCAGGCGTAGACCGAGTCGTCGACGAACAGCGCATCGGCCGGCTTCGGCATGCTGGCGGCCTGTTGCGCGAACAGGTGCGCCAGCGCGAATTCGCTGCGCAGACGATGAAAGCGCGCCAGTTCGCACAGCGGTTCCGCCCGGGTCGGGCGCTGCTGATAGGCGTCGAGATAGGCCGCCTGCACTGCGGCGGGCGCGTCGCCGCGCCGCTCGCGCAGTACGGCGATCTGAAAGCGCGCGAACCAGACCTCCTCGTCCCAGCCGCCCATCGCGGCGCGTTCGTCGTAGACGCGCACGGCATCGTCGAGCTTGCCGGCGTCGCGATAGCTTTGCGCCAGATAGAAGCGGTAGCGCGTGTTGGCGGGCTCGTCGCGCACGGCCTGCTCCAGCACGGCGATATCGCGCAGGTAGGTCTGTGGGTCGCGCGCCCGGGCGCCATCGCGCGCCACGACGATGGCCGCCTGGGGCAGGGCCTCCCAGCGGTGCGGGGCGTCCTGCGTCAGGAATTCGTGCAGCACGCCTTCCCAGCGCCAGGGCTGGCGGGCGCGCACCAGCGCGTTGCGCAGATAATGCCAGCCGTCGAGTTCACAGCGGAACTGATAGCCGTCCGCCTGCAGGTCGGGCCAGCGGAAGTCCGGCGCCATGCGCAGTGTTTCGTCGGCGTCGATGCACAGCAGATAGTCGCCCTCGCCCCTATCGCCGCTGGCGTCGCCCATGGCCGTACGGGCCAGCGCCATGGCCTCGTTGCGGTTGTGGGCGAAGTTGCGCCACGGGCGTTCGTGCAACGCGCCGGGCAAGTCGGCCATGAAGCGGCGGATCACGTCCTGCGTGCCGTCGCTGGACCCCGTATCGACGATGACCCAATGGTCGATCCAGGGCTTCACGCTGGCCAGGCAGCGCTCGATTACCGGGGCTTCGTCCTTGACGATCATGTTCAGGCAAATGCGTGTCACCGCGACCTCGCTGGCTCAAAAAATCCGGGCGAAGAATACCCGTTTTTGGCTGCGCGGTGCTGTCCGGGCGCGCCGCACTGTCTGCCCCACCAAGGTAGGGGGTGATTTGAAGTCGCCCGCCTGGCTATCCATCGCTAAGATGCTGCCGCGCCACGCGGGACATGTTCCGGCATGCAGGCCCGAGGGCGTCGATAAAACCATCAATTCAGAACGGAACGGGGAAAATGAAACAACAACAATGGGCTGCCGCCCTGTCGGTGGCCACATCGGTACTTCTTGCAAGCTGCGGTGGCGGAGAAGGCTCCGGAAGCGCGGCCAGCGCCCCGGCAGCCCTGCCGGCAGCGACGATTTCGGGTACTGCGGCGACTGGCGCGCCAATCACCAATGCCGCGCTGACGGTCAAGTGCGTGAGCGGCCAGGCCACCGTGACAACGGGATCGGACGGTAGCTGGAGCGCATCGACGGCCAATCTGGCCCTGCCGTGCGTGTTGCGCGTGACCACGGCCACCGGCGAAGTGTTGCACTCGTACATCGAATCGGCCGGCACAACCAACGTCACGCCGATTACCGAACTGGTTGTGGCGGCCGCCTATGGCAATGCCGACACCGAAGCGTTCTTCACCAATTTCTCGACGGTATCGGCTGCTGCAGCCAGCGAAAAGCTGGCCCTGGCCATTACCCAGGTCAAGCAACGCCTGTCCACGCTGGGCGTCAATGCGGATTCGCTGAACCTGCTCAACCAGAAATTCAATCCGCGCAACGGCGACAACTACGATGATCGTCTGGAAGACATCGCGGCCAAGCTGAAGCTCACCAACTCGACGCTGGCCGCACTGTCGAACGATGTGGCACAGGGCAAGGTCGGTCCGGTGGGGCCGACCGGCGCGACGGGAGCAACGGGTGCCACGGGAGCGACCGGGGCCACGGGCGCGACGGGCGCCACGGGTGCCAATGGTGCCGACGGCTCCACGGGCGCGACGGGTGCGCAGGGCCCTGCGGGCGCAACGGGATCGCAAGGCAATCCCGGTGCCACGGGCGCTACCGGTCCGGCCGGTGCCACGGGCGCCACGGGTCCCGCCGGCGCGACCGGCGCAACGGGTCCGCAAGGCAGCACGGGTGCTACAGGCGCCACCGGCGCCACCGGCGCCACGGGTGTGGCGGGCGCTACCGGTGCCACGGGTGCCGCGGGAGCAACCGGTGCCACCGGCGCCACAGGCGCCACCGGTGTGGCGGGCGCTACCGGTGCCACGGGTGCCACGGGAGCAACCGGCGCCACGGGGGCAACCGGCGCCACGGGGGCAACCGGTGCCACCGGCCCCGCCGGCACGATTCCCGGCCTCGGCAACACCGGCTCCATCGGTGATGGCAACGAAGGCGATTGCACGATGGCCACGGTCTGGCTGTCCGCCGCAAGCTTCGCGGCAGGCGGCGTGCATGCTGATGGCCGTGTGTTGTCCATCATGAGCAACCAGGCGTTGTTCGCGCTGATCGGCACCAAGTTCGGTGGCGATGGTGTCAACAACTTCAGGCTGCCGGACCTGCGCCCGCTGGAGCCGACCGGGCTCTACTACGTGATCTGCACGCAGGGTATTTTCCCGTCGCGCCAGTAAGCCGGATGGCCGGCACGGGCGGCCCGGCCAGGCCGCCCGACACCGCTATGCCACGCGCGCGTCCGGTTTTTGACGGCTACGCCCAGCCGGCCGCGCCAGCCCCAGATGCTCGCGCAGCGTGGTGCCCGTGTATTGCTCGCGGAACAGCCCGCGCCGGCGCAGTTCGGGCAGCACCAGTTCGATGAAATCGTCGAGCCCGCCGGGCAGCCACGGAGGCATCACGTTGAAGCCATCGGCGGCTTCACCCTCGAACCACGCCTGCAGCTGGTCGACGATCTGCGACGGCGTACCGTGGATCGACCAGTGCCCGCGCGCGGTGGCTACGCGCCGGCACAGTTGCCGGATCGTCAGGCGTTCCGCACGGGCGACACCTGTCACCAGCTGGAAGCGGCTCTTGGCGCCATTGGGCTCCTGCAGGTTGTCGGGCAGCGGGCCATCGAGCGGGTAGCCGCTCAGGTCGATGCCGCCCAGGTGCTGCGACAGCAGTGCCAGTCCCACCGACGGCAGGATCAGGTCCTGCAGCGCCTCGAATTTTTCCTCGGCTTCGGCGGCCGTGCGCCCCACCACCGGGAAGACGCCCGGCAGAATCTTGAGCTGGTCCGGCGATCGGCCAAACCGCGCCAGTCGGCCCTTGAGCCCACGGTAGAACGCCTGCGCGCCTTCCAGCGACTGCTGCGCCGTGAATATCACCTCGGCGGTACGCGCGGCCAGTGCCTGCCCGGCCTCCGAAGATCCCGCCTGCACGATCACGGGATGCCCCTGCGGTGGCCGCGATACGTTGAGCGGCCCGCGCACCTGGAAATGCTTGCCCTTGTGATCGAGCCGGTGCAGTTTCTCCGCCGTGAAATGCACGCCGCGGGTCTTGTCATGGACCAGGGCGTCGTCTTCCCAGGTATCCCACAGGCCGGTCACCACATCGACGAACTCCTCCGCACGCGCATAGCGGTCCGCATGCTCGGGATGCTTGTCCAGGTTGAAGTTGCGTGCCTCGGCATCGGACCACGACGTCACCACGTTCCAGCCCGCGCGGCCGCCGCTCAGGTGGTCGAGCGACGCGAACTTGCGCGCCACGTGATAGGGCTCGTTGTACGTGGTGGAGACCGTGGCCACCAGCCCGATCCGCTGCGTGACCGCCGCCAGCGCCGACAGCAGCGTCAGCGGCTCGAACGTGGCCGCGCGCGCCGTATGCGGCAGCGTGGCATCGTCCATGCCGCGGATCGCCACGCCGTCGGCCAGGAACAGTGCGTCGAAGCCGGCCGATTCCGCGCGCCGGGCCAGCGCGGCATAGTGCGCCAGGCTGCGGCCGGCGTCGGCATGGGCCTCGGGATGGCGCCAGCCTGCCACATGGTGGCCGGTGGCCATGACGAAGGCGCCGAGATGGAGTTGTCGTGGCGATTGCGTCTGGCTCATGGTCAGGCTGCCTTGCGTTGTTCGGCCACGGGCGCGGGCTTGACCGCGCGGCTGGGCTGGCCATCGACACTGACCGGCACGTCGCCGGCGATCGTCACGCGGCGCACGACGCGGTGCGCGTCGCCATAGTCGTTGATGGCGTAGTGCTGGGTTGCACGGTTGTCCCAGATCGCGACGTCGCCAGCCTGCCAGCGCCAGCGCACCGTGTTTTCCAGCCGATGCACGTGGCTCTGCAGCAGCGAAACCAGATGCGCGGAATCGGCCGACGAATAGCCCAGCAGCTTCTTGACGAAGTGGCCGAGCACCAGCGTGCGCTCGCCGGTCTCGGGGTGGACGCGCACCACGGGGTGCTCGGTTTCGTAGAGCGTTGACGTGAACAGTTCGCGATGGCGGCGCGCGCCGGCATCGTCGGGCAGCGGGCGCGACGCCGCATAGTCGTAGTCGTTGGTATGCAGTGCCCAGAGCTGGTCGGCCAGCGCGCGCAGCGGCGCGGGCAGGTCGTTGTAGGCGGCGGCAGTGTTGGCCCATACCGTATCGCCGCCGGCGGCCGGCACTTTCACGGCGCGCAGCACGGACACCTGCGGATAGGCGAGGTCGAAGGTGACGTCCGTATGCCAGGAATTGGCGCGGCCGCCATGTTGCGAATCCAGTTCGAGCAGGACCGTGCCGTCGCGCGACGGTACCGTGGGGTGCGGCACGGGTGTGCCGAACAGCTTGCCGAAGGCCTGCTGCGAGGCGTCGTCGAGATGGGCCTGATGGCGGAAGAACAGCACCTTGTGGCGCAGCAGCGCGGCGCGAATGGCGGCGAACGTGGCGGGCGGCAGATCGCCATCGAGCCGGATGTCGCGCACTTCGGCGCCGATGCGTCCTGCTACGGGGTAAATATCGAGTTCGACCTGCGGCTGGGTTTGCGTCATGGGAGGCTCCGGGTACAAGTGGGACGTGGGATCGGTGACGTTCAATGGGACAGCGCCGCCGGGGCGCCGGGCGTGGCATGCAGCGCGCCGAACTCCCGCATCACGTGGTCGCGTGCCTGCGCGAACGCGGGCGACGCCCGGTCGCGTGGATGCGGCAGGTGGATCGGCAGCACGCTGCGGATGCGGCCGGGCCGGGGTTCCATGATGACGACGCGGTCGCCCAGGAACACGGCCTCTTCCACATCGTGCGTGACCAGGATCATCGTGATGCCTTCGGCCTGCCAGATGCGCTGCAGCTCGTGCTGCAGGTGCGCCCGCGTGATGGCGTCCAGCGCGCCGAATGGCTCGTCGAGCAACAGCACCTCGGGCCGCGTCACCAGCGCGCGGGCAATGGCCACGCGCTGCGACATGCCGCCCGACAACTGGTACGGATACGCGTTCTCGAAGCCTTGCAGCCCGACCAGTTCGATATGCGACTGCACCGTGCGGAACCTGTCGCCTTCGCTGAGCTTGCTGTTGATCAGCGACAGCCCGATATTCTGCGAAACGGTCAGCCACGGGAACAGGCGATGCTCCTGGAACACGATGCCGCGCTGCAGGCTGGTGCCGGCCACGCGCTGGCCGTCCAGGCGGATTTCGCCGCGATAGTCGTCTTCGAGTCCTACCACCAGCCGCAGCAGCGTGGACTTGCCGCAGCCGCTGGCGCCGACGATGCTGACGAACTCGCCTGGGGCGATCGATAGCGACACATCGTCGAGGACGGGCAGGGTCTTGCCCTTGACGTCGTAGTGCTTGTGCAGATGGGTGATGTCGAGTGTGCCGGCGTGTGGCATGAGGTTCTCCGGAATGTCAGTTCAGGCGGCAGCGACAGAACGGCCGCGCCAGCGCAGCAGGCGCGCTTCGATGCGGGCGGCGATCCAGTTCAGCGTGAAGCCGACCAGCCCCACGACGATCACGCCAAAGAGGACAAGGTCCATCCAGAAGTTCTCGCGGCCGTCGATCATGGTGTTGCCGATGCCTTTGCCCGCCACCAGCAGGTACTCGGCGCCGAGCGTGGCCAGCCACGCGTAGATCAGGCCCAGATGGATGCCGGCGAAGATCGACGGGGATGCGGCGGGCAGCACCACGCGCCGGAACGTCTGCCAGCGCGAGAAGCGCAGCACGCGGGCCACTTCGAGCAGATCGGCCGGTACCGCGCGGATGCCTTCGAACGTGTTGAGCACGACCGGGAAGAACGCCGCCAGCGACAGGAAAACCACCTTGGCGGCATCGCCCAGGCCGAACCAGACCGAAATCAGCGGAATCCACGCGAACAGCGAGATCTGCTTGACGGTGTGGAATGTGGGTCCGACAAGCTTCTCGAACAGCCGGGACAGCCCCAGCGCCGCGCCGAACGCGAGTCCGGCCGTGGTGCCAATGGCGAAGCCGGCAAGGTCGCGCCACAGGCTGGCCTGCAGCGCGACGAACAGCTTGCCGGTGGTCACCTGATCGACGGCGGTCGCCCAGACCTTCGACACGGGCACAAGCAGCGGCGACGTCGACCAGCCGAAGCGCACCGCGGCCCACCAGAGCAGGATCATCGTCAAAGGCAGCACCCAGCCGCGCAGCGCACGGGGCATACGAAATACCCTGGGAATGGCGAATCCGGTCATCGGTGGCTCCTCAGAAGCCTGGCTTGCGCCAGCGCAGCACGGCCTGCTCGGCCAGTGCCAAGGCCTTGTCGAGCGTGAAGCCGACCGCGCCGACAACGATCACGGCCGCGATGACCATGTCGAGCTGGAACAGCTGGCGGCCGTACACGATCATGTAGCCGAGCCCTTCCGACGAGGCCAGTAGCTCCACCACCACGAGTGCCAGCCACGCATGGGTCAGGCCGTATCGCACGCCGTTCCAGACCGGCGCCGCCGCGGCCGGGAAGACCACGCGCGAGAGCGTCTGCCAGCGCGTCAGCTTCAACACGCGCGCCACCTCCAGATAGCGGGTGGGGACGTTGTGAATGCCCTTGTACGTATTGATCGCGATCGGCACCAGCGCGGCCTTGGCGATCAGGATGATCTTCAGCGCCTCGTCGATGCCCACCAGCAGCATCAGCAGCGGCAGCCAGCCCAGCACCGGCACCTGGCTGAAGGCCTTGAACGTGGGATAGACGTAGTCGCGAAAGCGCGGCGACAGGCCCATCGCCGCGCCCAGCGCCAGGCCACCGGCCAGCCCGACCGCGAAGCCGC
>Ga0055526_1001108_pt1 | contig 19600 bp, 16 predicted proteins | sample AraplaCol_mMF_r2_FD_55013 | JGI IMG/M metagenome (GOLD analysis project Ga0055526, IMG submission 55013) | Arabidopsis root microbial communities from North Carolina, USA - plate scrape MF_Col_mMF_r2 | ecosystem: Host-associated > Plants > Roots > Endosphere | place: USA: North Carolina... | reverse complement strand
AGCTTCCAGATCAACGTGCCGCAGCTCTATGCCGATCTCGACCGCGCCAAGGCCGAGCAGCTCGGGGTTTCCGTCACCGACGTCTTCCAGACGCTGCAGATTTATCTCGGTTCGCTTTATGTGAACGATTTCAACGCCTTCGGCCGCACTTACAGCGTCCGTGTGCAGGCCGATGCGAAATTCCGCGCCCAGCCGGAAGACATCGGGCAGTTGAAGGTCCGTTCGGCATCGGGCGAGATGATCCCGCTTTCGGCGCTGCTGAAGGTGGAGCCAAGCACTGGTCCGGAGCGTGCGAACCGCTACAACGGCTTCCTCGCTGCCGATATCAACGGCGGTCCGGCACCGGGCTTCTCGTCCGGCCAGGCGCAGGCGGCAATCGAGAAGATCCTTCACGAGACCCTGCCGGCGGGCATCGACTTCGAATGGACGGATCTGACCTATCAGCAGATCCTTGCCGGCAATTCGAGCATTGTCGTCTTCCCCCTGGCTCTGCTGCTCGTTTTCCTCGTGCTGGCCGCCCAGTATGAAAGCCTGACGCTGCCGCTTGCGATCATCATGATCGTGCCGATGGGCGTTCTGGCCGCACTGACGGGCGTCTGGCTCACGGGTGGAGACAACAACATCTTCACTCAGATCGGTCTTGTCGTCCTTGTCGGCCTATCGGCGAAGAACGCGATCCTNATCGTGGAATTCGCCCGCGAACTGGAGTTCGAGGGAAGGACACCGCGGGAGGCCGCGATCGAGGCCAGCCGCCTTCGCCTTCGCCCGATCCTNATGACCTCGCTCGCCTTCATCATGGGCGTCGTGCCGCTCGTCGTCTCCACAGGCGCCGGCTCGGAAATGCGCGCCGCCATGGGGGTCGCGGTNTTCTCGGGTATGATCGGCGTGACCTTCTTCGGCATCTTCATGACGCCGGTTTTCTACGTGNTGCTGCGGCGGCTGACGGGCAACCGTCCGCTCGTCCAGCACAAGCCGGACGAACACAAGGAAGAAGAGGCGGAGGTTATCCGGCTCGCGGCGGAATAAACGGAATTCAACCTTCCTTTGTCGAGTAAATCGGGCGGGAACTTCGGTTCTCGCCCGTATCGTTTGGGGCGTTCGATAAAAATGCGCTACGTCCGTCAAAACGGTTTGCATCGCGGAACGAGGGGACTATCAAAGGTGGACAACGGTTTGGGAGGACTGAATGACGAGTTCGAGAAAAGGTCATGACGGCAGGCGGATCGCCTTTCTCGGCACCGGCCTGATGGGGGCGCCCATGGCTCGCCGGCTGCTTGCCGGAGGCTTTGCCGTCATCGTCTGGAATCGCGATTCCAGCAAGGCCGAGGCGCTTGCGGAAGACGGCGCGGTTTGCGTGAAAACACCNGCGGATGCCGTTTCCGGCGCCGACGTCGTCATCACCATGCTGACCAANGCCGGGGCGGTGGAGGACGTGTTGTTCGACCGGGGCGCGGCCGATGCGATGGCGCCGGGCACCGCCGTCATCGACATGAGTTCGATTGCCCCGCATTTCGCCCGCGATCATTCGGCGAGGCTTGCCGAACTCGGCATCCAGCATGTCGATGCGCCGGTATCCGGCGGTGTCGTCGGGGCGGAAGCCGGTACGCTCGCGATCATGGCGGGCGGCGACAAGGACGTGATCGACGGACTTGCGGATGTCTTTGCGCCGATGGGGCGGGTAACCCGCGTCGGTCCGAGCGGGGCGGGCCAGCTCGCCAAGCTCGCCAACCAGCAGATCGTTGCCGTGACGATCGGCGCCGTCGCCGAAGCGATGTTGCTGATCGAGGCGGGCGGCGGCTCGCCGGCGGCCTTCCGAGACGCCATTCGCGGNGGCTTTGCCGAGAGCCGCATCCTGGAACTCCACGGCAAGCGCATGGTCGAGCGGCAGTTTACTCCAGGCGGTTCGTCCAGCAACCAGNTGAAGGATCTGAACGCCGCCATGGNGACGGCCAAGACCCTGTCGCTGACGCTGCCGCTGACGGCGGCGGTGCATGCCGAATTCNGCGAATTCGTCGCCAACGGCAATGGCGAAAAGGATCACAGCGGCCTGCTTCTCNATCTCGAAGAGAAGAACGGCCGGCCGGGAGGAAAGCAGTGACGGACAGCCATTCGCCGCAGCGNCGCCTGCGCTCGCANGATTGGTTCGACAATCCCGATCATATCGACATGGCGGCGCTCTATCTCGAGCGTTTCATGAATTACGGCATCACGCCGGAAGAGCTGCGCTCCGGCAAGCCGATCATCGGGATTGCCCAGAGCGGCAGCGATCTCACGCCTTGCAACAGGGTGCATGTCGAACTTGCCAAACGCGTGCGCGACGGCATCCGCGATGCCGGTGGCATTCCAATCGAGTTTCCGACGCATCCGATCTTCGAGAATTGCAAGCGCCCGACGGCCGCACTCGACCGCAACCTCGCCTATCTCGGTCTCGTCGAGATCCTCTACGGCTATCCGCTCGACGGCGTTGTGCTGACCACCGGCTGCGACAAGACCACACCTTCGGCGATCATGGCGGCTTCGACGGTCGATATTCCGGCGATCGTGCTCTCCGGCGGCCCGATGCTCGACGGTTGGCATGAAGGGGAACTGGCCGGCTCCGGCACGGTGATCTGGCGGATGCGGCGAAAATATGCGGCAGGTGAGATCGACCGGGAAGAATTCCTGCAGGCCGCACTCGATTCGGCTCCCTCCGTCGGGCATTGCAATACGATGGGCACCGCTTCGACGATGAATGCATTGGCCGAGGCGCTCGGTCTTTCGCTGACAGGCTGCGGCGCCATTCCGGCCGCCTACCGTGAGCGCGGCCAGATGGCCTACCGCACCGGGCGGCGCGCCGTCGAGATCGTGTTCGAGGATCTGAAGCCGTCGGACATCCTGACGCGCGAGGCTTTCCTCAATGCGATCCGCACCAATTCGGCGATCGGCGGCTCGACCAACGCGCAGCCGCATCTGGCTGCGATGGCCAAGCACGCCGGCGTCGAACTCCATCCGGACGACTGGCAGGTGCACGGCTTCGATATCCCGCTGCTGGCCAATGTCCAGCCGGCCGGCGTCTATCTTGGCGAGCGCTATCATCGCGCCGGCGGCACGCCGGCGATCATGTGGGAACTGCTGCAAGTGGGGAAACTCGATGGTAACTGTCGCACGGTGACCGGCAGGACGATGGCCGAGAACCTGGAGGGCAGGCAAGCGCGCGACCGCGAAGTCATCAAGCCATTCGCCGAGCCGCTGAAGGAGCGGGCGGGCTTCCTCGTTCTCAAGGGCAATCTCTTCGATTTCGCCATCATGAAGATGAGCGTCGTCTCAGAGGATTTCCGCCGGCGCTATCTTCAGGAACCCGGGCACGAAGGCGTCTTTGAGGGCAGGGCGGTGGTCTTCGACGGTTCCGAGGACTATCACAAGCGCATCAATGAACCCGAACTCGGCATCGACGAGAATACCATCCTCGTCATCCGCGGCGCCGGGCCGATCGGCTGGCCGGGTTCGGCTGAGGTCGTCAACATGCAGCCACCGGATCACCTCCTAAAGCGTGGTATCCGCAGCCTGCCGACGATCGGCGACGGTCGCCAATCGGGCACGGCGGACAGTCCCTCNATCCTCAACGCCTCGCCGGAAAGTGCGGCCGGCGGCGGCCTCGCCTGGCTTCGTAGCGGCGANATCATCCGNATCGACTTCAACGNGGGGCGCTGCGACATGCTGGTCGATGACGCCGAGATCGAACGGCGCAAGGGTGAGGGTATTCCGCCGGTNCCGGCGGATGCGACGCCGTGGCAGCAGATCTACCGTCGAACGGTCACGCAATTGTCGGACGGCGCGGTGCTGGAGGGGGCGACGGAATTCCGCCGGATCGCGAAAAACCCGCCGCGGCACAACCATTGATCTNGAGATACGGTAGACTGCAAGTTCNTTGATCCAAAAGGGGAAAGTCGTAACGAACAGTTCACCTAGTCACGAGTTCGATCATCAAGACAAGGCTTCATTAATGCCGGCCTGAGACCATATTGCAGTTATGCAAGCTTCTAAGGCTAGACCGCGTTGCCAGAAAATAAACCCACACGATCCGAACAAGAGTTTCAGGATCTTCTGCGCCGGCTCGAACTCGCTCTCGATGCATCGCGGATCGGTGTTTGGGAGCACAGTATCGCGAAGAACGGGATCTTATGGGACGCGCAGATGCACCGGCTCTACGAGACCGGCGAGTCGTTCCGGGAGGTGCCGGCATGGCTCTGGTCGAATGCCATCCATCCCGACGATCGCGAGCAGGCCGAACGCGACTTCGACCACGCGATTGCGACACGGGGCGCCTATAATTCGCAATTCCGGATCGTGCTGCCGAGCGGCGAAATCCGCCATCTGCGCTCGCGCGCGCATTTCTACGTGGATGCGGAGGGGTCGCCTTCCTTCATCGGCGCCGAATGGGATGTGACTGCCGACGTACAGCTCAACGCGGAGCTGGCGCGGCAGAAGCTGGTGGCCGAGGCGAGNGCGCTGGCNCTCGAGGAAAGCAATGCGCGCATCGAGCATGTCGCCGATCACGATTATCTCACCGGCTTGTCGAACCGGCGCCTTCTCGACAAGCGGCTCGCGGAGCTGCCGGCCGACAAGAGGATCACGACGCTCGCGGTCCTGCATCTCGACCTCGACCAATTCAAGCAGATCAACGACAGCCACGGTCATGCGGCCGGCGACGCCGTGCTCAGGGCGGCAGCCCTTCGCATTACCGCTGCCATTCCCGCGAATGGCATGGTCGCCCGCGTCGGCGGCGATGAATTCGTCATCGTGCTGGTGAATTTCGCCGATCTCACGGAACTGAAGCTGATCACCGAGGACCTCCAGCGCCGATTGCGCAAGAAGATCCGCTTCGGTCAGGAGATGCTGCAATCCGGCGCCTCGATCGGCGTCCTGGAGCGGCGATCGGCGAGCGCGCAACCTGCTGGCCGAATCCGACCTGGCGCTCTACCAGGCCAAGAAGCTCGGGCGCAATCGCGTCGAATTCTTCACGCGGCAACTGCAGGAGGATCTGCGCGCCAAGCGCCGGCTAGCCGAAGAGCTGAAGCTCGGGCTGGAGCGCGGCGAGATCGTTCCCTATTATCAGGTGCAGCTCGACGCCAGGACACGGGAGGTCATCGGCTTCGAGGCGCTGGCGCGCTGGAAACATCCGGAAAAGGGTGTGCTCGCCCCGGGGATATTCCTGAAGATTGCCGANGAGCACGGACTTGCGGCGGAGATCGACGCGGCGATCCTCAAAAACGTTCTCCAAGACCGGCTGTTCTGGCTGTTGCGCGGCTTTGCGGTTCCGCGCATCGCCGTCAATATCTCGGCGTCGCGCCTTGCCGATCCGGCATTGCTCAACAAGCTGAGGAANCTCGACATCCCGCCCGGTGTGATCGTTTTCGAACTGGTCGAAACGATTTTNCTCGACGACAGCGACGAAAAACTGCTCGAGCATATCGGCGATATCAAACAGATGGGCATCGACATCGAGATCGATGATTTCGGATCGGGCCATGCCTCGCTCATCGGTCTCGTCAAGCTGCGGCCGAAGCGGCTGAAGATCGACCGGCAGCTCGTCACCGAGGTCGTCAGCTCCGCCGAGCAGCGGCGGGTGGTGGGGTCGATCGTGGAAATCGCCAAGGCGCTCGATGTCGAGGTGATCGCCGAGGGCATCGAGACCGAGGCGCATGCCGTCGTGCTGGCGCAGCTCGGCTGCGACGGCCTGCAGGGTTATGCCTTCGGTTATCCCGCCCCGGCCGCAGAGACCGACCGTCTTTTCGCATCGACGGCGAGCGGCATCGAAAAGCAGAAGACCGCGACGGGCGGTTGAACGGCCGGTGATCCTTTTTGCCGGCTGGCGAAAATGATTTCGGCCGGAATGCTCTCCTCGCCTTTCGGATCAGGCAGGCGATATCCTGTCGGCGCGGCACTTTATTTGCCGCGGCAGGAAGATAAATGGGACACAAGTAATTTGCTTGAGCTTGCAACCGCATTGTTTCATGGTAAGGCGGAAACGAAGCTTTCTGCATTGCATCGAAAAATGATTATACGCGTCGTCAACACCATGAGCGCGGTTCTCCATCATTGACAGATGCAATCGGGGCGCTTGGGGCCTGACAATTGCTTTGCCGTTGCTGGGATGGACTTGCGGGACATTCAATCTGGGAAGGTCGCATGAATTCGGAATTTGCCGTTCGTTCGATGCGGCCCGGCGAACTGGAACTCGTACTCGAATGGGCGCGTCAGGAGGGCTGGAACCCGGGCCTCGATGATTCGCTTGCATTTCTCGAGGCCGATCCGTCGGGATTTTTCGTCGGCTCCATCGGTGAAGTCCCCGTCGGATCGATCTCGGTCGTCAAGTATGGCGAGAGTTTTGCCTTCCTGGGCCTCTACATCGTCCATCCCGATTTCCGCGGCAAGGGTTACGGCAAGGCGATCTGGGAGGCCGGCATCGCCAGCGCGGGAGACCGGACGATCGGTCTCGACGGCGTTGCCGCACAACAGGACAATTACCGCAAGGCGGGCTTCGAGCCTGCCTCTTCCACCATTCGCTACGGCGGTGTCGCCACCTCCTTGCCGGTTTCGACGCTGGTCGCGCAGCCGGTGCTCGATTCGCGTCTCGAAGGCCTGCAGCGGTATGATTCGGCGATCTTTCCGCAGCCGCGCGATGCCTTTCTTGCCGCCTGGTGCACCGGCCGCAAGGGCCGTCGCTCGGCGGTGGTGCGTAAGAGCGGCAAGATCCGCGGTTACGGCACGATCCGCCGCTGCTACGAGGGCTACAAGATCGGCCCGCTCTTTGCCAACGATGCCGACAGCGCCGCGGCGCTGCTTGCCGAATTGATCCCCGAGGCGAAGGGGGCTGCGATCTTCATCGACATTCCGGCGGAGAACCACGAGGCGGTCGCGCTTGCCGAAGGCCTCGGCCTTCAACCGGTGTTCGAGACGACGCGCATGTATCGCGGGCCGGCGCCGGCCATCCCGCTGAAACACGTCTTCGGTGTGACGACGCTGGAGCTTGGTTAGGGCCTAATCCAGAGGTGAGGCGGTTACGGTCGGAGCCGAGGCTTTCGGCCGGCCCTTTTCGGCGATTGCGATGCCGCCCAAAGTCAGTACCAGCGCGATGACATGGAAGGACTGCAGCGTCTCGCCGATCAGAGCNACGGAGAGCAGCGTCCCGAATACCGGCACGAGATTGATGAACAGCCCGGCCCGGTTGGCGCCGATGGCTACGACACCCTTGATATAGAGGATCTGCGCCACCAGCGAGGGGAAGATCGCCGTATAGAGCGTGATGACCCAACCGGCCTGGTCCGGCCACTGTGCGGCGCCGCGTTCGGCCTCCCAGATGAGCAGCGGCAGCGAGGTCAGCATGGCGCCAAGCGCCGGGACCGCCATCAGCGTTCGCCAGTCGAGTGGCGGCTTCCAGCGCAGGAAGATCGTGTAGACCGAATAGGCGGCAATGGCGATCAGCATCAGTCCGTCGCCGCGGTTAAGGCTCAATTGCAGCAGCGTTGTGAGGTCGCCATGGGCGGCGGTCAGAGCAACGCCGATCAGCGTCATGCCGAAGCCGAGACATTGCGCCAGCGAGATGCCGGTGCGGAAGAACATGAAATTCAGCAGGAAGATCAGCATCGGGATGCCGGCCTGCTCGATGGCGACGTTGATCGCCGTCGTATATTGCACGGCCGAATAAAGCATCGCGTTGAAAAGCGTGTAGCCGATGACGCCGTAGAACAGCAGCAGCGGTAGGTTCTTCCTGACCACCGGCCAGTCCTTGCGCAGTTGCGGCACCGAAATGGCGACGATCACCGCCACGGCGAGGAACCAGCGCAGGAAGGTCAGCATCATCGGGCTGACATGCCCGAGCGCGAGTTTGCCGGCGACGGAATTGCCGCCCCAGCAGAGGGTGGCGATAACGAGGCAGATATAGGCCGTGGCTTGCAAGAGCGTTCTTCCCGTCTTTCTGCGGTCGTCGTCCGGCGTTTTGTGACGGGCAATAGCCTGCCGGCTGCTGATTTGTCACGTAAAAAGCCCAATCTACTGTGACAACAGGGTCGCTTTCCAAAAAACAAAGCTTTATAGATGCGCGGGTTTGAGCAGGTGCGCGGTTCAGCGCCGGTAACAGGAAGAGTTGGATGACGAACGTAGTCGTGGTCGGTTCGCAATGGGGTGACGAAGGCAAGGGCAAGATTGTCGACTGGCTTTCGGAGCGTGCGGATATCGTTGTGCGCTATCAGGGCGGACACAATGCCGGCCATACGCTCGTCATCGACGGCACGAGCTATAAGCTTTCGCTCTTGCCGTCCGGCGTCGTGCGCCCGGGCAAGATGGCGGTAATCGGCAACGGCGTCGTCGTCGATCCGCATGCGCTGATCGCCGAGATCGGCCGGCTGGAGGCGCAGGGCGTGACGGTTACGCCTGACAACCTGCGCATCGCAGACAATGCGACACTCATTCTTTCCCTGCACCGCGAGCTCGACGCGATGCGCGAGGATGCTGCGTCGAACAGCGGCACCAAGATCGGCACGACACGCCGCGGCATCGGTCCGGCCTATGAAGACAAGGTCGGCCGCCGCGCCATCCGCGTCATGGATCTTGCAGATCTCGAAAGCCTTTCCGGCAAGGTCGACCGTATTCTGACGCACCACAATGCGCTTCGCCGCGGCCTCGGCGTCGCCGAAGTCAGCCATGAAGCGATCATGGAAGAGCTGACTTCGATCGCCGATCGGGTGCTGCCGTTCCGTGACACCGTCTGGCTCTTCCTCGACAAGGAGCGCCGCAAGGGCTCCCGCATCCTCTTCGAAGGTGCACAGGGCAGCCTGCTCGATATCGACCACGGCACCTATCCCTTCGTGACGTCGTCGAACACCGTGGCCGGTCAGGCCGCGGCCGGTTCCGGCATGGGTCCCGGCTCGCTCGGCTATATCCTCGGCATCACCAAGGCCTATACGACACGCGTCGGCGAAGGCCCGTTCCCGACCGAGCTGAAGGACGCGATCGGCGAGTTCCTGGGCGAAAAAGGTCATGAGTTCGGCGTGGTGACCGGACGCAAGCGGCGCTGTGGCTGGTTCGACGCCGCGCTGGTGCGCCAATCGATCGCCACCAACGGCATCACCGGCATCGCGCTCACCAAGCTCGACGTGCTCGATGGCCTCGAGGAATTGAAGATCTGCGTCGGCTATATGCTCGACGGCGAACAGATTGATCATCTTCCCGCAAGCCAGGGAGCGCAAGCTAGGGTCGAACCGATCTACATCACGCTGGAAGGGTGGAAGGAATCGACCGTCGGCGCCCGCAGTTGGGCGGACCTGCCGGCACAGGCGATCAAGTATGTTCGCCAGGTCGAAGAGCTGATCGGGGCGCCTGTCGCGCTCCTTTCCACCAGCCCGGAGCGGGATGACACGATACTTGTGACCGATCCGTTTGAGGATTAAGCTCACGGGTCACTGTGGAGGATGGTTCGGTAGGGTACCGGACTTCTTGAGAAAGTACTGATGGCGGATTTTATTGCAGTTATTCGGCGGGCCGTCGACGGCTTGGCTGAAAATACCCCCGAAATGCGGGTGAAGGTCTACGAACGTGCCCGCGGCGCAGTGCAGCGGCAGCTCGAGAACATGAAGCCGCGTCCGCCGGAAGCCATGCTGCAACGCCAGCTCGAAAAGCTCGAGGCCGCCATCCGCGAAGTGGAAGGTGAACACTCCGAGGCGCTGTCGCTCGACGAGCCTGTTGCCGCCGCCACCGCGCTGGATTCCGCAGAAGAACAAGCGCTTCACGACGAAAGCGAACCGGCGCCTGTGCCGGAGACTGATGTCGAGGAGCCGGTTGACGAAGCCTATGCCGAGCCGCAAGCGGCCGAGGCCGCCGACGAGCCCGGTCACGTGGAAGCTGCCTCGCCCGAGGAAGCTGAGGAAGAGGTCGCTGCCGAGGAACCCCTTTCCGCGGAAGCATCCGTTCCCGCGGAAACTCCTGTTCCCGCGGAAGCTCCTGCTTCCGCCGAGACATACTGGCATCCCTCGCATGAGGAGGAAGCGCCGGCCGAGGAATGGCATGCCAGCGAGGCGCGCGACGTCGCTGCCGAGGATGTGCCGGCCGAACATGACGGCTGGGAGCCGCCCGTCGGGGATCACGACGAACAGGCCGGCGACTATCATGCGGACGAGCAGCATCCTGCGGAAGCCGAAGAGGTTGCGGCGGAACCGGTGGCGGTGGAGGCTGACGAGCCGGAAGTCGAGGTGGCTTACGAGCCCGCCGAGCCGCTTCAGCCGGTCACGCGTGGCATAGATCACGCGTCGAACCGGCTGGTTGAGCCGGTCGCCGATTTCGATCGCCCGCAGGAGTTCGTCGAGCACAGCCGCGAGGAGCCGCTGCAGGCCGACGCCGTGGCGCATTTCGATCCCGTCTGGGCCGAGCCCGCCGCCGAGACGCCGGCTCCGGCGCCCAAAGATGCGGAGACCGAATGGGCGGAAGAGGAACTCAGGCAATATTCGCAGACGGCGCCGATCACCGCGGATGCTTCGGCGCGCGCCTTCGAGGAGGTGATATCGAGCCTCGAAAATGCGGCCCCCGCCGCCGTCATGCCGGCTGCCAAGGAAAGTTTCTCCTGGGAGACGGCCGCTTTCGACGATCTGCCGCCGATCGAGGCCGGCAGCAATAAGAAGACGCCGGTCGCTTCGCATTTCGACGATGTCGATATCTTCGCAGAAGTGCACAACGGCAAGCCGGCGCCTGCCAGCGCCGCGCCGAGCGAGGACTGGCGCGAGGCGAAGGCGCTGCGCGGCTACGACCGTCGCGGTTCGGTCGCCGCTGACGACGATGACTCCAATCCGGCGATGGATATCGATCAGATTGTTGCGTCCAAGCTGCAGGGCAAGAATTTCCGGATGGAGCCGAAGCGCCGTCGCTTCGGCCTCGGCACCGTGATCACGCTCCTCTTCGCCCTCATCCTGATCGGTGGCGGCGCCTATGCCGGCTGGATGAACAGAGAGGCGCTGGTGGCGATGGTCGACGGGCTTGTCAGTTCGGCACCGTCGCAGGCGACCCGGAACGAGGCGGCAACACCGCCGGCTGGCTCCGCGACGCCTGCCCAGCCTGAGCCAGCGACGCCTGCTCAGCCGACCACGCCAGGAGCGCAGAATACGCCAGTGGCACCGCCGCAGCCGAACCCGAACCCGCAGGTGGCGTCAATGAACAATGACGGCGCCCCGGCCAATTCGAAATTCACTCAGCGGCTGCTGACCGATGGGACAGAGGTCGACAGCGGACCGGCCACGGTGCCGGGAACGCCGACGGCAGAAGGAAAATCGGTCGCCGAGCAGAACGTCGCGGCAGCCGATACGCCGGCTGCCAGCGCACAGGGCGATGCGGCACCCGCCGAAACGCTGACGCCGAACGGTCCGGCGGCATCGCCGCAGCAGACCGCGCCCGTTGGTTCGTCGCAAAAGATGTTCCTCTATGAGGAGCGCATCGGCCAGAGCTCGCCGACGGCAATCGAGGGATCGGTCGTCTGGAGTGTGCAGCACGAGGCCGGTCAGGGCGGACGGCAGGAGGCGACGGTGCAGGGCAATGTCAGCGTGCCCGAGCGCAATCTCTCGGCTCTCATCACCTTCAAGCGCAATTCCGATCCGTCGCTGCCGGCAAGCCATCTCGTCGAGGTGGTCTTCTCGGTGCCGCCGAATTTCGAAGGCGGCAGCATCGACAGCGTCCAGCGCATCTCGATGAAGCGCACGGAGCAGGACCGTGGTGACGCGCTGATTGCGGTTCCGGCCAAAATCACCGACGATTTCCACATGATCGCGCTCAACGACTATCCCGATGCGCGCAAGGCCAATCTCGACCTGATGGCGACCCGTAGTTGGATCGATATGCCGATCACCTATCGCAACGGCCGCCGCGCGCTGCTGACGATGGAAAAGGGCGACACCGGAACGAACGCCTTCAACACCGCGATCAAGGAATGGACCGCCCTCGGGGATGTGTCGACGAGCCAGTGATGGTTTTTTCCGCAATGCCAACTTTATCGGACTTTGGCGGCTGACGAGGCTGCGAAAAGCGAATGAAACAGAAAAGGCGGGCCGCAAGGACCCGCCTTCTTCAATTCTATCACGCGGCAGGTTTATGCCGTGGCTTCGACGACGCGGACGGCCTTGGCGCGTTCCAGCGCTTCCTTGCGGACCGCATCCTGCACCTTTTCGAAGGCGCGGACCTCGATCTGGCGGACGCGTTCGCGGCTGATGTCGAATTCGGTCGAAAGGTCTTCCAGGGTCACCGGATCCTCGGCGAGGCGGCGAGCCTCGAAGATGCGGCGTTCGCGCTCGTTCAGCACGCTCATCGCTTTTGCCAGCATGCGCCGCCGGGTGTCGAGCTCATCCTGTTCGATCAGCACGTCTTCCTGGCTGTCATGGTCGTCCACCAGCCAATCCTGCCATTGGCCGCTATCACCTTCGGCAGCCTTGATCGGCGCGTTCAGCGAAGCGTCGCCGGAAAGGCGGCGGTTCATCGAAATGACCTCCTCCTCCGAGACGTTCAGCTTGGTGGCGATTTCCGAGACGTGCTCCGGCTTCAGGTCGCCGTCGTCGATCGCCTGGATGCGGCCTTTCAGCCGACGCAGGTTGAAAAACAGGCGTTTCTGGTTGGCGGTCGTGCCCATCTTTACCAGCGACCACGAGCGCAGGATATATTCCTGGATCGAGGCCTTGATCCACCACATGGCGTAGGTGGCGAGGCGGAAGCCGCGCTCGGCATCGAACTTCTTGACGGCCTGCATCAGGCCGACATTGCCCTCGGAGACGACTTCGCCGATCGGCAGGCCGTAGCCGCGATAACCCATCGCGATCTTCGCGACGAGGCGAAGATGGCTGGTGACCAGCTTGTGGGCGGCGTCGCGATCGCCATGCTCGGCATAACGCTTGGCGAGCATGTATTCCTGCTGCGGCTCGAGCATCGGGAATTTGCGGATTTCGTCGAGGTAACGATTGAGACCGGCTTCGCCGGCGGTAATGGACGGCAAGGTATTTCGGGCCATAGTGCACCCTCCTAAAGTGAATTCCGGCTCCCGATGGAAACGCGTTCTCGCGTTAAAAAAGGCAAACCGGGACGTGCGGCTCTACTGTGAGCCCGCACTAAATCCATATACAGATAAGTGTGGCGAAACGGCGGTTCAAGGGTGCCGCTCACGCAGGTGTGAGTTGGAAGAGGGGTCTCTATCGCCGCAGTGCCTCGACCAATTCCACCATATCATCCGGCAGCGGCACTTCGAAATGCATGATTTCGCCGGTGCGGGGATGCTCGAACTGCAGCATGAAGGCATGCAGCGCCTGGCGGTCGAAACCGTTGACGACCTTACGGATCTCTTCGGGCAGAAGATTGACCTTGGTCTTGAAGCCGGCGCCGTAAACCGTGTCGCCGAGCAGCGGATGGCCGATATGGGCCATGTGGACACGGATCTGGTGGGTGCGCCCGGTTTCGAGGTGGCACTCGACCAGCGAGGCGAACGCGGTGGCGTCCGGCTTTTCGTGGAAGCGTTCGACCACCGTGTAGTGCGTGATCGCCTCGTCGGCGTCATGACTGTCGGGGCGCTTGACGGCGCGGCGCGTGCGATCGCCGGTGGCGCGGCCGAGCGGCGCGTCGACGGTGCCCGTCAGCGAGCGCGGCCGGCCCCAGACGACTGCCTGGTAGGCCCGCTCCAGCGGCATGGTGCGGCCGTGGTCGGCAAATTGAAGCGAGAGGTGGCGATGGGCGATGTCGTTCTTGGCGACGACCATGACCCCTGTCGTGTCCTTGTCGAGACGGTGGACGATGCCGGGGCGGCGCACGCCGCCGATGCCGGAGAGCGTATCGCCGCAATGGTGGATCAGTGCGTTGACCAGCGTTCCTGTCCAATTGCCGGGACCGGGATGGACGACGAGACCGGAAGGCTTGGAGATGACGATGACGTCGTCGTCCTCATGGAGGATAACGAGCGGGATGTCCTCGCCCTGCGGCGTCGGGTCTTCCGGCTCGGGCAGCGTGATCTCGAAACTATCGCCGGTGCGCACCTTGCGCTGCGGGTCGGTGACGGGTTCTCCGCGCAGAAAAACCTGGCCGTCCTTGATCAGCGCCTTGATGCGGCTGCGTGAAAATTCCTCGCCAACCTGCGCCGTCAGCCAGGCGTCGAGCCGGCCTTCGGCGGTTTCATCGGCAGTCAGGACTTTTCTATTGCCGGCTGCTTGTTTAAAGGGGTCGCTCAAGACGCTTCTTCTCCGACGTATTTTTTTAGAACGGGACGCACAGATGACAGCAATCGAGCCAGACGACCAGGAAGAGAAGCCCCTTGATCCGGCGATGGAAAGTGTCCGGCGCAAGATGGTCCGCCTGCAGATCGTTTCCGGCGCCATCATGTTCGTGAGCCTTATGGCGGTCTTCGGTGCCGTTGTCTACAAGACGATGCGCGACGATCCGAAGGAGACGGCAGCAACCGTTGCCGCCTCCGGCGTGCCCTCGGATGCGCCGCTTGCCGCGACCGTTTCTCTGCCGCTCGGCTTCAAGGTGCAGTCGACCTCGTTGTCTGCCGGGCAGATCCTGTTTTACGGCGAAACCGTCGAGGGCAAGAACAAGGCCCTGGTCTTCGACCTCAGGACCGGCCGTACCGTCGCCGACGTCACCGTCGCGGGCAATTGAGGTCGGCATGGCCGCCGTCCCGATCGCCATCGACAGCGCCGACGATCCGCGCCTCGCCGAATTCCGCGACATAAGAGAGCGCGACCTGACGGGTCGCGAGAACCGCTTCATCGCCGAGGGCACCGTCGTGCTGCGCATGCTTGCCGAGGCGCATGCGGGAGACCGCGGCTTTTTCGCCGAAAAGATTCTGCTGCTGCGCAATCGCGTCGAGGGCGTGCTGCCCATCCTGGAGCGGTTTCCGGCCGATGTGCCAGTCTATGTCGCCGAGGCCGATGTGCTTAACGGCGTCGTTGGCTTCCATCTGCATCGCGGCGTTCTCGCGCTCGGCCGGCGGGAGGATGGCGGAGAGGGTGCCCTTCTCGCGGCGCTGCCGGAACGGGCGCTGGTGCTGGTCGGCTGCGGCATTTCCAATCACGACAATGCCGGCTCGATGTTCCGCAATGCGGCCGCCTTCCGGGCGGATGCGGTGCTGCTCGACGAAACTTCCTGTGATCCGCTTTACCGCAAGGCGTTGCGTGTTTCGGTCGGTTCGGTGCTGAGCGTTCCACATCGGCGCGGCGGCAAGGCGCTGGATGTGCTCCTGGCGCTTGCCGAACGGGGCTTTGCCATCTGGACGCTTTCGCCGCACGGCAAGACCGATATACGCGCCATTCCGGCTTCAGCGCGCATGGCGCTGGTCGTCGGCACGGAAGGGGAGGGCTTGCCCGAGGCGCTGCTTGCGCGTTTCCAGAGCGCCCGCATTCCACAGTCGGAGGACCTCGATAGCCTCAACGCTGCGACGGCGACGGGGATCGCGCTGTTTTCCATGGCTTCCGCGATGGCGCGGATCTAACCGGGGTTATCTGGCAGATCGGCATGATGGCGCGCCGCCGCGCGTCCTATCGGACGCGCTCGGGATCGGCGATGATTGCGGCCGCCCTGTCGGCAAGGCTGATGCGATCGTTTGGGTTCTTTTCCGCGGTATCCGCCAGCAAGGTNCGGATCGGCGAGGAGGGACCTTCGTTGAGGGCGGTCAGCGCCANCATGTTGGCGGCGATCGAGGCGATNTCCTCGCGGATCGCNCCATCGCGCCCGGATACCGCCTTTGCCTTCTGCAGGCGCTCGGCAAGGGCGGCGCTGCGNGTGCGGACATCCTCGCCGATCTCGGCGATGACGTCGGCGGTGTCGAGCGCGGATACTGTCGTGTCTTCGNCCGTCACTTCCGCCGGCAGCTCGGCGGCCATCCCGGCAAGGCCGGCGTCGCGCANCACCCGGTTGACCTTGCGGATCTCGGCATTGGCGGCCTTCAACTGTTCCTTCAACTTGGCAATCTCCTGCAAGCGGCGGGCGACCAGGGTTTCCTTTTCGGCGGCGGAAGCGCTCTCGCGCGCGGCCTTGTCTTCCAGGCGGATCACCATATGCTGGTGCTGCGTCAGTTTCTGTTCGGCGTCCCTGGCGCGCTTCTGCAAGAGAGTCACGTCCTGGCGTAAGGTATCGCGTTCGTCACGCAGCGCGTTGGCGCGGAATTTCAGGCTCTCCGCCTCGGTGTCGCGCGCGGCCAGGTCGATCCTCAGCCCATCGGCCTGTTCACCGAGCTTGCTCAGTCGCGTCCTCATCGTCGCCAGTTCGCTTTCCTTATTGGCAGCGGACTGCTCGGCAATATGCAAATTGGTCTTCAACTGGCTGATATAGTTCTCGTCCTTGCGCAGATGCGAGCGTTGCTCGGCCGCTTCGACATGCATCTCGCCGATCTGGGCCTGCAATTCGCCGATCTCGGCGGCAAGCCTGCCGGCGTCGACGGCGAGTGCATCATGGCGAAGCTGGAGCGACAGGGATTTCTCGCGCTCACGCAGAAGGTCCTGGGTGGTGCGGGCGTTCTCGGCGGCATAGAGCGCGCGGACCATATCCTTCTGGGCGCGAACTTCCTGCGGGCTCAGCGGCATGGTCGCCTTCAGCCGGTTCTCGGTATACCAGACGATGCGGCGATGAACGGCGGGCGAGACCAGAAAGACGAGGAANGCCGCGGTCAGGAAGCCCAATCCGAACAAGAGAGCATATTCGATCACGGCGCGGCCATCGGTAAGAAGGTTGATACGGGGTCAGCCGCGATGATTAAGCGCGCATGATGCGCATGGCAAGGCCGCCGGTGCGGGCGGCCGCGGATTCCAGCGGCTTGGCGGCCTCAGAAGGGGTTCCAGGTTGGCGCCTGGGTGATCTTGAGATAGCCGACATTGACACCCAGGCGGGCGCCGACACCGGTGCGGATCGGCACGACCAGCACGTCGTTGTTCTTGAGCAGCGTCATGCCGAAGCCGGCGATCACATAGGCCGAGCCGCTGACGCCGCCGAAGCGGGCATAGATGCCGTTGATGGAGGGCAGGTCGTAGACCAGCATCATCACCCGCGAGCCTTGGCCGCCGTAATCGAGGCCGAGCGAGGGGCCTTGCCAGTAGAGATTATGTTCGCCGGCATTCTTGGTATTCAGCTGGCCTTCGCCGTAGGTCAGACCGGCGATGAAGGCGCCGCCGCCTTCCTGTCCGAGGATATAGCCGTTCGGCAGGCCGTATTTCTGGAAGGCGCTCTCGACCACTTTGGCAAGCCCGCCGCTGGCGGAGCCGAAGAAGGAGTGGCCGGCATCGACGATTTCCTGCATCGTGTACTGGCCGTTGTCCTGGGCGGCGGCCGGCCCGGCAACCATCAGCGAGGAGAAGACGAGGGCCGAAAGCAACCTGCAGAAGCCGATGAATCGGTGCGGAATTTGAGGGCGCATGGTGTCATCCGTTCGTCGTTTGGCTGAGAGCGGGCAACCGCTCGCGGCGATTGGTGCATTTTGCGCCGATGATCTTAACAATCGGTTTACCAAATATGGTGTCATTATGGCATCGAGTACGATCGCAAACTTCGCGCAATTTTGATGAAGCATATTCCGGGCGCGATGAAATTGCCGCCCCTCAGGAGACGATGATGTCCAAGAACCCCAATCTCACCCTGTCCGGCCCGGATCTGGCCGCGCTTCTCTGCAGCCGCGTTTGCCACGATGTCATCTCGCCCGTCGGCGCGATCAATAACGGGCTGGAACTCCTGGATGAGGGTGGCGCCGATTCCGATGCGATGGACCTGATCCGCACCAGTGCGCTCAACGCTTCCGTCCGCCTGAAATTCGCACGCCTCGCCTTCGGCGCGTCGGGCTCTGTCGGCGCCTCGATCGACACNGGCGAGGCCGANCGCGCCGCCAAGGATTTCGCCATNGCCGAGAAGAAGACCGAGGTGATCTGGAACGGACCGCGCGCCATCGTCGCCAAGAATCGCGTCAAGCTGTTGCTCAACCTCTTCCTCGTTGCCTATTCGGCCATTCCGCGCGGCGGCGTGCTTGAGGTAACGCTCGAAAATCCCGAATTCGATGCCAGGTTCACGCTCACGGCCAAAGGCAAGCTGATGCGCTTGCCGCCGAAATTCGTCGAGATATCGACCGGCACGATCGAGGAGGCGATCGACGCCCATTCGATCCAGCCCTATTATACCGTTCTTCTGGCGCAGGAGTGCGGAATGACGCTCGATCACAGCGCCAGCGCCGAAGAACTGGTGTTCACCGCGGTGGCTGCGGCCGCCTGATTTTTGCGCGTAAAACGAGTATCGGTGTTCGCGCGGTAACGATTCCTTAGCCTGATCGACCTATGCTTGGCTGCTGTTTAGAGGCCTTTGCAAGGACAGATGCAGGGGTAAAGGAGTCGCCATGCAGAGATTCATGATCACCGATAATTCGGACATCGTCCGCAAGGTCGGCAAGCGCATTCTCTCCGAACTCGACTTTCTCGTCAGCGAGGCCTCCAATGCCGGCGAGGCGCTGCAGCGCTGCCAGGCGGAGCTGCCGGAATATCTGATCGTCGATTCCGGCATGGAAGGCGCTCTCGACCTCATCGCNGCCATCCGCGCCATGGACGGCGGCAAAGAGGTCAAGATCTATTACTGCGTCGTCGAGGCGGATCTGAAGAAGCTGATGGCTGGCAAACGGGCCGGCGCCACCGACTTCCTGCTGAAACCGTTCGATCGCAAGATCCTGACCGCCGTCTTCGGAAACCGCGCGATCGCCGCCTGACGGCAGATCTCATCCCGCCCAATCGGCGACCTTGGAGCATAATGCCGAAAGTGCAAGCGCGTTCGGCCGCCGCAACGCTCTATTTTTTTGACCGAAAGACAGGGAATTTCAGGCCGATCCAGCCTGAAATCCTCTCCGTCACGGCGGCTTGTTGTTGCCGGCAGAAACGAAAAATCCCGCCGGAAAGGCGGGATCTTCGTTTATCCGATAAGGGGGATCGGAAAATCAGGCGGTTTCGGCGTATTCGGCCCCATCCGGCTCGCGAAGAACGTAACCACGGCCCCAGACGGTCTCGATGTAGTTGGCGCCGCCGGCAGCGTTGGCGAGCTTCTTGCGCAGCTTGCAGATGAAGACGTCGATGATCTTCAGTTCCGGTTCGTCCATGCCGCCGTAAAGGTGGTTCAGGAACATTTCCTTGGTGAGGGTGGTGCCCTTGCGGAGCGAAAGCAGCTCCAGCATCTGGTATTCCTTGCCGGTCAGGTGGACGCGCTGGCCACCGACTTCGACAGTTTTGGCGTCGAGGTTGACGATCAACTCGCCGGTCATGATGACCGACTGGGCGTGACCCTTGGAGCGGCGGACGATAGCGTGGATGCGGGCGACGAGCTCGTCCTTGTGGAACGGCTTAGTCATGTAGTCGTCGGCGCCGAAGCCGAGGCCGCGAACCTTGTCTTCGATGCCGGCCATGCCCGACAGAATGAGGATCGGTGTCTTGACCTTGGACAGCCGGAGCGTGCGGAGCACTTCATATCCGGACATGTCGGGCAGGTTCAGATCGAGAAGGATGATGTCATAATCATACAGCTTGCCCAGATCGACGCCTTCTTCACCGAGATCGGTGGTATAAACATTAAAACTTTCTGATTTCAGCATCAA
>Ga0055526_1001088_pt1 | contig 19821 bp, 18 predicted proteins | sample AraplaCol_mMF_r2_FD_55013 | JGI IMG/M metagenome (GOLD analysis project Ga0055526, IMG submission 55013) | Arabidopsis root microbial communities from North Carolina, USA - plate scrape MF_Col_mMF_r2 | ecosystem: Host-associated > Plants > Roots > Endosphere | place: USA: North Carolina... | reverse complement strand
CCGATGAGCGAACCGTCCGGCTGCTTGAGCCAGTCGTTTTCGTTGAGGCGGAATTCGTCGTGGATTTCGCCGACCATCGCGCCCAGCAGGTTGTCCAGCGTGAGGAAGCCGACCGGGCGCTTGCCTTTTTCACCAATCAGCGCGAAGTGCGGTGCGCCGTCCTTGAAGCGGCGGAACAGTTCCAGCGCCGGCGTGCGGGCGGAGATGGTTTCGACAGGGCGCAGGAAGCCGGACAGATTTTTCAGTTCCTTGCGCGACTGCAGGGCAAAGAACAGGTCCTTCAAGTGCACCACGCCCAGCACGGTGTCGCCTTCTTCATCGAAGTAGGGGTAGCGGCTGAAGCGGTTGCGCACCACGGTGTCGAGGTTTTCGTCGATCGAGCGGTCGGCGTGCAGCGCGATCACTTCATTGATCGGGCGCATCAGGTCAGCCACGCGCAGCTGCGAGAAGTCCAGCGAGTTGGCCAGGATGTTGCGTTCGTCCTTGTTGAAGGATTCGCCAGGCTGGCTGGTACGCAGGATCAGCTTCAGTTCTTCGGTCGAATAATGCGATTCGTGGCCGCCGGCGTTGCCCAGGCCGGCCAGGCGCAGCACCGCGTTGGCGCTCTGGTTCAGCAGCCAGATGGCCGGGTACATGGTCCAGTAGAAGGCGTACAGCGGGATGGCGCTCCACAGCGCGACCGCTTCGGGAATACGGATGGCCAGCGACTTCGGCGCCAGCTCGCCCACAACAATGTGCAGGAAGGAGATGGTGACGAAGGCGAAGACGAAGGAAATGCCGTGCACGATTTCCGGCGAGGTGATGCCGATGAAGGTGAGCAGGGGTTCCAGCAGGCGGGCAAAGGCAGGTTCACCGATCCAGCCCAGGCCAAGCGAGGCGAGCGTGATACCCAGTTGGCAGGCGGACAGGTAGGCATCAAGCTGGCCGTGGACCTTGGCAAGGATGCGGCCGCGCAGGCCCTGGGTCTTTTCGATGGCACGCACGCGGGTGCGGCGCAGGGTGACGATGCTGAATTCGGCGGCGACGTAGAAGCCGTTCAGTGCTACGAGGAAGAGAGCGAAAATTACTAGTAAAAGGTTGTCCATAAGCGCCCTAAGGCGGAGAGTCGAAAACCTCTATCTTATCCGACCCGGGGCCCACCTCGCGCAAAACTGATAATTTCTTGAAAGAAAGCTATGGCTGCGGGGCGAGTCCGCTGGCCTTGCAGATGGCGACCAGGCGCAGGGCGAGTTCGGTGTCGCTGGCGGTGCTCTCGCGCTGGATGGCGAACAGCGCGCGCTGCGCTTGCAGTACCGGCAGTTCGTCGCTCAGGCCGCGGCGCGCACGCGTCGTGGCCAGGTCCAGGGTTGCGCGGGCGCTGGCTTCACGGGCGGTGAGCGCTTGCTGGCGCTGGCGCGCGGCGGCGTAGGCGGAGAGCGCGTCGTCCATTTCGTGCCAGGCCTTGAGGACGGTTTTCTGGAAATTGATGGCCGCTTCCTTTTCTTCCAGCTTGCGCAGTTCGACCGTCGCGCGGCGGCGGCCATTGTCGAAAATCGGCAGTTGCAGGCTCGGGCCGAGCGACCATTGGCGGCTGCCCCAGTCGCCGAACTTGCCGGTGTCGAGCGATTCGAAGCCGAGCGACAGGCCAAGCGTGATGCGCGGGTACAGGTCGGCCACCGCTACGCCGATCCTGGCCGTGGCTGCCTGCAGGTGGGCCTCCGCTGCCTGGATGTCAGGCCGGTGCCGCATCACTTCGCCCGGCACGCCCAGCGCCAGGTCAGGCGCACTTGGCGGCGCCGCGTTTTGTTGCGCCGCCAGATGCTCTTGCAATGCGCCGGGTGGCTTCGCCAGCAGCATTGTCAGCCTGTTGCTGGCGGCGGCTTCCTGCTCGAGCAGTGCCGGCATGCGGCTTTCGAGTTCCGCGAGTGCTGCCCGCTGCTGCTCGACTTCGAGGCCACTGGCAAGCCCGCCGCGCTGGCGTGCCGCCACCAGCGCCGTCATGTCGCGCGCTGTGGCCAGGTCGGCCTGCAGCAGTTCCTGCTGGNGCTGGNCCGAGCGCAGCTCGTAATAATTGCGCGCCACCTCGAGTTGCACCGCCAGTTGCACGTCCCGANGGAGCGAGCTGGCCTCCGCCATTCCTGCATCCGCTGCNTGCACGCTGCGGCGCACGCGGCCCCACAGGTCCAGCTCCCAGGCTGCATCAAATCCGGCCTGGTACAGCGTGAATGGATCGCTGAGCTTTTCGATCAGCGCATCGCGATTGGCTGGTGCAATCGCATCGACCATGCGTGTCCCGGCGCCCGATTCCGACTGCTGCTGGCGCGTGGCGCCGGCATGGGCGGTGAGCTGTGGTCCCTGGGCACCGGCAGCCACGTTGCGGGCCATCCTGCTCTGTGCAAACCGCAGGGCGGCCGACTGCACATCGAGGCTGGCCGCCAGCGCCTGCTTCTGCAATTGGCTCAATACGGGATCGCCAAAGCGGGCAAACGATTGCGATGTGCCGGCTGCCAGCCCGGTCTCGCGCAAGGCCGGCGAGCCGCCATGCCATTCGCCGTATGCGGCGGGCGCCTGCACGACCGGTTCGTGGTAGTCCGGACCGACCGCGCAAGCGGCCAGCGACAGGCAAAGCAGTGAGGTGGCGAGCTGTTTCATGATGTTTCCAGTTCAGGCAAGGCGGTGGCGGAACAGCCATGCCGCCAGGGGGAGCGTGATGAGGGCAATCAGGGCAAGCGGCACCATGTTCGGCCACAGCGTGCCCAAACCCACGCCTTCGAGATAAACCCGCTGCACCATGTCGATGGCGAAGCGCAGCGGGTTCGCCATGGTCACGGCCTGCAGCAATTCCGGCATGTTGCGCACGGGCGTGGTGAGTCCGGATAGCAGCATCATCGGCATCACCAGCACGAAGGTGTACAGCATGGCCTGCTGCATGTTCAGCGATACGGCCGATATCGACAGGCCGATGCCAACGCTGGCAACAGTGAACAGNAGCAGGCCGGCGTAGATGGAGAACAGTGATCCCGCCATCGGTACGCCGAACCACAGCCGCGTGACCAGCAGGATCAGGGTGGACTGCACCAGNCCGATCATGACGGGTGGCAGGGCCTTGCCGATCATGATGTCGATTGGNGTCAGCGGAGTGACAAGCAACTGGTCGAAGGTGCCTTGTTCGCGCTCGCGTGCCACCGAGAGAGCGGTCAGCAGCANGGTTTGCAGCATGCTCAGGGCTGCGATCATNCCAGGCATCAGGTACCAGCGGGTTTCCAGGTTCGGGTTGAACCAGGCGCGCGATTCGACGCGCAATAGGGGCTGCGCGCCGCCGTGCTTCTCGCGCCACTGGCGATTGAAGTCAGCTACTACAGCGCCGACATAGGCTGCGGCCGATCCGGCCGTGTTGGAATTGCGCCCATCCAGCACGATCTGCAGGGGCGCTGCCTCGCCCGCATACAGGCGGCGTTCGAAGTCGACGGGAATGCTGATGGCCAGCAGGGCTTTCTCGCTGTCGATTGCGTCACGCAGCGCTTCCTGCGTTTCGAAGTTTAGTTTGCGACGGAAGGTGCCGCTGGCGTCCAGCTTGGCCAGCAATTCGGCGGAAGCGGCGCTGTGGCTCGCGTCATTCAGCGCGTAGGGCACATACGTCAGGTCGTAGGTCGCGGCATAGCCAAACAGCAGGCTTTGCACGATAGCCGGCACCACCAGGATGAAGCGGCTCTTCGGATCCTTGAGCACCGCCAGGAATTCCTTGCGGACGATGACGGCAATGCGGCGGAGGAAATTGATCATGTCAGCCTCAGTCCAGTCGTTTGCGGGTAACCGCGCGTGCGATGCCCAGTAGCAGCACTGCGTAGGCGGCAAGGATGGCGCAGTTGCGCAGTATCAGCGGCCAGACGTTCCCGGCCAGGAATAACGTCTTTACCAGCTCCATGAAGTAGGTGGCGGGCAGGATGCGGCCGACGACTTGTACCGCCACCGGCACATTGCGCAGGTCGAACAGGAAGCCGGACAGCATCAGCGAAGGCATGAAGCTGCTGACCAGGGCGAGCTGGCTGGCGAGGAACTGGTTCTTGGTCGCGGAGGAAATCAGCAAGCCCATGCCGACTGCCACCACCAGGTAGAGCATGGAGGCGACGATAATGACCAGCAGCGATCCTTGCATCGGAACCTTGAACAGGAAGCGTGCCGCTGCCAGGCACAGGAAGAGGCCCATCATGCCGACGCAGAAGTAGGGGATGATTTTGGCCAGCAGGATTTCGACGGGCCGCACCGGCGTGACGAAAAGCGCTTCCAGCGTGCCGCGCTCCCACTCGCGCGCCATCACCAAGGCGGTGAGGAACGCGCCAACCAGGGTCATGATCAGCACAATCAGGCCGGGGACCAGGTACCAGGTGCTGGTGTTGGCGCTGTTGTACCACATGCGTTGTTCGATCCGCACCGCGCCGTTGGCGGGGAGTGATTCTGGGCGGGCTGCGCTGCCCAGGCGTTCGGCGCGGCGTGCGTTCCATTGCTGCAGTGCGCCGCTGGCGTAGTTCAGGATGATGTTGGCGCGGTTAGCTTCCGCGCCATGCACGATGATTTGCACGGCGCCCCCGCCTGCGGCGATGTCGCGTGTGAACGTGGAAGGGATGCGGACGATGGCGTCTACACGGCGCTCGCGCATCAGGTCTTCGGCGTCGTGCATCGAGGCCACCGGCAGCGGAGCGAAGGTCGGCGACAGGCTGAGACCTGCTACGGCTTCCTGCGCGGTAGGCGAGCTGTCTTCCATCACGATGGCGACGGGGGCGTTCTTGACATCCAGCGAAAGGCCATAGCCGAAGATCAGGATCAGCACGATCGGAAGGGCGATGCCGATGGCCATATTCGAGGCGTCGCGCAGGAGTTGGTGGAACTCTTTGCGTACCAGCGCGGCGAGGCGGGAGCGGAAGCCGCTGTTCATTGGCCGCCTCCGTTGCGGTTCTTTTCGACGATGGCGATGAAAGCGTCTTCCATGTTGCCGGCGTCGCCTGCCAGTGTGCGGACTTCTCGCGGCGTGCCGATGGCGAGTACTTTCCCGGCATCCTGGATGACGATGCGGTCGCAGTACTCGGCTTCTTCCATGAAGTGCGTTGTCACCACGATGGTGACGCCTTGTTGCGACAATGCTGTGATGCGGCGCCAGAACTCGCGCCGTGCCAGCGGGTCGGCGCCGCTGGTGGGTTCGTCAAGGAACAGTACTTCGGGCTCGTGCAGCAGGCCGGTTGCCATGGCGAGGCGCTGCTTGAATCCACCCGGCAGTTGGCCGCTCGGCGTATCTTCCTGTCCGCCTAACTGGAATTCATCCAGCACCTGGCTGGTGCGCTGCTTCAGGCGCTTGCCGTACAGGCCGTAGGCGCCGCCGAAGAAGTCGAGGTTTTCCTGCACGGTCAGGTTGGCGTACAGTGCGAATTTTTGCGCCACGTAGCCGACTTTGGCACGGGCCTGCGCGCGGGCGTGGCGCAGGTTGACGCCTGCCACTTGGAGGAAGCCGGAGCTTGCAGGAAGAAGGCCGCACAGCATGCGGAAGGTGGTGGTCTTGCCGGCGCCATTAGGGCCCAGCAAGCCGAAGATCTCGCCGCGCGCGACGCTGAAGCTGGTGCTAGCAACGGCCGTGAAGTCGCCAAACTTCCGCACCAGGTCACGCACTTCNATCATCGNCTCTTTGCTCGCTGCCGCCTCGGCACGCGAGCCGGCCACGATATCCCTCGCCNCCATTGCCACGGCGGGGGCGACGGGCGAGGGTGGANCGGCGCGCAGCAGCATCATGAATCCATCTTCCAGCCGCGCAGGCACAGGCTTGACTGGCAAGCCATCAAGCAGTTGCGCAACTGCGCCATCCGAAGCATCCGCCCGCCGGATAAACCGCACGTGCCCACCCTCCGGCACCGCATCCACCACGACCTCCCGCGCATCGATCAACCGTGCCTGCAAGGCCCGTGCCGATTCGCCCTCCCGTGGCATGGCAGTGAAGCTCAAGCCGTTCGCACGAGCACGCAATTCATCAGGCGCCCCTGACGCCAGCAAGCGCCCCTCATGCATGACAAACACCTGCGCACAGCGCTCCGCCTCATCCATGTACGAAGTACTGACGATCACCGACAGCCGCTCCTCGTCGACCAGCTGCTGCACAATCTGCCACAGCTCGCGCCGCGACAAAGGATCGACACCAACAGTCGGTTCGTCAAGCAGCAGCAACTCCGGCAAGCGCACCAGCGTGCAAGCCAGCCCAAGTTTCTGCTTCATGCCGCCCGAAAGCTTGCCGGCCGGCCGTGAAGTGAACCGCGCAAGGTCGGTCATGTGCAGAAGCCGTGCGAAACGTTCGCGCCGCACGTCCGTCGGCACGCCGTGCAAGTCTGCATACAGGTCCATGTTCTCCTGCACGCTCAAATCCTCATACAAGCCAAAGCGCTGCGGCATGTAACTGATACGGTCCTGCACCTCCTGCGGACGCGCTGCGACGTCAATGCCAAGCACCGACAAGCTGCCTCCGCTGGGCGCCAGCAAGCCGGCCGCCATGCGCAGCAAGGTAGTCTTACCCGCACCATCTGGCCCGACCAGCGCAGTCAATACACCTGGAGCCATCTCCAGCGATACCTCGCGTACCGCCTCTACCGGCTCCGGAGTTCCCTTGACGTCAAAGTGGCGGGACAGCTTGCGTCCGCTGAGGACTGGAGAATCCACGATCAGTGCCCGAGCGCGATCCGCACGGTTGCCGGCATGCCCATGCGCAGGACGTCGGCCTTATCCTCGGCCAGCACGCGTACCTCATACACCAGCGCAGTGCGCAGCTCCTCGGTCTGCACGGTTTTGGGCGTGAACTCGGCCACGGAAGAAATGTAGCCGACCTTTCCCGCCAGCGCTTTGCCAGGCAGGCTGTCGATCGAAATGCTTGCAGCCGTTCCTGGCTTGATATGCCCCAGGTCAGCCTCGCGCACATAGGTGCGAACCCACTTCGGATCGGCAATCGCCAGCGTATAGACAGGGCGCTGTGGCGAAGCCATGTCGCCAGCTTCCATCAGCCGCGCACGCACCACGGCGTTGACGGGAGCCTTTAAAGAAGCTTCGCCAAGCTGGTATTGCAGCAGCGCGATCGCCGCATTGGCCGCATCGAGTTGCGCCTGGGCCTGTGCGATATCTTCGCGGCGCGGGCCATGCTGGGCCAGCTGCTGCCCCTGGCGTGCCTTTTCCAATGCCGCCTGGGCTGACTTGGCACGAGTACGCGCTGCATCGACGTCCTGCNGGCTGACGGCGCGGCCGTTGCTGTCCTGCTGCACGGCCAGTACCCGTTCCAGTTGCTGGCGTGCGAGTTCGGCCTCGGCCTGCGCGGCGCTGGTACCGGCGCGCGCCTGCGCCAGTTCTTCCGCCCGCGTCCCGGCCTTGAGGCGCGCCAGCACCTGCTGCTGGGCGCTTGCCTGCGCTTCCGCTTCTGCCAAACGCAAACGCAAGCCGCGGGTATCGAGTTCCGCCAGGACCTGGCCGGCCTGCACTTTCTGGCCTTCCTCTGCCAGCACACGCGCCACCCGCTCGCTGGCAGTGAAGGCGAGTGCCACCTGCCGCAGGTCGACATTCCCGTACAGGACCAGCTCCTTGTCGTTCGGCGCCGGACGGTTCCAGTACCAGGCGCCAGCCGCAACGGCCGCCGCAGCGAGTATGGCAATTCCAACAAGCTTCTTGTTCATGGCAGAACCTCCTGCAGAAATTTTACATCAAATTCAAATTTGGATTTTAAATAGTTTTCGACGTAAAATGCGAGCCATGCAAAAAAAGACCGCAACCCGTGCCAGCCGCCAGGACGGCGACGCCACCCGCCAGGCCCTGTTGGACGTGGCAGGGCAGGTGTTCGCGGAGCGCGGTTTTGCCGACGCCACCAGCAAGGAAATCTGCGCCCGCGCCGGCACCAATATCGCTGCCGTCAATTATCACTTCGGCAGCCGCGGCGCGCTATACGAGGCCGTGCTGGTGGAAGCACACCACCATTTGCTCAAGCTTGAGGAAATGCAGGAAATCTCGTCGCGCGACATGCCGCCGCGCGACAAGCTGCGCGTGATCTTGCGCGGCATCGTGCTGCGCGCCACCGGGCCGCAGGCCCACTGGGGCGCCCGCGTTGTGATTCGAGAATTGATGTCGCCTACCGAGCACGCGCCGGTGCTGGTGCATAAGGCGATCGCACCGAAAGCGATGGTCATGCTCGGCCTTGTGTGCGAAATCCTGGGCCTGCCGCCCAGCACGCCCGGCCTGCAGCGCGCGCTGTTCCTTTTGATGTCGCCCTGCCTGGCGCTCCTGGTCGCCCCGCGCGACATGCGCACCAGGCTATTCCCCGCGCTGGGCGACGATGCCGAAGGCCTGGTCGACGATATGATGACTTACGCCGGCGCCGGCCTTGACGCTATCGCTGCGAAATATTCAGCATCGCCTCGACCACAGGGTGGCTGATGCGGCGTTCGCTGGAAATCGCATAGAACTGTTCCTGCAGTTCGGAAGCCGGCCCCACGGGCACGGCGCCAAACTGCTCCAGCATGTCGTCCGCCAGCGCCGCCGGCGCAAAGAACAGTCCCATGCCGCTGCGGCCGAAAGTATTCAGCATCGCGCTGTCTTCGAATTCCCCTACTACGTCCGGCCGCACGCCCTGTTCCAGCAGCCACGCGTCGATACGGCCGCGCAGGGCGGTATTCCGGGTTGGCAGCAGGATCGGTGCGCCGTTCAGGCTATCCGGGAAGTCCTTGCCGTATTTGCGCGCCAGGGCGCGTACGCCGAACAACTGCATTTCGCTTTCACCGAGCAGGTGGCTGAATACCCTTAGCGAGGCGCTGGCGCGCACCGGGCGGTCGGTCAGCACCACGTCCAGCTTGTGCAGCGCCAGTTCTGCCAGCAGGACGTCGAATTCGCCCTCGGTGCAGACCAGGCGCACCGGCGTATCGGGCGGCAGTGCCGCCTGCAGGTAGTGCGCCGCGATCAGCTTGGGCATGGAGTCCGAAATGCCGACCGTCAGCCGGATCTTGCCGGCATCCACCTCCTCCAGCGCCTCCTGCATGCGGTCCCCGAGCTGGAAAATCTGCTCGGCATAGGTCAGCGCTACCCGGCCCGCTTCGGTCGGCACCAGGCGGCGCCCCTGCTGGGTGAGAAGCGACTTGCCGATTGATTGCTCCAGTGCGGCGATTTGCGTGCTGACCGTCTGGATGGCCAGTCCGAGCCGGTCGGCGGCCCGGGTCACGCTGCCTTCGGCAGCAACCATGCGNAAGAAGTAGAGGTGGCGGAAGTTCAGGCCCGTGGTTTTCATGGTTCGGTTTTTACGAAGTAATACTTCGATTATCTTCTATTTTTAAAAAGGCGTCCCGCCCTTAGACTGGCCAGACTTATCAACGAGGAGGGTCAACCGATGAAGCACTTCAGGATTTCATTCCTGGTCTCCTTCATCTGTCTTGCTGTGGCAGGCTGGTGGGGGTACCAACAAACTGGCGTCAGTGGCGCCCTGGCGGCCCTGTGGATCGCCTTTATTCTGAGCGTGATGGAAGTCTCGCTCTCCTTCGACAACGCGGTTGTCAATGCCTCCGTCCTGAAAAACTGGGACGAATTCTGGCAAAAGCTGTTCCTTGGTGTCGGCATCATCATCGCGGTCTTCGGCATGCGCCTGGTATTCCCGCTGGTGATCGTCGCAGTAGCAGCAGACCTCAGCATCCCCGATGTGTGGACGCTGGCGCTGAACGACCCGAAAGCTTTCTCGACTCACCTGACCAACCACCACGCTGAGGTGGCAGCATTCGGCGGCATGTTCCTGCTGATGGTGTTCCTGAACTTCATCTTCGACCATGAAAAGCAGATGCATTGGCTGGGCAATGTGGAACGCAAGCTGGGCGCGCTGGGCAAGGTGTCTTCGATTGCCATCATGATTTCGATGGGCGTGCTGCTGGGGAGCCTCGGCATCGTCGAAGAATCGCAGAAGTTCATCGTTCTGGTGGCCGGCATGTGGGGCCTGCTGACCTACGTTGGCGTCGATGCGCTGTCGACCTGGATGGAAAAGGGCGAAGAAGGCGGCGTGAATGCCGGTGAGCTGGTCAAGCGCGGCGGCGTGGGTGGCTTCCTCTACCTGGAAGTGCTGGATGCGTCGTTCTCCTTCGACGGCGTGATTGGCGCGTTTGCGATCACCAGCGACGTCGTGATCATCATGCTGGGCCTGGCCATTGGCGCTATGTTCGTGCGCTCGATGACGGTCTACCTGGTGCACAAAGGCACGCTCGAAGAGTATGTCTACCTGGAGCACGGCGCGCACTACGCGATCGGCATCCTGGCCGTGATCATGTTGGCCAGCATGAAGTTNCATATTCCGGAAGTGATTACCGGCCTGATTGGCGTGGCATTTATCGTGGCATCGCTGTGGTCTTCGATCCGCCACAAGAAACTTGAATTGAAGGGAGCTTGAAATGACGACTTTTAAAGTAACCGGGGATATCGATCCCTTCCTGCAGGTGTCGATGAAGCAGGGCGAGCGCATCTTCTGCGAATCGAATGCGATGGTGATGATGGATTCCACGCTCGAGCTGAAGGGCAAGATGCGCGGCGGCCTGGGCGGCGCCCTGATGCGCTCTCTGGCGAACGGCGAATCCTTCTTCCAGCAGAACATCGAAGCCACCGGCGGCGACGGCAACTGCCTGCTGTCCCCGAACCTGCCCGGCGCAATGCGCGTGCTGGAAGTCGGCGAACGCCAGTACCTGATCAGCGACGGCGCTTTTGTCGCCGCCAGCAGCGGCATCGACCTGCGGGTGCGGACCCAGAACGTGGGCAACGCACTGTTCGGCCAGAGCGGCGGCTTCTTCATCACCGAATCGAGCGGCTCCGGCCAACTGGTGGTGTCCGGCTTTGGCGCGCTGCACGAAGTCGACGTGGAACCGGGCAAGGAAGTCGTGATCGACAACGCCCACGTGGTGGCCTGGGACAGCGCCCTGCGCTACGAACTGGCCGTGGCGACGCGTTCCGGCGGCGGCCTGTTCGGCAACCTGGTCAACTCCGTGACCAGCGGCGAAGGCATGGTGCTGCGCTTCGCCGGCCGCGGCAAGGTGCTGATCTGCTCGCGCAACCGCGAAGCTTTCGTGGCCTGGATGATGTCGCACCAGTCCCGCTAAGACGATTTACCTCCGTTAGACGCCCCCATGGCGTTCTTCCTTGCGGTGGTCCTGGAAACAGGCCACCGCTTTTTTTATTGGAGCGCCAGCATGCCGGCGTTGTACAGTGCGTGCGCCAGCATGGGGGCCAGCAGCGATTTGCTGCGTTCCGCAGCGATCGCAGTACAAAGCCCGAGTACGAAGACGGGCGCCATTGCCAGCGGCGGATGGATGACCGCGAACAGCGCGGCGCTGGCCAACATAGCCTGCCAGGCAGGCAGCGAACGTCTCAGGCCGCCGAAGACCTGGCCTCGGAAAATGAACTCTTCAAACAGTGGCGCAGCCAGCACGGCGAGCGGCGCCAGCCACGCCAGTGCAACCGGTTGCGGGGGAGCAGGCACGGCGCCGAAGTGGCGCAGGATGGCCAGCCACAGGAAGCCGCCTGCCAGCGCCGGCAGCGCCATCAGCAGACCCCATCCGAAAGCGCTGCGCCAGGCGGCGCTCCATGCTCCGTTCCACAGGCGGGGTACGCCTGCGGTCCCGCTGCGCCAGTAGAGCAGCCGCGCCAGCCCATAAACCAGGGCGCCTGCCAGGGCAAATGAGAAGGTCGCGGTCGGCATGGTCAGCGGCTTGCCGGCCAAATACAGGGCGCCGGCGACCAGCAATTGCAGCAGGAAAAGAAAAGATGGCGCCGATGATGCCGTCCGATGCGGATACGCGCGGCGGAGGCGAGGCCGTGGGGTCAAGCAGGTAGGGCAGCGAGTCGCGGGCGCGCTGCCACAGCGACAGCGCAAGGGCTGCCAGCAGCACGATGGCGGCCAGGCGGACGTGCCATGCGCGGGTGTTGAGGGCGTAGGTATACAGCGACGACAGGATCAGGTAAGCGTAGGCGAAGGTGGGGCGCACGCGCGCGCGCATGTCCTGCGCCAGCGGATCGCAAGCCCATACGCCCAGCGCTACGGCTATCGTCGCAAAAATCGGAATGCCGGCCATGACCAGCACAAGCTGCGACAGCAGGCGCCCATCGGCCGGCACGCCAAACCACAGTCCCATCGCGAATACGGACAGTGGATAGATCAACGCCAGTACCGACCAGAGCTGCGCTTTTTCGGCCAGCATGCTGCCGATGCTCTGCGGGTAGGTATACAGCAGCCACAGGGCGTGGCCTTCGGTATTGATGGTCTGGAAGGCCGAGAGCATCAGTACATAGGCGCCCAGGCCGAACGCGACCGACGACAGCAGCGCCGGATCGGCGATGAACTGGTCCAGGTTCTTCACCTGGCCGTTCAGCACCAGCTGGCTGCCGAAGATGATCAAAGGGATCAGCAGGCTTTGCACCAGGAAGTTGCGGTCGCGGCTTAGCAGGCGCAGCTCGCGCCGTTGCAGCGGCGTGCCAACTGCCCAGCCGGAGGCAGCGGGGCGCGTGGCGCTGCTTCGGCCAGTCTCGCGAGAACCGGTGGCGACCACGCCGTCCGCCAGCAAGCGATTCAACAGGCGCAGGCCGGCCCATAGCACGAGTCCAGTCTGCGCTACCAGCAAGGCGCCATAACCCAGGCCATGCAGCGCGTCGCGCGCATTCAGCGCCTGCAGCGCCAGGCCGGGCGGCGTCCACAAGGCCCATGTCGGGAACTGCGCGGCCCAGCCGAGGGTCAGGGTGGCGGCCGGCATCGCCAGCGACATGGCGAGGTACATCAGGGGCATGCTGGCGACGGAGGCGATGGCCTGCAGGTTGCGAAGCTGCGATGGCGCGAGGCGCAGGCGCAGGCCCGTATCGGCCACCGTGCGCAGCGTTGCGGCGCACGCCAGCAAGGGCAGCGTGCATGCGGCGGCAAGCAATGGGGTGCTCCATCGGTAGCCGGAGTGCCAGGCTACAGCCATGCACATCGGCCACAGCGCGAGGATGCCTGAAGGGTTGGCCAGCGTGCGTTCGGCGATGCGCGCCAGCAGCAGGGTGCGGCGCTCCATGGGCAGCGTGACCAGCCACTCCAGGTCCCAGTCGGGCTGCGCCAGTTCCTTGCTTCCCAACGGCAGGAGGAAGGCGATGCCGAACAGGAGGCTGGCCTGCATCACGGCTGCCTGCATCAGCACGGGATGGAAGGGGGCCGCCTGCAGTTCCTTGCGCGCCTTGCGCATGGCCACGCGCGACGCTGGGTCCGATTCGACGGCGCGCACTGGCTGCCGGTGGGCAGCCGGCACTGCATGTTCAGCAGCGAAGTGCTGGCGGTATTCAGGAAGGCGGCCAGCATGAAGGCCGACAGGACAAAAGTGACCAGCCAGCGCGCATTCTTCTTGCTTCGCGTAGGCGCACGGCTTGGGCCAAGCCAGCCCTTGCGAAAGCGCAGGGCATTGCCGATGTTCAGTAGCCGCAGCAGCCGCAGGCGTGCAAGCAGCCAGAATGCACGCGGAGCGCTGGGCAGGTCCATCATGCCGTCAGGCTGTCTTCGTCGGTGAATTTGAGGAACAGCTCTTCCAGCGTGCTGTCGGCGCTGCTGGCGCCGCGCAATTCTTCCAGCGAGCCGGTGGCGACCAGGGCGCCGCGGTTGATGATGCCGACCCGGTTGCACATGCGCTGTGCCATGTCGAGCAGGTGGGTGGAAACGAAGATGGTCTTGCCGGCGGCCGCACTGGCAATCAGGCGATCCTGCACTTCGCGCGCGGCGCGCGGATCGAGGCCGTTGATCGGTTCGTCCAGGATCAGCACAGCGGGATCGTGCACCAGGGCGCACGCCAGGCCGAGCTTCTTCTTCATGCCCATCGAGTAGTTGACGGCGAATTCCTCGCTGACGTCCTGCAGGCCGAATTCCTGCAGCAATTGCGCTGCGCGTTCGATGGCGGCCTTGCGCGGCATGCCGTGCATCTCCGCCACGAATTGCAGGATTTCCCGTCCACGCAGGAAGTCGTAGAAGATCGGGTTGTCGGGCAGGTAGCCAACGTGGCGCTTCACTTGCGCTGCATCGGCCTGGCAATCAAGGCCGTTGACCAGCACGCGGCCGGCGCTGGGCACCAGGATGCCCATCATCATGCGGATGGTGGTGGTCTTGCCCGCTCCATTCGGTCCGAGGAAGCCAAACACTTCGCCGCGCCGCACGGTCAGCGTCAGCGGCTGCACGGCGGGAAAGTCGCCGTAATGCTTGGCCAGTCCCTGGAATTCGATCATGGCCGCAAGCTCATGCCGATACGTTCCGTGCGCGGCGCCCAGTTGCCGAGGATGTCGGCGGAAACCAGCACGCGTTCGGCGCGGCCGATCAGCAGCTTGCGCGGCACGAAGCCGATGAAGCGCGAATCGCGGCTGTTGTTGCGGTTATCGCCCAGCATCAGGTAGCTGTCGGCCGGCACGGTGACCGGTCCGAAGTCGCGCTTTGCATCGACTTGCGGCAGGACCTGGATGCTGTAGCTGGCGTTGGCATTGTGCTCCTGCAGCTGCAATGCCTGCAGGTCGCCGACCTTGTCGATATGCTCGGTAGCATTGCCCAGCACCGCGTAGTCGGAAGTCCATGCCGTTGATAATCAGGTGCTCGCCGCGGATTTCGACACGGTCGCCCGGCAGTGCGGCGATGCGCTTGATCAGGCGGGTGCGGTCTTCCGGCGAGAAGAAGGTGACGACGTCGCCGCGCTGCGGTTCGCCGAGGTGGCTGACGGAGATGTCGGTCAGCGGCACTTTCAGGTCGTAGGCGATGCGGTTGACGAAGACCACGTCGCCTTCCAGCAGGTTGGGATGCATGGAGGCGGACGGTATCGGATTCCAGTCGGCGATGGCGGTGCGGAATACGCCCAGGGTTAGCAGGAAGACGATGAAGCCTTTGTTTTCACGAATGAGTTTTTTCACGACCGGAGTCTCCGTCTGGGTTCAGGAAACTGCATCATCTTATCAAAACCTTAAGCGCCGCTTAGACCGAAGGCCGCCAGCATCTGGCGCTGTCCTTTCGGCGGCACCTGCAGCGCACGGCTGTCGAGATCCTGTTCGACCCAGCCGCGTTTCAGGGCCAGTTGCAGCAAGGCGGCACCGAGTGCGCCGCCAAGGTGCGGCTTGCGTTCGCTCCAGTCCAGGCAGGGGCAGGCGAAGCGGCGCCGCAGCTTGCGCAGCGCAGGCAAATCCATGCCAAGTTGCGCGAACTGCTGTTCTCCGGCTGCGCTCAAGTCGTAGCCGTCGCTGGCTTCGGCCAGCCAGCCTTGCGCGGCGAAATGGTCGTGCAGCCTGACAGCGACCGTGCCTGCCATGTGATCGTAGCAGGTGCGCGCGTTGCGCAGGCGGTCGGGCGTATTGGGCTTGAACTCATTGCGCGGCTGGCCTGCGACCACCAGCAGGGCCTCCAGCGCGCTGGCAACCTCCTGGCTGGCGAGCTGGTAGTAGCGGTGCTTGCCTTGCGCAAGCTGCACCAGCAGTTGCTCATCCTTCAGGCGCGCCAGGTGGGCGCTCGCAGTGGACGGGCTGACTTCAGCCACTACCGACAGCTCGGTAGCGGTGCGTGCATGGCCGTCCAGCAGTGAGCACAGCATGCGTGCACGGGCGGGTTCGGCGATGGCGCCGGCAATGTTGGCAAGCTTGGAATCCATATTTCGGTATCGGACGAATTGTCGTTGTGCTTTTTTCAGCATACTGCAATTTCTTGAACGTTGCCGGAGGAGTGAAATGCAAAAACTGGAATGGGATGCCGGTCGGGGTTTGTGGGTCGCGGCTGGCACCGCGCTGGTGGAAGAAGTGCTGAGCCACCCCGCGCTGCTCGTGCGGCCGCTGGCCGAGCCGGTGCCGGCCGCCATTGCCGGCGGCAGCGCCGGAGAGGTGTTCGGCGCCCTGGTGCGCATGAATGACGGCGAGCGCCACGCCGCGCCCAAGCTGGCCTTGCAGCGCGCGCTGGCGTTGGCAGCCGGCGGCAACCTGGCACAGCAGCGCGCTCAGGCCGTGGGCGAACGCTTGCTGGCCGAAGGCCGGCCGATCGGCGCCTGGGCTTTCGAGGCGCCTGTCAGCACCGTCGCCAGCCTGCTCGGCTTCAGCGACGCCCAGTTGCCCGCCGTTGCGCGCTGGATGGGCGATTTCGTGGCCTGCCTGTCGCCGTTGAGCAGCGCGGAGCAGATCGGCCAGGCGCACGCGGCCAGCCTGCGCCTGCTGGCCGCGATGCGTGAGCTGTTGCAGGCAGTTCCGGCAGGATCGCTCGCCGCAACCGTCGCACAGGAGGCTGCGGCTGTGGGCTGGCAGAACGACCATGCCATCGTGGCCAACCTGGTCGGGCTGCTGTCGCAAACCTATGAGGCCACCGCCGGCCTGCTTGGCAACAGCCTGGTCGCCATCCAGCAAGGCGCGGCCAGTAGCGACGCCAACGCCCTGGTAGCGCAGGTGATGGAAACCGACCCGCCGATCGTCAATACCCGCCGCTTCGCCGCCGAGCGCTGCGTGGTCGCAGGCGTGACAGTCGAAGCAGGGCAGGCGATACTGGTCATGCTCGGCGAAGCAAAGCGTGGTTTTGGCCACGGCTGCCACGCCTGCCCAGGCCAACAGCTTGCGCAGCAGATCGCGGCAGGTTGCATCGAAGCGCTGCGCGGCAAGCCGCTGCCGCAGCTAAGCTGGACTTACCGCGCGTCGGTGAACGCGCGCATACCGGAGTTCCACCAATGATTGCAGTGATTTTTGAAGTCACCCCGGCCGAAGGCCGCAAGGACGCCTACCTGGACATCGCCGCGCGGCTCAAGCCGACGCTGGAGCAGATCGATGGCTTCATCAGCGTCGAACGCTTCCAGAGCCTGAGCAATCCGGAAAAGATGCTGTCGCTCTCGTTCTTCCGCGACGAAGCGGCGGTGCAGGAATGGCGCCGGGTGGAAGCATCGCGCCGCCCAGCAGGCCGGACGCGAGCGCCTGTTTGCGGATTACCGCCTGCGCATCGCCAGCGTGGTACGCGACTACGGCCTCAACGAGCGCGCGGAAGCGCCGGCCGATAGCCGCGAACGGCACGGATGATCAATGCGCGCGCTTCTGCACCAGCGCGCTGCCCACGCCATGGCGCTTGCCTTCGCTGACCGCCGTCACGGTGCCGTCGGGATTGAAGACGATGGCGTTGGCAGCACCGATCTCCTCGACTGAGGCATCCCAGCGCTGGCCGAAGCGTTCCAGTGCTTTGGCCTGTGCGCTGTCGGCAAAGCCCGGCTCGATGGAAGTGGCCTGGCCATTGCGCTCGGAAATGCGCGGTGCATTCAAGGCCGCCGGCATGTCCATGCCCAGGTCGATATGGTTGAAAATGGTTTGCAGCACCGTGGTCACGATGGTGCTGCCGCCAGGGCTGCCGATGGTGAAGGCCGGCTTGCCGTTGCGGAAAGCGATGGTCGGCGACATGCTGCTGCGCGGACGCTTGCCCGCTTCCGGCACGTTAGGATGCGGGCCGGTGAAATCGAAGTCCGTCATCTCGTTGTTCAGGATGAAGCCATAGCCCGGCACCGTGATGCCGCTGCCGCCCCACGATTCGATGGTGAAGGTGTAGGCCACGATATTGCCGTCCTTGTCGGAGACGGCAAGGTGGGTGGTGTGTGCGCTCTCCGACAGCAGCCGGGCTTTGGCGGCGGCGGCAGGGCGCAGCGGCACGCTCGGGTCTTGCTGGAACAGGTAAGGATCGCCAGGCTGCGCGTGGTGATGGGCCTGCGTAGGATCGATCAGTTCACGGCGCCGTGCGGCGTAGTCCTTGCTGACCAGGCCTGCCACGGGTGCGTCGACGTATTCCGGATCGGCCAGGTAGGCATTGCGGTCGGCGAAGGCCAGGCGCGCTGCTTCCATGTACAGGTGCTCGGCCTTTTCACGCGGCATCGATTTCAGGTCGAAGCCTTCGAGGATATTGAGCGCTTCCGCAATCGTCACGCCGCCGCTGCTGGGCAGGGGCATGCCGACCAGCTCATAGCCGCGGTAGGTGCTGCGCACCGGCTGGCGCCAGCGCGCCTCGTAGTTGGCCAGGTCGGCCAGCGACATCTGGCCCGCCCGCACCGAAACGCCCGCTGCGACAGGAGGCCGGTTGACCGCGTCGACGATCGCCTGCGCCAGCTTGCCCGAATAGAAGGCTTTCACGCCCCCGGTGGACAGCAGCCGGTAAGTCTTCGCCAGGTCGGGGTTGCGCAGCACCGTGCCGGCAGGCAGCGCCTTGCCATCCCGCATATAGCGCGCCGCAGTTTCCGGGAACAGCGCGAACTTTTTCTCGTTTTCCTTGACCAGCGCGACGAAGTTGTCGTTCACCCTGAAGCCATCCTGCGCCACCTTGATGGCCGGCGCCAGCACCTGCTTGAACGACATGGTGCCGTAGCGGTCGAGCGCATCATGCCAGCCGCGCACCGTGCCCGGCACGCCGACGGCCATGCCGCTGGCCACGGCGGTGTCGAAGTCCATCGGCTTGCCGTCCGCTGTGAAAGCATTGGACCGGAACGATGCCGGCGCCACTTCGCGATGGTCGAGCGTGATGACGCGGTTTTCCCTGGCCAGGTAGATGACCATGAAACCGCCGCCCCCCACGCCGCAGCTGAAGGGATCGGTCACGCCCAGCGTAGCGGCAGCNGCCACNGCNGCATCGACTGCGTTGCCGCCCTTGTTCAGGATCGCCAGNGCGGCTTGCGAGGCCGGTTCGCTGATCGTGGCCACGGCGCCGCCGGTGCCGCTGGCAACCGGGCTCTTGGCCCAGGCCGGGGCGCNGCATGCCAGCGCAATGATGATGGNGGAAGTCAGTCGTCGGGGCAGGGCGGTTGGCGTCATGGGCAGCTATGTTGGCTGGGAAATATTTACCCGCAAGCTTACCCGATAATCCGGCGCCGGTGCCTTCAGTGCCGGTGCTTCGGCCGGCTCGATCCCGAGCAGGGTGAAGGTCAGGCCGTTGCGCGTCACCGTCTTGCTGGCGCCCGGCATATTGTCGGCCAGCAGGAAGCTGGTATTGCCCTGGCGGTCGGTCAGCACAAAGCTGTAGCTGATATAGCCGGCCCAGACGCATACTGCGCCTTTTTTGCAACGGCTGTCATTGACGCGCTCGAGCTTGAGCGTGACGGCAGGGGCCAGCGTGACAATTTCCCCTTGTGCCAGGACGTAGCTGGCGCTGGTGCGTGGTGCCGGACGGCTGGCTGCGTCGTCGGCAGGACTGCGGGTTGAGCCGCAGGCGGCGGCAATGGCGAGGACCAGGCCCGCCATGCCCAGACAGATCAGTCTAGCTTGCATGATGTTCTCCTCTGGCCTGAGAACAGCTTAGCAAATCGCAAACTATCGTGTTGCACTGTTGAGTCCACTCAACAGTAAGNGTGNCAACTTTTCCGACAAAAAAAGCGCCCCGAGGGGCGCCAGTTTTTATAGTTGGATTTCACAACTTATTTTGTGCGGCGCCGGCGGGCTACCCCCAAGCCCATCAGCCCGGCGCCCAGCAGTGCCAGGGAAGCAGGTTCCGGTATTTCGTTGCCCGGGTTTGGCGGCTCGTCATTGGCATTCGCCGCCAGCACCTGGAAATCGACGTTGGTGTTGTTGTCATGGATGTTCAGCGAGTTCAGCTTGAAGGTGTGCACCACGCCGCCCGTCAGCGTCACGTCATCCCAGTAAGCCGAGAAGCCGGCGGGCTTGCTCTTGCTGACCGAACTATTGTCGAGGATGAAATCGAAGTCGAAGTCCTGGACATTTCCGCCGTTGGGCGGCGTAATGCCGAAATCGAAGGTCGTGTTGGACGTTACCTTAACGTAGAGAACCTCGAGATCCTTGATATGGATCCAGTCGGCGAACGTCCAGACTGAGTCG
>Ga0055526_1001079_pt1 | contig 19887 bp, 20 predicted proteins | sample AraplaCol_mMF_r2_FD_55013 | JGI IMG/M metagenome (GOLD analysis project Ga0055526, IMG submission 55013) | Arabidopsis root microbial communities from North Carolina, USA - plate scrape MF_Col_mMF_r2 | ecosystem: Host-associated > Plants > Roots > Endosphere | place: USA: North Carolina... | reverse complement strand
GGCGTCCGGGCCGTTCAACAAGATCCGCATGCTGGTATTCCCGAACCAGGACGTCAAGCACCAGCCGCCGCGCTTTCCGTTTGAAGGCGCACCGCCCAAGGCCTGGGACTTCACGCGCTTCAATCCCGAATTCTTCCGCCACCTCGAACAGCGCGTCGGCGACTTGCGCGCGCTTGGCATCGAAGCCGATATCATCCTGTTCCATCCTTACGACAAAGGGTTCTGGGGCTTCGACCAGATGCCGGCCGACGTCAATGAACGCTACCTGCGCTATGTGGTGGCGCGGCTGGCTTCTTACCGCAACGTGTGGTGGTCGATGGCCAATGAATTCGACTACCTGGCAAAGAAGCAGATGCCCGAGTGGGACCGCTACTTCGAAATTGTCCAGGCGCGCGATCCCTACCGGCACCTGCGTTCGATCCACAACGCCATGGTGCTCTACAACCATACCAAGCCGTGGGTCACCCACGTCAGCGTCCAAAGCGGGGCCATTGCCGAAGACTTTGAGCGCGCCGTGCTTTTCCGCGATGTGTATGCGAAGCCGGTGGTGTACGACGAGGTGAAATACGAGGGCGATATCGAGCGCCGCTGGGGGCAGTTGTCGGGGCAGGAGATGGTGCTGCGGTTCTGGATGGGAGCGATTGCCGGCACCTATGTTGGCCACAGCGAGATCTTCAGGGACCCTGGCGATTTGTCCTGGCTGGGCAAGGGCGGCACACTGCGCGGGGAAAGCCCGGCGCGGCTGGCCTTCTTCCGCAAGATCCTGTCGGAGAGCCCGCCGGAAGGGCTGGAGCCGATCGACAAGTGGCAGGACTATCCTTTCGCCGGCAAGCCTGGCCAGTATTACCTGGGCTACTTCGGACGCGAGGCGCCTTCCACCTGGCAGTTCGCGCTTGCCAAGCCAGGCCTGGCAGAAGGCATGAAGTTCAGGGCCGAAGTCATCGACACCTGGAACATGACGATCACTCCGGTGGAGGGCGTGTTCGAAATCCGCAAGCGCGACAACTACAGTTTCGTGGACAAGGAAGCGCGCAGCATCGCGCTGCCCGGCCGCCCCTATATGGCCTTGCGTATCACGAGGCTGCCGCTGGCCGGCGCTGCCGCCTCTTTGCCATTGCCTGCGGAAGCCTTGGACATCACAACGAAATTGCTCGACGCAAATTGATAATTAGTTAAAAATGTCGGCTATCTTTGTTGTGGGGAGACACGCTTGGAAAGCTCGAAGGGACATAAGATCGCGGCCGGCGCCGGCCTGACCGTGGCGGGGTGTTTGGCTTACCTGCTTCTGTGGCCGGTGCCCGCCGAACCGGTCTCCTGGACGCCGCAACAGGCGCCCGGATACGTCGGCGCACACGCACCAAATACCCGGCTGGCCGGCCTGCAGAAAATCGACATCGGCGCCGAACAAGGCCCGGAACACCTGGCCATGGGCCCGGACGGCAAGCTGTACGCCGCTGTTGCCGGCGGCAAGATCCTGCGCATGGCGCCCGATGGCAGCCAGCGCGAAGTTTTCGCCAGCACCGGCGGTCGCGTGCTGGGCTTCGATTTCGACGCCGGCGGACGCCTGATTGCGGCCGACGCCATGAAAGGCCTGCTCGCCATTACGCCGGACGGCAACATCAACGTGCTGGCAACGCAAGTCGCGCCAGGCGATCCAATCCGCTACGCTGACGGGGTGGTGGTAGCGCCCGGCGGCATGATCTACTTCACCGATGCCTCGACCCGCTTCGCCCCCGCCGAATGGGGCGGCACCTTCGAAGCCAGCGTGCTGGACATCCTTGAACAGTCATCGACCGGCCGCGTGCTGGCCTACGATCCGGCGAGCGGCGCCACGCGCATCCTTGCCAGCGGGTTCTCGTTTGCCAACGGCATCGCCTTGTCCGGCGACGGCCGCACGCTGTTCGTCAATGAAACAGGCCGCTACCGCATCTGGAAAATCGATGCGCAAAGCGGCAAGCGCTCCATCCTGTTCGACAACCTGCCTGGCTATCCCGATAACCTGATGCGCGGGCGCGACGGCAAGATCTGGGTCGGCCTGGTCAAGCCGCGCAATCCGACGATCGACAAGCTGGCGCAAAAGCCGTTCATGCGCAAGCTCACGCTGCGCCTGCCGCGCGCCCTGTGGCCGGTGCCGAAAGCCTACGGCCATGTGTTTGCCTTCAGCGAAGATGGAAAAGTGCTGGCCGACCTGCAGGACCCGTCCGGCGCATATCCGGAAACCACGGCGGTCCTCGAAACCCCCGACAGGCTCTATATCCAGAGCCTGCACGCCGCCTATATCGGCTGGATGTCCCGGCCCTGATCAGGCGGCACGTCATCCGCCGGCGGCGGTGCCGGCGGCGCAGGCGTTGGAACCACGATGGTTGTGGTGTCCACGGCGCCGGTGACGCGCTGCTGGACCACCTGCATGGCGACTGCCTTGCGCGGCGGCTCGGGGCGGGGCGGTTTGGGGAACATCTCTTCTCCTGTAGGGCATGACTCCGACCCACATTGGGCGTTTTGGCAACTTTGCAAGTCTTTAATGTTGCCATTGCGCACCAGCTGAATCGTGCGCGCGATAGTTATGTTTATAATTTCTTACGACTATTTGCCTCCTAGCCATGAACCGGAAAACTCCTCCCTTGCTGTTGCTGGTCATGCTGTCCATGGCGCCTGGCGCGCATGCTGCAGGGTTGGCAGATGGCGACATCGCCGACCTCACGCTGGAACAGTTGAACGAAATTGTCGTCACCTCGGTGTCGCGGCAGGAAGAAAGGCTAAGCAACGCGGCCGCTTCTCTGTTCGTCATCAGCGCCACCGATATCCGGCGCAGCGGCGCGCGCAGTTTGCCGGAAGCGCTGCGCCTGGCGCCCAACCTGGAAGTAGCGCGCGTCGATGCGCGCAACTACGCCATCAGCGCGCGCGGCTTCAACGGCCCGTTTGCCAACAAGCTGCTGATGCTGATCGATGGCCGCAGCGTCTATTCGCCATTCTTCTCCGCCGTGTTCTGGGACGCCCAGTCGGTGGTGATGGAGGATATCGAGCGCATTGAAGTGATCAGCGGCCCCGGTTCAACGATATGGGGCGTCAACGCCGTCAATGGCGTGATCAACATCATCACGCGGCATGCCAAGGACAGCCAGGGCGCGCTGCTGTCGGTCGCTGCTTCGAGCGGCGAGGGCGATGCCAGCCTGCGCTTCGGCGGCCGCCTGTCGAATAATGGCTACTACCGCGCTTACGCCCAGTACATGGCCGCCGAGGACACCGACACCGCAGCCGGCGTCAATACCTTCACCGGCATGCAGCGCCGCCAGGCCGGCTTCCGTGCCGACTGGGGGCTGCAAAGCGGCAGCCTGGCCGTGTCGGGCGATGCTTACCAGGCCAACCTTGGCCAGCTTGGTACGCGCGACATCCGCCTGTCCGGCGCCAACCTGGTGGCGCGCTACCTGCACCAGGTGGGCGACGGCAACTCCCTGCGCCTGCAGCTGGTGCTTGACCACACTGAGCGCAACCAGCCCACCGCCTACGTCGACCGCCTCGACACAGTGGAACTGGAAGGCCAGCACGACGTGCGCATCGGCATCCACAAGCTGTCGTGGGGCGGCGGCTACCGCCATTCGCGCGACGACAACACGCCCGGCCCGGGCTTCGGCTTCTGGCCTTACGAACGCAATATGCACTGGGGGAACCTGTTCGCCCAGGACGAGGTGGCGCTGACCGAAAACCTGCGCGCCACCGGCGGCGTGAAGGTGGAGCACAACACCTACACCGGCTCCGAATGGCTGCCCACNCTGCGCCTGGCCTGGAGCCCCGACACNGNGCACACTGTATGGAGCGCGCTGTCGCGCACCGTACGCGCCCCTGCGCGCAGCGACCGCGACTTCGTGCTGCCCCCAAAACCGGTCATGATCGGGGGCNTGCCGCGCTTCACGATCGGCACCAGCCCCGAGTTCGAATCCGAGGTGGCCAATGTGCTGGAGCTGGGCTACCGCGCGCAACCGGCGCAGAACTGGTCCTATTCGGCCACGGCCTGGTACGCCGACTACGACAAGCTGCGTACCCTGGAGCCGAATGCCACGGCCGGCCCGTACCGCGGCATCCTGGAATTCCGCAACCTGTCGCAAGGGCGCACGCGCGGCATCGAACTGTGGGCGCGCTGGCAGCCGATGCTGCGCTGGCGCCTGAATGCCGGCCTGGTGGTGCAGGACATCGATACCAGCCTCAAGCCTGGCAGCAAGGACGCCACCACCGCCGGCCTCGTGATCAACGACCCGCANAGCTACTGGCAGTTGCGTTCTTCCCACGAAATTGGCGAACACATCCAGTTCGACTGGACATTACGTTACAACGGCAGCATGCCCAAGCCTTACGTTCCGTCGTATCATGAGCTGGATGCGAACCTGGTATGGAAAGCCGGCCCNAATATCGACGTCGCGCTCGCTGGACAGAACCTGCTGCATGCACGGCATGGCGAGTGGGGCGGCTACCCCGGCCGCAATGTGTTCGAGCGGCGTGCAATCCTGAAATTGACGATGCGATACTAACGAGATGGTCAGCGCAAGCCTCACTTTAGCTGCCGGGCAGCCTCTGGTTGCAAGCGGTTGGCGGAATCGCCTGTTGGCGCTGGCGATGATGCTGTTCGCCTTCAGCTGCCTTGCAGTGGGCTCCCAGCAGGGTGTCACCACGCCGGTGCTCGAGCGCAGCGTCAAGGCAGCTTTCCTGTACAAATTCCTTGGCTACATGGAGTTTCCAGCCGACCCCGGGCCAAGCCTGGTCGTGGGCGTGCTGGGCGCCGATGAAGTGGCGGCCGAGCTGGCCCAGATCACCACCGGCCGCAATGTCGGCAATCGCAGCATCAGCGTGCGCAAGCTGGGCGAAGGGGATGCCCTGACTGGACTGAACCTGCTGTTTGTGGGCGGCGACGCCGCCCTGCCNGAAGCGGTGCAGCGCGCCGCGGAAAAGAATGGCACCGTCGTCGTCAGCGAACGGGATAATGGCTTGCAAAACGGAAGTGTTATCAATTTCCGCCTGGTCGACGATCGGGTGCGCTTTGAAGTCTCGCTGCCGGCAGCGGAGCGCTGCAATGTGCGCTTGAGTTCACGCTTGTTGTCCGTCGCGTATTACGTGCAGAAAGGCGGGCAGTGATGATTGCCACGGCGGCAGGATCGGTTCGCATCAAACTGATCCTGACGGCACTGGCCACTACCTTCATCGCGCTGGTGGTGACCACAGTGTCGATGCTGGTGTATGACTTGCGCAGTTTCCAGCAGGGCTGGGTGGATGACCTGACCACGCAAGCAGAGCTGATCGCCACCGCCTCGGCGCCTGCGCTTTCCTTCAATGATCCCCGCGTGGCGCGCCAGAACCTGGAGCTGCTGCGCGTTCGGCCGCAAATCGAGGCCGGCGCGATCTATGCCGCCAATGGCGCCTTGTTCGCTTCCTATGTCCACACGCCGGCTGAGGCGCCGGCCTTGCCGCCGAAGCCCGGCGCGCTCGGTTATGCGATTGAAGGCGGGCATATGGTGGTGACGCATCCGATCGTTGAAGAAGGCGAACGCATTGGCACGGTCTATCTGAGTGCTTCCTACCGCTTGCTGGACCGCGTGCAAAGTTACGCCTTGATCCTGATCGGCGTGACGCTGGGCAGCCTGCTGCTGGCAGCGCTGGTGGCGCACCGGCTGCAGCAGACCATCACCCGCCCGCTGCTGGCCATGACCGACGTGGCGCGCGCGGTGATGCAGCGGCGCGACTATTCGCTGCGCGTGGGGGAGCGTGCCAGCGGCGAGATCGGCACCCTGATCGATGCTTTCAACGACATGCTGGCGGAAATCGCGCGCCGCGCCAACGCGCTGCAGGATGCCAACCGCACCCTGGAGCACGAGATGACAGTGCGCCAGGGCGCCGAGCGTGCGCTGCTGCTGGCCGACCGCCGCAAGGACGAATTCCTGGCCACGCTGGCGCACGAGCTGCGCAATCCGCTGGCGCCCATCCGCACCGGCCTCGACATCATGCGCATCAATGCCAGCGACCAGGTGGCTTGCGAGCGCGCCCGCTCCATCATGGAACGCCAGTTGAAACAGATGGTGCGGCTGGTGGACGACTTGCTGGACGTCTCGCGCATCAATACCGGCAAGCTGACGATCCGCCGCGAGCAGCTGATGNTGCAGGACGTGGTGAACGATGCGCTGGAACTGGCGCGGCCTTTCATCGCTTCGCAGGGCCATACGCTGCATGTGCAGGTGCCGGAGCAGGCGGTGTACCTGGTCGGCGATGCGACGCGCCTGGCGCAGGTCATTTCCAACCTGCTGCACAATGCCGCCAAATATACGGCGCGCGGCGGCAGCATTTCGCTGGAAACGCAACTGGGCCAGGGCCAGGTCGAACTGCAGGTGCGCGACAACGGCATCGGCATTGCGCCCGAGCTGCTGCACGACATCTTCGAGATGTTCATCCAGGCCGACTCTTCGCTCGAGCGCAGCACGGCGGGCCTGGGCGTCGGCCTGTCGCTGGCGCGCAAGCTGGTGGAACTGCATGGCGGCAGCATCCGTGCCGAAAGCGGTGGCCAGGGGCAGGGCAGTACTTTCACCGTCACGCTGCCGCTGCTGGCCGATGCCAGCGTTGCCTCGCCGGTGGCGGAAGCGCTGCCGGCCAATGCGCGCCTGCACCGCATCCTGCTGGCCGACGACAACGTGGATTTCGTCAACGGCATTGGCGGCCTGCTGCGTTCGATGGGACACCAGGTGCATATATCGCACGACGGCAAGCAGGCGCTGGCGGCAGCCGAATCGTTCGCGCCCGAATTTGCCTTCCTCGATATCGGCTTGCCCGAATTGAACGGCTACGACCTGGCGCGCGCACTGAAGCGCCTGCCTGCACTGCGCCATACCGTACTGGTGGCAGTAACCGGTTGGGGGCAGCAGAAGGACCGCCAGCAGGCGTTCGAGGCCGGCTTCCACCATCACCTGGTGAAGCCGGTCAGCATTGACCAGCTGCAGGAAATCCTGTCNCACGCTGGCCCTTGATATATCGGGAAAGCCCCCGATCTGCTTTAACAGGCAATGTTTATCGAGGAGTAAGGACATGCGAGCGCATATCACACCCGATCCGGAAATACCTCCGCCCGAGCCGGAAAAAGATCCGCCTCCGGACGACCAGCCACTGCCGAGCGAGCCGCCTATCGAGGAGCCGGTACCGAAGCCGCCGCCGATGCAGGCTTGACGCCCGGTTCNGGCAAGGGAGGAATCTGGCGAATCTGCTCGTCGGTTTCCTGCTCGCCCGGCGTTTTCTCGCCGCTGCCGATGTCGGCTTCCTCAATGAAATGGCGGCCTTTTTCAGGCTGCGATTTTGCTGGCTGTTCCATGTTGGACCCTCCTTGTTGCCGATGCTACCAGCGCCGCACGCGTGTCGTCGCTTGCTTGCTAAAAGGAAATAAGTGTTGTGCCAGTTGAATATATTTTGCACTGTCACGAGCGAGTCANGATCCNCTATCTATAATANGTCATCGACACACGNTTTTTCTTCGTCGGAGGCCGCGATGGGCAATTCCCTGCACAACAAGATCTACCTCAAACGCCGTTTTGACCTGCATAGCCGCCGTCTCCAGGCGCTGGTCTGNGCGAGTGCTGTGACAGGGCTGGCGCTGGCGTGGCTGGCGCTGCGCGCGCTCAAGTAAGCTTGCCGCCTCCGGTGCGGGCGCGTACCATGATGGGTTGCAAAGGCACCATCATGGAATACGAGCAATGAAAAACGAAAAACTGAGCACCGACGAATTCAACGCGCTGGAAGAGATTGCCCGCGGCATCAAGGGCAAGCCCAGCGCTTGCGTCGGCCGCAACAGCAAACGCCTGTCCGGCATCAAGTTCATCAAATTCGAGCGCAGCGGCGCCATCATCCTGACCGATGCCGGCCGCCAGCAGCTGTTCCTGCGCCGCTGCGTGATGGCGCTGCGTGCGCTGGCTGAAGCGCCGGGGGCGGTGGCGGACAAGGATGTGGCTATGTTCCTTGGCAAGAAGTCGCACATCGTAGCGACGGAAGACGGTTTCGCCATCACCGAAAAAGGCCGCGAGTCCCTGGCCGACATCGAAGCGCAGGGCATGTAAGCGCCCATGTCCAGCCATCTGCTCAGCGAAGGCCAGCCTAGCCGCAGCGCGCTGATGGTGGCGCGCCTGCGTGCCGCCCACCAGTTGCTGGACACTCCCGCCATTTTCGACGACCCGCTGGCGCTGCCGGTATTGGGGCCGGAAGACTGCGTGCAGGTGCAGTCCAATGCGCGCGTCTATGACGTCGGTTTCAGCCGCATCCTGCGCGCCGCCATGGCCGTGCGCAGCCGCTTTGCCGAAGACGAACTGGCGCGCGCGGCCGCTTCCGGCGTGCGTCAATACGTGGTGCTGGGCGCAGGCCTCGACACCTTTGCCTGCCGCCGCCAGCATGACGCGGCGCTGCAGGTGTTCGAGGTCGACCATCCCGCGACGCAGGCCTGGAAGCGCAAGCTGCTGGCCGCCAGCAGCATTACTGTGCCGGACAGCCTGCGTTTCGTGCCGGTCGATTTCGAACGCGATACGCTGGCCGAGGCGCTGCGCGAAGCCGGCTGCCGCCTCGACCAGCCGGTCTTCTTTTCCTGGCTCGGCGTCACGCTGTACCTGACCGAGCAAGCCATCTTCGACACACTGCGCCTGGTTGCCAGCTTGCCGCCCGGCAGCGGCATCGTCTTCGATTACGGGGTCAAGCCGGAACTGCTCGACATGATGGAAAGGGCAGGCGTCGAGTATTTTGCCCGCCGCTATGCCGAACAGGGCGAGCCCTGGCTGTCGTTTTTTGATCCCGCCGAACTGTGTGCGCGGCTGCGCGATTTAAGTTTTTCCACAGTGCAAGATTTTGGGCGCAACGCCCTTGAAACCCGCTATTTTGCTGGGCGCGGCGACAATTTGCGCCTCGGCGGCGGCACGCATTTGATGCTTGCTGGCAACTAAAGCGTTAATATTTTTGGAATGTTTCTTCTACTAGATGAAGTTTAGTTTCATGCTACCTTCCTGAGCGGTCGTGCCCAATGCGGATTCCGCATTTGCATATGCTGGTTTCGCATATGGCGCGTCCATTCTCTTAAAAACTCAAAAGGAAGCAGAGAAATGACCATTCTGATTGAAACCACCCACATCCAGATCACCGACTCCACCGAGCCGGAATACCTGATGGACGACATGAGCGGCGCCCTGGCCGACGTGAGCGTCTCCTGCTGCACCTGCTCCTGCTCTTGCTGCTGCTAATCGGTTAAGTCCGGACACCGGCGCCGTTGCCTCGTGCATCGTCGCCGGTGCCACGCCTTTTTTCTGTGATGGGTTAAGAGAATGAGTGAGTCCCTGTACATCTCGCCGCTGGCCGAAGTGACCACGCTGGGCGAAGACAAGATTGCCATTTCCGTCGTCGGCCGCCGCTTTACGGTGGAAGACCGGGTCGGCATCCTGAAAAGCATCCTGGCCGACGCCGCGCAAGGCGTCACGCTGAAAAAACTGCTCGAAGACCGCGCCGAGAGCTTCCCGCCCGAGGCGGTGGAAGCGGCGGTCAATGCCCTGGTCGAAGCCCGCGTGCTGCTGAAGCAGAACGGCCGCGCCGGGGCCGACGCCACCTTCCACCACCTGCAGCACCGCCGCGAGCAGGACGGCATGTCCGGCCCGGCCCAGCGCCCGCAGTACGACAAGTCCAACTGGGTGCTGGCGCTGGCCGGCACCGGTTCCTGCGCCGACGCGCTGGCCGCCTCGCTGACCGAGCTCGGGGTGCGGGTGGAGCGCGTGCTGCGCGACGGCCCCTTGCCGGACAAGGGCGAACGCCGCGCGCTGCTGCTGGTGGCGTCCGACTTCGACGATATCGCGCTGTTCCGCGCCATGAACGCCAAGGCGGTCGCCGCCGGCTGGCCGGCCCTGTTTGTTGGCATCGACTGGAACACCGTGCATTGCGGCCCGCTGGTGCTGCCGAAAGCGACCGGCTGCTACGAATGCTACTTCCACCGGGTGCGTTCGACCCGCAAGTTCGTGGCCGAATTCGACATGCGCAGCCAGTCCGAGAACATCCTGTACCACGCGCTGCCCAGCCGCCTGGCGGTGCAGTTCGGCGTGGCCGAAGCCTCGCGCGTCGCGCTGCAATTCCTGGCCGGCACGCTGGAAGGCCTGCAGCAAAGCGTGTTCAGCGAGATCGACAGCGCAAGCGGCGAGATCGTGCGTTCGCGCGTGCTGCGCCTGCCGCGTTGCCAGGTGTGCGGCACGGCCAGCACCGAGCGTCCGGTGGGCAGCGTATTCCAGCAGGCGCTGTTGCGCCGTCGGGCCTGAGCCATGGAGCGCTTGTCCGATGCGGGCCACCTGGCCCTGGTACACGACGCCCTGGTGCACCGCCGCCACGGCATCATCACGTCGCTGCTGGAAGAAACCGAGCACCCCGACGCGCGCGGCCTGTTCGTCTTCAATGCCCTGATGGTGGACATCAAGAGCATGATGATCGACCCGGCGCGCGGCAAGGCGAATAACCCGAATACCGACCGCGCCAGCCTGGCCGGCTCCGGCGCCGCCTTCGACCGCACCTCGGCCATGTGGGCGGCGTTCGGCGAGGCGGTGGAACGCTATGCAGCGGCCGCCCATTTCGACGACCAGCTGCTGTATGCCTCGCAGGATGCGCTGGGCGACGCGGCGGTCGGCCCAAGCCAGTTCGTGCTGTTCGCTCCTGGGCAATATGGCGAAGGCTTTGAGTACGCGGCCGACGATACTTCCGCGGTGCGGGCCTGGGCGCCCGCCGCCGACCTGATGGACCCGGCACGGGAAACCTATGTGCCGGCGCAGATGGTCTACCTCGGCATGCAGGTCAAGGACAAGCGAGAGATCGTGATGCAGTCTTCCTCCACTGGCCTGGCGACCGGCATGGACGAGGGCAGGGCGCTGCTCAGCGGCCTGGCCGAAGTGATCGAGCGCGACGCCTTCGCCGGCATGTGGCAGATGAAATATGCGCCGCGCAAGCTGGTGGTGGCGCCGTCCACCATGGAGCGCCTGCTGCCGGGCGTGCGCCGCCAGTTGGCGCATCCGAGCCTTGACGTGCATTTGTGGGATATCACCACCGACGTCGGCATGCCGGTGGTGCTGTGCCTGGCGCGCAGCCGCAACGACGGCACCATGTCGCTGGGCGCCAGCGCCAACCTCGATGTGGCAACCGCCATCAACAAGGCCGTNGTGGAAGCCTTCCACGGCTATGTGTGGGGCAGTTCGATTCTCGCTGCNGGCACGCCGCTGCCCGAGCAGTCGGCCATCCGCAATCCGGGCGACCACTTCGCCTACTTCCTTGACCGTTCACGGCAGGGCGCGATGGACTTCCTGTTCACGAACGCGGCGACGGTTTCTTCCGACGATCCCTCGCTGCGCCAGTTGAACGGCATGGGCGACCTGCTGGCGCGGCTGAAAGTCATGGGCTTGCGCGCGCTGGCGGTGGACGTGACGTCCGCCGACGTGGCCAGCCTGGGCTTCTGCGTGCTGCGGGCCTTCATTCCCGGCCTGCATCCGCTGCTGTTCGGCGATGGCCTGGTGAGCCGCGATGAGCGCCGCCTGCGCGCCATTGCCGCGCACTGGGGCTTGCCTGGCGTGCCCGAACCTAACCTCGATCCGCATCCGTTCCCATGAACAAAACTCTCCAGGAATTGCTGCCGCCGCAGGCCATGGCGGGCCAGTTCGACATCGACGACCCGGCCGAGATCCTGCACGAGCAGACCAAGTTCCATCGCGCCACGCTGATGGGGCAGGTGAAAAACATCGTGCGCTTCCTGCGCCACCCGGCCTACATTGCACGCGGCGCCGCCGGCTATAACGCTTATCCGTCCTGCCCGGCGATCGAATTGCCGGAGCCGGTGCTGGCGCTGGGCGAGCTGGCGCAGGCGCTGGAGCAGCGCAAGAGCGCACGCGCCTTTGCCGGCGCCATGACGCTGCAGGAGCTTTCCAGCCTGCTGCACCATTCGCTGCGCGTGCGGCGCATGGCCAAGAGCGATATCGCGCCGCACGTGAAGCTGGCATTCCGGTCCTATCCTTCGCCGGGCGGACTGTATCCGACCGAATTCTATTTCTTCCTCAACGACGTGGAAGGCATCGAACCTTGCATCGCACATTACGACGCCCGCAACCACTTGCTCCGTGTACTGAAGCCGCAGCAGGGCGATGCGTTCGGCAGTGCCGAGGTCAAGTCGGGCGAATCGGGCGTCAAGGCGCCAGTGGTATGCGTGATGACCAGCGTGCCGCAGCGCGCGACTGCCAAGTATGGCGCGCGCGGCTACCGCATGTCGTTGCTTGAAGCGGGCCACGCTTCACAGAACCTGTGCCTCGCCGCGCAGGGCCTGGGGCTTGGCTCCCTGGTCTACGGCGCGTATTACGACGACGAGCTGGCGGCGTTGCTGGATATCGACGGTGTGACGGAGACCGTGGCTTCCGTGATGCTGCTGGGCCGCGAGGCGCCGCCCGCACCTGCCGCCGGCGAGGACGAATGAACGACGCGCCGGGCTGGCAGGATAGCGAAATGTGGCTGCGCGATGCGGCGGCGGCCGTGCTGCGGTTGGCCGCCGCGGGCGACGGCGACGGCGCCGGGCAGGCGCTGGAACGCCTGTTCGCGTTGCGTGGGCACTTCCATGCTTATCCGATACTGCAGGACATGCTGGCCGGACGGCGCAGGTGGCGCGCGGCCGGCAGCGTGTATGTGCTGGGCGGCTCGGAGCTGCCGCCAGCGCTGTTGCGCAACTTCGACGAGGCGGTAGCCGCCTATGCTGCCTTCCTTGGCCTGCCGCCGCCTTGCATCGTATTGCAATGCGTGCCGTCCGAGCGGGACATGCACCTGACGATGGAAAGCCTGCCCGGCCTGGCATTGGTGCGCCTCTCCACTCAGTCGGAAGGCTATCAGGAAGGCTTGCGCGCCGTGGTGTTCCATGAGGTTGCGCATTGCTTCCTGACTTGCGGCGTGCGCTTGCTCGATGAAGGCCTGGCGCAACTGTTTGCCAACCGTTTCGGCGGCGCCATCCTGTTGCCGCAGCGCCCGGAACTTGCGCCTCCGCTGCACGTCATGCTGTCGCGCGACGGCGACGCCATGTTCGGTGCGTCATCCGGGGCCGGCATCGAGGCCTACCGCGCCGCATGCCGCGTTGGCGCCGACTTGCTCGAAGCTGTCGAGGCCCGTGGCGGTGTCGCGGCGGTGTCTCCTTGTTCCGTGCCGTTTCACGTGCCGGAACGGACGCCCGGATCGCCGAGCTGGCAGGGCAGGCCAGCGGCATCCCGGTCGACGCACCGGACGCGCGGCCGGCAGTGCAGGGCGTGCGCGCCAACGACGGCCATGCCGCCCTGATTGCGCAAGTACAGCAGGCCATCTTCGCCTCCTGGAGCAGCAAGTGCGCAGAAGACCTGTCCACTTCCATCGCGCTGCTCGAAGCGGAACCGGTATTCAACCAGCCGTCATTGCTGGACGCCTTGCTCGGCGCCCGCCTGAACCAGGCGCTGCTCCATGTTCACAGCGGCGCCAGGTTGCCGGCAGAGCAGGAAGCCGGCATCGACACCCTGCTCAAGGCCGCCGACATCCTGCCCGCCGGCCGCCAGTGGCTCTGGCGCGGCGTGCGTGCCATTCTCGCAATCCTGCTGGCACAGCCGAACATCATCAAGGTCGCGACGGCAGGGCAGAACGCCTTGCAAGCCTTCGGCAAGGCACAGGAGCTGATCGCCGGCGACCCGGACCTGCTGATCCACCACGCATCGCTGCTGCTGCACGCGCCACCGAACTACGGCGGCGACCGCGACCGCGGTGCCGGCATGCTGCGCGAAGCGATGCAGCATCCTCTGTACCGCGCCCACGCGCGCGAGATGCTGCTCGATAACGGTATCGATCCCGGCGACGGGATGGTGGACATCGCACCGTCGGCGGTGGTGCCAGCGGCTGCCGCCCCCACGCCGGAGCAGGCGCCGGCTGCCATCGTCCTTGAAGCTCAAGGCGTGGAGCTGCGCCTGCCATCCGGCTTTACGTTGAAGCCCGGCGAACTGTCGTTGCGCAAGGGCGAGCGCGTCGCCATCGTCGGCCCAAATGGCAGCGGCAAAACCATCCTCCTCGAGACCTTGCTCGGCCTGCGTGCACCCGACGCCGGAAAAGTCGGGATGGCGATCGGCGACCCGCGCGACGCCAAGGTACGGCAGCAGCTTGGCGGCCTGCTGCAAAGCGCCGACCTGCCGGGCCAGATGCGCGTCAGCGAGATCGTGACGATGCACGAGACGATCTACGAACGCACCGAAGCGGCTGTAACGCGCGCCCTCGGCATCGAAGAACTGCGGCCAAGGCTTTGGCAGCAACTCTCGCGCGGCCAGAAGCAGCGGGTGATGTTATGGCTCGCTCTTTCCCACGTCCCGGAACTGGCACTGCTGGACGAGCCCTCGCTTGGCCTCGACGAATGGCACGCCCGGGCCCTGCGCGAACTCCTGGCCGGCATGCCGACGACGCTGCTGCAGATTTCCCATATCCCGGCCGACCTGCTCGGCATGGACCGCATCCTGTGCATGGAAAAAGGCAAGCTTGTCGACGGCGGTAGCCTGGACGAAATGCTGGCACGCCGCGTCGGCCGCTTCAAGGCCCGCATCGGCCAGCAGTTGGCTGGCGAGGCCGAACAAGCCATGCACGCGCTGCCGGCGCTGCTGCGCGCCGAAGCGATGCAAGCAGGCTGGCAGCTGCAGGGCGGGCAAGGGTTCGATGCGAGCTTCCGCCGCTTTATCGACCAGCATGGCATCGCCAACTTCAGCCTGGAAGCGTCGACCGTGGAAGACTTCCTGGCCGAGCTCACCAAAGGTGGAACCGCATGAAGAACTTGATGCACCTGGTGCGCGCCGACCTGGCGCTTTTCCTGCGCGGGCGGCTGGCCCTGTTCTGGACTTTTGCTTTCCCCTTGCTGATGCTGATGATGCAGATGGCGCTGTTCGGACAGGAAGCCAGGCTCGGTCCCGTGACGCTGGTGATCCGCGACATGGACCGCAGCACGGAAAGCGCCAGCTATGCGAACGAACTGTCGCGTGGATTGCGGCTGCAGAACAGCGTCGAATTCCGCGTCGTCCGCCCCGCGCTCGGCGTGAAACCGGACCTGGAGCTCACTATCCCCGCCGGCTTCGCCGAAGCAGTGCGCACCGGCCGCAGCACTGAAGTGCAACTCGACACCACGCTGCCCGCCGGTCCCACGCTGGACGCCAGCTACGGCATGCTGCGCGGCTTTAGCGACGCCTATAACCTGGCTGGCCTGCAGGACGAGCCGCGTGTCGTGCTGCCCGCTCCACCCACGCCGGCGCCCGGCGCACTGGACTACCGCCTGTTCCTGGTCAGCGGCCTGGCCGGCCTGGTCATACTGTCCACCAGCCTGATGGGCTTCGCCGGCCCGCTCGTGGCCGCGCGCGAAGGCGGCATGTTCCGCCTGTACCAGCTGTTCCCAATGCCGACAGGCGTCGTCGTAGTAGCCTGGTGCCTGTCGCGCCTCGTGATCATCGTGCTGGCCAGCGCCGCCATGTTCGTCGTCGCATGGGCCGTGTATGGCGTCAAGCTGAATGCAGGTGCGACTGGAATCGCGGCAGCAGGCGGCATGCTGGCCCTCGGCTGCGCCGCATTCCTGGCGCTTGGGCTGTTGCTGGCGGCGGTCAGCCGCAGCGTGGCAGGCGTCACCATGGTCAGCAACCTGCTGTACTTCCCGCTGCTTTTCTCGGGCAACCTGATGATTCCATTGGGCGGCTTGCCGCCGTTCTTGCGCGACGGCCTGGAATACCTGCCGCTCAACGCCATGATGGCCAGCATCCGCCACGCGCTGACCGGCAGCATGAGCTGGAAGGGCGATGCTTACAGTATCTTCGTACTGGCAGCAATGATGTGCGCCTGCCTGGCGTTGGCGGTACACCGCTTCGGCTGGACGCCGCGCGACCTGCATTAAGGAGGATTCCTGGATTGAAGAAGATGAATATCCTGATGATCGCCGGCGGGCTGGCGCTGGTGCTGGCCGGTGCCGCTGCCGCCTATGCGTTCGGCAGCCGCCAGCCGCCTGCAAGCGGTGCGGCAACTGTGAACGTCACCCTGGGCGGCGTCGCAGGTCAGAAGGGGGCGCTGATGGGGGCCATCTGCAACAAGGATTCCTTCCTGAAGGACTGCCAGTACTTCGCGGTGCAGCCGGCTATTGCAGGCAATGTATTGAAGTTCCCCGGCGTAGCGCCCGGCAGCTATGCGGTCATGGTTTACCACGATGAAAACGTCAACGGAAAGCTGGACAAGTCAGCCAGCGGCATGCCGCTGGAAGGCTGGGGTTTTTCCCGCAACGCGCGCGGCCATTACGGCCCGCCGGCATTTGACGACGCACGCATCGAAATCAAGGCCGGCGCCAACGACATCGCATTGGACATGGTGTACTGATGGCGCCTATTGTCGATGTCAGGCAGGTCAGCAAGCATTACCGNCGNGGCGAGGAGAAGATCGCGGCGTTGGACAGCGTNTCCTTCCGCGTGGAGCAGCCNTCGGTGGTGGCGATTGCCGGCCCTTCGGGCAGCGGCAAGAGCACNTTGCTCGGCATGCTGGCGCGCTTCGAGCAGCCGGACAGCGGCAGCATCCATCTCGATGGGGCGGCGCTGGATGCGTTGCNCGAGCACGAGCTCGATACCTTCCGCAATCGCAAGCTTGGTTTCGTCTTCCAGAATTTCAACCTGGTCGGCACCCTGAGCGCCCGGGAAAACGTGGAGCTTGCGCTGGCCACCTGCGCATTGCCGAAGCGCGAACGGCGCAAGGCAGCAGCCGACGCCCTGGCGCTGGTCGGCATGGAGCACCGCCTCGACCACACCCCCGCGCAACTGTCCGGCGGCCAGCAGCAGCGCGTGGCGATTGCGCGCGCCCTGGTCAACCGCCCCAAGCTGGTGATAGCCGATGAACCCACCGGAAACCTGGACAGCAAGACCGCACAGCATTTGCTGGAGCTGGTCGACAGGCCTGCATCGCGAGCTCGGAACGACCTTCATCATCGCCACCCACGACCAGCGCGTCATGGACATGGCGGGCCAGGTACTGCGCCTGGAGGACGGCAGGGTGGCCGCATGATGCAATGGCTGGTGCTGGCGCATCGCAACGTGCTGCGCAACGGCCGCCGCTCGCTGCTGCTTGGCGGGACCATTGCCATCGGCACCCTGGCCCTGCTGCTGTTTGCGGCCTACATTGCCGCCTCGCTGGACGGGCTGCGCGAAAGCACCATACGCGGCGGACTGGGACATGCGCAGATCAGCGCCGTTCCTCCTGCCGACGGTTATGCGGAGCAGCAGCTCCAGCACGGCCTGGACGCTGCCGAGCGTACGCGCATCGAAGCGCTGCTGGCGCAAATGGACGGCGTGCGCCGCATCGCACCGCGCCTGCAGTTCAGCGGATTGGTATCGAACGGGCCGCGCACCCTGAATTTCGAAGCCCAGGGAGTCGACCCACTGCGCGAGCGGCAGGCTTACGGTGCATTCCAGGTGCTGGCGCAGGGCGAGCCATTGCGCGCGAGCGAGGAAGGGCGCTACCAGGTGCTGATCGGGAAAGAGATGGCGCGCCGGCTGGGCGTTCGCCCAGGGCAGTCGCTGACGCTGATGACCACGACGGTGCAGGGCAGCGTGAACGCCATGGATGTCGACGTGGCCGGCATCGTGGCCACAGGCGTGCCCGAACGCGATCTGTACACATTGCAGGTCCCGATCGAAACCGCACAGGAACTGCTGCGCACGAAGAAGATTTCGCACCTGTCCGTGCTATACCAGGACACGGCAAGCGCGGACGCGCAGTCGGCTGCCATCGCACCGGCCATTGGCGGCCAGGTGCGGCTGCAGCGCTGGCAAGAACTGGCGCCGCTTTATCCGCAAGTGATGGCGCTGTTCCGCAACCAGTTCATCGTCTTCGGCGCCATTATCGGACTGATTGTGTTCCTTGGCGTGGCTGCCATGACGCTGGCCACGATCTATGAGCGCGGCAAGGAAATCGGCACCCTGCGCGCCATTGGCATCCCGCAAGCGATGGTGCGCCGCCTGTTCATGTTCGAAGGCCTGCTGCAAGGGGCCTTCGGTGCGCTCGCAGGCGGCATGGCCGCATGGCTCGTCACGCTGGCGATCAATGCCGCCGGCATCGAACTGGCGCCGCCGCCTGGCCGCAACGTCGGCGTGCCGCTGCACCTGCTGTGGCTCTACCAGCCAAGCCTGGCGATCGTGGCGATATTGCCGCTGCTCGCCATGGCAGCAGCGTGGCTGACCAGCAGGCGCATCGGCCGCATGCCGGTGAAAGCCATCCTCACATCGAACTAATTCATGTTGATAAGAACCCTGATCCTGATGATGGCCGCCAGCGCGGCGCAAGCGTCGGCGCCAAGCGCCGCGGAGATCCTGCAGCAGGTGGACCAGTACCGCATGCCGATCAACAGCTTTGAAGCGAGCGTGCGCATCGAGGCTGGCAATGGCCAGGAACCCGGCACCTATGTGGTTCGCGGCGCCAATTACAACCAGGTGCTGGTGGAAGCGACCAGCGTCGACCAGCGCGGGCAGAAATTCCTGACCACCGACAGCGGCCTGTTTTTCTACGCCCCGCGCACGCGGCGCGCCATCCGCCTGACTCCGTTGCAAACCCTGCTGGGCAAGGCAAGCATCGGCGACCTGTCGCGCATTCGCTTCAGCCACGATTACGATGCCACCGTGCTGGAAGGCGAAACCGACGGCTGCCCGGCAAAGTCCTGCGTCGCGCTCGAGCTGCGCAGCCGCAGCGAAGCCGCCACGTATTCGAAGATCAAGCTGCTTGCTACGCGCCAGGACGGCCGCTATGTGCCGCTCAAGGCGATGCTGTACGTCGCCAGCGGCAAGCTGCTGAAGATTGCCAGCTTCGATGCGTCGAAGGGCGGCCTGCCGCCGACGACCCGCTACGCCGACCCGCAACTGCCTGGCGAGGAAACGCGGGTCGTGTTCGAGAAGGTGAGGGCGGCTGAATTCCCTGCCAATATGTTCAACCCGCGCACGCTGGAGCAATGAAAGGACTGCAATGCCTGCCGCTGGCCGCGGCCGTCGCTGCAGTTGCCCCCAGCGATGCTGCGGCAGGCGAAGACTGGACGGGCGGCTTNGNGCTNGGNGCGCAGGAACGCACCATTTTGCAGGACACGCCGCTAAACCGCGACAACTTCCTCGGCATCGCCGGCAGCGGCACGCGCGCCGTCGCGCTGTTTGAAGGACGCCAGCAGGACGTGACATGGCGCGTGCGTACAGAAGCGCTGCATACCGACCTGGATGGCACGCGCGGCAAGGCGGTACTGCAGGAGCTGAACCGCGTATTCGACCTCGGTGACGGCGCATCGCTATCGCTCGGCAAACGCCTGTACGCGCTGGACCCGTCGTATATCAACCAGCCGCTCGGCTTCCTGCAAAAGCGCACGGACCTGAGCGACCCCCTTGATACGCTGGGCAACTCGGAAGGCATTCCCATGGCGGTGCTGTCGTGGAGCGGCGAGCGTGCAAGTGCGGCAGCACTGCATGCACGCCAGGCAGGCGGCCGCGTGCAGTCCATCCTCAAGTTCGGCTACGAATTCGACGCGATCAGCGCCGGAATGGTGCTGCGCAGGGCGCATGGTGAAGACGCCGGCATTGGCGTCACCATCAGCGCAGCGCCGGCGGACGCGCTGTCCTGGTACGCCTCCGCCTACCGCAACACGGGCGGCGCGTCGCGCTATACCCGTGCCACGGCAGGCATCGTGCTGACGCCGGCCTCGCTGCCCAAGCTGCAACTGGAATACGCCTATAACGGCCAGGGGATGAAGGACGACGAATATGAAGTGCTACGGCAGCAGGCGCAATCGAATCTGCCCCCGTATGTGCTGGCAAAGCTGGCCGCACGCCTGCCCAGCCTGGG
>Ga0055526_1001024_pt1 | contig 20445 bp, 13 predicted proteins | sample AraplaCol_mMF_r2_FD_55013 | JGI IMG/M metagenome (GOLD analysis project Ga0055526, IMG submission 55013) | Arabidopsis root microbial communities from North Carolina, USA - plate scrape MF_Col_mMF_r2 | ecosystem: Host-associated > Plants > Roots > Endosphere | place: USA: North Carolina... | reverse complement strand
GTAATGGAATGGACCAATGTGCACGCTGCCTGGGCCCTGGTGGGCTGGGTCGGCGTGCTGGTCGTTTCGGTCGTGTTCCAGGTGGTGCCGATGTTCCAGTCGACCCAAGTCTTCCCGCGCCAGCTTGCCTTCGTGCTGCCGCCGCTTTGCCTGGGCGGCCTGGCCTTGTGGACCGTGGGCTACCTGCTCGGCTATCAGTGGCAATGGCTGGGGGCAGGGCTGGTCAGCATCTGCCTGGCGGTGTTTGCCGCTTACACGCTGGTGCTGCTGTTGCGCCGCAAGCGCGCGGCGGATGTCTCTACCTGGTACTGGTGGCTGTCGCTCGGTTCCCTGCTGGCCAGCGTGGCGGTGTTCCTGGCGCCGGGCGGCTTTGAGAAGGCGGTGGTGCTGGGCGTGCTGTTTATCGGCGGGTTCGCCATGTCGGCAGTGAACGGCATGCTGTACAAGATCGTGCCGTTCCTCTTGTGGTACCACGGGCAGCACGCCGGTTGCGACGTGCCTGGCGTGCGCCAGTTGATGCCTGACAGCGAACCGCGCGTGCAATTCGCCTGGCACGCCGCCAGCGTGGTGCTGCTGCTTGCCGCTGCCATCGCACCCGGCTGGCTTGCCCAGCTGGCAGGTGCGGTACTGGCAGTTTCCTGCATGCGCCTGGGTTTCGACCTGGCGCTGGCTGCGATCAGCCTTCGTAAGCTCGCAAACGAGCAGAATCAAGAATCCTGATCTGGCGGCCGTTCACGGCAATCATGCCCTGGTCGGCCAGCTCGTGCAGCACGCGCGAGAAGTATTCCGGAGTGAGGTTCAGGCGCGAGGCCAGCAGTTTCTTGCTGACGGCCAGCGTGATTTCCGAACCATCCGTCGCGTCGTCATCCTTCAACAGATAGCCAATGATCCGCTGGCTGCCGGAGCGCAGCGAATAGGCTTCCACGTCTGAAATCAGGCCATGCAGGCGGCGGCTCATGCCGGCCAGCATGCGGCGCGCGAACTGCGGGTTGCGCGCCAGTTCGGCGAACACGGTGTGCTTGGAAATGTGCAGCAGCATGCAGTCGCTGACTGCGTGGGCGGTGACGATGTAGGGCTTTTCCATGAACATCAGCGCTTCGCCGAAGCTGTGGCCCGGACCGATGATCTCGACGATCTTTTCGTTGCCCTGGGCGGAAAGGAAGCTGAGTTTCACCTGGCCGAAGATGACCATGTGGAAGCCGACGCATGGATCGCCGCGCTGGAAGACGGCGCTGCCGCGCGGGATATGGTGTTCGGTAGTGCCGGCAGCCACCAGCGTCAGCTCCTCCGGCGACAGGTCTGCAAAGAGAGGCAGTCGCTTGAGGAACTCGCGGGGGTCGATTTTGGGGCTTGGCATTTGGTTCTCCTGAAATGGCAAAAGGACCCGCTGGGCGGGTCCTGTCCTGGTTAAGGTAATGTCGGTGCTAATCCTGAAGATCAGTGGCCCGAATCGCCGTCAGGCTTGCTGCTGGTCCGGAAGATTTCCTGATTCTCCTTGCCGGTCACGTAGAGGAAACCGACCAGGCCTTTCTCCATCCGCGACAGCGCGTGGTCGACCAGGATGAAGCGTCCTGGCACCTCGGTCTTGAACTCGACCATCGTCGCGCCGCCCGGAGCCACGGTGGTGGTCTGCACGTTCTGCAGCGGAGGCGAGGTCAAGTCGCCCATGCTGTAGACGCGGTCGAACACTTCGCCGATCACGTGGAAGCTGGAGGTTGCGTTNGGACCGCCGACACCGAAGAAGATGCGGACCGTTTCGCCAACCTTGGCCTCCATGCGGTGGGTCTTGGTCAGCGCGTCATGGGTACCGTTNAACATCAGGTGTTCCGGCTGTTCGGCCAGCAGCTTATCCAGCGAAAATTCAGCTTCGCCTGGAGTGCCGTGCTTCTGGGCGGTGTAGAGCTCGCCCTGCATCACGTAGAACTCGCGGTCGACTTTCGGCAGGCCGCCTTCAGGCTCGACCAGGATCATGCCGTACATGCCGTTGGAGATGTGCTGTGCCACCATCGGGGTAGCGCAGTGGTACACGTACAGGCCTGGATTGATGGCCTTGAAGGTGAAGCTCTTGGTGCTGCCTGGAGCCGCCTGGGTGACTGCTGCGCCGCCGCCTGGGCCGGTCACGGCGTGGAAGTCAACCGAGTGGATCATGTGGCTGTCCTTGGCGTTGGACATGTCCACGTTCACGGTATCGCCCACACGTACGCGGATGAACGGGCCAGGAACCTTGCTGTTGAAGGTCCAGTATTTGTAGGTGGTACCGTCCATCAGCTGGCCGAGGACTTCGGTGGTGTCCAGCTTGACGTTCACGGTTTGCGGGCCGCGCTTGCCGACCGGCGTTCCGACTTCGGTTGGATTGCGCGAAATATCGACGCCTTTTGGCGCGGCTTTGAGCTCGCCTTCACCGACGATAATCTTGCCGATCATGCCTGCGGCCACGTGGCCTGGCAGGGAGCATATGTAGGTGAATTCGCCTTTCTTGTCAGCCTTGAACACAATGGCGGTCGATGCGCCCTTGTCTTTGAGCTGGTTCGATTTGACCTTGAAGTCGGGCACGGAGATATCGTGGGTTGCGCCATCGCCGTTGACCAGGTTGATCTGCACCACAGCACCTTCCGGAACGCGCAAGGTAGGATTGGCCTTGCCTTTGGACTCTCCGGCGTCGCTGATGAAGACCAGCTTTCCGTCTGCGATATCGGTATGCAGGGTAAAGGTCACGTCAGGACGATATTGGACGGCAGTGCTGCCATTGCCGCCGTGCTGGCCATGTTGTGCATAAGCTGGCGCCAGTGTCGCGGCGCCGATCACCACTGCTGCAATGGCTTTGGACATCAAGGTCGGTTTCATTTTCTTCTCACAGGTTTGTCCGGCACGGGATTGCGCCGTTTGACAGCTAAATCATATGTTTCATATGCATGTTATTGAATTGACGCAGGTCAAAAAATCGAAAAGATCTGCGTATTCTCAATGCAAGTTGCTTATCTTTGATTTAGGTCAAGTGAGAAGAAGCCCCCACGCTACGCCTTATGGCGCGAGCTGCTGCAGGATCGCGTAGGCGGCCTTGATGCGGTCCGCGTTCGGATAAGCGGAGTTTGCCAGCATGACAATGCCAATATTCTCCTGCGGGACGAAAACGGCGTAGGCGCCGAAACCGTTGGTAGAGCCGGTTTTGTGGAACAGGGTGGCGCCGCTTGCACCACCGCGCGCCGTAAGGCGCTTGGCCGCAACCAGTTCGCGCGTAACGGCTGATGCGCTACCGCTTTGCAACCGCTCCAGCGTGGCCGGGTAGGGGAACTGTTCCCAGCCCAGGCCCTGTACCAGCGGAGCCGTTTCGAAGTAGCCGATATGGGTCGCTTCGACGGCCCGGCGCATCGCCGGCTCCAGGTGGCTTGGATCGATGTTCGCCTGGACGAAGCGCAGCAGGTCTGCGCTGCTGGTCTTGACGCCGTATGCCTCCTTGTCGAACGGGCCGGGATTTACGCGGATCTGCTTGTCCTGGTCGTAGCCCCAGGCGTAATTCGTCATCGCGCTCGCCGGCACGTTCTCGTAGGTGTTGGTCATGCCGAAGCGTGGGAATACTTCCGCTTCCATCACGGTCGCAAAGTCCTTGCCCAGTGCTGCCGCTGCAGCGTGCCCGAACAGGGCGATGCTGGGGTTGGAATAGCGTCGCATGGCGCCCGGTGCGGCGTCGGGCTGCCATGCGCGGAAGAAGGCCATTTCCTGCCCTTCGCGCACTTCGTCGGGGAATTGCAGTTTCAATCCGCCGGCGGTGTAGGTGCCGAGATGGAGCAGGGTGGCGTTGTCCACTGCGCTGCCTTTGAGTTGCGGCAGGTAGCGTGAAGGATGCGCATCCAGCGACAGCTTGCCCTGCGCTTGCGCCCAGGTGCCCAGCGTGGCCGTCAGGGTCTTGCTGACGGAGCCGATTTCAAACAAAGTGCTTTCGTTGACTGGCGCATTGGTTTCGCGGGAGGCAATGCCGTAGTTGAAGTAGTACGGCTTGCCGTCCAGCGTGACGGCGACCGCCATGCCCGGCAATTGGTGCTCAGCCATCAGCGGCCGGATCGCGCCATCCACGGCGACCCGCACCTTCAGGTATTGCAAGAAATCGCTGCGCATTTGCATGCCATCGCCGTCGCCGGCCTGGGCGAAAACGATGCGCTGCTCGCCATTCTGCAGCCAGCCGACGTACCAGCCCAGTTTTCGACCGCCATCGCTGCCGCTGCCGGTTTTTCCGAAGACCTGCCAGCCGCCGACTTGCTCCGGCCAGCGCACCAGGTTTGCGGCCATTTCGTAGGCTTGCGGCTTGATGTCCAATTCGCGATTGATGACGCGGCGCAGGAAGCCGACTTGCTCGTCGGGGGAAATGCGCAGCGAAGAACCGAGCCAGGAGTTGGACAGGCCGTTGTTCCTGCCCGGATCGCCGCTGACGTCCGCGTTGCCATAGCCGAAGCGCTTGACGTAGCTGGCGAAGCGCTCTTCACCCAATTGCAGCGTGATCTGCTGCGAGTACCAGACGACAGACTCCTTCATCCACGAACTAGGGTCGTGCGCCTGGCGCCAGACGGGACGCCAGTCCACATAGCCTTGTTTGAAAGGCAGCACAGGCGCGTGCTCGTCCCACAGCACGCCTGCGTCGTAGCCCATGAGGGCAATCGGCAGCTTGAAGGTCGACATCGGCGGCAGGCGCTTGTCGCACGCGCCTTCGTGCACCAGCCACTGGCCGGTGGCTGCATCGGCCATCGCCAGGCAGTGGTCCGCGGAAAACGCGAGCAAAGGGAGGCCCAGCCCAGCAAGCAGGGCGAAGATTTTGCGTTTCATTTTTGTCCTCGGTTAGAGTTTTGCGAGTTGCGCGGGGAGATCGCGCAGGAATGCTTCCTTGGTGCGCGGGCCGGCCGCGCCTTCGGTCAATTTCTCGTCCTGTGCCAGGCGGGCAAACACAATGGTGCGCTCGCCATTGGTAGCCCAGCCTACGAACCAGCCGTAGGAACGGGAATAATCGTCTTTGCCATCCGGCCCAATGGGGGCGCCGGTACCGGTTTTGCCGAAGACCTGCCAGCCGTTCGGCAGGTCCCGCACTTTCAGCAGCTTCGCGGTCTGGTCATGCGCGTACTGCGATACGGGAAGTTCCCTGCGTACCAGTCGGCGCAGGAAGCTGGTCTGCTCGTCCGGCGAAATCTGCATTGAGGAGCCGACCCAGGACCAGGTCAGGCCATTGTCCTTGCTCCTGTCGCCGCTGGCGTCTCGGTTGCCGTAGCCGAATCCTTGCACGTAGCGCTCGAACTGCACGCGGCCAATGTGCTGCGTGACTTGCTGGGCGTACCACACTGCCGAATAGCTGATCCACTGGCTTGGATCCATGTCGCGGCGCCATTCCTTGTTCCATGCCTGGTAGCTCTCGCGGTAAGGCAGGACTGGCGCGTGCTGGTCCTTCAGGAAGCCGCTGTCGTAGCCCATCAGGCTGACGGCGATGTTGAAGGTCGAAACCGGTGTAATGCGCGACGAACAATCGCCTTCGCGCAGCAAGGCCCTGCCGCTGCCGGCATCGACGAAGGTAGTGCAATTCAGCGCAGCCACCGATTGCGCGGACGGCGAGACACTCCATGCCAGCGCGGGCTGCAGTGCGAAATTACCGCCAACGATGGCCGCAAGTGCGGCCACGGTCGCGGCGCGCGCACACATCGCGCGGCGCATGTTGGCAGGGCTGCGGATCAGGGAAACGCGCTCGGTCAGCGTGTTCGCGTCGATGCTGCCGAAAGCCAGCGCGCCTTGTGGCGTAAGGTGTTGCAGCTTGAGCTGCGCCACCAGTGCGGCGGCGTAGGCCTTGCGTTGCGAGGCCGGACGGCCACGCAGCACATCGCGGTCGCAGCCCAGTTCTTGCGCCCAGGTCAGGTTGGCGCGCAGCATGCGCATGAAGGGATTGAACCACAACAGGGTTTGCAGCAGCATGCCTGCGGCCATCCATTGCAGGTCGTGGCGGCGCAAGTGGGTCATCTCGTGCTCCACGATCATTTCGCGCTGCAGCTTGTCGAAGCCGCCCAAATGGCGCGGCAGCAGCAGGCGAGGGCGGAACAGGCCAAGCAGCATGGGCGAAATCGGCGCATCCACCTCGATGATTGCAGCGCGGCCAGCGTTCGCAACATCGCCGGTCCGCGCCAGGCGATTGAGCATGCGCTGCGCACGCCACAGGCTGGCGACCGACCAGGCCAGTCCTGCCAGGTAGACGCAAAGCCATAACTGCGCGCCGTGCAGCATCCAGGCGCGCGTGCCGGTTGAACTGTCTGCCTTGTGTGCCTCCTCGGCAGTTACATTGGGGAGCGCCGGCACCTTCGGTGGCGCAATGTATTGGGTGACTGTTTCGGTAGCCGCTTCGAGTGGCGGGATCAGGCGCACGCGTTCGCTGTGTGGCAGCAGCATCAGTGCGAATGTCGCCAGCACGGCCAACTGGCCAAGCAGCCAAAGCGAGCGTTGCGCCGCCAATGCCGGCAGTACGCGCCGGAGCAGGGCGCTTAACGCCCACACGCTGAAGCCGGCCGCAAAGCAGCCAAGGCTCGCCAGCAGGAACCGCATCAACAGCAGGTCGAAATCGTTCACTTTGCGTCGTCCTCATCGGGCCAGTCGGACAGCATCTGTTCGAGCTGCGCCAGTTCGCTGGCATCAACCAGCTTACTGCCGGCGAACATGTTCACCGGCAGCGGGGTATCGAGTTCCATGATGCGCGTGCCAAAGTCGTGTGCATAGGCGGCCAGCGTTTCGACCTTGTCCAGCAGGGCCTCGTAGACCTGCACGCCGTGCCGCACATGCTGGGCAATCATATGCTTCTCCATCATCCGCTCCACGGTCTTGCGTGTGGACGAGAACGACCAGGCAAGTTCGTCCTCCACCGCTTCGTGGATTTCGCGTGCGCTCAAAGGTGCCTGGCGCCAGAGAGCCTTCAGTACGCAGAGTTCAGGTGTGGAGGGAATAAGCATGGCAAAGCACAGTTTGTGACGATTGGTGTCAGTATGTGACAAACGTCGCAATCGTGTCAAGCATTTAGCAGATTGCCGTGTTTGCGCACCTGAGCGTGGAAGGCCGTGCATTTCACGTCTTGCGTGCATTGGGCGTCGCCGTGCACCAGCACGATGCGCTCGCCGTAGGCGTCGATCACCCAGGTTTCGGGTGGCAGGGTCAGGCCGGCTGCGGTGGCGAAGGCTTCGCCAACGAGGAAATCGCGGTTGCCCGCGATCCAAAATAGCTGCACGCCCGCGTCGCTTAGGCGGCGCAGGGCGGACACAATCTGCTGGTGGAAGGGCTCCGGCAGGTCATCGTCACCTGCCGATGATATCGCCCGTCATCTAGAACTGCTTTGCACCAGCAAATGTGTGCGCCCCAAGAATAGTGGGCGTAAAAGGCCAGCTTTACTGCATCGCAATCGTCTCAAGCATGGTGCATGTCAGGGCGATTCTGGCGGGGCTCGCCATTCGCGGGGAGGAGCGAGGGCGACAGGGCTGGTGAGGCTCTCAAGGAACTGCACAAGATCATCCTTTTCGGCTGGGGTCAGAATTAACGGATATCCGATTTCGGTGCTGCGGTAGTAAAGCTCCAGTTCCACGGCTTCAGCTAATGTTGAAATACTTCCGTCATGCATATATGGGGCGGTGACAGCCACGTTGCGAAGCGATGGGGTACGGAACCGACCGATATCGAGCGGCCGCATCGTGACAGCAAACCGCCCGAGTTCCGCCAACTTTACGTCGTGAAGGATTGAGGAATCGAGGCTGAGGTTCTGTTCTTTCAGCGTCACTACTCGTTTCGTCAGCTCAGGCAGATCGTTCGCAATCCTCGAAATGCCGACACCTAACTGATGAAATTCATTATCTGTGAATAAAGCGCTTTGCCCGTCGAATGAATGGCAACTAATGCATTTTGCGGCGCCCTGAAATAGCATCAAACCACGTCTTGCGGCTGCGCTGACGGCAGATTGATCGCCGCCAAAATAGTAGCGGTCAAAAGGCGAGTTCGCTGCAACAAGGGTTCTTTCGAAGGCTCCGAGTGCAATTGCGACCTGCCTGGCTTTGAGAAACGGTCGGTCTTGAGGAAATACGGCAGCAAATTGGCTTTTGTAGCTGGAGTCACGTTGAATTATATCTAACATGCTATTCAGGTCGACAATTCCATGCTCTCGTGGATTCACGATCGGATCTAATGCTTGATTTTCCAATGTATCTTGCCGCCCGTCCCAAAAGAACGAGGTATTGAATTTTGCGTTAAGCAATGACGGTGTATTGCGTGTTCCCAATTGCTGATTGATACCGACGGCAAGCGGTTTTCCATCCGCGAACGCCCTTTCCGGGATATGGCAGGAGGCGCAGCTGACCTTTCCATTTGCACTCAATCGCTTATCAAAAAACAGTTGTTTGCCCAAGTCGATGAGACTCTGCGACTGCTGCGCTTTTTCATCCCTGGCAAGAGGCAGTCCGCGAAGTTCAGCCAGTATTTCACGTGCTTCAGTGGCCGCGAATAAGGTGAAGCCCACAAGGCTGGTCAAGCAAATATAGATGTGCCACGGTCGAATTCGCATCAGTTTCAATTTTATCAACATTGGGAATTCTATCTGATTATCACTTTAGTAAATTTGTTGATCTTTGTTTTTTGCTGTGCAACACTTCACGCCGCAGATTTCCATATGGAAATTATACACAGCTGAAAATTGATTGAAGAGGTTGCGAATGTTGCTCGGTCTGGCCGGAAGACAGATGTTGGAGAGAGAAGGAGTGCGCTCCGTTCTCATGGGAGCTTGGAGGATGCTCCTTACGCTTGTTATCGCAGTGGCGATGCAAGCTAATACTCCGGTATTGGCCGATCAGATTCGCTACGTTTATGACGATGCAGGCAGGCTGATTCAGGCGACTTCCGCTGACGGAAGCGGGACAGAGTATCGCTATGACGAGATCGGAAATATTCTCTCGGTGAAGCGCATTGTTCCTGGCGGAGTTGTTATTTCCGGCTTTTCGCCAACCTCTGGAATGAGCGGAGGTCAAGTCTCGATCTATGGCAGCGGGTTCGAAGAGGTCGCTTCAAACAATGCCGTGTACTTTAACGGCGCACAGGCTACTGTTCTGAATGCGACGCAGGCCATGCTAACTGTCGCGGTCCCTTCGAATGCGGCGACGGGGAAGATCAGTGTAACCAACTCAAAGGGCACTGCGGTCAGCATTTCAGATTTTGTGATTGCGACCGCCAACGGGCCATCTATTACCTCATTCACCCCAGCCATGGGGCCGGCAGGAACGGCGATCACGATATCGGGAGCCAATTTTGGTCCTCAACTGGCAGCAAACAAGGTAAGGTTCGGCGAGCATTCTGCCAGTGTAATCGGCGCCGGTGCCACTCAGGTCGTGACCTCAACCCCAACGATTTCAGCATCTGGCAAGATTTCCGTGACCACGGCTTTCGGGAAGGCGGTCAGTGCAAATGACTTCTTCGCATTGCCTCCGGGCGTAAATGCTGCCGACGTTGTTTATACGGGACGGCTCGTAGCCGGCGGTAACGCGCAGACAGTGCAGATCGGGACGGCAGGTAAGAAAGCAATTTTGCTGTTTGATGGCAATGCAAAGCAAATGCTCTCTCTCCTTTCTGCGGCGGGGACATTCCAGAGTCCAGCTGCGATGACAGTCTATGACGCGGATGGAGGAGTCGTTGCATCCACCAGCATAGACAACAGTTCCAATTTTGACTTCGTGGCGCTACCACGTTATGGCACCTACACGATGGTGCTTTCGGCGTCCATCGCAGGTAAAGTTGATCTCCAACTGAAGGTCGCCGATTCCGGCGCATTGGTAGTCGATGGTCCAGCGAAGCTTGTTAACCTCAGCGCAGGTCAAAACGGCTACTACACGTTCGCTGGCGAAGCAGGGCAGTACCTCGGCCTGGGATACGCGAACCTCGCGATGAATCCTGGCGGATCGATGTCGTACAAAGTCATCAAGCCCGATGGATCGCAGCTATTCACTAATAACGCGAACAATAACGGCAGCAGCAATTTGCCAATGTTGCCAGTCGCCGGAACTTATACGCTGGTCGTTGACCCGCCCGGCACATCGACTGCGAGCTTAACCATATGGTTGTCCAAGGATTCCCCTGGCCAGCTGGTATTTGGGCAGACGATGACGTTCAGCTCTTCCCGTGTCGGGCAAAACTTCCGGCCTACGTTTAATGGTGTTGCGGGCGAACGCTATTGGCTATTGCTCAATGGCAGTACGCTCTCGTCTGCCTTTGTAAATGTGGTGAAGCCCGATGGCGAATTGCTGACGAGTTTTTCCATCAGTACTGCGGCCGGGGCATTTGAAATCCCAGCGTTGCCTACGATAGGCACATATGGCATCTTCATTGACCCGAGTTCCACGGTGACCGGCAAGGTCGACGTTCAGCTCGGTCAGGTGGGACCGGACATCACTGGGCCGATAGAGATTGACGGATCATCACTGCCGCTTTCCCTGGGCATCCGGCAACGCGCAATGCTGACGTTCAGTGGGACTGCCGGTCAGCTTTTGGGCCTTGGCTATACCAATGTCAAAACCAGCCCAACGTTGCAGTCCGTCTATTACACGGTGCTTAAGCCCGATGGCAGCCAGCTGTTCTCGGCTAGCGGGAATGACAGTAATAGCATCAACCTGCCGGCCTTGCCCGTGAGTGGCACATATACCATTAAGGTGCAGTCCGCTACGTTTGCTTCGACGAACCTGTCGCTGCTGTTGTCGAGCGATGTTACGGGAATGCTCGTTCCAGACGCTGCTCCCCTGAATGTGAATATCGCTCGCGCTGGACAGAACGCACGCCTGACATTTGATGCCGTCGCTGGCCAGCACTATTGGCTTAAGCTGCGCGGCGGGACATTCCCTATCTCTGGCGCTCTCAATGTCAATATTTATAAGCCGGACGGCTCGGTGCTGAACAGCACGTCAATTTCTACGTCGCAGGACGTGGATACCGGTGTCCTTTCTGCATCGGGGACCTACGCCGTCTGGTTTGACGCTCCTTCCACGACTACCGGCAAGGTCGATGTGGAGCTTGTAACGATTCCTGGAGATTTGGTCAGTGCGATCGAGGTCGACGGTGCAGCATTGCCTGTTTCCCTCAGCGTCCGCCAGCGTGCAATGCTCACTTTCAACGGCACAGCTGGCCAGCGCTTGGGCCTCGGCTATACAAATGTCAAAACCAACCCGACGTTGCAGTCCGTCTATTACACGGTACTTAAGCCCGATGGCAGCCAGCTGTTCTCGGCTAGCGGCAATGACAGCAACAGCGCCAGCCTGCCTGCCTTGCCTGTAAGTGGCACCTATACCATCAAGGTACAGTCCGCAACTTTTGCTACGGCGAACCTGTCGCTGCTGTTGTCGAGTGAAGTTACAGGAACGCTGGCCCCAGGCGCAGCTCCCTTGAACGTAAATATCGCGCGTGCTGGGCAGGGTGCACGCCTCACGTTCAATGGTGTAGCGGGTCAAGCTTACAGCTTGCGGCTCACGGGCGGAACCTTCCCGGCCTTTGTCGGCGTCACGGTACTCAATCCGAGCGGCATTTTTGTGAATTCGACATCGGTGTTGTCGAGTGAAACCTTGAACCTGTCCGCACTTGCGGCTACAGGTACTTACACAGTAACGATCGGACCGAGTGGAACGACAACTGGCCAGGTCAACGTGCAGTTGCAATAAGCAAAACAGCAAACGAATACAAAGAATAGCTATGACTCCACTAGGAAAAATCAACGTGGCAAATCGAGAATACGAGCAGTTTGCCGCCTCTACTCGATCTGGTAAGTCGCGCGTGCGTAAATGGACGATCGCGTGCTTGTTGCCTGCACTGCTAGGTGTTTCTGCTGTTGGCCAACTGCCGGCGCTGGCGGCAGCGCCAATTGCATCTGGTGCCACTGCTCTTGGGTATCCCGCGGCGCCTGCCACCACCCGAGGGCAATCTGCCACATTGCTGCCCGACGGGCGATGGATGTTGCTGGGAGGTGAAGGTAAGAGTGGCAACGTGACCGATACTGTAGTTTTCATCTCGGCCGATGCTAAATCACAGACATTGCGGACCCACCTGTTCACGGGGCGTACAGCACATTCGGCGACGCTCCTTCCAGACGGAACAGTGCTGATCTTCGGCGGCACCGATGGTTCCGGAGAAGTGATTTCGACACTCCAGCAATTTGATATCGCCACTGGCCAATTCAGTGGCCCAGAAGAATCCGCATTGCTCCCACGAAGGGGCCATACGGCCACAGTTTTGATGGACGGGCGCCTTCTGATCGCAGGCGGTGCAGACGCGCGTGGAAATGCGATTTACGAGGCAGAAATCTATGATCCCGTAACTAAGGCAATCGAGCGCTTCAATCCAAAACTCGACGCGCCGCGCCTGAATCATATTGCGACGCTGCTTCCATCAGCCGACGTCCTGCTTTGGCAAGGACTCGATGCAGAAAACCAAACTCGCGAAGACGGCGAACTGTACGAATTCAGCACCCAGCAGTTTAGCGCTTTGTCGAAGGCAGCAACAACGGAGGCCATTCGCGGATTGAAAGCACCGGAAGTTGCGGCCATCATGGCAACGCGGCCAGAAGCCAACGATCCGTCCGCACCGGTTGATCGGCCTATCGTTATTCGATTCAACCAGCCGATGGCAGTATCGTCGCTGAATGGATCTACGGTCACTTTGATTGGGCCGCACGGCGCCGTTCCGGTGAAGGTTCTGCCGGTAGAGCAGGGCATGCTCGCATTTGTTCAGCCGTCGATCGATTTGCTGCCGGATAGCAGGTACAACCTGTTCCTTGATGGCGTGAAATCCTGGACCGGCAAAGCCTTGACCTTCAGTTCGTTCGGCTTTACGACAGCTCGGCTGAATGGCAGTAGCAATAATGGTGAACCCAACACACCGTCCTATAATGGTTCTGCGAATCACGTGGCAGCGGAAACAAGCTCCCCGAGGGCATCGGGCATCNCGCAGGAAGAGCTGCATGCAGTTGGCGCGGCGTCTTCGCTTGAAGGCCAGGCACTGGCAGCATTGGCCAAGAATGCTGACAGCGAATTCTGGCTGCCAGATGCGCGCCATTACAAAGGCGACTGGAACGCAAAGCGCGGCGCAAGCCCTCTACAGAAGTTGCCGTCATTGAAGGCGCCGCCAGGTGTTACAGCACTCGCTGGACAAATCCTTACGGCGCACGGCCGTGCGCTGCGCAACGCAAAGGTGCAGATTGGCAGTCAAATGGCGTTGACGGACGAAACAGGCCGCTTTCTGCTGACGAACCTTACGCCTGGCGCACAGCCGCTGATTATCAATGGTGGCGGAGAAGGGAAAGCCAAATACGGCTACTACCAGGTACGCGTTGACGTCAAGGCGCAGCAGACCAATGTCTTGGACTACACGATCTGGAGCACTCGCCTTGATCCCGCCGGCAACGTAGCAATTCCTTCACCTACTGCCGGCGAAGTTGTTCTGGCGTCGCCACGTATCCCGGGCCTGGAGCTGCGTATTCCTGCGGGCACCATCATTCGTGACCACATCGGCAAGATCGTCACTGAATTGAACATGACGGCGATTCCTATCGACCGCCCGCCGTTCCCATTGCCAAACGTTGGCGTGCCCGTTTACTTCACGATCCAGCCTGGTGGTGCGACGCTGACCAGTGCAAGTGGCCAAGCGCTGCAGGGCGCTCGCCTGATCTATCCGAACTTCAACGGCCTGGCCCCGGGTAGCCGCGTGGACTTCTGGAACTACGACGCCCGTGGCAAAGGTTGGTATGTGTACGGGCAAGGCACCATCAGCAAAGACGGCAAGCAGGCCGTTCCCGATGCCGGCGTCAAGATCTATGAGTTCACGGGCGCGATGATCTCGCTGCCAAGCAATGCACCGGCCGATGCACCGTCGCCGGGTAGTTGCGGCGGTAACGGTTCGGCGGGGCCTAGCGCTACGTGCCCGGCTAACAAGCCAGCTCCGCCTAAAGCCTGCGCCGGCGATCCAGTTGACTGCGGCACCGGCTTGTTCCTGAACTCGGCTACTGACCTGGTCATTGACGACATCATGCCAATCCAGATTTCGCGCACTTATCGCCCACGCGATGCTGCTTCCCGCGCGTTCGGTATTGGCACCAATCTGGCGTATGACATCTTCCTGGTTGGGGATACCAACCCCTGGACTTACCAGGAATTGATTTTGCCTGACGGCGGAAGGGTGCGCTACAACCGAATTTCGCCAGGGACCGGCTATACAGACGCAGTGTACGAACATAAGTCTTCCGCTACCAGCTACTATGGTTCGATCCTCAAGCGTGGCGGCAGCACGGCCTGCTACTGGGATCTCGCATTGATGAATGGAAGCCATATCTGCTTCCCAGAGTCGATGAATTCAGGATCTGCCCGACGGGCCGCAGCACTTTCGATGTCTGACCGCTATGGCAATGCACTTGTATTTAGCAGAACGAACGACAACCTAACGCGTATCGCCTCGCCATCTGGGCGAACAGTCGACCTCCAATATGATGCCGCCAACCGCATCACGCAGGCAACGGACAATGTCGGCCGCACCGTAAAGTACGAATACGACGCACAAGGCCGACTGATTAAAGTGACCGACCCGCTTGGCAACTTTGAAGCGTTCACTTATGACTCAGCGCACCGCATGCTGACCGTGCAGGACAAGCGCGGCAACATGATGGTGACGAACGAGTACGATGGCAACGGACGCGTAGCCAAGCAAACCTATGCCGACGGAAACACGAATCTGTTCGCCTACACTTTGGACGCAAGCAACCGCGTTACGCAGACCGACATCACGAATGAGCGGGGCGTGGTGAAGCGCATGGTGTTCAGCTCGGCGGGCTATGTCACATCGATTACCGAGGCGCTGGGCTTGCCAGAGCAGCAGGTAACCACGTACGAATACACGCCGGCTAATCTGCTGCTGTCCGTTACCGATCCACTCGGGCGGAAGAGTGCATACGAATACGATGCCAGGGGCAATATGTCTCGCAAGACGCTGCTCGCGGGTACTCCCAATGCCGTTTCAACGGAGGCTACCTACACGGCCGATTACAGCAATGTCCAGACCTTTAAAGACCTGACAGGACGGGTGACCACGCGCAGTTACGATAATGCAGGCAATCTGGTACAGGTCGCAGACGCTGAAGGCGTGCTCTTCAAAGGAAGCTATAACGGCTCGGGCCAATTGGTGAGTTCGGAAGATGCTCTCGGCAACCTCACGTCCTACCAATACGACGGCTTTGACCTGGCACAAGTAACCGACCCGCTCGGCCGTGTTTCGCGCAGGGTGACCGATGGGGTGGGGCGCGTCACGGCAACCATTTCCCCATCGGGGATCCTGACTTCAGTCGAACTGGATGCGCTCGACCGCGTTACAACAGCACGTGACGGCCTGGGTAACGCCACCGCGATGGAATACGACGCAAACAGCAATCAAACGCTGGTGCGCAATGCGAAAGGAGGCGAGCACGCCTTCGGTTTTGACAAGCGCAATGCGACCACTCAGCAGACGAATCCGGTGAATCAGTCGGATTCGATCGAATATGACCAGTCCCACAACGTCAAGCAAACAGTTGACCGTAAGGGGCAAGTGACGAAATTCGAGCATGATGCGCTTAACCGCTTGAGGCTGGTCACCTATGCAGACCAGAGCACGATCGCCTATACATACGACCAGGGGAACCGGGTTACCCAAATTGCTGATTCCGCGAATGGAACGATCACGCGAACCTATGATGGGCTGAACAACATCACGAACGAAACGACGCCTGACGGTAGTGTGAGCTATACGTATTACCCTGACGGTCGACGCAAAACGATGTCGGTTGCAGGGCAGCCAACGCTGACTTACACCTATAACGCACGAAGCGGTGTGGAAGGAATTTCTCAGGCCGCGGATGCAATCAATGGCAACCAGGTTCGTAAGGTGGCGTTTGAATATGATGCTGCTGGTCGACGTACCAAGACGACCTACTTTAATGGCATGACCCGTGAAAATGGTTTCGATAAGTCAGGCCAACTGACCTCGATTATTTATAAGGCTATAGGCGGGAGTGTTGTCGGTGACCNCATCTACCAGTACGACCTTGATGGTCAGCTTGTTGAAAAGGGCGGCGGTTTGGTAAAGGCCTTGCAAACTCCAGAAATGAATGATCTGACACACGATTTAGCGGCGAAAATGTCGGGCGCTAATGGCGTGACGCTAAACTATGATGAAAATGGAAATCTGGCCTCAGATGGCGCAACATTGTATGTCTGGAATGCCCGGGACCAGCTTGTTGAGATTCGCACCATGCAAGGGGGAGTCGTTGCACAGTTCAGCTATGACGCATTGGGACGGCGCCAACAAAAAACGGTGTACGGTGACACGACCAAATACGTCTATGACAAGCTCGATGCAGTGCAAGAGCGAGGCAGTGATTCGCAACTAAAAGCCGTATATGTTACTGGTACGCTGGATGAGCGACTGCAAAGAATTTTGCTGGCCGGATCGTCAAATCGAATTGATACGTATATAGTCGATCATCTCGGTTCAACCTTGGCGCTGAAGGATCTCTCGGGTTCGAGCGATGTAACATATTCTTATGATGCATATGGCAACAGCCAGGCGAACGTGCAGGATGTAAATCCGTTTCAGTTTACCGGACGGGAAAATGATGGAACGGGATTGTATTACTATAGAGCGCGAAATTATGCGCCTTCAATGGGTAGGTTTATTCAGAGTGATCCAATTGGCCTTAACGGCGGGATTAATACTTATGCGTATGTTCAAGGAATGCCGACAAGAATAGTTGATCCTAGTGGATTGCAAGCCATTTATCCTACAATATTTATGCCTGCGCCTAATGTTCCTGCGGCCTCACCACGCAAAGACCCCAGGTCGAATTTTCCTCCGGAGTCTAAAGAGGAGACAATGCGCAGAATTTGTAAGTACGCAGCTCCACCATGGAACGGGCATGTTCCACGCGATTCATCTAACTGGCATGACCCTAATCAAAGGAATGCAGAGCATTATTTTTTTGGGAATGAATTGGGCTCAAGATTTGGGCCGTTTGGTGCTGCAGCAGTCGAATTGTATGAAGCCGGGAAATATGTCCGGTACCCGTTTGGTGGTACGACCGAACCAACGCCATTTGGGACCGAGATGGGGCTGGTGGGGGCTGCAGATGGCTGGATTTATCGTCGACCATTTCCTGAGGAATGCAAATGTCAAAAATAAGAATTCACTCGATTGCGATGTTGGGCATAGGACTCTTTACTGTTGCCTTTGACGTTTTGGTTATGTGTGGTTGGTTTCTTTCAGTAATTTGCTTGCTCGTTGGCATCAATATGATAATTCGCGCGCAGAGACCTCCGAAAGAAAAATGGTATATCCCAATTGCTTTGTTTGCAATATTTGGGGTGACCTCTATTTTGGGCTATTCTCTTTCCAAGTTCGTTGAATCTGATATGCTGGAGTTTTCGATGCGTTATTCTAGCGCCCCAGCTGATAGGTTTGAATTATTGAAAATTGGTGAAAGCCGATTGTCGTGGGCGACCCGATTGAATTTGATAAGTTACTCGAATGTGGACTCAGTTGCGGTAGCGAAAATTAGAAGTTTTCCCTATGCTATTAATGAGTATGACTTTAATAAGAAGACGTTTTCTAAACGGCAATTTGACTGATAAATGACCGGTCCGTGATATTAGATAAGGTTCGGCATTACGAAAGGTTTGCGAAAAAATTAGTCCTAGAGACGCTCAAGGGAGACGAACAAGAATGGAGGGTTGTTGATTCCGTAGTTGGGGTACGTGATTCGGCATCGCTGTTGAGATCAGGGAAGCCTATCGCAGAACATATAAAAATTCAGTTCTTTCGGGAAGTTGATTCTGAAAGTGGTGATATTCCAGACCATTCAAGAAAGATATTCTTTATAGCGGCGTGGCGTCTGTGGTCTTGTCCAGCAAATCGATTTTTAAAGGGCAAGTAGCTTTGCTTCGATTCAGCGCGTGGTGGTGGCATCGTTGAAAGCAAATCGAAATGAAATTAATATTGTTCAGAATGCAGTAGTTAGAACGATCTCTGACTTGTGGGGCGTCTCTGGCTTTGAGGTGCAATGAAAGTGAAATCGGCAATCTTCATCATATTTCAGGTCGTCGCTGTTTCTTTGGCATTTGCAGTTGAGCCAGGCGAAAGAGCGAATGACCAACATATTGTGGTGACGCGGAAAGTGGCGGAGGGGATTGCAGTTCAAGAATTCAGAAAGCAGACTAAAATGAGATTGGCAAATGTATCTGTGCGTTCGCTCAAGGGAGACGAACAAGAATGGGCGTTTGTGCTTGAGGACAGCGCTCAACTACCCCGACCTGGATCTGAGTTATATGTTCGTGTGAATAAGAAAACAGGAAAACTGACTTCCTATTTTGGAAAGTAATGTGCACCACGCTCCATGAAACCATGTGCAGTTAAATTGTCGTTTTGCTTACTGGTGCCGGGAATTTTTTCAACTGCCCCATCGAATGCGGCTGAAAAAAGAATAGAACTTACGGCCACGGAAGACACTGCTATTTCGATAGTGGAGGGCCATTCGCTAGCAAAAGTAACCTTCCATCCAAACCGGACCGGAGATTCTGTAGTTAAAGACGAGGGAGGGTGTGGCTCAAGCGGTGTCGAGACAGCATTCCTGAAAAGCTTGGAGATCAGTGTAAATGATCGAAGGGTATTTGTCCCTCGGTCAGCATATGCTGATTTGGTTAACTTGCGTGAAGCCACAGTTCGCAATGATGGAGGGGCGTTCATATTAACGCTGAGCGGCGGAGATTCGGCTGATTCGTATTATGCTCAAATCTTTTTTGATGGCAACGGCATCAGTCGCAAGAAGGTGTTTAGTGCGCTTGTTCCTGATAAACCGACAGAAGAGACTCGCTATTGGCTCCGTGTTCTTAAAGACGAATAGCTAATGTCAGCTTCGAATTGCGTGACTCGGTGATTCGACGTGAAAGAGGCCTGAGCGCTGGATCTGTCGGGCGAGGAGGCACTGGGATAGGGATGCGAAGCGGTATGAGCTGCACCTGAGGATACGTTAGGCTAGTAAGGCGATCAACTAGGCTTGGCGGCGGCTTTGGTAGTTCAGGGAGCGTTGCCAAGGCTAGTCCCAATTTGAATTCTAGAGATAGGGGGAGATGTGGCGCAGTGCGCGGTCGGCATAGTCGTCCTTCTCGCCGACCGGGGCCGCGTAGTGAAGGGCGGCGCGCGCGGCTTCGGGGCTGTCGAGTCGGGCAAGGACCCAGGCGGCAAGATATTGGGAGGCGAGGCAGCCGCCTGCGGTAGCGACGTTGGTGCTGGCATGGAAGGGCTGGGACAGGACGCGAACGCCAGCTTCTTCAAGCCAGGGCTTGGTCGTCAGGTCGGTGCAGGCTGGAATGCCGTCCAGAAGCTTGAGGCGGGCCAGCAGCAAGGCGCCGGAGCACTGGGCGCCGATCAGTTGCCGGCTTGGGTCGAGCAACAGTTGCCTCATTAGCGTCGCATCTGCCGCAATGTCGCGAGTGCGGGTGCCGCTGCCGATCAAGACCGCGTCGGCGCGGCAGGCGTCGGCCAGGGTGACTCATTGACGTGACGAGTTCGGCGGGCGTCGCGAGCGAAACGCGCCAGCCGGCTTTCTTATGCCGGTTCAATATCCCCAACGCCACCAGCGAATCGATCTCATTGAAGCCGTCGAAAGTCAGGATGGCGATGTGCATGGCGTCAGAGTATGGTGCCGTCGAGCGCGTGGCGGTTGATGGTGCCGTTGTCGGCGATGCTGATCCAGCCGCCGCGTGGCGGTGTGGATTCGGGTTCCCAGTCCGGCAGTACGTAGCGGCGGGTGCCGGCGACTTCGTGCAGGGCAGGGCGGTGGGTGTGGCCGTGGACCATGATGGTGGTGCCGGTTTGGGCGAACACCTCGGCGATCGCTTCGGGCGTCACATCCATGATTTCGTAGGATTTCTCGGCGTGGCCTTGCTTGCTCTGCTCGCGCAGGCCGGCAATGATCTGCTTGCGCTGGGCCAGTGGCATCGCGAGGAATTGCTGCTGCCACTCAGGCTGGCGCACTTGCGCGCGGAAGGCCATGTATTTCACGTCTTGCGTGCATTGGGCGTCGCCGTGCACCAGCACGATGCGCTGGCCGTAGGCGTCGATCACCCAGGTTTCGGGCAGCAGGGTCAGGCCCGCTGCGGTGGCGAAGGCTTCGCCAACGAGGAAATCGCGGTTGCCCGCGATCCAGAACAGCTGCACGCCCGCGTCGCTTAGGCGGCGCAGGGCGGACACAATCTGCTGGTTGAAGGGCTCCGGCAGGTCATCGTCACCTGCCCAATATTCAAAGATATCGCCCAGCAGGTAGAGCTGCTTTGCACCCAGCGCATGTTCGTCGAGGAAGCGCAGGAACGCTTCCGTCAGCACCGGCCGCGCCGGCTGCAAATGCAG
>Ga0055526_1001014_pt1 | contig 20598 bp, 23 predicted proteins | sample AraplaCol_mMF_r2_FD_55013 | JGI IMG/M metagenome (GOLD analysis project Ga0055526, IMG submission 55013) | Arabidopsis root microbial communities from North Carolina, USA - plate scrape MF_Col_mMF_r2 | ecosystem: Host-associated > Plants > Roots > Endosphere | place: USA: North Carolina... | reverse complement strand
AAATCGCCGGCTTTGAGCGCGCATCCAACAACCTGATACTGCGCTACGGCGATGGCGACGTGCTGACCATCGAGAACTACTTCATGGGCTGGACGTATTTCATGGAGGAGTTCCGGTTTGCGGATGGCGTGACATGGAAGGCCGCCGATGTCGCGCAGCGCTTCCTGGGAACGGAGGCCGCAGACAGCCTTACTGGATGGAGCGATATCGGGAACACCATCCGTGGGTTAGGTGGCAACGACTCGATTGTAGGTGGCGCGATGGTAGATACGCTGGATGGTGGAGACGGCAATGACGTGCTGTCCAGCGGCGACGGCAACGACGTGCTGATCGGTGGCAAGGGCAACGATACGCTGCGGGGTGGCTACGGCGCGGACGTCTATCGCTTCTCGCGTGGCGACGGGGCGGACTCGATCAACGACTCGGAGACCACCACGGGAGTGATCGATGTGGTCCAGTTCACCGATGTGAAATCGACCGAAATCGCCGGCTTTGAGCGAACGGCCAACAATCTGGTGCTGCGCTACAGCGATGGTGATGTACTGACCATTGAGAACTACTTCATGGGCCGGACGTACTTCGTGGAGCAGTTCCAGTTTTCCGACGGGGTGACATGGACGACGGCTGACGTCGCACAGCGCTTCATAGGGACGAACGCGGCCGACAGCTTCACAGGCTGGAGCGATATCCGAAACACCATCCGTGGGTTGGGTGGCAATGACTCGCTTACGGGAGGCGCCGTGGCGGATACTCTCGATGGCGGCGAAGGTAATGACGTGCTGTTTGGCGGAGACGGCAATGATGTGCTGATTGGCGGCATCGGCAACGACACGTTGCGCGGTGGTAATGGCGCTGACACCTATCAGTTTGCCCGCGGAGATGGTGCCGATTCCATCAACGATAGCGACCCGACCGCTGGCGTTACGGACACACTTGTGTTTGGTGGAGGCATTGCTAGCGACCAACTGTGGTTCTCCCGCTCCGGAAACAACCTCGATGTCAGTGTTATCGGCACCAACGACAAGGTCACGATCGAGAACTGGTACCTGGGTAGCAACTACCAGATCGAGAAATTCGTTGCGGGGGACGGAAAGGCCGTAGAAAGCGGCGCGCTCATTAACCTGGTCAACGCCATGGCCCAATTTGCGCCGCCGGGCGCCGGTGACACGGCCCTGCCACTCAATTTCCGGGAGTCGATGGATGCGGTGTTCGTGGCCGCTTGGAGGTAACAAACAGGATTGGCGGGAAGCGGGCGTCCATGTGGCGCCCGCTTTTTTACCGTCGCCGTGACACTGAGATCCCTTCTACCACAGAGTCGAGGGGGCGGTCACACGCGCACCCAAGATGTCGCGGCCTGCGATGAATGTGTTCCGCGGTGCCTTTGGCTCACGGATCGGAGGACTATGGGCCCCGCAGGTCTCAAGCGCAATCGAAATCTGAGCCACTGGGGGCCCAGTTTTACATTGCGCGCAACAGCAGCTGCAACCCCGGGCCAGCAGCAAATAGGACTAGTGGGCAAGCGCGGAACCCCAAGCAATCACAAGTAGCTCGCCGCCGAAGCAAAGATCGTCATGAGGGCAGGCGAAGATCAAGTTGGGCGCGTTGGCCAGGTTGCACGGCGGCAATGGATACACGCTGCAGCATAAGATGACGATCACCGGGAAAGCGGATGACTTTATCGTCGAGGAACCGGTAGCCTTCGGCAACAAATACCAGATCACGAAGCCGAGGGAGATCATCCAGCGCACCGTGGAGGGCGCTCAGCGGTTGTGCCGCCCTCGCCGCCCAGCGGAACGTTGCGACCCACGAGATCGAGGCGCGGGCCAGCCGCCTGCGGCTGTTTAAGACCTGACTTAGCTAGATGGCGAGACTGCCAATTGAGGCTTGCATCTAGCCAAACAGCCTTAGTACGACAGCGGCCGCGGCCACCGGAGGCGCGCGCTGCTGGATGGACCTGCGCTCAGCAAGGCGTGGATTCTTATCCATAACCTCGTAAGCCCGTTACTTGAACCAGTTCTCCTGCATATGGGCCGAGACCCGTGGATCGAGGATATTCTATGCCGCATTGTTATTTGTCGTATCAATGACAAGGACCTTGTCGTTTTGATCAACAGCGGTTTTTAGGTTGTACCGAGCAAAAATGAGCAAATGGCAAATAACCAGAGGGTCAAAACTACAAGCGGATAGCGACAGCCATCAAGTCGCTCGGAGGCTGGGCAAAAGTCCATGAGTCGCTTTGGTACGTGAACTCAACCTTACTGCCTCGCTGGCAGTGGATCGATTGCGTCGCGTTTGTTGCGCCGTCTGTGCAGCCAGATCAGGCATAATCTAACGGTCACAGCGCTGGATCCCTGCGATTAGCATTGGCTGCAGTTGCCTTGCGTTGTAGCAACTTTACATCTTAACCATCATCATCGTCGCTGACGAAGACAACATTGGCAAACGGCCCGGTAAACAAACACCTAGCGCACCTGATTCGTGATTACCAAGCGAAGGTACATGAGGCTCTAGCACTCATGCAGCGATCCGGCATCCGCATGCCGATTTCAAACCGGCAGTGGATTGAATCCGACATTCCATTAAGCGGACGATTTAATAACGATACCATGTATGTGAAGCATGGTGCCGGATGCACGGTCTATCTCCCCGACGGAGAAATCGATTTCGATTTCTGAGATCGTGGAGAGATCAATGGATTTGACCTGTGGCGCCTGTCTCTATTTGCTAGCGAAGGATTATCAAAATACGGTTTTGAGAGTCAGAGTGCTCTTAAGGCGTGCTTCGAGATAGCAGTCTCTGAAGGGCATTTAGTTCGTTCGGATGATTTTCTCTTCTACGTAGCAGACGCCGCACGCGCACTAGCTGTCGATATTGATAGCAGGATGCCCGGTGAAAATCTCCCTCCTCGCAACCTGGACATGGTTATAGTGCTTCATAGTCATTATTTTCAGGCAGCCGAGTTGATGCTTGAGAACTATGATAAATTGTACAAAAAATGGGGGATGGACAAATCATTAAGTCAAAGAAAGATCGTTGACCTGCGAATCTATTTGTCATCTTGGTTAGGATTTCTTGCGGTGACGTGTGAGGGTTTCGAGAAGCTCGGAATGCGCCTTCTCTTGCTTAATAGTCGCCCGGTAGTTTTTAAAGAGTTGATCCCGAAGAGCGATGCCATAGGGAGAATGATTAACCGGCACGGTAATCCGCTTCGGGAGTTCCGGAACAAGACGTTTCATCTACGAGAAAATCCAGAGGCAATAAGACGTTTCTTCGCTCCCGATAAAAAAAAAAGGCTTCCATGGGCTCGCGAATTGCACGACGCGTTTGCAGATTTTTTCTCAGCTTATCGTATCGAGTGTGAGGTCCACTATGAGTTGAACGGTCGGCGAGGAGAACTGCGGGTCGCGCGTGAGCCGTCTCAACGATGGTGAGCTACTCGCCCAGCCAAGAGGATGAAGCTCCAGGGATTGGGTGGCCTGCAGCGTCTAGTGTGTTGCATCAACCGATCGCATCCACAGCCGTTCTGGCACATTACGGGGTAATTGAATGGAAGGGACTTCCCCGTCCCGAGGCTGCGACGGAAGCCGCAAGTCGGCATCGAGGTGCATGATGACGTGTCGAAACACCATCCAGACCCGAGGAGGGGAAGTCCATGTCAACGCCTTAGCCCCCAAACTCCATTTCGGTAGTCTGCTGGCGCCACAACCGCATGACCCGGATGCGTTTTACTGGAAGCCGAATCGTCCGACCGTTGAGACCCAGCAGTGGGAATTGTAGTGCACCCAGCGATGGGCCGCGGGAACCATCTCTGCTTCGCTGCGCTGTCGCGCACATGCTGCAAAACGTCCCAGACATCGTCGAGCATGTGCTGCCGATTCGATTCACGCTGGTTGAGGGTGACACCGATGCTGAGGTACGGCGGCAGACGATGCTCACCGTCGGCGCGAACTCATAAATCAAGGATTTAAGCGTGTTTAGCAATGAGCGTGGACCCTGTTACGACGGCGATCCGGAGGTGAACGCGATCCAATCTAACGCACGACCCTAACGTTAGAAAACGTATTGCGTCGTAGCAAGAAAAGACAAAAGACGGATAAATCTAATTATCTTGCCAAAGCAGGGTGTCGCACGGGCTCGCCGGCTGGCTACCCGGGTCCAGGGGCCGATCAACGGTTCAGGAGGAGGAGCAAAGGACCAGTCAGCAAGTGACTGATTTGACCGGAGTATCAGGCGAGCGCCAACCGGAAACCCGCGTGGGGCCTAGGGGTGGCCACCCCGGTAAAGTGCAGGGAAATCAAAGGGACCCCTCATGGCGCTGCTATTGGCCACCGACGCACTACGTAGGGGCCTATCCCGGTGCGCCGATCGATCTGCACCTCCCGTATGTGCCGTACGCGCGCCAGGATCGTGTGGCCAACCCGGGCGAATCGCTGAGCGCCAAGGTCTTCGGCGGCTTGATCAACGCGCGGGGCTATCGTCGGGTTGTCTTTCAGGATCCGCACAGCGATGTAACACCGGCGCTGCTTGATTGCGTCGTGATTGACCATCCACTGCCTGCCTTGCGCCGCGTTGTCGCCGCTGTCCTCCGCGAAAACGCAAGCCTGGCGCTCGTCGCACCGGACGCCGCCGGCGCGCGCAAACGCGTATTGAAACTCGCCTCGCAATTCGAATTGCCGGTCGTGTTCGCCGACAAGGTCCGTGATACGCGCACAGGCGTGATCACGGGGCACGGCGATTCAAAGCGAGTTGCCCGATTGCGCGCTGCTCAAGTACTCGGCATGGACCGATCTACTTTGCCGCTCCTGCTAAAGCCTTACGAAAAGCTGCCGATACCCATGATAACCACCTTAGTTTGAGAGGAAACATGCTCCGTATAGTTGCCCCCTTGTTGTTGGCCGCGTTGCTCGCGGGTTGTAACAGCACACTGCAAGTCAAGAAGCCGGACGCCGCAACTGGCATGTACGTCACCACTACAGCGTTGAAACCAGAAGAGGTCCGCGTAGAGGAAAAGTTCGATGTGGCCTACAAGAAAATGGTGTACTTGAAAATTAACGGAGAGAATCCGAACCGAAGGTTCGTTGATTTCTTCGAATCAGCATTCAAGGATATGCACATCTTCGAAAAGGTCGTCGTCACAAAGGACGATCTGCAACAAATAATTATTGAGCGCAATCTAGGTAGTAAAGTGACGAGCGTGTCGGACTTGGTCGGACTTAACAATCTGAGCAAGGAGATTGGCCCATTCTTGATCGTCGAACCAAATGCGATCTTCAAGGGTGGGTATCGATTCGATGGAACACTTAAGGCAATCGACGCCAGCACCGGAAAAACTGTGCTGCAAATTGAAAACTCCGCCTTGAATTTCGCTGGCCTCGACGATCCGCTCTTCCACCCTATGCTGAACGGCTTCATCAGCTGGACGCACAACCAACCCGTAGCGGCAAAGTCGTCGGAATCGAAGCAGGCAAGCGACCCGAAGGCTCGCAAGTTCTGAGGACGGTGATGATGGCGACCGCCAAAGGCGGTCATCGCTCTCACGACAGGCAGGCAGACGGATAGCACTCCGGAAACAGCCGGCCGCCCGATGCAACTTGGACTTGCGCAACTCGAGATTTTCGGCGCATGCGCGGCAGAACGTCCATTTTCCCCACGCGTTGTGCGTCTTCCGTGTCATGCTACATCGGGAAAGCGGCAAGGTCTTCATTGACACGCGCTCCCGGGAGTATTCCTCGCCTGATTCTTCGCGTTTCGGTGGCCGCCGCCAAGGCCTCGCCTCGAATGCAGCCGCTATCCCGCCACCGCCGGCATTGCCCGCACGATCACCAACGCTTTTTGTTCTACGGATCTGCGGTATTCGTCTGCATGTCCAACTCCTGCCTATCAGCCACGTCACGAAGACGCTGGCCGCACCGCCATTGGCGCGCATCACATCACAAAGCCACGCCGATCTGAAGCAGCTTCTGGCCAGCAGTGAAGCACTCTCTCAATTATCAATAATCAAATATTCGTGACGTCAACCACATCAGTAGACATCGGCAAGCCACTTGATTGGCAACATTTCGAGCGGCTCACTCGCGCCGTTTTCAATGAAACGTATGACGGGAGCTTCCGCAGACATGGCCGCTCCGGACTCGCGCAACACGGAGTTGACATCATCGGGCGATCCACTACTGGAAAGCTGATTGGAGTTCAATGCAAACTACTTACATCATCACTCGGCAAGAAGATGACCACGTCAGTCGTCGACGCAGCCATAGCAGAGGCCGAGAATTTTGATGTTCCCCTTGATGAGCTAGTCATCGTAACTACGGCAGACGAAGACCCGAAGGTCGGGCGGTATGTGCTTCAGCTTAGCCAGGCACGCCGAAGCGCAGGGAAATTTGAAGTACACCTGTGGTGTTGGGAGGAAATGGCCGACCGCATCCGCAGCTCGCCTCCGATTCTGCGAACGTTCTATCGCGAATGGTGGAGAACGCCCTCCTTCCTATTTTGCGCGTCGCTACTAGCGGTTACTATCGCCCTTGCGACTGCAGGCACAGTGTTCTCGGATAGATTGAAGACGTGGTACTACTCGCAGGATGCTCATCGGCGCACGACCGCAGAAGGGACACAGCTTATATCCGCAACCCTGAGCGAAATCCACGCCGCGTTTGGGAGCTGCGTACACTCAATGTCGGGCAAACCGTTTGTCTTTTCCAGTGAACTTCGTGAGCGGTGTGTTCAATCTGTGGAGTTGCCTCTGCGCAAACTGGAACGGCAGCGGGATCAGTATGCCTCCACTATGGTGGCAAGCGCTTTTACCGAAGTGGAGTTAGTGAATCGCTACATCGCGGAAGAATTTCGCCAAAATCTGATCTCCGTGGAGATGGCCTCCCACTTTGAAGGTGAAGCTGTGAACGCAGCGAAAGTACTGTGCCCCAAGGCCGGGTATCGCGTTTCCTCCCTCGAGGAGCAAAAGGTACGCTTGAGGAAAGCCGGGCGCGACGCGCTATCCGCACAATTGGAGCGCTACTTCAAGATCCGGGACTTCGTCATCCCAGGACTAGACGCTCTCAAGGCACGCATGGCACTGATCTCCCGCGAACAATCGGGTCAGGACATTCCTGCCGACCTCCTGGAACAGGCAAAGTCATTCAACGGCCGAATAGCGGAGGAAAATGCCTACACATTCCAGCTATTCGAATTGCCGTTCTCCACAGCCAGGGGCAAGGACTTTAGTACGCGTAATTTACGCATTTCTGCGCCTCCGGGAGAGGATCCAGTGGAAGAAGCAGTCTGGTCGCAAGTCGCTGAAATTGCGTTTGAAGAAGGCTTACCAGGCCGGCCATCCGACGTCGATTACCTTATTGCGTGTGGATTCTTGAAGCAGGGTGCACGTACGCTTATCAAGCGGATTGACGCTAATCCGCCAGAGAGCACCGCGCATTAGCCTCGGACTTTGCTCCGGACCAGTCTCGCCGCTAACGACGTCACCCTAGGCGGCGCCTTCTACGTGAAACGCGCCTCCCATGCTTCGGCTCGACGGAACCGTAGATGGCTCGCGACGGCCGTCGTTGCCTACAACGGGCAGGCGTAACGTCATAGTCAGCGCCGAATTAACGGACAGTGCTCCGTCAATTTGATTCTCCATTTCGAAACGTGGTGTTGTACCTCGCCGTTTCTTTCGGATTTCCACGCTAACATGGTTTCAGAATGCCACAGTGTCATTGCGATAAGAAAACTTATCACAATAGCACGGATGACTACGCGAACTGCGGCACGGTAATTTCAGTCTCGGCTGTTATCCGGGGCAAGGCGCCTGCCTCACGGTTTCAGTCAAAGATTGTCGTGAATCCACTCACTGAACGAGAAAGCAACCCGAGCGTCTGCAATCAGGCGGTCCAGCATGCCGACGTCCGTGGCCACAGGCCGGGCTGCATCTCTGAGCATCGATTCCCAGCGGCCTGTGATCAAATTGGCTGTCACCTGAACCCACTCCCTGGCTGCCTCGGCGTTCATGCCGAAATGGCTGGCGGCGTCAACCAACTGCCTCACCCCGGTTCGAGCGGATCCGTCCGCGCTAGTGGCCATGGAAAGGATGGGCCCATCGGCCAGCGGTCGCGGACCGACGGACATGACAGGCGTGATATCAAATGCGGGAGCCAGGCGCCAGCCGCGCTGGCCCTTGCCTTCGTGCAGCAGCCCGTGGTTGAGGGGGTGATCGTCGGTATTGCCGACCAACGCGTTGAACGCCATACGCCGCCACAATTCGCAAAGCTGGAGGCTCAAGTCCTCGCGCCCCCTGCACCAGATTCGCAACGCGTCACCAAAGTTCAGATACGAGCGGCGCGGATCGCCTCGGACGGCGTCCAGCGGCAGTCTGAGCACCGTATGCGCACTTGCGAAAAGGCGCCGTTGGGGCCGATAGGGATCTCCCGTGCGGTCGAATCGCTCGACGAGCAAAACCTGATGTGAACCGAACGTGTGCAGTACCACGGGAGCGACATCGAGGCCTGCCATCTTGGCCAAGGTCATGGTGACGAACTCGCGAGCAGGCATGGCGATCCGGTCGCCACGATCCTGCATCTTCGCTAGCCACAGACGGCCAGCGTGCACGAGCGTCGCCTTTGGTCGCTCGCCCCCGGCGCTCGTATCGAGATCCTCGTTCAGACGCCGTAGCGCCCGACTTGCAGGCGCGATGTGATCCAACGCTTCTGCGAGCGGTTTAAGATCGTCCAATTCCTTTGGAACCCAAGCCAGCTTGCGCTGGATGTCCGCGCAGACCTCCAGCGCCCCCACACCATCCGGGACACCGCGTTCAAGTAGTTCAAGTGGGCTAAGGTCCTTTCCAGCGTGGGCGTTCAGCCTGTCTGCTCCATAGCCAGCAGGCTTGGCGTCCCTGATGACCCCGGGAAGCCCGTCTGCCGCAGACACGGCAATCCCACGCACGCTGCGCACGAGACGCAGCTGGACCGGATCGAGAGGGATGGCCTCCGGGTGATCCAGATACTCTTTTCGATAGTTGAACCTGGCGGCGCGCTCAATAGTGAGCTCGGCGATATGCGAGGGAGCGTCGTGGCCGGGGAGCCAGGCCCACACGGGTACGGTCGGCATCAGCGTCTGCCGACTTGTCGTTCGGCAAAGTTCACGGCTTCCGGGTCCAGCCGCGGATCGAGCAACCCCTCCATTTGCTCAAGCAGCTGCAGTCCCTGCAGCACTTTGAGAAAGTTGCCGATGGAAACGCCGTCGCTCCCGTCTTCCAAAGACCTCAGCGTTGACGGAGACACATCTGAAAGTGATGCGAGCTGCTCCTGAGTCATTTCCCGCAGCTTTCGCGCAATGATCAGGCGCTGGCCGAGGCGCTCAAGACAGCCTTTCACCAGGATGGGCGTGTGTTTAGGAGGACGACGTGGCGGCATGTCCCCTACACTAGGGGTCATTCGCCATAATGTCAACAAAAAATGCCGACTAATCCTGATTCGTATGGCGCTAAGAAGGTTCGCTCGGCGGACCTGAGAGGATTCAGGATATCGCCTGGGTGGTGCCGCGCCGTGCCCTGCGGTCCGATGCGGTCCGATGCGGTCCGATGCGGTCCGATGCGGTGCGTTGCGGTGCGGTGCGGTGCGGTGCGGCGTCAAGCCTTGTGTTTGGGGAACTGAAGCGCAAATTCGGTGAATTCATGCTCGACCGAATGGCAGGAAATCGACGCCCCCCAACTGCGCAAGACGTCCCTGCAAAAAGCCAGTCCGATACCCGTTCCCCGATGCGCGGGATAGGAAAAGAATGGCTGGAACATCCGGGCCAGGACATGCGCAGGAACCCCCGGCCCCGTATCCCGGAACAGGACGTAAACGTCGCTGCCGCGCATCTCACAGCGGATCAGAATCCTGCCCTTGCCTGCGCGCTTGATCGCCTCGAGCGCATTCTTGGTCAGATTGGTAATGACCAATTCGAACAGTTGAGCGTTGCCCAGCACGTGCAGAGGTGCAGACGCATCGATCGTGACGATATCGTGATGCGTAGGTTCGAACGGAAACCGGTCAATACTCTGGCGCACGGCGTGCACCAGGTCGAACACCTCCTGCCTGGCCGCCTTCGGGTCCTTGGAGTTCGCCACCAGCAGATCGATGCTGCTGCTGACATGCGCGAGATCGGCCTGCAAACGGCCAATGGCCTGCAGAAGCCCCTCACGATGCGCGGCCTGGGGATCCAGTGCCGCCGGCAACCGGCTCTTGAGTCCCGCAGCGGTCATCGTCAAACTCGTGAGCGGCGTGCGCAATTCATGCGCGACCGTTGCCAGGGCGACGGCCATCCCCCGTCGCTTTTCCTCGACCAGCAGTTGGCGATCCAGCTTGATCACGACGAGCACGGCGATGACGAACGCAATGATCGGCAGCTGCAAAAGCAAAGGTTGCCAGGGGATGCCTGCAATGGAGTGACCGGCGACCACAAACAATGCGAATGCGCCGGCCGCTCCCGAGAGCAAGGCCATCGTCGCAAACGCCGAACTAAAGTGGTATAGGACCACCACTGCGATGATGACCGACTCCGCCCATACCAGAGAGCCGTGGTTCTCAAGGTAGAAGAAGATAAAAGCGAAGGGCATCCCGACGGTGATGGCAAATAGCGCATAGGTCGGCAGCCATCGCTTGTGCGACAGTGCAGAGGCGAATAACAGCGGCACGAATAGCGCCGTGCAAATCAGTCGCAGCCACAGGTTTTCGTAAGCCTGGGGAAAGACATAGGACCAGATGACGTAGTAAAGCGGATGGCCAATGACCCCTAGAGCGCCCACCATCTGAATGCGACGCAGGCGCACGACGCTTTCCTCGTCGAGCAAGGTGGTCCGTGAGGCCGTTTCAAATACGGCACGCCGGGCATCCTTGACGAGCCGAATCCACAACGATTCGTGCCTTGATTGCGCTTGCGTGGCTTCCATCTCTAGCGTCTGACCCCTGCAAGATTATGGCGCTGTGCTGCCTGGTGAACAGGTACGGCCGCGCTGCGCGCGTCGCGTCGATGACCACTCCGCCAGCCTGACCTCGTCCCGAATCTTCGCGAGAACGTCGATCAGCCGGTCCGTGTCGGAGGGGGTGAGTTTCGCATGCAGCGTAAGGCGCATCAATGCCCTATTCTTGGGGGTAGCAGGCGAGCAAAATACGGCCCCGAAGATGCCATGCCGCTGCAGCGCGTTGCGCAGAACCATGACCTGGGGTTCCGTGCCAGCCTCCAATCCGATGATCTGCTCGCTCCCATCACTGATGTTGTAGCCAAGTTCGGCGATGGCTGCGCGCGTGGTCCGGGTGATGGCATGCAGGCGTTCCCTTCGATCGTCTGCGCGCGCAATGAAATCTGTCGCGGCATCGAACCAGGCGATTTCATGGCGCAGCAGGCCGGAACTGAAAATGGCCGGGCGTGCCTCCACCGCGAAGAAATCCTTGAACTGGGTCGAACAGGCCACGAACCCCGCGCGGCCGGCGAACGCCTTGGCCAGCGAAGCCGTCCGGAAATGGACCCGTTCGGAAAGCCCGAGCGCCGGGACAAGTCCACCGCCCGCCGGTCCATGCGTGCCCAATGAATGTGACTCATCAACCACCAAAACGCTGCCTGTCGCTTCCGCCATCTGTACGTACGCTTCCAATGGCGCCACGCTGCCAGTGGTGCTATAGACGGAATCCACCAGAATGACGCCTGGGCCAATACGCTCGATCTGGCGCGCGGCGTGAGCGAAGTCGTTGTGGCGCACTGGCACGGCCTGTGCCCCCGCCGCGCTGATGCCTTCCCATAGGGACGCATGACCGTTCATGTCGATGTAAACAGGCACCCCCGGCCCTGCAATGCATTGCACCAGTCCGACGTTCGCCGCCCATCCTGACTGGGCGATCAGGCCATCTTCTGCCTGCATAAGGGCGGCGAGCTTGCGTTCAACCTTCTGTTGCGGCGTGTCGCCATGCCGAAACACGGAAGACATCAACAATTCAGGCGCCTCGTCGAGTAGCGCCCTCGCCTGCGCCTGGACCAGCGCCGATTCCCCCAACAGGCATAGATAGTCGTTACTGCTCAGGTGCAAGGCATCTGGCCCCGGAACACGTCCGTGCAGCAGGTGATCGCCGCCCCAGAGTTTTTCCATTCTGTCGACGAAATGGGTAGCCATCCGATCCGAGATCCACGCCGGTAACGGCGCGGATTGAAAGCGACTGACAGATTTTGTCGGTTGGGAATGAAGATTGGCGGGCGACATCGGTGTTCCTCCAAAGAAATGAGCGCCAAAATCAAAAGGGAATGACTCGAAAACTTGAGGCGTGCAGCGGGACGCCTGCCCGCAAAGGCATCACAGTTTGCGTCATCTATTCGACGCTGGTAGGAACGCCCGCGCTATTGCCGGATACCCAAAATCGACCGCTTCTGGCATGAGAAAGTCATGCCAGCGACTTCCTTGTGGCAACACGCCACCATTCGCAGTGGTAAGGAAATGGTGATGACGGCCGCGACGGAACGGAGTGCGCAACGATCCCAGAAGACTGGCCGAATCGAGGCTGTTTTTCCTGGCAACACGCGCAGCATCATTTTGGGCATGGCGAACGCAGTGATAAGGCTGCGGCCTCTCAACGCACGAACGGTCGGCTCGGATGCCATCCAAGAGGCCGATATGCGCGTGGAACTGAATTGCGTATGAATCCTGACATCGCTCTGCCGAGCCAGCCGGCCGAGACTTATATGCATCGGAAGACACTAAGACTCAGTGACGCTTTTAATTCCTGGCGGTTAATTGTCTTTTGTGCGAAATGCGACGGCCAACCGCATATCCACGTGACTGGGACGAAGCGCGATAAAGCACTCAACGTGAGATTCCAGGACCAGGATACCTAGGTAAGTCTTTGTTTTTGCGACGTTTCTATTGGAAAGGCAGAATGCTTTATATTGATATGTTATTTATCAAGCACTTTTCGTAGTGAGGTCCGGGCCGCGCGTCAGCGGCCATCTTCGCAGGATGGATTGCAGGCGCGTCCCCACATTCGCCGGCCAAGTCGGGGGCGCGCCGGCAGGCGCGCAAGCCCCATCATCCAAAGACTTCGCCCATTTGGCCCATGGCCAAGCCGTTAACTCGTCATTACCCTTGGCTCGGGTGTAGACACCTATTTTTGCGCCCGCTCAGAACTGCTACCGACCCGCGCCCCGCCCCACAGTGGCGGGTTCTTTTTTGCGCTCGTAGAGAAGCGGCTAGCGAGAACGCTCACATTTGGGTGTCCGGCGGGCGTTAGATGAACACCGAACGTTTCCGTCAAAAATCGCCAGCGTCCAGAACAATGCGGCCGTCGTTTGGCATGGCGCTTCGGCGGGCAGCCACGTTTCGTATCCGTTGCCACCCCCCCAGAAACGCCTCATGCAGCGCCGCGTCGCGCTGGTCTTCGCGGAGCCCAGTCACATTAAGGTTGAAGTGCACTTCCAACGCTTGCCGCGTCACCAGGAAAGCCTGGCTGCTGCCCGCAATCAAATAGTCGAACTGAATGCCAACATCGTCACCGATGTCAGCCACCCTGGGTCCGATAGGGTAGACCATCACTGTGCTCCGAAACGTTGTTTCGTCGGCATAAGGATACACGCGAAGCCACCCCGTGCTCTCCGTTGCTACGACTCTGGAGCTGCTCGTTGACGGCGGACATGGCTGAAAAGGGCTGCCTTGAGCGGAACCATATGCCGTAGTGGCCCGGCACAGCTGCTCGGCGTTTTGTACGTAGCGCCGGTTCCATTAAGATGGCCGTCGATTTTCCAACGCGTCGCAATTTCCGAGTTCTGTCATGGCCCGTCTCAAGCTTGATCTCCCGCTCCACCAACTTTGCTACTCGACCCATCTCACGGTACGTGTCACTGATATCAACTCGGCGAATCATCTTGCTAACGATTCCATGATCTCCATGATCTCGGAGGCGCGCGCCCGCTTCCTTTTCGAGCATGGCGGCGGGGAATTGATTGGTGGCGCCCGCATTATCGTGACGGACCTGGCTACCATGTATTGCAAAGAGGCCCACGCGCGCGACCACCTGTTGTTCGAAGCAGGGGTGATGGATTTCAACAAATACGGGGGTGACATCATCTTCCGCATCACGCGGCCGGCCGATGGCGCGCTGATCGCCATGGCCAAGTCAGGGTTCGTCTTCTTCGATTACGAGCGAAAGTGCGTAGTGCCGATGCCAGAGAGTTTCGCCGCCGCGTTTCCGGCGGTGAACTGGGTCAGTTGAACTTGAGCCCCTCGCACGAATAGGCATATCGACGTGAATACGGTAAGCGTTCTGGCTGCGGATGTTCCCTACACGTGTCCTCGCGCGCTTTCTAGCAGGGTGGCTTCCGCAGCGCAAGGGTTAGCAGCGATAATGAGGCACAACTGACCGAATCAAGAGGCACAAGGAATGCATAAGCAGGGCTTTACGACCGCTATTGTTCACGGCGACAGAAACACAGGCACCGAGCATGGTGGCGTTCACCAGCCGATTCATACCTCTGTGCAGTATGGTTTCGATCGTGTCGAGGACCTGATTGGCGTATTCCAGGGCACGAAGAAAGGTGGCTTCAACTACGCCCGCCAGGGAACGCCAACGACCGCGGCGCTCGAGCGCAAGATCACGAGCCTGGAAGAAGGCATCGGCACGATCTGCTTCAGCACTGGCATGGCCGCGATCACGGCAACATTTGTCACACTCTTGCGTGCCGGAGATCATCTGGTTGCGAGCCGTTACGTGTTCGGGAACACCAATAGCCTGTTCGGCACGCTGCGTACGCTCGGGGTAGACGTCACGACTGTTGACGCGTGCAACGTCGAAGATGTCAAGCAGGCCATCCGTCCGAACACCCGTATGGTGTTCGTCGAAACCATTGCGAATCCCGGCACTCAAGTTCCTGATCTGCAAGGCATCGGCAACGTGTGCCGCGAGCGCGGTATCGCATATGTCGTCGATAACACGATAACCTCGCCGGCGTTGTTCAGGCCGAAGGCGGTGGGGGCAAGCCTCGTCATTAACTCGCTGACGAAGACGATTGCCGGTCATGGCACAGCACTTGGGGGCGCCGTGACCGATACTGGCTTGTTCGATTGGAGCGCATATCCCAACATTGCCGAGGAATATCGGCGTGCAGTGGCCAAGGAGCAGGGGCTGCTGCAAATCCGCAAGAAGGGCCTGCGCGACATGGGCGCGGCATTGTCGTCCGAGCAGGCGCATGCGATCGCCATCGGGGCCGAAACGCTCGCGCTGCGCGTGAAGCAAAGCAGCGACAACGCGCTAGCGCTCGCGCAGTTTCTGGAGCGGCATCCCGCTGTCGGAAGAGTGTTCTACCCTGGCCTGACGAGCCATCCGCAGCATGAAATCGCGCAATCGCTTTTTTCAGGCGCGTCGTGGCTCCTGTCGTTCGAACTGCAGAACGCGGAACGCATGATCGACGTCGTCAACGCGCTGGAGCTGCCAATCAAGGCAACCGGCCTTGGCGACACGCGTACGCTGATCATTCCCGTAGCCCCTACGATCTTCTTCGAAGCCGGCCCTGAGACCCGCAAGGCAATGGGGATTTCCGATGGCATGCTGCGGCTGTCGGCCGGTATTGAGGATATCGATGATCTGATCGCAGACTTCTCGCAGGCCCTGAAACTGGCCGCCTAAACGGCCGCCGCAGAGAAAGCGGCATCGCTCCTGCATGATGGACGTTGCGTGATCGGTTCGGGCTCACCAAGCGGTGAGCCCCGGTGTCATCAACGTGCCCGGGCCTGCGGGCTTTTCCTCGTAAGCTCACCGGCCGAACCGCCATACGAGTTACTTGAAGGGCGTCTGCAAGATGCCCATGACGGTCTGGATGCCATCGCGGTAGTTCCCAAGCCGCATGTTCTCGTCAAAGCTGTGCTGATTATTGTCGGCATTGACCAGCGGCACGATCACGAACGGGGACTTGAGCGCCTGCACCGCAGCGCCGGTGGGGACGGTCCCGCCCATCATCCGGATCTGCACCGGCGAATTCCCGTAGGTATCGTGCATCACGCCCTGCAACCATTTGCTGATGGGCGCGTCCAGATCGGTACGCGCCGCCGAACTCGAAGCGGACACTTCGCCAGCCGTCAGCGAGGCCAGTTTCGGATAGCGCGCACGCTCTTCCGCCGTCGGCTCGCCGTTCACCAGGTGGTAGCCTTGTTTCTCGATGTGCTTGCGCAGCAACGCCACCAGCGTCTCGGGCGGTGTCTCCGGTACCGTACGCAGATCGATGTCAGCGATGGCCACTTCAGGAATGATGGTCCGCGCCTTGGGGCCGACATCTCCTGCCACAATGCCGCGAACGTTCAGGCTGGGATACTGCATGGCCTCCTGGTAATTGGCGCCGACCTTTTCCGTGCTGGCAATGCCCAGCCGGCGCTTGAGCGCCGCCTCGTCGTCAGGCACCGCGGCCATGATCTTCCGGGCGCGCTCGTCAAATTTCACCGGCGTGTAATAGCCCGGGATGGTCACGCGGCCATTGTCGTCCTTCATCGACGCCAGCAAGCTCGCCATGCGTTGCACCGGATTGGCGGAATAGTTGCCATAGTGTCCGCTGTGCAGCCCCTGGCTTGCACCGAAGACTTTCAGCTGCACGAGCTGGATGCCCCGGTTGCCGAATACCAGCGTCGGCTGGTTGCTTTGGTGCATCGGGCCATCGAAGATGACCATGCCGTCATTTCGCAACAGCGCAAGATTCTGGGCGATGACCTGTCCAAGCGAGGGCGAGCCCTTTTCTTCCTCGGAATCGAGCAGCACCTTGATGTTAACGCCTGGCTCCACACCCGCCGCCTTGAGCGCGTCGAAGGCGGCCAGGAACATCACGATCGGCCCCTTGTCGTCGGATGAGGACCGTGCGAACAGGCGCCACTCTGGGTCCACCTCGCCGCCGTACAGTTTGTCGAGCGGCAGTGTCTCCCATTTACCGTCGGCGGCGCGCGCCTTGAGCGTGGCTTCCCATGGACTCTTCTGCGCCCACTGGGACGGCGTCACGGACTGTCCATCCAGATGCATATAGAACAGTACGGTCTTGCGCTGCGTTGGCGCGCCTGCCCCGGCCGCCGTGTACTCGGCGTACATCATCGGCTTGTCGCCATTAGCGAGCGTCCGCGCCTGGAATCCGCGTCGGGAGAAGGCCTGGGTAAGCCAGTCCACGTTCTTTTGAATATCGGCGGGCACAGTCGAATCGTTGGGAATCGCCAGCAGCTCCACCCATTCGCGATAGCTTGCTGCTGCCGCACGGCCCGCCGACTGCTCAAGCTGCGTGCGATCCAACGTGGCGGCGCTCACCGCAGTTCCTAACGCCAGGATAAGCGACGCGACAAGCGCCAGTCTGCGGGAACGACGGTGAATTGGCGAGCGGGTGCGCATGTCTTTTTTCTCTCTTCGTTGTATGACGACATGCATTATGAAGGCAGGGCCGAATCACAGGCAAACCTGCAGCCAGTGAAACGGCGCGCAACATCTGCGCGACAGACAAGCCAACGAGGTGCCGGCTAACGCTTAACGCGTCCGCTGTGGAAGACGCTCACTGGGCGTACCTCCCGCCAGCCGCAGGAAAACGGCTCCGCTACTTGGCCAGTACCGAAGATCGCTTTTCGCCAAACCCGCCATTTCCACCGCATGCCCCTCGTCGATGGCGGTCCAATTCAACCGACAGCATTGAAGGGATAGGTCCGCGAAAGCGGTTCTGGTTCGCTGCGATCGTCCGCGGGCAGGTTGTTGGCGGCGACGGAGCGGTCTCCGCCGAGATCTTCACCAGACCGAAATGCGTCCGCAGCTCGGTTTTGCTTTCGTTTTCGCGCCTCCTGGTAGGCAGCGAAGCCCACTCCGGCACCCGCTGCTGCGATATACGCGATGAGTGGCAACGCCAAGTGAACTAGTTTCCCGTTGAACATGGTCTGCTCCTGCATTGTTCCCGGGATCAGCAGCATCGAAGCTGCTGATCTGCGGCATATCCCCATCAGCATGGAACATGCCACCCGCGGACAGCCAGGATCACCGGGCCGCCGCAATCACCACCGGTTATCGGAGACGGAAATTCCGGGCCGCTGCGCGACTGGCAGACGGCAATCACAGGTTGTCAAACACTTGCCGCTGCACCTGCTTTCTACAACGTCGGCAAAAAAGAAGCGCATCGGATGTGAGCGAAGGACTGAGGAGGGGTGACTTCCTCCCCAGCAGGGCATCCGTTTTGCAGAACACCGCAATGCACTCGCGGCAGGACGGTGCCTACAGGTGCATGCCGCCCGATACTTCGACCCGTTGGCCGGTCATCCAACCCAAACCTGACGACAGCAGAGCGGCCACAGCACCTCCAATGTCGTCGGGCTGGCCGACACGGCCCAGCGCGGTCACGCCGGCCACTGCGGCATTGACCTGCGGATTGTCACGCACCACCCCATTTCCGAAGTCGGTGGCGATGGCGCCGGGCGCAAGCGTATTCACCCGGATGCCGCGTGGCGCCAATTCGCTCGCCAGGTACCGTGACAGCACCTCGACACCGCCCTTCATGGTCGCGTAGGTCGCCTTGCCCGGCGCGCAGAACCGAGCCAGCCCGCTGGAGATATTCAGGATCTGGCCGCCATCGACGAGCAGCGGCACCAGCGCCTGGGTCAGGAAGAACACGCCTTTCAGGTGGATGTTCATCAGGTTGTCGAACTCTGCTTCCGTGGTCTCCATGAACGGTACGTTCGAGCCATTGCCGGCGTTGTTCACCAAAGCGTGCAGGCCATCGCATTCAAAGTCCTGCGCCAGCGTGGCTTGCAAGGCCTGCGCGAAGCCTCGAAAGGTATCGCTCTTCCCGGTGTCGAGCTGCATGGCGACGGCCTTGCGACCCGTTTGCTGTACCGCCTCGACCGTCTGACGCGCTGCCTCGACTCGCTCGGCGTAAGTGATCACGACGTCCCATCCCTGGGCGGCCAAGTGAAGGGCGGCGGACTGGCCGAGGCCCCGGCTGCCGCCGGTGATCAGGGCGATGCGGCGGTTAGGAGAGTGCGATGCGTTCATTTGTAGCTCCTGGATAGTTGGAAAAACAATCGAGTCCCGCTACTCTACTGATCGACATTTCCTAGATAAATCCTTGCAGAGCGACAACTTAGGTCGAATTTTTCGACCAATACCGATGCAGACTACCCTTCCCTCCACCACAGACCTACGGGTATTCATACTCGTCGCCCAGCTATCGAGCTTTACGCAGGCCGCACTCCGGCTTCAGGTGCCGCGGTCCACGGTGTCCACCTCGATCCTTCGGCTCGAAAAGCAGCTCGGGGCCCGGTTGCTTCAGCGGACGACACGACAGGTGGTATTGACGCGGGAGGGCGAGGAACTACTCGGCCGCAGCGAGCGGTTGCTGGACGACTTTGAGGAGTTGGCCCAGCTGTTCCGCACCGACAATCAGCCGTTGCAGGGACTGCTGCGTGTGGATATGCCCCTGGGCATGGCAACCGGCGTGGTCATGACGACTTTGCCGAAGTTCATGGAACGCCATCCCCGCTTGCAGATCGATGTATCGAGCACCGACCGGCGGGTCGATGTGGTCGCCGACGGGTTCGACTGCGTGGTACGCGCGGGGAGCGTGGTGGACGAAACCCTGGCTTGTCGGCCGCTTGGGCGGCTGGCCCTTGTCAATGTCGCGAGCCGCGAATACGTACAGGCTCACGGAACGCCGGACGGCCTTGCAGATCTTGACGAACACTGGCTCGTCAACTACGTGCCCAATCCCTCGACCACGGCGATTGCCTTTGAATACTGGGATGGTGTCAAAGTCGTCAGCGTACCCATGAAGCATCGGATAACGGTCAACAACAGTGCCGCGTACAGCGCCGCCTGTCGAGCCGGTTTCGGCGTTGCGCAAATCCCCACGGCGACCGCCACGCCAGATCTGCGCTCTGGCGTGCTAGTCGAAGTGATGAAGAAATATCCGCCCCCTCCCATGCCAATCAACCTGCTTTACCCCCATCGCCGCAACGTTCCGGCACGCGTGCGGAAATTTGGCGACTGGCTCGGCGAAGTGCTGGGGGCGACTTCCGCCTGAAGCGCCCGGAACGACCGCGGCGCGCAAGACACGGCAGCGTTGGCACCGTAGTCGTGTCCTCACACTGCAGCCGTGCAGCACTCGCCAACTAAGGCGTGCGCGCGGCAGGCCGCTGGTCTTGAGCCGTGTTGGGCGCAGGATAGACTTCATCGCTGCGGGTAAATGACTCTCGCGGCGGCGGAGGCGTCGCGGTGGTATCCCTCGGAACGCCCTCGCATCCTCCCATCGTCGTGGCAAGCAGAGCAATGACCAAGCCGGTCGCCATACCGCGAAACCACGCGCGTCCAACGCCAGATCTCAGTGTGTCGAACATAGACCGGTTCCCAGAACACTTTTTTAAAGCATAGGTGTCTTCGGCTGGCGCGCAAAATAAGAAAAGCGGGTCGGCAATACCTCCGTCGGGCGTAGGCGACCGTTCAGTGCGATGGATCCTGCGTCCCAAGTGGTACGGGCTGTGTCAGCGTTTCAGGTCGAAGAATGCGGTCCAGTTCCTCTTTCGATAGCAAGCCCTTTCGCAGCACGATCTCATAGACGCTACCACCGGTGGCATGCGCCTCCTGCGCGACGGCGGTC
>Ga0055526_1000994_pt1 | contig 20811 bp, 22 predicted proteins | sample AraplaCol_mMF_r2_FD_55013 | JGI IMG/M metagenome (GOLD analysis project Ga0055526, IMG submission 55013) | Arabidopsis root microbial communities from North Carolina, USA - plate scrape MF_Col_mMF_r2 | ecosystem: Host-associated > Plants > Roots > Endosphere | place: USA: North Carolina... | reverse complement strand
CACCACGAGCTTGTTGCGCGGCAGGTCCAGGTTGATGTTCTTCAGGTTGTGGGTACGCGCCCCACGGATCTTGATTTCTTCCATATACCGTTCGTTCGCCCGGTGGGCGGCCTGCGAGCAGGTCGGTCCCGCGGAAATTCGATGTGCCTGGCCAGACGCCTGGGGCGCCCCGGAAAAGGGCGCCAGCCTGCCGCTTCGCGCACATTTCACGCCGGTCCAAAGCCGGACGTGATGGAACAAGCGCGAGAAGCAAACCTGCTAATATACCGAACTTCGGTTTCCGGGGTTACCCGGCGCCAAACGGACTGAAGACGGCGACGTGCCGGCGGGGCCGCAGGCATCGCGGCCGCGTCTGTTGCGTGGATGTCTGCGATGCCAGACAAGGCAACGTCCGGGCAACTTCCGGGCGCCAGCGCGTGTCGAAGCAGCCAGGCTGACCGAGCCAGCGACCGAGCCAGAATTCCACCTACGACCGCAATGCCGTCGATCCCCCCTTCCTCACCCAGCCTTTCCAACGAGCCCACCCGCGCCGAACCCGTGCGCGACCGCATGACCCGCGGCGAGCTGCACGCCAGCCTGTCGCTGGCCAGCATCTTTGCCCTGCGCATGCTGGGCCTGTTCCTGATCCTGCCCGTCTTCGCCGAATACGCGCGTTCGCTGCCCGACGGGCACGACGCACAGCGCGTGGGCGTGGCGATGGGCATCTACGGCCTGATGCAGGCCTTCCTGCATATCCCGCTGGGCTGGCTGTCCGACCGCGTGGGCCGCAAGCCGGTCATGGTTGCCGGCCTGCTGCTGTTCGTGGCCGGTGCGCTGGTCGCTGCCTTTTCCGATACGCTGACCGGCATCACGGTCGGCCGCGCGTTGCAGGGCATGGGCGCGATCTCGGCGGCCATTACGGCCTGCATCGCCGACCTGACACGCGAACGGCATCGTACAAAAGCCATGGCGATGGTCGGCGGCAGCATTGGACTGACGTTTGCGCTGTCTCTGGTGATTGCCTCGCCGCTGCTGCACAGCATCGGCATGTCGGGCATCTTCGGGCTGATGGGCGTGCTGGGTGTCCTGGCCATCGGCGTGACCCTGTTCGTGGTGCCGAACCCACCGCCGCCCCATCCGGTGCAGATGCCATTCCGCAAGGTGCTGCTCAATGCCGACCTGATCCGCCTGAACGTGGGCGTGCTGGCGCTGCATGCCAGCCAGGTGGCGATGTTCATGGTGGTGCCGACGATGCTTAGCGACGCCGGCATGCCGCTGGACCAGCACTGGAAGGTCTATCTGCCCGTGGTGCTGGTGTCGTTCCTGCTGATGCTGGCGCCGATGATGGCCGCCGAACGCTACGGCAAGGTGCGGCCGGTGCTGCTGGCGTCGGTCGCGCTGATGACCGCCGTGCAGCTGATGTTCGCCACCGTGCACGGCTTGTGGCCGATCGTCGGCGTGCTGCTGCTGTTCTTCGTGGCGTTCAACGTGCTGGAGGCCATGCAGCCGTCGCTGGTGTCGCGCTACGCGGCCGCCAGCCGCGGCGCCGCGCTCGGCGTTTACAACACGACGCAGTCGCTAGGCCTTGCCCTGGGCGGTGTCGCGGGCGGCTGGCTGCTCAAGCACCAGGGCCGTCCGGCGGTGTTCGTGGCCTGTGCGGCGGTGCTGCTGCTCTGGCTTATAATCGCCTGGAGCATGAGGGCGCCGCCGGCTCGCAGCAAGGAAGGCGCCCCGGCAGTGGCGGCTTAGACACACTTTTTCACCTATCCGCAAAAGCCCGACACGCTTTTTCCTGACATCGGCGGTAGCATTCGACACGCGCCCGACGGAGTGTTCCGAACGGCGCGTGATGTCGTTTACGGTCGTCCGGTCATGGGCCTGTGCCGGGTGACGGTCGCGGGCCCGGTTATTTCTTGCGAATCTCGCACTACGTTTAACGCCGCGCTGAAAGGGCGCGGTCCTTGGAGAACTCTTATATGGCATCGGTCAACAAAGTCATCCTCGTCGGCAATCTGGGCGCCGACCCCGAAACCCGCTACATGCCCAGCGGCGACGCCGTGACTAACATCCGGCTCGCGACGACCGACCGCTACAAGGACAAGCAGAGTGGCGAGTTCAAGGAAGCGACCGAATGGCACCGCATCGCCTTCTTCGGCAAGCTGGCCGAGATCGCCGGTCAATACCTGCGCAAGGGTTCGTCCGTCTATATCGAAGGTCGCATCCGCACCCGCAAGTGGCAGGACCAGTCCGGCCAGGACAAGTACAGCACCGAAATCGTGGCTGACCAGATGCAGATGCTGGGCGCCCGCCAGGGCGGCGGCGGCGGCGACGAAGGCGGCTACGGCGGTGGTGCCGGCGGTGGCGGTGGCTACAGCCGCGAATCGCAAGGCGGCGGCGGTGGCTACGGTGGCGGCCGCGGTCAGGGCGGCCAAGCTGGCGGTGGCGGCCAGCAGGGCGGCCAGCGCCGTCAGCAGCAAGCCCCGTCGAACGGCTTCGAGGACATGGACGACGATATTCCGTTCTAAAACCTACTTAGTTGTTTTTTTGTTGATAAAAGCCCGTAGACCCAGAGTCTGCGGGCTTTTTTCTTTACCCACGAAAAATTTTGTGGTCCAGTAGCGGTACGGCTCAGCTACTACTTGACACAAATGGTGGGTAAATGACGAGGTTCGTTGCGAAGCGGGTCATGTTCCGGAACGGAGAGCGCCACTCCGTTCTTAGCAGGCCAGGTGCTCTGCCTGTCCACGAAGTAACCCTGTACCTCTCGAGATACCGCAAACGCGGCCGAGCCGCCAATACGATTCATGGCGTCTGTCGGGTCTTGGGGTTGCTGTATGGCGAGTTGACCGCGGCGGGCATTGACCTGCTGCAGCGGTTGCGGGAGGGGCAATTCTTGACAATTCCCGAGCTCAACCGGTTGGCCGATGCTGCTCAGTATTGGGCGGACGACCTCTCGGATGACGACGCGGACGAGCCGCGCGGCGCGGACGTCGTTGACATCAAGCGAATCCGCATGCGCCGCAAAGCGGCTGTGGAGGAGCGTAAGGCGGTCGAAGTAGGGACCCAGGCCTCACGACTCCGGTACATGGCCGACTATCTTGAGTTCCTGGTCAATTATGTGAGCGCATCGTTGGCTCTGGCCTCGCGAGACAAGCTCGTGCGTGAAAGTGTCGACGCGCTCAAAGCGTTTCGTGCTCAGGTGCCCCGAGTTCCCAAACGAGCGAAGCTTGGTGCCAGAGAAGGGCTTTCAAAGGAGGACCAGGACCGGCTCCTCAGAGTGATTGATCCCGACTCTCCAGGCAACCCGTGGAAGGCTCCCTTCGTCCGTCGGCGGAACTGGCTGATCGTTGTGCTTTTGCTGGCGACCGGCATGCGTCGGAGCGAACTGCTCGGCTTGCAGATTGGAGACCTTGATCAACGCTCGCCTAAGCTGCGCATCATTCGCCGGGCGGATGCCAAGGAAGATCCCCGTCGCGTTCAGCCTAACACCAAGACGAACGACAGAGAGCTAGAACTGCGGCCGGCCATCATGCGGGCCGTTTGGAGCTACATCAAAAACGACAGAAGGGAGATCAAGGCTGCACGCAAGTATCCACAGCTCTTCGTCGGGGATGAAGGTTTCCCCTTGTCTCCGAAAAGCATTGACAAGTTGTTCATGGATCTCCGCCAGGCTTGTCCAGGCCTGCCTGTCACTCTGACCAGTCATGTAATGCGTCACACCTGGAACGAACGCTTCTCCGAGCAGGCTGAATTGATGGGGCTTGCGGAGACTGCCGAAGAGAAGGCCCGGAACGAACAACAAGGGTGGGCCGACAACTCGAAGTCCGCTGCTACCTATACCCGCCGTCACACTAGCCGAAAAGGGCGTGAGATTTCTCTGAGACTCCAAGAACAACTTGAACAAAAAGATGACACAGACCGCTGAAGTCCGCTCGTCCACCGCTGTTGTAATTCCGTTGCCCGAGCGCGTATTCACGCGAAGCAAAAGCAGCTTCGACCCAAGGAAAGATCTTTGGGAGTGGGCTGACGGCCCGTTCATCGCACGCATCGATTTCAGTCGGTACAGCCGTGGATTCGAAGTGTTCGTTCTCTCCCTCAAGCAGGCTCTCATTCCGTTTGTGAAGGGGCATTCATCTTCTCACGTCGTCAACTTACAGGCGGCGTTCTACCATTTTCTAGAATCCATATTGATTTGTCCTGTGTCGCTTGGCGCTCAGCATATCTCCAACTATGTGGCCACGCTGGATACCCACGAAAGCTGGCGAGTGGGGACGCTCAACGGCCTGCTACAGAAGTGGGTTGCACTTGGTTTGCCCGGCGTCGATCAAGAATGCGCTACCTACTTGTTGGAGCGAAAGAAGCCGGGGAATAAGAAAGGCGAGGCAGTCAGGACGCGCAATCCGGTCGAAGGCCCTCTGAGCGAGGAGGAATACACCGCACTGTACTCTGCGGTGAACGCCGCGTATGGACGCGGAGACTTACCGTTGTGGACGCTTTTGCTTACTCGTTTGCTCTTGGCGTGCGGGGGGCGCATCTCTCAATTCGCCGCGCTGAAGCTATGCGACTTTGACAGCAGTACCCTGGTGCTCAATCTTCCCCAGGCCAAAACGGGCCAGAAACATGCGCGTACTAGTTTCCTCTCTTTCGAAATCAGCCGGCAAACGGGGCGGCTCATTCTCGAATACAAGGATGGCTTGCTGGCCGAGGGCTACGATGACAATTCGGCCTTCTTCCCCGAAGACTTGGTCATGCCGAAAGGACCGCGAAAACAGCTTCGTGGCAGCAACGACATGTTCTACGGGCACTGCACTCCGCCCAACCTTTCGCGGTGCTTCAATGTCCTCTTGAAGGATATCGCGCCGCCAACTTCCCGGCTCGACTTCGCTCCCACGCCACTGACGCCGAAGAGATTTCGCTACACCTTTGGTACTCGGCTGGCGGAGGAAGGTGCGAGCCAGGTGATCATCGCAAATCGCCTTGGCCACGTAGACCTGCAGCAGGTCGAAGTGTACGTCGCCGCCTCACCGAAGATTGTTGAGAATATCGACATAACTATGGGGGAGCTGCTGGCACCGCTCGCCCAGGCGTTCAAGGGCAAGGTAGTACTCGACGAGCAACACTCCACGCATCAGGGTGCGCCCGGAAGCCGAATCATTGATTTTCGGGTGTCCAAAGACCCCGTGGGTAGCTGCGCTGGCAAAGGAAAAAGCTGTGCCTTTAACAAGCCAGTGGCCTGCTATGCGTGCTTTCGATTCGAGCCGTGGCTCGACGCCCCCCATGAGAAAGTACTTGAGCGCCTGCAGTCGGAACGGGAGCGATGGGCGGCGGACGAAAGGATGGCCGCCGTGAATGATGAACCTATCCGAGCGGTCAAGGAAGTGATCGCACTTTGCGACCAGATTTGGCAACAGCGGATGGGACAGAACGCGGAGGCTGCAACGTGAGCGCACCAGTCCTCAGCTTCACGCCTCGGGCCGAGCTGGAGCCCTTGGCCAATCTTGAGGCATTCGTGGCCCTTTGCAAGGGCTCCGAGGTGCTGAACGCCAAAGATCAGTTCGAAAAGAACGTCTGGGAGATCGGCTATCTGAAGGGACAAAACAAGGTGAACCGCGTTATCTTCAGCACCTTGGAGGCGTCCCGCGAAAATAAGCGCGAGTCGGCGCTGCCTTTGCCGTTCCTGGACTTTGCGAAAGCGGCCCTTGTCTATCTGCATGATAAGCGACCGGTAGCCTCCCAAGCTCAGCGCATTGCTGCGCTTCGATGCCTCGAAGCTGCGTTGCGCGAATCAAGCAAAGGTTCGCGCCCGACGGCTGTCGATGAAATGGTGCTAGACAGCGCGGTTGAACTTGCCAGGCAGAAGGTGTCGCCCGCTGTAGCCTACCGGACCGCCGGTCAACTCGAATACATCGCCGAGTTTATGCGGTCGAAGGGGTTCATTCGTCTTCGCCAACGATGGGCGCATGGCGTCAAGAAGCCACAAGAAGGAGGATCGCGCATTTCAAAGGAGGCGTTGGAAGCGCGCCAGGAGAAGCTGCCCTTCGGCGCAACGCTTCGTGCGCTTGGAGCCATCTTCATTGATGCCATCGAACCGCCGGATGTCCTGGTGTCGAGCGTCACGGGTCTGATGCTCTGTGCGCCGGAACGCATCAATGAAGTACTTCGGCTTTGGCGCAACTGCCTCGTCGAGGGAGATGGCGAATTTCGTGGCAAGTTGGGGCTACGGTGGTCAGGGTCAAAGGGGGCGGAGAACACAACGAAGTGGCTCCCCACGGAAATGGTCCCCGTCGCACGTCGGGCGATCGCAAACCTCATAAGGGTGACGACGCCGGCGCAGGAGTTAGCGGCGTGGTACACGGCGAACCCTACGAAACTGTATCTACATGAGGGAGCGGCGCATCTTCGTGACAAGAAGATCCTCACGTTGGGGGAAATCGGCATCATCCTTTGGGGTGATGGAAAGGCTAGCGACCAGGCCAACTATTGGGCAACAACGACAAACGAGCTGCCGAAACAGTCGCTCGAGGGGCGCCGCATCGGCTTCCTTTTTGAGGACGTCGAGCGCGCTGTCCTTGCGATGCTTCCCGAAACGTTCCCATATGTCCCGGGTGACCCTGAGTTACCGTGCCATGAGGCAATGGCCATCATGCGCACGAACGAATTGCATTCGACGAGGGCAACGTATCTGTGCATGTTTAGCTGCGTCTCTTACACCGTTATCACGCAGCACTACGGCGGCGTTGAGGGGCGCCTTTCCATCTTCGAGCGGTTCAATTACACCGAGGATGACAGCTCACCCATCGAACTCAACAGCCATAGCTTGCGCCACTACCTGAACATGTTGGCACAGACCGGTGGCTTGAGCAGTACCGAAATCGCCATTTTCTCTGGTCGTAAAGACGTGAAGCAGAACCGGGCCTACGACCATATGACCTCGGATGAGGTGCAGGCACCTATCAGTCAGGCCTTGAAGAACGGATTCACATCAGAATTGGAACCGGTGTTCGGCGCGGGGCGGAGACTGGTCACACGCAGCGAGTTCAAAAGCCTAGGGCTGGCTGCCGCACATACGACGGAATACGGCTGGTGTGAGCACGACTTCGCGAGCGAGCCATGCCATGTGCATCGCGACTGCCTCAACTGCGAAGAGCAAGAGTGCATAAAAGGCGAAGCGCAGAAGGAAGAGAATCTCCGCACCCTTAAGTTCGAAACTGAGGATCTACTGAGAGTCGCCCGGGAAGCCCTGAGCGATGAAGAGTATGGCGCCGACGCTTGGGTCGCGCACCAGCAACTTACGTTGGATCGGGCCAATTCTCTACTGTCGATTCTTGAAGATCCAGCAGTACCCGCTGGGACCCGAATTCGTCTGGATGTGAGTAGCGCGCCCCTAATCACAGACGACAACGTTCGTCCGGTCATGTTTGTTCAGACCACACGGCAAAAGGCTATTGCATGAAAAAGCACCGGGCGCAGAACTTAACCGCTGAGCGTATTGCCGTAGTTCTCGATACTCTGGACGGGTGGAAGGGAAAACTCACGTGGGAACTTTTGCTGGATGCGGTAAAGGAATCCACAGGTTCCCGATACTCCCGGTTCACCTTCGCCGAGTACCCTGAAATTGCCAATGCATTCTCGCTCAAGAAGGACGCTTTGCGCGGTACCTTGCCGCGAACGCGTGGTGAGCCCCGAGACGAACGGCTCCGTGCTGCGCTGGCACAGGTCGAGCGCTACAAGGCGAAGGTAATGCGACTTGAGGCGGAGAACCAGCTCCTCACGGAGCAGTTTGTGACATGGGCGCTGAACGCTGAACGCAAAGGTGTGACGATGGACATGCTTAACGCACCGCTTCCGAAGCCGAATCGGGACCGCTCGAAGGGAGAGGGTTGATGGCAAGCGGGCAGCAAATCGCAGAGGAGAACGTCCAGCGGTTCACAACGTGGGCGGCGTCAAAAACAGAGGCCGATTTCCGGGATATGGTGGTCCGTGGTGTTCTGTCCCGGACCGAGATCGCGGCGGAGTGTGGTTTCGCTAAGTCGGCGCTTGCGCAGAATCCACGGATCCGAGAGGCGCTCAAAAAGCTAGAGTCAGACCTCCGTGAGCGAGGAGTTCTACCACCTCTTGCGGGTGGAGACGACGTCGTTTCGCCATCACCTTCATCCCGTGCTAGTGATTCCGCCCGCTCCGCGAGGGACGCTGAGCGTCTCTCTCGCCTGGAACAGGAAAACGCAAGCCTGAGAGCGGAGAATGCCGAGCTCAAGCGATTGCTTGCCCGCTACACAGTGCTACAGGAAGCCTTGGCCGAGACTGGGAGGCTTCCACGGTGACCGTGGCTAACGATGTGACCTTGCGCGTGACAGCGGTCCGATCGCAGAACCCCCGAGGCTTCGGGGGCGCGATCTTCACGGGCGTACCTGTAAGCGCCTCAGGTTCTGTTCTGAGTGCCGGCACGTACGTTGTAGTCAAGGCAACGGCGTCGACGCTTGGCGACGCACTGGTAGAGCGGGGCCAATGGTGGACAGTGACGGGGCCCGTTACTGAAAGAAGGTCTGTCGTCGACGGCTTCGAGTTACGCGAACAGCAGATTGAAGCGGATAGCGCTTGCCTGGCTCGACCATCGGGCGAACATATCGTTGCCTACATTGCCGAGAGTCCAGCTTTTGAAGGCATTGGGTCTGTCAAGGCCCGTCGATTGTGGGAGCGGTTCGGTGAGGAGCTGTATGCCCTGTTGGACGCCGGCGACGCCAAGGCATTTGGCGATGTGCTGACAGATGTCGTGGCCAAACGCTTGGTCGAAGGTTGGGCCGTCCAGGGGAAGTCTCGCACTCTGCAGTGGCTGCAAGCACAGGGCTTCGACGTTCGAATCGGCAGAAAGATACTACGGTTCTTTGGCGATGAGGCGCAGCAACGCATTGAAGAGGACCCCTACCGTTTGCTTTCATTTGCGGCTGGATGGTCGGACGTCGACCGTCTGGCGATGAATCGTTTCGGCGTGAGCGCGGAGGATCCCAGACGGCTTCGCGGGGCCGTGGAGGAGGCCTGCTATCGCACCTTCGCGAAGGGTCACACAGTGCTGCTCGAGACGGAGTTGATGCGGCAGGTGGCGCCATTGTTAGGGAAGGCTCCGAAAGGAATGCGATGGACGGACTTGCTGGCCTTGGCCGTCACCGAAGGTATCGCCAACGGCAGCGTTGTACGCACAGAGCACGGCCTCCAGCCTTTCGGCGCGCTTGTGATGGAACGGCAAGTTGCCAAGACCATACAGGAACGGCTGGTCGTCAGTGACCAACAGTTGATGTCACCGTTTAGCGTTGACCGGCTCATTGCGGCGGCCGAGTTGGAGGACGCTATTGAGCTCAACGTGGAACAGCGGAGCGCAATTCATTTGGCGGCGAAGCTTCCGTTCGTATGCATTACAGGTGGCGCCGGTGTGGGGAAGACGACGGTCCTAAGATCGCTGTGCCGTCTCTACGACAAAGCAGGTGTCAGAATCCTGCAGGTCGCCCTTGCCGGCCGAGCCGCCAAACGCATGCAAGAGGCAACGGCTCGACCTGGAGCGACCATCGCGAGCTTCCTGAAGGCCATAAATGTTGCGACCTTCGAAGGCCCAACGGTCCTCGTCATCGACGAATCGAGCATGGTCGATATCGTCTCAATGAGCAACATTTGCCATGTGCTGCCGAGCCATGTGCGCCTGGTGTTGGTCGGCGATCCTCACCAACTTATGCCGGTCGGGCCCGGGCTTGTCCTGCATTGCGTCATGCAGTTGCCTTCGATTCCCATGGTCGAATTGAAGACGGTGAAGCGCTATGGGGGGGAAATTGCTGCCGTGGCAGAAGCGGTCCGGGCCGGGCAATGGCGTCCCATGTCCAACGACGATACTGCTGCGGTTGCCTTCATCCCTTGTGAGGAGGCGTCGATCGCTGATTTGATCGTGGAGTTGTACGCATTGGACACCGCCAACACCCAAGTGCTGGCCCCTTTGCGCAACGGGCGCGCAGGAACTCGGGCTCTCAATCGGCTGTGCCAACAGCGATTCACCAGTCACCAACCAGCGATCACGCGTTGGAACGTTGAGTTTGAGCAAACCGAGCATTGTGGACTACATGTCGGCGACGCCGTGCTTTGCACGCGTAACCTCTGGGACAAGGGCCTACAAAACGGATCAATCGGCCGGATCGTGCAGTTGGTGGCGCAGTCAGGTGAGACAGAAGATTCGGCCTCTATCTTGGCATTGGTCGACTGGGACGACGACGTTCGACGCCCGCTTACCGCGGACATGCTGGAAGACATTGAGCTGGGCTTTGCCATAACGATCCACAAGGCACAAGGATCTCAATGGCAGCGCGTCATAATTCCTATTACCAAGTCTCGACTGTTGGATCGCACGTTGCTTTACACGGCGATCACGCGCGCTCAGACCCAGGTCATCTTGGTAGGGGACGTAGAGGCGGCTCGCGGCGCAGTCCTCGGTCCGCCCAAAGCCAGAAGTCGCAAGGTAGCTGTGGATGTCGCGTTGCAGCGTTATCTTTGCGTTGCTGAGTGAGGTGCGGGGTATTGGGGCGCCTGGCCCCCATACAAGCCGGGACGACAATTGTCGATGGCGGTGCCGCCTTTCGATTCATGGGCATGCCCCACGCTCTGCTAGCCATCCGGGTCGTCAAAGAGGTAAGGTTCGTTGCCGATCTGGGGGGGGCGAGGGTCTCAGAACGACCCATTGCGGCTCCGGCTCTAGCACGACATCATGGCAGAGCGGCCGTTGGATAACCGAAACGCGTTTGTTCCTTCACACCTGCACCTTGCAGGATACCGGAGCTGTTTTGGCTGCAAGCCGAAGTGCCAGCCTCTCACTCCAGTTCTACCTGCGGTCCGTAGCTGACTGCGTCGATGAGCTTCATCGCCTTTCGGGCCGCAGACTGCGCAGGCACCAAGTCGTCGTCACGATGAATCCTAACCAACATGTCCCGATCCTCTGGATCAGACGCCGCTTCAGCCAGAAGACGAATCCAGTATCGTTTTGCCTCTTGATTGGGTAGATTCATAACCGGTTCGAACGCTTGTCCAGCCGCCAATTCACCCTCTGACACACGACGCAGAACAATCTCGGCCTCCGGTCCAGCGTCTCGCGCATTGCCACGATTGCGTTCGATGGCTGGAGCAATAGCTTCCCGGCGGGCGCTAGCTTGAGCATAGGCATTGCGTACCGTTGCCACGATCGGGTTATCCGGCTCCAACACTTGCCGGTGCCGCAGAGCTTCAATCGCCTCCAATGTCGGAACCTGCTGCTGCCGAAGATGCCCGCCCCCTCCGGCAGCGAATGCTCGACGCAACTGAGCGACAAGTTGGCCTAGATCATCCACCATGGAGACCAAGAACCAAAACGGGCGATTGATACGAGGTGACGAGAGCGCGGTCATTATCAACGGCCACGCATCATGGGCCGTAAGCCTTTCTCGATTTAGCTCCTGGGCGAGTTGATTCTGGCCCAAGATCCACAAGTCGAGTAAGAAGCTCTCGGGTGGCACGTCCAGATGCCCATCGTTTAGTCGTCCATTCGCTGTGCCGACATATGCGTCAAACTGTCCGAGCACGTCGCCAAACGCGCGACGTAGATGGTGTGGCGCTATTGGGAGCGCGTTCGCATCATCGGGCCGCACAGCTACCGGCAAGCCATGGCCGCCAGCATTCAACCGATGAAACCGAACCGGCGCTGCATGTTCAAGAGTATGAAGTAGTAAGTTAATGTCATCGTTCGTAGGTGACACTGCCGATCGGTCGAATGCGTCCAACCACTCGGGAGCTATCGCTGGGACTTCCGGAAGTACCAGGAACAAGGACCGCAGCGCGGCGCTCCGTTCTCCCAGCGTTTCAGCTTCAATGAAGCGTCGGGCAAGGTCATCGACTATGACATTGGTATCAAGACGCGTCTCCGGCGGACGGGGAAGCTGCTCAAGGTATGGCCGAACACGGCTCGATCGCGCTAGTAGGTCGTAAAAGGCAAGGACCTTGTGCGCTTGAACCAAGGCGACGGCACGCGACGGACCATGACCAGCATGGAGCCCAGCAGCGCGTTCGCCGATGATGAGCGTGAATCCCTCCGTGGCTCTGTAGAGTTCTTGGCGATGAGCGGGAGCATCTGGAATGCCGTACGTCAAGAACGATGCCCGCGGCGGCGGAGCTAGCAAAAGAGCTCGAACGTCTTGGAGTACTTCACGCGCAGACTTGAACTGGGTTCGGCTGGACATCAATGCATCTTCGCCCAGCACCTGCACCAGGATGGCAGACAGACCTTGTTCAACTGCTGCACCGACAAGCCCGGCCGACGCAGCGAACTGAGCAGCACCGACGCGGAGTTGCTGGCGGACCGGCAACCCTAGACCAACAAACGCCAGATGTAAGGCTTCCTGGCTGGCCTCGATGAGCCGGACACTGCTAGTTCGGAGATATTGCGGCATCTGTAAGTACGCGATGAGACGTTGAATTGGTATCCGAGCCGGCCTTCGCACTACACATACAGGATAGCGACGTAATTTTCTTGGCGTCGACGATGCTATGGTCGAAGTTGCCTTCAATTGGGGGCGTGACCCTGATCGTTGGCGACCATGGTGTGGCGGACCGATAGCCTAGCGGGTCTGGATCAGCCTTAAGCGCACGAGCTCGTCGAGCACGACTTTGGAAATCGGAAGGTCGCTTTCCGCGCGCGTGCGAGCCAGGTACGCGCGTCTGACGGCGACAGGTCGGAACCACGCATGTACTTGCTGAGCGTCTGCGCAGAAATTCTCGACAGGCCGAGCTCGACTAGAGAAACCATTGTTTGACTGCATGCGCCGAGCTCGAGAGCCAGCGGTACTGGAAAGATCCTTTCCGCTTCTTCTGTCAATCCCGCCCCCAGCAGCGCAGCCCTGAGGCAATCACAGTAAGCACGAGTCGTCTGGACGCAGGTAAAGCGCAGCGTCTTTTCAACGAGGTCGAAGACGCGTCGCACTGCTTGGTTAGAGTTAACAGTCCCACCGGATCTTCTGGACGGTTTTGAAGGGCGGTATCGCAGTTCATTATCGACGAGCGACGCGATGGTTTCGCCCTTCATCCAGACGACAGCCTGGTAGTTCAGATAGCGCGCCCATTTGTCTTGGGCCTTGCCATTGAGATGCTCCTCAATGACCATGAACATCCGTTCATATCGCCCATAACTTTCGGGCTGCATCGGATGCGAGGGACAGTAGTCTCGCCATTGCCCCGCTGCCACGCGCGCCACAAGGAAATCGAATAACCGCTGCAGGCGCCATGGCGAGATCTGCCAATTTCTATCCAGTACCGCTGCCGGAATGCTCAAGCTGGCAAGCGCCGTGCCGATGGATTGCTCGAGCTGTGCCGAAGCTTCGGCGCTCAGGTCGGACGCGCATCTGGACAATGTCGTGTGATAAGCGCCCTTTCGATGTCTGCTAAGCAGAAGTCCCGCGGCAGCCTCCAGGTCGCGCCGGGCATCGGCCGCCACCTCCGCCTCGCCTCGGCTTTCGATAAACCGCTCAAGGTCTGCTCTTCCTGTGTCCAGCATTTTGGTCAGCGCGGGTTCCACCCTGACGCTGGGTACCTCGTCCATCAGCTTTTCGGACCAGCTATCGTATTCAACCAGGAATACGTTGCCGGCAAAATCGTGCATCAACCGGCCCGCTCTTCCAACGAAGTTCCAGATATCCTCTTGGTCAAGCGTGCCACGCGTGCCTCGCTTTACCTTATCGATGAAGACGTTGCGGGCAGGAAGATTCACCCCTTGAAACAGGGTCGTTGTGCACGCGAGGAAAGACAATGTACCGTTGCGGAAAGCGTCTTCCAGCGCTTGTCGCAATAGCGTAGGCATCGAGCCATAGTGGAATCCGATCCCGCGCTTGACACAGAACACCAGCGAATAGTCCTTATGAACTTCCGACTGGATGAACGCCGCGAGTTCCTGCAGCGCGGGATCATTGCGCTCGGCTTGGTTAATGGCAATCTGAAGCGCCAACTCTTCGGCGTCCGCCGGGCCGGAGGCATAAATGAGCGAACCGCCGGACGAGCCCAGCTCGATACACGCGGCGGCGAGCAGTGTCCTGCGATCCGCAAATCCATAGTCGCGCGTCAGTTGTGCGATGGTGGTGCGGCCGCCATCGTGCATCATTTCCAACGTCAGGTCGTTATCGGAATTGGCGCTGCGCTTAACAACGATCTTGGTGGAGACAACCGGTGACTCGGTGGTGATATGCGTCGCGACCTCATGGTGGCCGACGGCCGCCGCAAGATTGTCGACCCGGCTGGCCATCGGCGCCATGAAATACTGCGCACAATGAGGGTTGGCATCGTTGATGCGCTCCAGACAGTCCTGAAGAATCATCCCGCGCGAGCCGTCCCCCATTTGTTGGGCCTCATCGACAACCACGAAGTCAAACTCCGCGGGAAGCCCCTCATCCAGATAAGACAACAATCGTTCCTGCGTCACCACGAAAATCTGTCGAGGGCGCTTCTCCGCATCCTCCGTCGGCACGCTAGTTACGCGGATGGTTGGATCATCATGCCCGAAGGCGTCCGATAGCTTCTCGAGGATCTCCGCCATCAGGGCTCTCGTTGGCACAACGTATGCCGCACGCACCGACGCCAACGATTTGATCTTCTTGACAATAAATTGCCGAACTACAAACGACTTTCCGGCCGATGTGGGTGCCGAAATCGCCGTTGAACGCCCTGATTCGAGGTCGTCCCAAATATCGAACTGGAAATCTGTCAGTGGCAACCTGCCGCTGGGCAAAGCAACCGTATTGCGGTAGCGTCGAGCGAAATCACGAACATGCATGAGTGCTGGCATGTCGCCGTCCTTCCGCCCACTGCGCTGCCTTACGAATTCCGCGGCGGGGAAATTTCCCAACTGAGCCAAGATATGTTCGCATGCGGCTGCGATGCCAGCCACACAGGTCGATGCGACGCTATAGAGCGCGATCGTCTGGGCAAGCTTGTGGCTGCTCACTGAGTCGTCCATCGCCAGGCAGCTCGCCGATTCCACAAGCCTGGCAAGCCGCATGTCGCTATCGCCGTCAGCACTCTCGGCAACCAGCTTGATATCGGGATTCTGGGTGAGTGAGACGACACCGTTCGCGCACAACCATTGGAAATCGGCCCAGAAAGCCGGGTTCGCCTGAATGCGATTTGCGAGTCTTGCCGCGAAATTAGCCATTGCTCAACGCTCTCTCGAACTCGCGGCGGAATGCCGCGACACTCGGGAACCCGACAATATATGTCGTGATCTTCTCCATTGGCAGGTTCTTCTCAGCGTAGGCGTTCCTGACGCTGGTCGTACGATTGACACAGCGCGCGCCGAACTGGGCCCGCACTTCCTCCATCTTCGCGCCGCTTGCTGTCCTCTTGTACGCCGGTTCAGAATAAGCGACGAGACAGACATGCCGATCTCGCCGATCGGCCGTCCTCGCGCCCGCATAAGGATCGAGAAAGTCCTCCAGCGCTTGCTGTGCTTGCTCGTCCATATCATCGAAATTCCCGAAATCGAGCGCGAGTCGCAGTTCGTGACCACGCTGGGCCCCGTCGATCAAGTCGCGCATCGATTTGGCTGCGTCGCGGGCTCCAGAGCCGATCGCCGCGTGCACCTTCGATTCTAGGTAGAGAACCTCGAGATGTCCTGCGTCGGGGACATAGCGAAGATGGACACCATCCGCACCGAACACCGGCATCTCCGTATTCGTTTTTGTGTGCATCTTCGCGATCGCCATTGGCGCGCGCAGGAAGTACTCGGTGAACGCATACGCCAGAAGTTCGCCGCCTTCGCCCGAGCGCGCTGGAAATTCTTCCCGATATTGCTGAAAAGCGCGGCGCGCATCACGCCTGAGTGCCGCCATTGCGGCAGCCAGGTCGTTGGGATTGCCGGCGCTGTTCCGGATGGCTTTTAACACGCGCTTCCTCGGCAGACAGTAGCCGATGATTTGATCTGCCAGTTTCGCAGCAAATTCCGCCAGCATGCGTTCGTCTTCACGCATGGCCAACATGAATTGCCGCAACGCTGGAGAAGAAGTCCCCGACTGCGGCTCCTCGGCAAGAAAGACCTTCATCCAGTCTTTGTTTCCGAGCAGGCGTTCTAATGCCGATCCCAAATCAACTGATGCGTCCACGTCTCCCTCACTGCCGTTGCTGCGCGTTGATCTCCGCGCTTAACTATCCTAGCCTGAACTAACCCGGTGGCGAGGCGGGCCGTTAATACGACGCCGATTTGACGGCCTCGTAGAAGCTAAAATCGATCGAACTATTGTCGACGCGATGTACATGAAATCCTGGCGATCTCCATTGCTCGCCCTCGTTCAATTCGCGCGAGAAATGCGAGATACCGAGGCCTGCCTTGGCCTCCGCCCCCGATAATCGTTTGGTGTCATACACCTGGATCAATGCACATAGATCGTCGTGATCACGAGGGTCGGAAATCCTGTCTCCATTTCCATAACGTGCAAGCATGGCTTTGAAGTGCTCAAGTGCATCCTTCTGTTTGCCCCAATGCTTGCCGTTCGGCAAATCGACCTTTTTTACCATAGCTGTTTTTCCCCGATGTCCGTCGATACCCTCGCGTCGTGTACCGGCCTGCCGGTGGCAGCGACGTCGTCTGGAGGACCTCTACCACGGAGGCGAAGCCCCCATCAAATTGTTCGAACTTCGTGATGGTACCCAACACTCCATAGTGGGCAGCATTGGACAACGCGCCCCCCTCTTTGGAGGGAGGATCAAGCTTGCCAAATAGAAGATATGCGCTCGCGCTTGATATCATGGCACACACCGAATATCCGAGAGCTCGCTCGAGCCAATGCCCCGGTTGAAGTCAGATTGCCATGCTTTGATGAGAGCCGCAAACTGGGTTGCCAGATCGTCCAGGTTCAAGGGAAGCGTGATGCCGACCTCCGGTGCACCGGAGAAATCCACTTCGCGCGCCCTCAGCCCCACGAAGCCAGCTCTCTCCAGCATTGCGAACTCCCGTTCCAATCCCGTCCGACGTAGATCTCTCTTCACTGTGTCGAACAGGAGAGAGGCACCAGAGGTCGGGACATTTGAGGTCCGATTAGAGTCTGAGCGGTAGCAGGCTCCACTTCCTGCACCTTTTGCCGAAACACGTCACGCCTAGGGCAGGAAACGCCGAGCCTGCCCCAGATGATGGCCTCGGTTAGCAAAGGCAGGATAGAAATCGCGTTTGATACCTATTTTCTGCGAAAAAAAAAGGCCAAAAATAGGCCATTTGCCGCGATTTCATCCGTGCGCGCCCACTTGCGTCAACTAAGACCCTACGGCGCTGACGGGGTATGAACACCGATGGTGCAACAGTCGCTACGATTCGCCCCGGTTACACAACGGGGGCGTAGCACCGATGCATCACGCTGTGGGCTGCAACACACGCAGTCCTCACGCATCCTAGAGAGGGATTGGAGGTGCGCGCGGGAGTGGAGTTGCTAGCGATCGCGGACCGCATGTGCCTCGGGCTAGGATCGAATTGTGTGACCGACGACGGCAGGCAATACTCGCACTGCGAGTCAAGGGTCTGCCGAGGCCGCGACGCACGAACGTCCATTAATCCGACTATCGATTTCGCAAAGGAGAACTGCACATGCTTTGGGGTACCGGTTCACCCGCAAGAAAGCCGAGGTTCGAATTGGGTGGTTGGGCCGTCGTGGAGACGGCGCCCGGTGAACATCACCTGGTTGGTATCGATCTCGATACCGGTGCAGGGCAAGTGAGCAGCGCCATTGTTCGGTTTGACGCGGTGACCATGCGCTGCGAGACGGCGAGTGGGCGGATCTATGTCTTGCATGAGACGGAGGGGCTCTCAACCCGCGAAGCCTGGTATGTGTGGGACGTTTGGTGTCAGGTCAACGGCATCGGAAGTTGGTCGGATGTCACCGCCCGCTATCGCAAAGCGGCGACGTCGGAGTGAGGGACCTGTGCAATGGCAGACAGTGCTGAACCCATAGTAAGTATTTTTCCTATGCTGATAACAAGGTACGAATGGCAGTTGGATGTCCTTAAGGACAAGATTAGCGGCACACTGGCGGGGTCATGGGAGACGGGAGTTCTGACGTTTGATACCACGCCGTTCCTGCTACACGATGGGGGCAATACGTTGGAGGATGTCCCTACTTCGACGGTAGTACCTTCCATTGACACCTTGATCGAAGACCTCCAGCGACGACCGAGTCTAGATCGAGTTAAGGTCGACGTTATCGTGCCGATGCGCGGATGCCAACCCGTGAGTGAACTGTGGGCCTACGAGAGTGGCGAGGATAATGCGGTGCACTATGCCTACGTGAGTCCGGATGGCACCCTGGAGCCCTGTGTTTCCGAGCAACGCCGTATGATGACCAAGCTGAAGCGCAAATTCGTGCTGAATGTGGTGGAGGGCAGTGGGAAGAGTGAACTGCTCGCCCAATTGTGAGAATTCGCGATGACAGCCCCGGCGATGAATTTGGCGTGCGCACGCAATCTACGAAGGGCGCGGCGCCGACATGCAAGGCGCCTGCGTCTGCGCGTCGAATACATCCAAAACGCGGTGGCGGATGACCGCGACGACGTGATAGAGATCTGGGTCGCGGCAACTCGTGCAAATGGCGGCAGGTTGCCAGCGGGCCTGATCACGGATGCCGTCCTTGCTGCCGCAGTCGAGAAAGCGATAACGATGCCGTGGCGCCTCATTCCGTGTGTGCCGGCGCGCGGGTCTCGCCGTAGGACCCGCGCTTTACGCGTGGAGGATTCCATCGCACTCGGCAAAGAGATAGCCGCAGGACGATCGCAGCATGACTCGTGAAGAGCTGATTGCGGCAGTTCCGGTGAGGGAGTCCCAAGGCCGTTTGTACGTGCGCCTAGACGATGTGCCGGCTCCATGGCGAGCGCAGCTCACAGCGGCGATGATAGGCAGCGCGTTCGTGGCGGTCCAAGGCTTTCCTTGTTGCGCAGGCCTGCTACCGAACAGCGTTGCGGCGGCTCACCAGTCGCCGCGCCCCATCTCTCATCACGTCGCGAAAAATCACTATGCGCCACGCCCCCATGCAAGCACTCAGGGTGGCTATCATTAGGCGGCGGTGGTATGCGACTAACGGCGGTTGACAACAGTGGTGCTCGGTCGCTCCTTGCAAGCCAATTCCGTGGCTCCAATTGGCTACCCACAAATCGCGGGTCGGGAGCTCTTCCGGGCTGACTTGAGGCGTCCACTTGTCGCCATACCAACAAAACCAGTGCTCCAATGTCCCGCAAAGCCTTTTACTCACTCACATCTAACGGTCTACCAACAGTTTTTAGTGGGCATAACCGTTCTGACCCCGTGCCTTGCAGGCAGTCTCTGCAAAGAAAAACCCCGCCTCCGTGCGGGGTTTTTCTTTGGGGCGGTGGTTTGGGTAGCCACGCCATGCGGGTGGCGACGTTTCGCGCAGCGAGCCGTAGGGCAGCAGGATGCGCGGCGGGTGGGTGCTGGCGCGCGGCGGTTCCAGCTTATAGAGGTCGGGCGTATCCGAGCACCGCAGGGACGATATTGGGCGGACCCGCGGTCATCGGACCCTCCGCCATTGCGCGTCGATGACGGCCTCGCCGTCTTCCTTGGTGAAGGCGCCTTGCTGCGGCGCCGGCAGGATGTCCAGCACAAGCTCCGACGGCCTGCACAACCGCAGGCCGCTCGGTGACGACGAAGGGCCGGTTGATCAGGATCGGATGGGCCAGCATCGCGTCCAGCAACCGGCCATCGGCCAGCGCCGGATCGGCGAGACCAAGCTCGGCATAGGGCGTGCCCTTCTCACGAATGGCTTCGCGCACGGTGAGCCCGGCATCGCGGATCATCGCCTGCAAGGTCAGCCGGTCGGGCGGCGTGCTCAGGTACTCGATAACGGTCGGCTCGATGCCCGCGTTGCGGATCATGGCCAGCGTGTTGCGCGATGTGCCGCAGGCGGGATTGTGATAGATGGTGACGGTCATGGGGTATCTCAGTGCGATTCGTACCAGTGCTGCGAACGGTTGACCACGCCGACGACGAACAGCATCACGGGGACTTCGATCAGCACACCGACGACGGTGGCGAGCGCCGCACCCGACTGGAAACCGAACAGGCTGATGGCGGTGGCCACGGCCAGTTCGAAGAAGTTGCTGGCGCCGATCAGGGCGGATGGGCCGGCCACGCAATGGGCCACGCCGAGCTTGCGGTTGAGCAGATAGGCCAGGCCGGAGTTCAGCAAGACCTGAATCAGGATCGGCACGGCTAGCAGCAGGATGATGAGCGGCTGTTCGACGATGGCATTGCCCTGGAAGCCGAACAGCAGCACCAGCGTCGCGAGCAGCGCGGTGATCGAGTAGGGCCCCAGCGCACCGACCACTCGCTTGTAGGTGGCTTCGCCCCGTGCCAGAAGTGCCTTGCGGATGACCTGTGCGATCAGCACCGGCACCACAATGTAGAGGGCCACCGAGGTGATTAGCGTATCCCAGGGCACCGTGATCGACGACAGACCCAGCAGCAGGGCGACGACGGGCGCGAAGGCCACGACCATGATCGCGTCGTTGAGCGCCACCTGCGACAGCGTGAAGTACGGATCGCCCTTGCAGAGCTGGGACCAGACAAACACCATCGCCGTGCAGGGTGCCGCCGCCAGCAGGATCAGGCCAGCGATATAGCTGTCGAGTTGATCCACTGGCAGCCAGCCAGCGAACAGGTGTCGGATGAAGATCCAGCCCAGCAGCGCCATGGAGAACGGCTTGACCAGCCAGTTGACGAAGAGCGTGACGCCGATGCCGCGCCAGTGTCCCGCGACCTGGCCCATGGCACCGAAATCGATCTTGATCAGCATCGGG
>Ga0055526_1000988_pt1 | contig 20854 bp, 16 predicted proteins | sample AraplaCol_mMF_r2_FD_55013 | JGI IMG/M metagenome (GOLD analysis project Ga0055526, IMG submission 55013) | Arabidopsis root microbial communities from North Carolina, USA - plate scrape MF_Col_mMF_r2 | ecosystem: Host-associated > Plants > Roots > Endosphere | place: USA: North Carolina... | reverse complement strand
CGAGTTCCTGCCGGGACATGCGGGGCCAGGCCCTGACATTGCCGACGTCGAGATGCACGAAGGGCGATCCCGAGGTCGGATAATAGCCGACACCGCCGACCTGCATCTGCATTGCAAGTGCGCGCAGCGTCGCAAGCTTCACGCCGGGAACGTAGAAATCCATCGCCTTGCCCAGCATGTGCTGGCTCTTCTTGGCGACTCCCGTGATGCGCGAGCGGTTGCGGAGCATGTTGTTGGTAGCAGGGGAACGATAGGCAGAGACGATATGGATGTAATCCTTGCCGCCGCTCTTCTTGTACACCTCCCAGACCAGGTCGAGCAGCCGGGGATCCATCCGGGTCGGCTCGTTCCTTCGCCAGTCGCGCAGAAACCGATTGATCTGGGCGAGGCCCTTCGGATCGAACTTTCCATCCCGCTTGTAGGTGATCGTCGCCCTCTCGCCCGTATGGGTAAAGAACAGCTTCAGGGCGCGATCTTCCGCTGAGGCAAAGGATGCAGAACCGACAAGGGCGGGGAGCGCAAACAGAGCTGGCAGAATGGTGTGCGCTGCGAATCGTTTTGCACGCGAGAGGAGTGTGGCAATGCCGCCCAAGGCTGCGCCCGACAATCCTTGCACTGGATACTTCAACACGAACAATCCCGTCTTACACAAACACTCGGCGACGGGCGGGGGGAACTCCGCATCCATCAGGTTTAGTAAAGCCAGTTTATGGTCAACAAATTGCTAACGAGGGAGGGGGAAGCTTAGTGAGTTGGGATGCGAGCTATCTGAGGCACGCCTGACCTGACACTGAGGGTTCACCCGGCGCCCACCAGAAACTCGGTGAGTTCTCGCGAAAGCCAATGACTAGCTAATGTTCATTGCAATTCTTTCGCGATAGAGTTCCATGGAATGCTGCTGGACGCCTTTTCCGGAAAGAAGGCGTGAAACCCAAAAAGCGAAGTTCACGCTTTCTCGTCTTGGTATGTTTTCAAGCGACGAGCCATCCAACATAAACTCGTTAGAACAGTTTTCGAAACCGAGCCACTTTGGTGGAACTGTCGGCACGACGTCGAATTCGTTGTACAGATGGTATGGTTGTCGATAATTTGTCACCGCCCGCATGTCCCCATATCGCGGCATACCAAAAGTATAGCTCGCATAAGTTCGCAAACGATTGTGAACTATACCCTCTTGAACAAACTCAGCCGAGACCGTCATGCCCCAAATTGCATGCATGATGGCTGCCATTGCGCCACCTAGCGAATGACCGGTTACATAGAGTGGTAGGGGTTCAGGATTCGATTGGATATATTTCCGAAGCTCAAGACTTACAGGCTCTAGGCAAGCGCTAATAGCCCGGAAAAAGCCCTTGTGGAAGCAACTCGCTCCACCGGCACCCTCGTGCAAATATCGAGTAGATCGCAGATTGATCAGCCAATCGTAGAGATATTTTGTTCCACGAACCGCGACCATGATCATATTTGGTGTTCTTACTCCAACCACGATTGCATACCGGCGAACCACGACGAAGAACTGTCCAAAGTCCGCTGATTCCAAAATTTGCTCGAAATCGATAGTTTGCCTCTCTCGTACTGTGCTTTGGTATGCGAGACACGGAACTACATTGATACGATCAGCGTTCGAAAGTTCAAAATCTGGGATTCGATAGTAGGTCAATTCCGAAAAAAGAGCGCAAACATACGCTTTCTTGATGTCAAATCCCGTCGCGCGCCAGTCAATCCGGTTTATGTGCGGCCATATGTCTCGTAATGGAAGCTGACCCAACGTCGTTTTCTCGCTAATAGGATTGAACCCTTATACTCTTGATGCGGCAACGGAAGTATTGATCAATATCCCTTAAGTTGCAATAGTAGTTGAGAAAGGCGTTCCTCGTTAGGTGGATGCGTGTTGCAATTTATCTTTTTAAGCGGTTGCGTTCGTAGATTTCGTTCTGGATACAGTTGTTCGACCTGAGAGATAGGTGACGTTTTGTACCGGAGACATGGGTAACACTTTTCGCTTTTTGCGGGAGGTGTCGATGCCGTGAAAAGAGACTTCGATGATGAAGGAACGTCTACGATTTGTCGCCCGGCTGCTTGAGGGCGAAGGCATGAGCGATGTGTGCCGGGAGTTCGGGATCTCGCGCAAGATCGGCTACAAGATCTTCAGTCGCTACAAGGAGGACGGGCTGGAGGCCCTGACGGACCGGTGGCGTCGTCCGATACGCTATGCAATCAGTTGCCGGAGCCAGTTACGGCGATGATCGGCTTTAACCATGCCCTCAGAAGTTCGGGCTTTCCTCATAGCCTTCCAACTCAGGGCATCCCCTGATGTTGCCGAAACCGATCGTTCGCTGGTCGCCTGATTCATCCAGACCTCTGAGCGCGATGATATTCTCATCCTGCTGTATAATCTCGCTGCGATAGATGCCGGCCCGAAGCGCCCGGTTTCTCGCCTGGCTTATGTTGCATTGCCCGGGCGGTGGAGTGACGTGCCAGTATCTCGTGCCTTGCCCATCCGACTGCCATCCGCCGGAAGCGGCGAATCCCGACAGGCTGGATAGCAGTATGCCAGACGCCAATATCAGGCTGCCTAGAACCAGTTTCATGTCATCTCCGTAAGCCAGCGTTTCAGAGCCCGTCACCATTCTGCCTGCCGCTGTTGCAGCCGATCCTTGATATGTTCCGTGGCGGTTTCCAATGGTGTCACGATGGTAGATGACTCACGCTAACACTGTGCTAACGCCAACTCTGGCTGCAATTCGTGACATTGAAAACAAAGAGTTTTTCTTCGATGACCTTTCAAGGGCGAGGGGCGAGTACAGAGTCGATACGGCACGGATTGCTGCCGGGCCATCCGCAAGAGAATGGCCGGCATGAGCGCATGCACCTGACGCTGAAGAAAGAGGCGACCAGGCCACCTGGCAGAAATATCCTGCAATCAATCGATATTGCCAGGGCCTCCCAATACCGCGTTGCCGACGCCGGCCTGTTCAAGATCATCGAGTGGCGTGAGTATTTCGAAGACCTGATCGCGCAACCAGGCGTGTGCACGGGAAGCGGAATTGCGCCGGTGCCAAATCATTGCCAACAGCGTTGGCGGCAAAGCAAAGGGCAGCGGATGAATGGCAAGCCCCGCTGCGATGGCCACTTTCTGGGCCATCCGGCGCGGTACAATTCCGACGAGGTTTGTCGCCGCTACAGACCGCAAGACGGCCGTAAAGGTTGGCACCGACAGAACTACTTCGCGTTGCAGACCCAGTGCAGCAAGTGCGGCAGTTTCTCGATCGGGCCCCGACTCGATGACACGGAAGGCGGCGTGGCGCAGACTGCAATACAGTTCGACGGGCATCGCCGCCGCTGGCGTAACATCGTGCTGGCGTAGAACCGGATGATCCTGCCGCGCAACAACAACGTAACCGGCATGAAAAATCGGTCGCCAATCGACCCAGGGCGAAAAATTGCCCGCAGGCAACAAGATCAGATCCAGCCTGGCTTCTCGTAGGTCGTCCATGGTCTGAAGATTGGGCGAGTCAGTATAGCGCAGCGAAATGCCGGGCGCCTGCTGTTCCAGGTTAGCCAGTAGGCCGGGAAGCATCATTTCGGTGAAAAAATCCGACGCTGCAATGCGGAAAGTCTGCACCGCACCCACTGGATCGAAGCTTGCCGGGTTCAAAAGGCGGCTTGAATCCTCGAGCAGTTGCGTCAGCGGCAACACCAAACCAAGTGCGAATTCGGTGGGGCGCATTTGCTGGCCATCACGGACAAGCAGTGGATCGCCGAAGGCGGCGCGCAACCGCCCAAGGGCCGCTGACACCGCCGGCTGCGATAGGCCAACCCGCTCCCCGGCGCGCACGGTAGACCGTTCGCGCAACAAGGCATCAAGCACTTTCAACAGGTTGAGGTCGAACGCGGATAAATTCATGGGACCAATTCAGTCGATACATTCATTCAATTTATCACAAGTCCGGCGGTGCGTTACCTCGGGGCCCTTCCATCAACCAACCACAAAGGTCCCTGCATCATGAACACATACACCCAGCCACAGCAGTCTCATAGCTGGAACGGCACCGCCTATCGCATCCTGTTGTCCTCCGCCGAAACTCAAGGCGCCATGTCCATCGTCCACGGAGTTGCCGGCCCGCTTGAAGGCCCGCCTTCGCACGTCCACGAGGCCGAGGACGAAACTTTCCTTGTGCTGGAAGGCGTCATTGATTTCGAACTTGAGGGCACCGTGTTTCGGCGCGGTCCGATGGAGACTGCGCATATCCCACGTGGCAAGCGTCATAGCTTCCGCACCGGTCCCGATGGCGCTGTTTGCATCGCCGTGCTGACGCCGGGGGGCTTTGAAGGCTTTTTCAAAGAAGTCGCCGCAGGCGGTTTTCAAATACCGCGTGACATCGCCGCTGTTGCTGAATGTGCGGCACGCTATGGCTCGCAGTTTACCGGCCCCGGGCTGGCGCAGAGAGGCTGATATGCGTGACATCGCCTTTATCTTTTTTCTCGCGGCGGTCGTGTGCGTCACGTCTGGCATGGGTTGGGGGATCCAGATGGCAATCAGCGAGGACCATTTGCTGGCGCCGGCCCATGCGCACCTCAACCTGGTGGGATGGACGACGCTGGCGTTGTTTGGTCTGTACTACCGACTGACCCCCGCAGCAGCGCAGGGGATTCTTCCCCGCGTTCACGCTGGACTTGCCATCCTCGGTGTCGCTCTCATGACCCCAGGTATTGCCATGGCCATCGTCGGAGGTTCGCCCGCTCTGGCGAGCGCCGGCGCGATACTGACTTTGGCCTCGATGCTGTTGTTTCTGGTGACCGTTGCCCGCTACGGACTTGGTGCAGCGGCGTGACGACTGACCGCGGGCTTCGAAATGCCCGCGGTCAAAAAGGGCTTGGCTTAACATCCGGGCACTAGGCAGACCTTCGTTGGCCAGCCGACGAAGGTCTGCTTAGTCTTTTGATTTGTCGCAGGTTCTTGTCCGAAAACCGTGGGACACTTTTCCAGAACTTGCTTGGAAGAAAAGCGGACCCAACGCCGCGAGAACTGCCCTCCGATTGCCAGAGGTCCTCTGGTGGCACCAACCCGCTCTCTCGCCAGTTCGCGCAAATGTCCGCTTTTCGGATGCGGCCAAAACTTTCAGCGTCCGACATGGGCGGCAAAACTGGCGTCTTTTGAGGCGAGCCTGGGTCTGCTTTGGGCCAATAGCGGACCTCTGTGCCCAGAACGGACCGCGGAAATTTGGCGCACCCGACATTCGCCTTTTTGACTTCCCGAAAATTCCAAGACGTTCCAATTAAGCAATTGAATCAATTATTTTTTTAAGAAGCTCTTCCAATGCGTTCCGGCCCGTTCTACATGGTTCTGACACCCGATGTGGGAATAAATGTGGGAACGGATTTCAGAAGTTGTATAGACAAATTTCAGCCGAAAATGCCGTTGTTCGGACGCGCCGGAAAGCACTTACGGCTGCCTTTGTGAAGTCGGCCGGGCCGGGCAAATATGGTGACAGCAATGGGTTGTTTCTCTTCGTCAAAGAGAGCGGTGCCAAGTCTTGGGTGCAGCGCATTGTCATCCGGGGGAGGCGCCGGGATATCGGGCTCGGCGGCGTGGACCTTGTTTCGCTGGCGGCCGCAAGAGAGATTGCGCTCGACAACAGGCGGGCGGCGAGGGCAGGGCTTGATCCGATCGCGGAAAAGCAAAAGGCGCGTGCGATCCTGACATTCGAGCAGGCGGCAGCTGCGGCGCATAAGGAACTCGAACCGACCTGGAAGAACGAGCGCGATCGTAAGGCGTTTCTCTCGACGTTGAAGACCTATGTGTTTCCCCGGTTTGGGGCGCGGTCTGTTGCTGACGTCACGAGCAGCGACGTGCGACAGGCGATCTTGGCGGCGCGGCAGATCGCTCCGGAGGTCGCTCGAAAGCTGACGTTCCGCATCAGCGCGGTTTTCAAATGGGCGATTGCCGAAGGACTGCGAACGGATAACCCGGCGCGGGCCGAAGCGCTGGCGCTTCCCAAGATCGAGCGCACGACCGAACACCGCAAGGCCCTTCCTTATTCCGACGTCGCCCATTGCGTCGACCGCGTGAAGGAATCCGATGCGTGGGCTGCGACCAAGCTTGCCTTCGAATTTCTCGTATTGACGACGGTACGTTCGGGTGAGGCGCGCGGCGCAAGCAAGAGCGAAATTGACCGGCAGGCGAAAGAGTGGACGATCCCCGCCAAGCGGATGAAGATGAAGCGCGCTCACCGGGTTCCGCTCTGTGCCCGCGCCCTGGAAATTCTGGATGAGGCCGCAAAGATCAATGGCGGCTCCGATCTCATCTTCCCGAGTTTGCGCGGCAAAACCCTGTCCGACATGACCCTATCCAAGCTCGTCAAAGAGCTTGGCTATGATGCCGACATACACGGCTTCCGAACGTCTTTCAGAACATGGGTGCAGGAAAAGACCGATTTTCCGCGCGAAGTTGCCGAAACCGCACTGGCGCACGGCGTCGGCGATGCGGTCGAGCGGGCCTATGCGCGATCCGACCTTTTCGACAAGCGGCGCGAAATGATGGAAGCATGGGCGAAGTTTCTAGGCAGAAAGAACGATAAAAAACAATAGGTTAATCGTTCTGCCGCCGGCCGGTTCTCATATCCAACCGTTTCCAAATATTGCTTGGGAGGTCCGAAACATTCCGCACAAGGAAACGGGAAATGACAGACAGGATTCTTCGCCGCCCGGAAGTTCAGAACAAGACGGGTCTGCCGACTTCGACTCTCTATGCTATGATCGCTGACGGGCGATTTCCGCGGCCGGTAAAGATCGGCAAGCGGGCTGTCGGCTGGCTTGAGGGCCAAGTCGAAAGCTGGATTACCGAATGCGCTGCCAATGCGACCACACCTGCCAATTGAGACATGGGCAGCGCAATGAGCATCAAAGCCAAAGGCATTCGGCCGGTGACGCAAGACGGGCGTCTTCTTGAGGCGCCCGAGCGGGCCATCGACCCTTTCAATCCCCGCGGTCTGACATTCGCCGATCTCGACGAAGTGGCGAGGCTCGAAATCCCCGCCATTCCCGAACGTGTAGCAGCTTGCCGCGGAAGCCTACGAGCCCGAACCTCTCTGATCGCACCGATTTAAAGCGGAAATATCTCATGCCCCTCATACCTGAATACGCGCCGTCGAAGACGGACGCGAACGATATTGCACGTCTGCGGCTCGACGTGTCGCTCGCTTCGACCGTCATGCAATTTGGCTACAAGCTTACCCGGAACGGGCGGGAGTTTGAAACCTGCTGCCCGTTCCACACCGAGAAGACCCCGTCGTTCAAGGTCTACACCGGCAATGACGGCACAGAACGTTTCCATTGCTTCGGCTGCGGCAAGCAGGGCGATGTTCTGGATTTCGTGCGGGAAGTGAAGGGCGTCGATCTGCCTGATGCGATCCGCATCCTCGGCGGTAGCCGGCCGAATGTAAAGCCTAGGCCGGCGCAGGTACCCGATGTCTATGATGGTATCGTGCCGATCGCGCCGCCGGCGGGCGCACTGCAGGCGGGCCGGCGCATCAGGCTCTATAATCCGAAGCGGAAAGGCGAGCGATCCGAATGGGGCGCCTTTGCGCCCTCGATGGTCTTTCCCTATCGGCATGCTGACGGCTCGCTGCTCGGCTATGTGTTGCGCCATGATCTGCCCAATGGCGGCAAGGAAACGCCGATGGTGATGTTTGCGCGCTTGGCTGATGGAACGGAAACGTGGTGTCGCTATCCGTTTCCGAAGCCGCGGCCGCTCTATGGCCTCGATGCGATCGGCGATCGACAGGTGATGATTGTCGAGGGCGAGAAGTGCCGCGACCGGCTGCGCCAATCGAGCGGCAGGGCCGTTGTTTCATGGGCAGGCGGCACGCAGGGCGTCAAACACTCCGACTGGTCGCCATTGTCGGGCCGCGATGTGATTATCTGGCCGGACTTCGACGGGCCGGGAATGGCGACATCAAATGAGATCGCGCTGCAACTGATCGGGCTTGGTGCTCGCGTCCGTCTTGTCGGCCTTTCCGATATCAACGCCGCCAGCGACAGCAAGACCTATCGTTTCGAAGACTGGCGGGCCGGCCGCCTTCCGGCCCGCGGCTGGGATTGCGCCGATGCCCTCGATGACGGATGGACGCAAGCCGAGCTAGACGCCCTCATGCACGCGACGGTTCGCCCTTTTGCGGCCGCAGCACTGCCGGCCGAAGAGCAGGCACAGATCGAGGCCGACCGTTCGCCGGCGCCGCGAAAGCGGACCCGCGTCAAGAGCGAACCGCTAGTCTCCGACGATGACGACGAGCGTCCAATCGTGGAATATCAGGAGGCCGATCTATCGGACGCGGTGACGCGTGCCTGCAATATCATGTTCAATGCTGGCTCGAGGCTTTATGCCCGCGGTACGGTTCTCTTTCGTCTCGTGCGTATCGACGGAAAGGAAATGTCGGTGCTTGTGCCGGCAGAGGAAGTAAACCTTACCGAAGTTCTCACCAAGGCCATCCGTTGGCGCAAACCGGACGGGCGAACGACGCTTGGATATCGAAACGTGAAATGCCCGCCGCTCGTCGCCAAGGCCGTCATTGCGCGGCGCGGGGAATGGCCGTTTCCTCAACTCAAAGCGATTGTCTCCACGCCGACCATGCGCAGCGATGGCACAATCATCAACGCTAAGGGCTTCGACCAGCAAAGCGGCATACTCTTCGAATCCGATGCCGCATGGCCGGATATTCCAGAACGCCCGGACAAGGCCGCCGCTGCGGAAGCTTTAGGCAGCATCAGGCAGCTTGTTTCGAGCTTCCCTTTCGTGGGCGATGTCGATCTGTCGGCCGCAATCGCCATGATCCTGACGGCGATCGTGCGTCCCTCGATGCACAATGCACCGCTCTTCGGCGTGAATGCGACGGCGCCGGGAACGGGCAAATCAAAGCTGGTGGACGTTGCCGCGATCCTCGCCACCGGGCGCCCGGCAGCAGTCAATTCCTATGCGGCCGATGAGGAAGAGCTGCGCAAGGTCATTGAGGCGCGGCTGCTGCAGGGCGACAGTTTCATCAACCTGGACAACATTTCGAGCGCGCTTCGCTCCGATTACCTCTGCCAAGTGTTGACGCAGGAGGAAGTGAACATTCGCCCGCTTGGCAAAACCGTCGCGGTGGACTCGGCGACGGTGGTCATGTTCTGCGCGACGGGCAACGGATTGCGCTTTGCCGGCGACCTGACGCGGCGCGTGGTGCTCGTCAATCTGGATGCCGGCGTCGAGCGACCGGAAGAGCGCGTCTTTGCCAGCGACGTGATCGAGGATGCGCGCCGGCGGCGGGTGGAGATCGTCACCGCCTGCCTGACGCTGCTGCGGGCCTTCATCGTCAATGATGGTGAGAGGGTGTCGCCGGCGCTCGGCTCCTTCGAGCCCTGGTCGAACCTCGTTCGCTCCGCGCTCGTCTGGCTTGGCTTGCCCGATCCGCTCGGCAACTCGGCCAAGATCAGGGAAAACGACCCGGAAAAGGAACGAACTTCGGCGATCATTTCAGCGCTGCCGGCCGGCAAGCCTTGGGCTGCGGCCGATATTGCAAGGATGGTCGATGAAGGCGCGTTTGATCCGATCGGCAACCGCCGACATGAAGGGCTGGTCGAGGCGCTTTCGGATTTCATCGAACGTGGCCGGCTGAATACGACGCGCTTCAGTGGGTTCTTGCGCAAGCACACCGGGCGGATTGTCAACGGCCTGACGATCGCGCAGGCAGGGAAGAACCGCGGCAATGCGGTCCTTTGGAGAATTCAGGGCATGGCAGAGCCGCAAGATAAATCTGTCTTCTAAGGTAGGAAACCATTTGTCTATTGTGGCTTGATCAGGCGCTGTTTGGTGAAATCCAGTACATAGTTTCGCGGATCTATCCACGAGTTTCCGGCGAGTATCTTTGCACTATAATCCGCAAAAGCATCCATCAATTGGTGCTCATTGGTAAACTCGTGGCAAAACGAGTTGAAGGCCGGGTAGTCGAGTAACACGAATACATCGCCCGACTCTGCCATTTCGCGGTAGCAGGCGACGAAGGAATCTCCTTCGTCCGTGAACATTTCTTGGACAATTACAAGGCTAACGATTTTTCTGTCGCCCACCGCAAAGTCGAAATCCTCATTGGCGATACTTAGCTCTAGATTGGGGCGCTCCTTTACATATGCCGCAGCGCCTTTTGCCTGACTCTGGCCGTGTGATGTGCTGCGCTTGCGGTTTATTGTTCGCAAAAGGCTTGCTTCGGTGTTCGGGCTGTCTTTGGCTTGTACCAACAAAAGGTGGCTCGAACTCCAGGCCAAGACATCTACCAGCTCTCTCTTGTTGTCACGTCGCATCGGATTAAGAGCAACCTGTTCGCCGCGAAAGGCTCGCTTCAGCCCTGAGACAATGTCGCGTTCTTGGAAATAGCCCGGATTTTCCCGCTCTAAACTTGAATGAGAAAAACCACCGCTTCCATGATAGTCATGGCCTTCATGGCGAGCGTCGAGGATGAAGATGTCGGATACCGATAACTCTTCATAAAAAACGATATCTATCGCGTTTTCGTCATCTTCCGCAGTTCTGTGAGCGAACCACGCATCTAGTGCCTCCAAGACGCCATTCATGGTTTCTGGATGAAAGGTGAGCAGACCGAATTCCTGACCTGTGGTCAAAAGACTTCCGGTGTCGCCGACGAAGGCGCGATGGCTCATCCACTCACGGCAATGCTCATCGAAGAAGTATACTTCAATTTCCTCGTAGGTCAGGAGTTCCAGAAGATCATGGGCTAAAGGCTCGTTGAAGAGAGCCGTTCTCACCACAAGTGGCTCATCGCCGTCGTCAAAAAACGCAGTCGCTAAAGCCACCGTGAGACCGGATGTGGAAGGCAATGGGGCCAGATAAATACTGAAACCACCCCTCATCCGCGCTGCTAGAATGTATTCCTTGTGAAGTTTCAGTATCAAAAGCAGCTTGCCCGTATCCTTTTGACGCGCGGTCATCAGGCCACCCGCATATTCGCGAATGGAAGGGAGTAGAGTTGGGTGGCGAATAGTCAGCATAGCTAGATTCTCTCGTGGTAGTATGAAATTATGCCTACAACCATGGAGAGGGCTATGGATAGAAAAATAAGGGTGAAGATCGAAGAAAAGCGGCAGATTTTTATCCATAATGATCTCGCCAACGCTGCCTTCCACTTCAAAGAACGTGTCGCGCAAAAACATCGTGCCAATGACCTTCATACAATCGGCCTCGACATGATGGGCTGCATCATGACGCTATCCTTCACGAACGAAGCGCGAATGAATTTTCTGGGTTTTAAGCTTATCAAAGATTGGAACGAGTGGCGGTCTATAAAAGAGAAAATGAAGGAGGTCGCAAAGGCACTTGGGACGAAGGTGGATTTCGGCACTCGCCCTTATTCAACAATAATGGAAGTCAAAGAATTTCGGGATATCTTTGCGCACGGAAAGCCTATTGTTGTGAATTCAACCCGAGAGGAAATAACAATGCAGACTGAACTTGACCGACTCAATATTTTACAGCCGGAGTGGGGTCGTTTCATGACCCCTGAGTTTGTTCAGAAGGCCTATGAGGATTTGGAGAAAATCTGGGACGAACTGATGAAGCTAGCTGGCTTGAGCGTCTTCGAAGCCATGACGCAAGCTGGCCGCTCTATTCAGTTCATCGCTTACGCAGATGAGGAGTAAGGCTCGGTCTCGACCTGACGTCAGGCTTAATCTCATCATGGCCAATAGGCATAGGGTGCATATCTTGCATAGGGTTTTCACTACTAAACACGGAAAGTGTCTGTCTCTATCTGACGGATAGTGTCCTTCGCATTTTCTATAAAGGGTAGGAAATAGCCCCTGCACTCCCTTCTTCCTATGCGGTCTTTCAGAATTCATGGGCCTTGATAAGACCTAACTTTCTCCCGTCGTCTGTCTGGGACTCAACCTTTCTCGCCGATAGTCGCTGTGATCAGCGACACACAACGGCGAAAGGCTGCAGGAAGTGGTGAAAGTTCCTCTCTATCAAGAAAATCAAGATCGGGTTGCGTTGCGGCCCGCATATACCAAAATGCTTGTCGGCGGTGCGACGGCCGATGACTTCGGCTCGGCGATCGGGCGCGGGCTGCAATCCGTTGCCGGCGGCATGGATGTTGCGGCCGAAGCGGTGCAGCGCGTCCAGCAGATGCGCGACGAGGCCGTTGTCAGCGACGGCGCCAATCAATGGCTGCAGGCGAAAGACAAGCTGCTTTATGATCCCGACACCGGCTATGCCAATGCACAGGGCCGACAGGCCGTCGAAGGGTTCGACGCCTATCGGGAGAGCGTGCAGGGCCTGAAGCGCGATATCGCCGCGAAGATGTCACCGGCGCAAACGGAGCAGTTCAACAGGCAGGTTGCCGCCTACGAAACCGATGCGCTGCGCTCGGGCTACGTCAAGAAGGCCGAAGAAACCAAGAAATGGTTTGTGCAGGAGCACACGGCAGCGGCGGACAATTTCTCGCGGCAGGCGATCCAGACACCCGACGATGAAGCGCGCTGGAATGGCTTTGTCGGCCGCGGCCTGCAGGAGCTTGATGCCCGCGGCGCCAAGGAAGGCTGGGGCGAGCAGCGCACGCAGCTGGAACGCGCGACCTATATCAGCAACGTTCGCACGCAGTCTGCCTTGCGCATTGCCGAGAACGACCCGATCAAGGCCGCCAAATATGCGACCGATCATGTCGCCGAGATCACGCCGCAGGATCACATGGTTCTGCTCGACAGGCTGAAACCCGATCTGAAGAAGGCGGCGAGCGCGGACGCTGCGCATTTCAACGCCTCCAATCCTGCGCCGGGGCAGTTCGCAGCGCCGGGGCTTAGCCACGATCAATATGCGCTGCTTTCCGTCATCTCGGGCACGGAATCGCCAGCATACGACATGATGAACGGCGGCCAGCGCATTAAGGACTATGCCGCCCATCCCGGCTTTATAGGCGCCGGCGGAACAACGACGGCAAGCGGCCGCTACCAGTTCGTCAAGGGCACCTGGGATATGGCGGCGCAAGCGCTCGGCTTGACCGATTTTTCGCCGGCCTCGCAGGATCGCGCCGCCGCTTGGCTTGCGCAGCGCGATTACCGCACAAGAACGGGCCGCGATATCAATCAGGATATTGCCGCCGGCAACTATGCCGCGGTGAGGACGGGCCTCGGCCAGACTTGGGAAGGTTTGGCGAAGCTTTCCGACGCAGAATTTGCAAAGCGCATGGGAGCCGCAAGGTCGGCACCTTTGGCCGTTGCGGCCGGCGCACCATCAACTGCAGCCGGACCGGGCCCGGCAGTGTCTCAGCCTGCCGGGCCGCAATTCTCGCAGGCAACGGAAAGCGTTTTGAGCGGCCTGCCGCCGGCCTATGCCGATGAAATTCGCGAAAGTGCTGCCGATGGCGCGCGGACTGCAGCAGTGCAGCAGGCATCGCGGGACAAGGCCGCACAGGCTGCACAAGCCGATGCCTACCGGCTGCGTATTGCCAATGGCGACACGTCTTTGACCGCTGAAGATATCAATGCGGATACCGTCATTGATGACGGCGACAAGGCCACGCTGATCAGTGCCTTCAACGAGAAGAACAGGGATGCGCTCGAAACGCGGGCCGATGTCGAGGCATTCCAGAATGGCAAGCTCGTCAGCGACCCCTATAGCGACAAAGGCCGCAAGGCCAATGATAACGTCTGGGATGCGATCTCTTCCGTTGCCGAGCCGACGCAGCGTGAGCCGCTGCTTTTTAGGCAGATCAAGCAGACGGGCGCGGTGCCGACGCGGGTGGGCAATGCCCTTCGCACCAATCTGGCGAGCCGAAATGTCAGCAACACGCTCGACGCGCTCAATCTTGGAAAGCGGATTTCGACCATTGATGCCGGCGCGCTCGGCCGAATGATGGGCGGGGCCGACGTCGCCGACGACGTTGCCCTCTATTCGCACTATGTTGATGACGTCGGCCTGACACCTGAGATTGCCGCGCAGCGCATCATCGATCGCAAAGACCCCGACAAGGTGCGGCAGCGCTCGGCGCTGATGGATACCAAACAGATGAAAGGCGCGATCGACCGTCTGGCGACAGTGGGCAAGATTAGGGGGCTCTATGACAAGGGCGTTTTCTCTTCCGCTCCGCGCCTTGGCAGCGGCGCCGCGCAATCGGCCGCGATCGTCAGCGATTACAAGGATGTCTTGACCGAAAGCATTTTCGATGCCGGCGGTGATATCGAAGCCGGCACCAAGCTTGCGAATGACCGCATCCAGCGCCGCTACGGCACGTCGGAATTTGCCCTGGCTGGACCCGATGTTGTCACCTACCTGCCGCCGGATAAGACTTATCCGGCCGATCCGAACGGTTCGCATGGTTATATCAAGGAGCAGTTGAACGCCGTCCTTGCTGCCGATGGCATCAAGCATGGCGGGGTCTTCCTGATGACAGACCGCGATACCGAAAACGATCTCGCCGCCGGAATCCCACCGCGCTATCAGGTCTATTACCGCGACGACAAGGGCGTGCTGCAGCACTACCGCAAGCCGTTCTATGTGGTGCCGCCGACCGCGGAAGAGATCGAGGTGGCCAACAAGGCAGAGGCCGCCAAGGCGCTCGCCAAGATCGAAGACGAGGGCCAGAGGAACCAGCAGGACGTGCAGCAATACGTGAAAGAGCGCGAACAGGTCGTCGACGACTTTCTCGCAGGGCCGCCGAAACTGCCCGCGCCGCCACCGCGCCCCAAGCCCGCGCCGCCCGCCGAGCCTGCGAAATCTCTCCCGAGCAGAGCCACCCCGTCGCCGAGCCTGAAAAGAAAGAATTGAGCCATGCCTTTTGATGAAAGCCGGGCACTGCCCGAAACGCTTGGGGAAACCGATTATCTGCTGCAGCAGCAGGTTGGTGCAAAGGCGCCCGATGAAGACCCGAGCCTGTTGTCGATGGTCGGCCCGGCCATCCGCCAGAACAATCTTGTCGGTTCGCTGATCGCCTCTGACACGCTCTATGAGCAGGTGCGGCACGGGCTTGATGTAGACCCCGATTTCCGCCCCTTCGCTCCGGAGAACCTGAAGGGCTACGAGCAATATGCCGACCGTTTCACCAACGTTTTCACCAAGCGGGCGATGGATGCTGTCAAAGCGGACATCGACGAGGAAACCAAAGATCGCGACATCATGGGGCGTGCGGGCTGGACCGGGTACAGTATGGGCGTGGTGGCCGGCTATTTCGACCCGACGATTGTGCTTCCGAGCGGCGGGCTGGTGAAGGTCGGCAAGAGTATTTCCCTTGCCAGAACGGCGCTTAGCATGGGTGTCGCGGGCGCTGCTTCCGCGGCCGCACAAGAAGTAATCCTGCAGGAAAGCCAGCAACTGCGAACCGGCGATGATGCATTGGTCAATATCGGCGGTTCCACGATCCTGCACGGCCTGTTTGGCGGCGGCTACGCCGGGGTGATGAGCGCCGTTGAACATGTCGCCGCATCGCGCGCCCTCAATGCCGCCAAGGCTGCGGATTTCGATGCGGACACGAATGCGCTTCATGCCGAAATGACCGGCTTTTCCGTTCCGCCGTCTGCCGGTGCGGCCGGCGTTCGGCCGGAAACGCTTGGCGATCTCTCCATTGCCGGGCGAGCGGCATCGACGGTTGCGAAGGCGACCGCCAAGCTCAATCCGCTGCTGCGCACGCTGCATAGCCCTTCCGTCGCCGTGCGTCAGATCGGATCGCAGATGATGGAAAACCCTGTCTATCTGACGAAGAACATGGCCGGCGAGGGTGATATCGCGGCCGAAAGTGCCATGCACGAATTCACCCGCGGCGCCGTCGCCCAAGCCGTCGAGGCGCAGCGCGGCGCTTATCTCAATGCCCGCAAGGTCGGGGTATCGCTGACGGAAAGGGAATTCTATCAGGAAGTCGGCCGGGCCATGCGCCGCGGCGACAAAAGCGATATTCCCGGCGTCTCCGAAGCCGCGGCGGCTTGGCGCTCTCATGTCATCGAGCCGTTGAAGCAACGGGCGATCGATACCGGCCTTCTGCCCAAGGACGTCGATGTTACGACGGCAGAATCGTATTTCTCCCGCATGTGGAACCGGCCGGCGATCGAAGCCAATGAGCAGGAATTCAAGGGCATCCTGCGCGAATATTTCGACGGGCAAGTTTCCGCCGCGACGGCGCGCGAGGCGGCCGAGAAGGAAAAGACCCTTTCGAGCCTTGAAAGCGTGAAAACCGATCTGCAATCCGGCATGGCCGGCCGCAAGGCCGGGCTATCCGATCTTGCCGGCGGTATTGCCCGTCATCTGCCTGACGAAGCGCTCGAGCAATTCGAAACGGGCTTTCAGCAGGTTGCCGGCGGCATTGCCCGCGATCTCGATGCCGACGATCTCGCGAAGCTCGCCAAGGTCGATCGCCAGATTAACGACCACGCCTCGCGCGGCACGTTCGAATTTCACGATGATGCCGACCGCGCCGATTACGTGAAGGGCATTGTCGATGACGTCTACGACATGCTGACCGGCCGGGCGACCGATGGCTTCCTGCCTGCGAATTTCACCATTGCCACCCGTGGCCCGTTGAAAGAACGATCCTTCAACATTCCTGACGCGCTGGTCGAAAAGTTTCTCGAAGATAATGTCGATCTCGTCGGGCGCCGCTATGCCCGCGTCATGGCGGCCGATACCGAGCTTGCCGAGCGCTTCGGATCTCCGACCATGAAGGAAGCATTGGAGCGGGTGCGGCTGGAATATGCCGAGCTTCGCAGCCAGGTCAAAAACGATCCGGTGGCACTGAAGCGCCTCAATGAAAGCGAGCGCTCCGACATCGCTGATCTGCAGGCGGTGCGCGACATGCTGCGCGGCAACTACCGGCCCGAAATCCAGAATACGGCATGGGCGCGGGTTCTCGCCGGCGCCGGCGCCTTCAACTATATGCGGGCAATGGGCGGCGTGCTGATCGGCTCGCTGGCCGATGCCGTGCGCCCGGCAATGGTGCATGGCCTTTCCGCGTATATCAAAGACGGCCTTGCGCCGATGGTGCGCGGCGTGAAAGCGGCGGGCTTGAGCAAGAGGGAAGCGCAACTCGCCGGCGCCATCAGCGAGAAAATCCTCGCTTCCCGCATGGCCTCACTCGCCGAGATTACCGACCCCTATGCCCACGGCTCCGTGTTCGAACGCTTCCTTGGCAACATGACGGTCGGCTTCTCCCGCATGACCGGGCTCTTACATTGGGATGACTTCCAGAAAACACTTGCCTCGCGCATGATCCAGAATCGTATCTTGGCGAATGCCGAGAAGGCGGCGCAAAGCGGTTTTGCCTCGTTGCCGGCCAAAGAGCGGGCCTACATGGGCTATCTCGGCATCGACGAGCAGCGCGCCGAAGACTTGGGCCGCTTCTTTACCAGCCACGGCCAGACGCTCGATGGCGTGAAGGTGGCGAACACGGAAGCATGGGGCGACGACGCAATCGCAGCTGCCGGCCGCCGCGCCTTCCGCGCCGCGATCAACAAGGACGTCGATTCCATTATCGTCACCAAGGGCGTCGGCGACATGCCGCTCTTTGCGTCAACGCCCGTCGGCCGCGCCCTGCTGCAGTTCAAATCGTTCGCCATCGCTTCCAATCAACGGGTGCTGATCCGCGGCCTGCAGGAAGACAAGACCCGCCTTGTCGGCGGCATCGTCGGTATGACGACGATCGGCGCTTTCATCTACGCGCTGAAGCAGTTGGAAGCCGGTCGCGAGCTTTCGGACAATCCCGGCACCTGGGCAATGGAGGGGCTAGACCGCTCCGGCATCTTCGCCGTGGGCTTCGAACTAAATAATGCGCTGGAAAAATTGGGCGTGCCCGGCCTCTATGCCGGCGCATCGGCATTTTTCCCGAATGCCAGCCAGCGGCCGCCGGCGAGCCGCTACGCCACGCGCTCGGCTGTCGGCGCCATGCTCGGCCCGACCTATGAGCTTGCTTCGGATGCGACCAGCCTTGCCGGCATCGCTGTCGCCAATGCGAAAGGCGCGGTGACAGGCAACCCGCCCGGCATGACCGAAGGCGATGTTGCGACGGTCCGCCGGCTGACACCCTATGCGAGCCTGCCTTATTGGCGGTGGTTGATCGATGGGGTGTTGGTGCCAGAGGTGAAAGAGGCGGTTCGTCGCTGATTGACGTTACCGGGCATCGTCACTGACAGGCCGCCGAAGGTTGCCTTTACCGGCCCTGAAAGCGGCCATGTCGGCCTCGTACTTGCGCTCGCGCTGCTGCTTGCGCCAATACGCCCAGCCCTCCCGCGTAATGATGCGGAGCAATTCTCGACCGATGACTACAATCAGACTTTGCAAGAGACGCCCCGAGACGTTGCCCATTTATCGGGGCATGGCGCCCCAATAACTATTTGGGATATTCGCGCGAGGATTGCGAGATCCGAATTCAAAAGCGGGAGATTTCTTTTTGGGGATACCCGCCCTATTCAATTGGCGGCGCTCTCAGAATCCGAGATATTCAACGAATAGCGATGCAGCAGCGCTAATTCGGTGGATCGCATGTTGGATTTTTTTCAGAACCTTGATCCCGGACTAAAAGGTCCGGTCATAGGAGCTGCTGCAACCTGTTTTGCGGCGCTCCTCGGCTTTACAGCCGTCTTCTTACAGCTCGGCAATGCCATCAAAGCCAACAAAAAAAATGAACAGATCAAACGTAAAATTGAAATATACGAGCAGACTCTGGGCACATCGCGGGATGCTGAGGGTGCTGGGCTCAAGCTGCAAAGCTACCTGAGTAGGTTTCGGATGAATCTGGACTTAGTCCAGATATGGAACAACGCTGGCGATAAATGGCAAATCCCCACCGAGCGCTACCCTCAGTATTTAGAGTTACGCAACGAAGCAAGTACGGCCTTCATTGGCGTAATAACGATGATTGAATCATGGCATATTGTCGAGCCAAAGCTTGACGTGTTTCGTTATGCGATCTCGATGGGGTTGGAGGAGCTTTCGAAAGTTCAACGACCACCCGACCTGCTTGTATTCAAGATGCCGGTTCAAGGACACGAATCTACCTGGTCGATCCCGTCACCTGAAGAACATGCGAACATCATGAACCGGCTGGACCGAGAGGTTCTACAAATCCAGCGATTGCTTGCCTGGGTTGGCGACTTCAAAGTGGAAATGCAAATCCTGCTTTTAGGTGAGCTTTTTCCGAACAACACGCTGGAACGCCGGAAGCCCCACGATCCTGAATTCTTCTGTATTCGCCTAGATCGACACAAGGAGATCATGCGGAAGATCCATGGCTCTGAATGGATGGATCGACAAAAAGAATATGAGATGGAGGCGCGGAGACGTTTTGCTCCCAAAAGCAGGTGGGCGAATTGGACTGCGCGCTTATTGGGCCGTCTGCCCTGAAATGCGGTTTCGTTCGAAGTCTTATCGAGACATATAGCCGATTTCGATTCCGGCGCCCCTCCTGTCTCATCGGCATTCAGCCGGGCGTCAAGCTCCGAAAGCGCCAGTCCCTTGCCGTAGCGCCGCAACAAACGAAAAAATTCCACGAAGTTCCTAAGAACTCCGTCCTATTCCAGCATCGAAAGTGGGAACGGATGTGGGAATATGATCCTGCTGATTTTTATAACTATTTGATTTTGCTTGGTAAAATGGAAGAAAGTGGCGCACCCGACAGGATTCGAACCTGTGACCTTTGGAATCGGAATCCAACACTCTATCCAGCTGAGCTACGGGTGCATGCCTGAGGCGGTTTGAATCGCCTGTCCGATGGGTGGTTCTTAGCCTAGCTTGCGGCTGGCTTCAATCGCGAAATTCTCAGAAATACCGGTGCTTGCGGTTTGTCGGGTATTTTCATCCGTCGGGCCGACGGCCGAAGGCTTTGTGCGTCGTCCGGTTTGCCGGTTGGAGGCTAACTGCCGTCAGTTCGGGGGTATGGCTTTGGTCTGAAATGGCTGAGAAAGCGAAGTTGAAGCGACGGCAAAAGGGCCGGTTTTCCTCCGCTTAAAAACCTCCTTGTCACGGAAAATGAAAGAAATCAGTCTGTTATCAGTGGCAAAGAGGTTTTTAAGAAGGGTCAACATTTTAAAAAATGGATGGGAGGCGAGGGGAGCTTCTTCATTTTGCGTTTTTTTGAAAAAGTTGGGGCTCCTTAAAAAGGTCCTTCCAAACCTCCTTGGCAGTCGAAATTCATCAGGAGAGGGTGTTTGCTGCAGTCTTTGCGCGGGAGATCCGGCCTGGGGCACCGGCCCAAAAAGCACAAAAAACTCCGCCGGCCTTGCGGGCGGCGGAGCGGGGTTTTCGGATTGATCGCCTGGCGGCGGTCAGATCTGCATGGCGCCGGGGCCGGGGATGGCTTTCGGCGGCACCTTGCCGAGGATGATCATGCCGAGGACTTCGTCCTTGGTCACGTCCTCGGTGCGGGCGTGGCCGACGACCTGGCCGTTCTTCATCACCGAGACGCGGTCGGCGAGGTCGAAGACGTCATGGATGTCGTGGCTGATGAGGAAGATGCCGATGCCTTCCTTCTTCAGCTGCTTGATCAGCTCGCCGACCTGCGCCGTTTCCTGGGGGCCGAGGGCGGCCGTCGGCTCGTCCATGATCAGGATGCGGGCGTTGAAGAGGATCGCACGCGCGATCGCCACCGATTGCCGCTGGCCGCCCGAGAGCGCCTTCACCGGCTCCTTGAAGCGCTTGAAGTTGGGGTTAAGCCGCCCCATCACTTCGCGGGCCGAGGCTTCCATCGCGACGTCGTCGAGCGTGCCCCAGCGGGTCTTCAGCTCGCGGCCGAGATAGAGATTGGCGGCGGCGTCGACATTGTCGGCGACGGCGAGCGTCTGGTAGATCGTCTCGATCCCGTATTTCTTGGCATCGCGCGGATTGCGGATGTCG
>Ga0055526_1000986_pt1 | contig 20931 bp, 19 predicted proteins | sample AraplaCol_mMF_r2_FD_55013 | JGI IMG/M metagenome (GOLD analysis project Ga0055526, IMG submission 55013) | Arabidopsis root microbial communities from North Carolina, USA - plate scrape MF_Col_mMF_r2 | ecosystem: Host-associated > Plants > Roots > Endosphere | place: USA: North Carolina... | reverse complement strand
GAACGCGCCGAGATCCCGACATTGCCGGTGGTGCGGGCAGGCCCCAAGGCATCGATCGTGCCGCCCGCGCTGGTGGTCACGGTTATCGCGCCGGTATCCGAAGCGCCGGTTCCTTCATAATCGAGGTTCAGGCCGAAGCCGCCCATGTTGGTGTTGGTGATCAGGATCGCGCCCTGCAGGTCCACGGCGACGTTGGCGGATGGCCCCCGGACGCTGGCCATGATCCCCCTTTCGAGCGCGCGTATGGTACCACCCCGCGTCACCACCGAAACCGACCCATTGCCAACGGCGCTAGCTCGGATCCCGTAATTGCCCTGGATATCGACCTGGCCCAGCCGCAGGTCGACGCCGCGGCCGGCCGCATCTATCCCGTTAGGCGCCGTAATGCTGAGACTTCCGGTGTTGACCAGAGTAGCCGCGCCTACGGTGGAGCGCAGGCGGATCCCTTCGTCCGAGCCGGTGAAACTGTGGCTTCCGCTATCGAGCGTCAGCGTCGCGGCGCCTTTGTCCGCGCCATCGATGAAGATCGCGGCACCATCGCCACCGATGGTCTGGGTGCTCGAGATGCGGGTGCTGCCGCGCAGCGTCGCCGCGGCATCGCCCGTGGCCGAGAGCTGATAATAGCCATCCTGGGGACGGACATTGCCGCCCGGGTTGGAACCACTGGTGTTGCGGATTACGACATTGGTCAGCACCACCTCGCCGGTCGTTCCCAGCAGCCGGACGCCTCCATTGGCGGCGGTGCTATCGATCACCGTGCCGGGGTTCTCCCCCAGGATGTCGCCGCCATCGCGCGGTAGCGCGGCCAACTGCGCATGCGCCGGCAGGGCCAGCGCTGCGGCAACCAGCGCGCTCGAGCAGAGCAGGCCGTGGCGTACCCGCGCCGGCGTGAACGGGCGGCGGACGGTGCGGCGAAGCGTAGGCATGCGGACTCCTTCGGGCGCGCGGACCGGCGCTCCGGTATGGGTTTGCGAAAAGACAATCCGTCGGTCGGGTGGTCAGGCCGCGCCCAGCGGATGGCGGCCGCGTGCAGGCACGGCGCCAGCCTTGCTGTCGTGTCGCATGATCCCCCGTTTCGATCAGCCGTTCAGACGATCAGGGAAGTGGATCGACGCGGGTCCCCAAGTCAATCGAGGCGCAAGAAGTTGAGACGCAGGACCAAAGGACTGAGACGCGGCGCAAAAAATCCGCGCCGATTAGGACGTTATTCGGCGAGCCGGTTCATCCAGTCGCCCCACATCATCATCCGCTCGGGCGGCGACAAGGCCAGCTTCTCCGGGTCNCCNGCNAGCCGGTCGACCTTCTGGAGCCCGCGCATCGCGCGCGCCTCGCTNGCGGTGTAGCCATATTCGCGGCGGAAGGCCCGGCTGAAGCTCGCTTCGTCGGGAAAGCCNTAGGTCAGCGCGATCTCGCTGATCCGGCGATGCTCCTCNGCGCTCGACAGCAGGTCGTGGATGCGCTGGAGCCGGCGCTGCTGGATGAAGCGGGCGACGCCCCCGAGCGGGCGGAACAGCCGGTAGAGGCTGGCACGCGACATCGCCAGGCCCTCCGCCATGATCTCCGGGCCGAGGTCCGCCGAGGTCAGATGCGCATCGACGAAGCGCCGTGCGCGGCCCAGCTGGGTGGCGTCCAGCACGCTGCGCGTCTGGCTTTCGGTGCCCTCGCGCGGCTCGAGGCAGGAGCGCATCATCGCGATCATGCTGTCGGCCATGGCCGGGCCGTCCGCATTGTCCAGCCCGCTCGCCTGGCTCGCCAGCACCTTCATATAGTCGGCGAAAATCCGTCCCCGCGCGCCGGTGACGATCCGGCCGTGCAGCGCGGAGATGCCATGCATCGCGCCGTCGACCATGTCGCGCGGCACGAAGATGCACAGGCAGTGCATGGGAGCGAGCGGCAGCTCGATCGGCTGGCCCAGGTCGATGACGAAGAGCAGCCCTTCGGGGTTCTCCCGCGTGAAATCGAGCCGGATCAGATAATGGTCGATGCCATCGGTGCGGATCTTGGCGGCTGTGCGCGAATAGGCGAGCGCATCGACATCGGTACCGCCGAANGCGATCCGTCCCATCAGATAGGTGAAGGCGGTGCCGCGGAACTCGGATGCATCCCCNNNCGCGGGAATCTCGAACATCGGTGCCATGGCNCGGTGCCAGGCTGCGAAACGCTCGCACGCGGGGAAGTCGTCCGTCGAGAAGCGTATCAGCGGAATGCGGGAAGCGCGTTGGGCCATGCCGCAGCTTGCCCCGCAAAGCGAGGCCGCTCAATCCCCCAGCTGTCCAACCCGTTGGTCCGGAAGCGGAAAGCCGGTTGACCTTTGGCTCTGGGCGCCTCGCGGGCGATGTCGAGGGCGCGCGGGAATAAGGGGCGTACACACGGGGGCTGGGTAGCCCCCGGGGTCCGCGCGTTGATGTACGCCCGCGCATGCACGCTTGCCTTGGACCGGGGGGCGCGGCGGCGGCTGACGCACAGCTCGCGCGCGCACGCCGCCCCGCCTGCGGTGTCGGCAAGGGTGCGTCTCCTCTTTTTTCTGACATCGCTTTGTTCCGCGACCGCGCTCTACGGCAAGCCGCCGGGCCGCGCTGCGCGCGTCCCCGTCCCTTCGGGTGACGATCGCTGGCGCGGGACTGTGGTCGGCGCTGGCAGCGCCGGCGTTGTCGGCCGGGCCTTGCGCAAGCGAGGTGGCCGGCGCGCCCTTCTGGGCCCGCGCGGGCTTGGCGCAACCCGGGCTTGGCCCGGGTCCTCCACTCACGTTTCGGCCTGGCGGTGCGCCCCGCCCTTTGCCGCGGGCCCGTCCGGGCTTCCTCGCCGCCCACCCCGCTTTCGCAGGGCCGGGTGTGGGCTTTGGGTCGAGGAGGTTGGGCATGGGAGGAATCAGCAGGCGTCGCGCTGGGGGAGAGGACCGGGGGGCGGGGCGCGCCTCGCTCTATGACGAGGTGACGGCACGGATCGCCGCCGAGCTGGAGGCCGGGCGCTTCCCATGGGTGCAGCCTTGGGACAGCGCCGCCGCCGCGCCCGGCCTGCCGCGCAACGCCGCCTCGAACCGCGCCTATTCGGGGATCAACGTGCTGATCCTGTGGGGCGAGGGGTTCGCGCGCGGCTATGCCTCGCAGGGCTGGCTGACCTTCCGGCAGGCCATCGAGGCCGGCGGCTGCGTCCGCAAGGGCGAGCACGGCGTCGGCGTGGTCTATGCCGACAGGTTCANCCCCGAGGCGGAAAAGGAACGCGCCGCTGCCGAGGGCGACGCGGCCCGCNCGGTGCCGTTCCTCAAGCGCTTCACCGTGTTCAACGTCGCGCAAGTAGCGGGGTTGCCCGAGCGCATGCTGGCAGGCGCCGCGCCGCTTCCCGAGCGCGAGCTTGTGCCCGTCGCCGAGGCGCTGATAGCGGCTTGCCGAGCCGACTTCCGGATAGGCGGGGCCGAGGCCTATTATGCGCCGGGCGAGGACTATGTCCGGGTGCCCCCGCAGCCCGCCTTTCGCCACCAGATCGATTATTACCGCACCGCGCTGCATGAGCTTGGCCACTGGACCGGGCACCCCAGCCGTCTCGCGCGCGACCTCTCCAACCCGTTCGGCAGCGCCGGCTATGCCCGCGAGGAACTGGTCGCCGAGCTGGCCTCGGCGTTTCTCTGCGCCGCGCTCGGAATCCAGCCGAGCGTCCGCCATGCCGATTATCTCGGGTCGTGGCTCGCGGTGCTGCGCGCCGACAATCGCGCGATCTTCCGCGCCGCCAGCCTCGCCAGCAAGGCCGCCGACTATCTGCTCGCCTTGGGGGCCGAATCTCCTGTGCTGGGAGAGGCCGCATGAGCCTGCTCACCCCCGAGCTGCGCGCCGCGCTCCGCGCGCAATATCGCAGCGAGGCGACGGACAAGCGCCCGCTGGTCAAGCTGTTCAATCCGCGCTCCGCCGCGACATGGCTGGCGAGCGAGATGGCCGAGGACGGCGACGCGCTGTTCGGGCTCGCCGACCTGGGGTTCGGCTGTCCCGAGCTGGGCTGGTTTTCGCTGTCCGAGATCGAGGCGCTGCGCCTGCCCTTTGGGCTGCGCGTCGAGCGCGACCCGCATTTCGTGACCGACCTGCCGCTAAGCGACTGGGCGGACTGGGCACGCAAGGCGGGCTCGATCCTCTGGGCCGAGGCGCTGCTGCGGCGCGCCCGCGACAGCGCATCCGACCTGAGCGACCGGTTTCCGCCGTCCGGGTGACGGCGCGAAAGGCGCGCGGCGCGCCGCTTCCGCCGCAATCCCGAAGCCGGTCCCGCTCACTGTCCAGATGCACGGGACCGGCGCCCACAAGGAGCAGACCGATGAAACTAGACTTCCTTCCGCTCGACAAGCTCTATGTCGACAAGGCGAACATGCGCTTCGCCAAGCGCCCGCCGGACGTCGCCGACATCCTGCCGAGCGTGCGCAAGCGCGGCATCCTCCAGACCCTGATCGTCCGGCCCGGCGCGGGGGACCGATTCGGCATCCTCGCCGGCGCCCGCCGCTTCCGCGCCGGGGAGATTGTCGCGGCCGAGCGCGCCGACGCCGACGCCCCGGACCCCGTGCCCTTCCTCTTCCCATGCGCGATCCTCGAGGCCGGCGACGATGCCGCTGCCGTCGAAGCCTCGCTGATCGAGAACATGGCGCGGCTCGACCCCGACGAGGTGGCGCGCTGGGAGAGCTTTGTGAGGCTGGTCCGCGAGGGCCGCTCGCTCGAGGAGATCGCCGATACCTTCGCGCTGCCGGTGCTCGCCGTGCGGCGCACGCTGGCGCTCGGCAATCTCCTGCCGCGCATCCGCGACCTGTATCGCCGCGAGAAGATCGACGCGGCGACGGTGCGCCACCTGACGCTCGCCAGCAAGGCGCGGCAGCGCGACTGGCTCGCGCTGTGGGACGATCCGCAGGCGCATTGCCCGACGGGCTGGCAGCTGCGCGGCTGGCTGCTCGGCGGGCAGACGATCAGCGCGCACCATGCGCTGTTCGACGTGGAGAAAAGCGGGCTCGCACTGCTCGCAGACCTGTTCGCCGAGCAGCTTTATGTCGCGGACCCCGATGCCTTCTGGGCCGCGCAGAATGCGGCGATCGAGGCGCGCCGCACCGCCTATCTGGAGGCAGGCTGGAGCGCGGTCGAGATTATCGGCCCCACCGAGCAATATCAGGGCTGGGAGCACGAGAAGACGCCCAAGCGCAAGGGCGGGCGCGTCTATATCGACGTCCGCGCAAGTGGCGAGGTCGTGTTCCACGAAGGCTATCTGACCCGCAAAGAGGCCAAGCGAATCGAACGCGGCGAGACGCCCGAGACGGCGCAGGCCAGGCCGGTGCGGCCCGAGGTCAGCGGGCCGCTGCAGACCTATATCGACCTGCACCGCCACGCCGCCGTGCGCGCCGCCCTGCTGTCGCGGCCCAAGGCCGCGTTGCGGCTGATGGTCGCGCACGCCATCGCCGGCTCGCCGCTCTGGCGGGTCGAGGCCGAGCCGCAACTGGCGCGCAGCGACGCCATCGCAGAGTCGGTCGAGACCTGCCGGGGCGAGACGGTCTTCGACGCCAAGCGGCGGCGGATGCTGGCACTGCTCGGCTTCGATCCCGAGGCCCCGACGATCCGGGGCGGGTATGGCGGACACGGCGTCGTCGGCGTCTTCCTCCCCCTGCTCGACCTGCCCGATGCCAAGCTGATGGACGTGATCGCGGTGCTGATGGGTGAGACGCTCGCCGCCGGGAGCGCCGCGGTCGAGGCGGTCGGGTCCGAACTCGGCATCCGCATGGCGGACTGGTGGCAGGCCGATACCGCCTTCCTCGAACTGGTCCGCGACAGGGAAGTGCTGGCGCATATCGTCGCCGACGTGGCCGGCCCCACCGTCGCCGATGCCAATGCCGGCGAGACCGGCAAGACGCTGCGCCGGATCGTCGCCGACCATCTGGCCGGTGCCGGAGGGCGCGCCAAGGTCGAGCACTGGATACCGCGCTGGATGGCCTTCCCGCCTAGCGCCTATACCGCGCGTGGCGGCGTCGGCACGGTCGCCATGCGTGCCGAGGTCGAGGCCGCACTCGCGGCGCACGCGCCCGAACCGCAGCCGCAGCCGCTCGCGGCCTGACCTTCGAGGGGCGGCGTCCTGCCGCCCCTTTTTCCTAGCCCCGGCACCAGTCGGGCTTCGCCTTTCCGCGCGGCCACCAGCGCGCGATCCCCTTGTCGACCAGCGTCTCGGCAAGGTCCCGGCCGTCGAGCCGGACCCTCGCGACGGTGCGGTTATAGCTGCGCCCCACCCGCTCGATCTCGACCGTCCGCCCCTTGAGCAGCACGATCGCGGCCCGGGTCGCCTGCTTGCCGCGGGCCAGCTCGGCGCTGCACTTGGCGTTGCCGGGCTGCGTCTCGGGCGCGTCGATCCCGGCGATGCGGATGCGCTCGCCGCTCTCCAGCCGGAAGGTATCGCCATCGGTCACCCAGGCGACGACGCCCGATTGCGGGGCGGGCGCGGCGGCGATCAACAGCAGCGCCGCAATGGCGAGCGCCTCAATGCGCGCCACGCCGGATCACCATCCTGGTCTCCCCGCACAGCGAGCAGACATCCTTTCGGCGCTCGAACCCGCCTACGCCTGCGAGCTCGCGGGTCCTGATATTGGCGTGCTGCCGGACGCTCAACGCCAGCCGCTCCGCGATGCAGTCGTCGCATACCGGCTCGGGCGCCAGCCGCTCGATCAGGGCGCGGACCTGGTCCGATGTCGTCATGTCGCTTCCCTCAGCCCTGCCATATTGTCCTTTGCATCTAGTGGGTTCGGGCCGGTGGCGGCAAGCTGGATGGTTCGTGCGCGGCGTACCCGTTGCGGTGCGGACATCACGCCCGGGATTCCCGAAAGCCGCACGCGGCCTCTTCACGATGGCCGTCTGGCACCGCGCGGCCTCGGCCAGCAACGGCGTCGCCGGCTTTCTTCCCCGGCTTGAGGCTTCGCCTCGGCGCCTTCCTCGCGAGGCAAGAAAGCCGGCTTTGGCCGCCCTTCGCTGTCGCTGCGGCCCGGCCCCACGGGCCGGGTGCATGCCGGCCGCTGGCGGTGCCGCCTCGACGCCATCGAGGCCGCACTGGCGCGGCTTCGGGATCCAAGGAGAATGATCATGGCCACCATCGGCAGCTTTACCCGCGACGACTCCAGCGTGTTCACCGGAACCATTCGGACCCTGACGCTCAACGTGAAGGCGAGCATCCGGCCCGCGACCAAGGACAATGACAAGGCACCCGACTACCGGGTCATGAACTCGGGCAATGTCGAGTTCGGCGCCGGCTGGACCAAGACCTCGCGCGAGGACCGGCCCTATGTCTCGGTCAAGCTCGACGATCCGTCGCTGCCCGCGCCGATCTACGCGACCCTGGTCGAGGGCGAGCACGGCACGCACAACCTGATCTGGTCGCGCTGAGCATGCGCACGGGGAGTGTCGAATTCGGCAGATGCCGTTTTCGACACTCCTCGCGGGGTGCCTCGCCCGCCATCCCGGGTGCCGTTCGAGGCATCCGAGGAATTGCGCATGGACGGCGACGATATCGACCGGGCAAGCAGCGCCAAACGCGGCTCGCCCTTCCTCAATACCGAGCAGGCCGCCGCCTGGCTGGGCCTGTCGAGCCGTTCGCTGAAGCGGCTGCGCGTGCGGGGTGACGGGCCGGTGTTTCGCCGGCACTGCCGCTTCGTCCAATATCATATCGACGACCTCGACGCCTGGAGCCGCGAGCACAGCGCGCGCGGAATCCGGCCATGATCCGGCGACGCCCGCCCGGCGACGCACCGCTGCTCGCCTGGGGTGAGGCTCGGCATAGCCATCGCCAGCGCGAGCTCCACCGGCTGCGCCTCGCCATCCTCGGCGGTGCCGCGCTGGTGTTGCTCGCGGTGCCGCCCGTCTATGGTCCGGCCCCGCGACTGGTGTGGAACGCCAGCGCCAGCGCGCCGATTGGGCTCTATTGGGTATGGCCCGGCGACGCGCCCGCCCGCGGCGAGATGGCGATCGCCTGGGCGCCGCCGCGCTGGCGCGCGCTCGCCGCCGAGCGCCATTATCTCCCCGCCAATGTGCCGCTGGTGAAGCGTGTCGCCGCCGCACGCGACGACCTGGTCTGCGCGTCGGGGTCCGAGATTTCGGTCAATGGCGTGCGCGTCGCGACCCGCCTGCCACGCGATCCGAGCGGCCGCGCTTTGCCCTGGTGGCAGGGCTGCCGGCGCCTGCTCGGCCAGGAATATCTGCTGCTGACGGATGCGCCGGGCTCGTTCGACGGGCGCTATTTCGGGATCAGCTCGGGGCGCGATCTGGTCGGCCGGGCGAGGCTGATATGGCGGCGCTGAGCCTTGCACTCGCCGGCATGCTGGTCCTGGCCGATCCGGCCAGTGGGGTGTCGCGCTGGTCGGCGGAGATCGATGCCGCCGCGGCACGCTGCGGCGTACCTCAAGACTGGATCGCGCGGATGATGCTTGCCGAGAGCGCCGGCCGCACCACCCTCGACGGGCGACCGATCCGCAGCCCCAGGGGCGCGATCGGGCTGATGCAGCTGATGCCGCCGACGTGGGACGAACAGCGGCGCGAACTCGGGCTTGGCGACGATCCCGACCTGCCCGCCGACAATATCGTCGCGGGGGCCTGCTATCTGCGGCGCATGTACGACCGCTTCGGCTATCCTGGGCTGTTCGGCGCGTACAATGCAGGGCCGGCGCGCTACGCCGCCTGGCTCGCCGGCGAGGCAAAGTTGCCGACCGAGACCATGGTTTATCTGCGGCGCGTCACTGGTGCTGCGCCAGCGCCAGTCGAGGAAGCGACCCGACTACCCGAGACGTTGTTCCTGGTTCGTCGGGAGGCGCCCGCACCAAACGCCTCCGTCCCCGCTCCGAGCCAGGCGCCGGCGATATTCGTGCTCCGCCGCGAGGTGCCGTGACATGGCGGGGGTGGAAGGGCTCGTCGTGAAGTCCCAGCATGACGGGCGGCAAAGCGGCCCTCAAGGCCCATGGGCACCCCCCAATTTGCTACGCAAATCGGTTCCCCCCATGTCCGCTTCGCGGCGCCTCCGCTCCCGCTTCGGCGGCCCTGACCGCCGCTTCGCCGTCCGTCTTCGAGACGCTGTCCTCGATGGCGAGGACCGCAAGCGGAGACTGATCATGGCACAGGTTCAATCCATCTCGGACGCGGCCGATCGCGTGATGGCGGCACTGGTCTCGGGGCTCGAGATCGAGTTCGGACGGCAGGCGGGGGTAGCGCTCGCGGAACGTTTCCTCGATGCCGAGGAGGCCGATTTTCTCTGGGACGCACGGGTCGAGGAGCGCTGGCTCGGCGGCTATTTCGGCGGTGAGGAGAGCGAAATCGAGCTCGACCGGGTGCGTATTCTCGGGCGGATCGACGGGCGCTGGTTCGTTGCGGTGATGCTCGTCGACGGCGATGGCGACGCGCACGGGATGCTCGGCAAGCGCAGCTTCGGGCGCGCGGAGCAGGCGCGAAGGGCGTTCGCGGATGCGTGAAATGCTCCTCGGATCGGGCCGGGATGCGCTGCGGCACAGGCAGCGTGTCCCGGCTTTCTTTTTGCGCCTTGTGGGAGGCAGGGTGGAGAGACAGGGAAAACAAGATAAAGGCAGTGTCTCGCGACCCTGCTCAAGTGACTGTCTGCACATCCTTTTTTCGCGAGATTCGGCGGCGACGGCGCGAGACAGGCTCTTGGCAACTGGCGGAAATCCGCCGTTTTTGGTGCCTTTCCGCGAGCCTCCGCGAGGCCGGCGGTGAGCGAGGACGAGTTCACGCCCAGGCTGGGCAAGCCTGGCGCGAAGGACGCCAAGCGCCTGGTCAAATATGGCGGGCGCGTCCTCGCCGCAGCGCGCCTCGCGGGCAGCAAGACCGGCGTACTGTCGCGGCGCTTCGATGGCAGCCGGATCGGCCGCGGCGCGAGCATCGGACGGCTGCTGTCGAGCCGCGACCGGTTCGCCGGGGCCCGGGCGCGGCGCGCGATGGTCAAGGTGCGGCTGGTGCGGATGGCCGGGAGCGGCCTCTCCGCCGCGCGCGCGCACCTGCGCTACATCCAGCGCGACGGAGTGACGCGCGAGGGCAATCCCGGCGAGCTCTACGGGCGCGACATGGATGCCGCCGACGGCAAGGCGTTCCTCGATCGCTGCGCCGGCGACCGCCACCAGTTCCGCTTCATCGTCTCGGCCGAAGACGGCGCGGAATATCCCGACCTCAAGCCCTATGTCCGCCGGCTGATGGCGCAGGCCGAGCATGACCTCGGCACCCGGCTCGACTGGGTCGCGGTCGACCACTTCAACACCGACAATCCGCACACCCACATCATGCTGCGCGGCGTCGACGACCAGGGGCAGAATCTCGTCATTGCCCGCGAATATATCGCGCACGGGCTCCGCGAGCGCGCCGCCGAGCTCGCCACGCTCGACCTGGGTCCGCGTACTGATCGCGAGATCCAGGACCGGCTGCGCCGGGATGTCGAGCAGGAACGGCTGACCGCGATCGACCGCCGGCTGCTTAGGCGGATGGACGCCGACCGGATCACGGGGCCGAAGCACAACGATCCGTTCCAGCAGGCGGTGGCGACCGGACGCCTGCGCAAGCTGGGGGCGATGGGGCTCGCCGAGGATCTCGGCAACGGCCGCTGGGAGCTAGCCGACGGGCTGGAGGATACGCTGCGCCGGATGGGTGAGCGCAACGACATCATCCGGCTGATGCAACGCGAACTGACCGCGCGCCGGCTCGAGCGGGCGCCAGCCGACCGGGTCATCGAGAGTGAACTGCGGGAGCCTGTGATCGGGCGCGTCCTCCGGCGTGGCTTCTCCGACGAGCATCGCGATCGTCATTACCTGATCGTCGATGGTATCGACGGCAGGGCGCATTATCTCGACATCGGCCGCGCCACCGCGACCGATCTTACCCCCGAGGGCGCGATCGTCCGCGTGGCGCCGCGGGCGGCCGGGGTCCGGGAGGTCGATCGCACCATAGCCTCGGTCGCCGCGTCGAATGACGGGCGCTATTCGGCGGAGCATCATCTCGAGCACGATCCTCAGGCCGGCCGAGCATTCGCCGAGGCGCATGTCCGCCGCCTCGAGGCGATGCGGCGGGCGGGGCTCTCCGAACGACTGGCGGACGGAAGCTGGGCTATTCCGGAGGACCATGTCGAGCGGGCGGTCGCCTATGAGACGCGGCAGCTTTGCGACCAGCCCGTCGCGATCGAGACGCTGTCCGCGGTACCGCTGGACCGGTTGCCCGGCGCCGACGCCGCAACCTGGCTTGATCATGCGCTTGGGGCGGATGAGCCGGTGGTCGCGCGCGACGCCGGGTTCGGGCGCGAGGTTCGCAGCGCGCTTGCCGCGCGCCGGCAATGGCTGGTCGAGCAGGGCCTGGCGGACGAAGCGGGGAGCGGCATCCAGCTGAGGCGCGGGACGATGGCCCTGCTGCAGCGCCGCGAGCTGCTGCGGATTGCCGGCGAGCTGACGGACGAACTCGGCAAGACCCATGTCGAGGCCGTACGAGGCGGGCGCATCGAAGGGCGGCTGACCCGGCAGATCGAGGCGGTGGGCGGGCGCTACGCGCTGGTCGAGCGCAGCCGCGAGTTCAATCTCGCGCCGTGGCGACCCGTCCTGGAACGACAGCTGGGCAAGCCGGTCGCGGGGCTCATCCAGCGCGACGGGATTAATTGGCAGTTCGGGCGAGACCGCACGGGACCCCAAATCTCATGAAGCAATTTCGGCTTCTCGCCTCAATAGCGACCGTCCCGAATCGCGACCGACATCATCAGCCTTCGCTTGGTAGGTATTCTTAATCGAAGGGCTTGGGAGGATTAATGTCCGACCTAATCGTGTTCGCGCTGCTGCATTCAGTTCCGATTGCGCCACTTAATGTGGCATTCATCGTTCTCGAACCGCACGTCGAGGCTCGCCCAGCAGCCAATTATACCTTGACCAAATATGCCGAGAGTATTTTGCGCGATCTCCAGCGCAATGGGCAACTCCGATACCGCCGAGCGCACCTTGCGGACGATGCCATCTCCAACCGCCTCAGATTTGCGCTGAACCGAGTGAGCGGCTGAGCTGTGTCCGACAGGCATGCCGGCTACTGAAGCAGGTTCTCCCGTGGTGGCGATCCTTGTTGGGTACACTGGCAACCCGTTGCCTGGCAGCGGACGGAGTGTACCGGATCGCGCGGCGACGGATCCTGCGAAATGTCTCTTCAATGAAGTCGCCATCCCTCGGCCGACACAAGCGGACGGGCACGATCGCAAGTTCAGCGATGTTCAAGACGCCTTGAAGGCGGGACCCTAGAGGCGGGCCACTGACTGAACATTGCCTTCCAAATCTGCACCGGACTGGCTTGCGACGCCCGCCCAGCATTAGCGGATGGACTTTGCCCGAAAATTTTGCCGTGATCCGGGGAGTCTACAGGTTGAAGATTTTCGGAGTTCCTATGTCCACCGGGCCCGGCCAGCAAGACCACGACTCAACCTGGGCTTGGCGGGGTACGGCCCCCTGGTCGAACGGCTTTCATGATGCGCTGCGGAGCTGGATCGAAACGCCCGAGGCGATGATTGAGGCGGTGCGCAGCGAAGCCGCCGCCATTGAGCGAGTGCTTAAGGCTGATTTTGGACCTGAGGAAATGCGGATCTATCCGCTCCTGCGTCCGGAAAGCTTGGCCGCCGCGCTTGTCGATGCATCGGGTGACGTCGTTGTCGCCAGCGCCGTGTTCGCCGCCGAAGGCGCTGCAAGCCACATCGACACCGAGATCGTCAGCCAGGTGCTTCGGACGGGTCGCGGCCATGTCGCACCCGTCGCCGTCGAAGCGCCCGACGGCCAGTCCGACCCCGCGATTTTCGCCTATAGCACCGCCACCGAAGCCGCTTCCTGGGTGCTTCCCCGAGAAATCCGAGAGCGCCCCGAACTCGGCGGTGGCCATGTCGTGGTCCTGGCGACGATTACCAGTCTTCGGGCGACACCCCTTAAGGCGGCCTGCGAGAGCTTCGGGCTGACGGGCCTTCAGACGCGCGTCGCGATGGCTACCATGCGCTGCGGTACGATCAAGCAGGCGGCCGCTCAGTTGGGAATATCCTACGATACCGCGCGGGAGAGCCTGTCCGAGGCGATGCGGCGCGCCGGCGTGGACCGACTTCCCGCGCTGGTCGCCAGCCTCGCCTCGCTGGCCTTCGGCGTCCTCCCGCAGAGGTCCGGCGTGCCCTTGCTCGAGGATATCTGGGGGCTATCTTCGCGCCAGGCGGCGCTCGCGGGCCTGATCGCCGAGGGCTTGCCCCGCGAGGTGGCGGCGCGCCGTCTCGGCATGTCCGCTGCCGCGGCCAAGAAGGAACTCGATCGGATCTATGCCGGCCTCGGCGTCTCCAGCGCCGCGGCACTCGCGCGCACCGTAGTGGAAGCGCAGGCGCTCTCCTGCACCACGGCGGCCACGCGCGGCTATGTCGCGCTTCCCCACGACCATGCCGAGCCGTTGCGCATGCTGCCGCGCGAAGATGGCAGCAGGATCGCGTGGAGCGACTATGGGCCCGTCTCGGGAAAGCCGGTGCTGGTCGTCCATAGCAGCATGACCTCGCGGCCGGTGAGCCGCAGCCTGGTGGCGGCGCTCCAGGCGGAGGGCTGTCGCCCGATCGCGATAGACCGGCCCGGATTCGGCATGTCCGATCCCATTGCCGGCGCCGAGCCGGGCGGGCATGATCCATTCGCCGCAGCGGTGCCGGACGTGCTGCGGGTGTGCCGGAAACTGGATATCTCGATTCTCGACGTCGTTGCGCGAGGCGGCGCGCAGCATGTGTTGGCACTGGCCGATGCCGCCCCCGGCCTGATCGACCGGGTAGTGTTGGTCAATCCCGATCCGCACACCGAGGAGAAGGGTCGCCGGGCCGGGCCGCTCGGCGCGGTCAAGGAAGCCTATTATCGCAACCCGCGCCTCGTCGCGATGATGGCGCGGCTGATATCTGCCCATCTCACTCGGGAACGGCTGCTACGCATGATGGAGCGCTCCTTCGCCGGGAGCCCACCCGACCAGAAGGCACTACGCGACCCGCAAGTCGTCACCGACTATTACCGAGCGGTCCGGATGTTCGCGGCGGGCCGGGTTGCCGGCTATGTCAACGAGCAGATCGCAATGGCGACCGCGGCGCGCCCCTCTCCCCGCAAGGGTACGCACCGCTGGTCGGTGATGATCGGCGAGCACGATACGCTCCACGATCCTGCCGATGTGCGCGCTTATTGGCGGGCGGTGCTGCCCGATGCGCGGTTCGTGGACGCGGAAGGGTCGGGGCGATTATTGGCTTTGGCCGAACCCGGCCGTGTCGCCCAGGCCTTGCGCGAGATTTCCTCCCGCCAGGAATAACGCCTCCACACGGGTCAACGGGATTTCGACACCCCACAAAAGGGGATGTGCCCGCTCGGAACGACGCAGCAGATTTCCCGCATCAACCGGATGCAGGAAGCTGGCGCCCGGCAAGAGGAGGGAAGAGCATGCGAACCAAACCCGTTCTGATCGCCATCGCGTTCGCCGTGATCGCCGTGCCAAGCGCCGCCTATGCAGGGGAGCGCATCTGGGGAAGCGGCGAGACGCGCACTTCGGCTATGGACGACGCGGAGCGCCGCGGCAGGGTCGTCGCAGCCGAAAAGCATACATGCATCACGACCCACGCCACGCCGCAGAATTGCACCCAGGATGCCGGCGGCTGGTCCTGCTGGGTCACGGTCGCGAACGAGCAGGGAAGTTGCGCCAACTAAGGCTCCCGGCCACCGATTTCCAAGACCCGCCCCGTGCCCGAGCGCACGGGGCAGCAGGACATTGATCATGCGACAGCATCGCAGCCTTCTTCTCGCCGGCCTTGCCGGCGGATTTCTCTTGCTTGCGGGCGCGCCGGTCTCGGCGGTCCCCAACCCTGGTCCCATGGCTCCGCAATCCGGCACGGCGTGGGGAATCACGGAAATGCAATGGCGTACGCTCACCGGGCCCGAACTGCGGCGCCTGGCGGGTTTCCCCGGCTCCGCAGCCGCTGTGCTCGCCGCCGCACAGAATGGCGACCCGCGCGCCATGGCGCTGATCTCGGGCGCCTATGCGACGGGATCCGGCGTGCCTCGGAACGACAGCGAGGCGTTCCGCTGGGCGCAGCGCTCCGCGGCGACGGGCTTGCCCCTTGGCATCCATGTTCTCGGCCTCGACTATTTCTACGGCACCGGCGTTGCGCCCGATCCGGCGCAATATCTGCGCCTGCTTCGTCAGGCCGCCGACGCAGGTTCGATCGTCGCCGCGGGCGAATATGCCAAGGCGCTGTTCCGCGGCGAGATCACCGCGAAGGACCTGGCGGGAGCGCTGCGCTACGCCAAAATCGGTGCAGAAGGCGGGATCGCAGAGAGCAAGATGCTCTATGGCACGCTGCTCTACGACCGCTCGCTGGCCGGTCGCAATCCGGCCGAAGGCGGCAAATGGATCCGGGCGGCCGCCGCGGACGGCTATGACTTTGCCCGCAAAGCTGCTGCGGCGCTCGATGCCCAGGACGGTTTCTCGGCGTCGGCGAAACAGCTGTTCGTGTCCAACTTCGGCAACAGCCTTGTCGGTGCCCACACCGTGATCGCGGCGGCGGACGATCCCTGCGTCACCCAGATCGTCGTCGATCTGAACGGCACCACCGGATCCTTCCTCGTCAACTGGCAGGAAACGGTAGTCGCCAGCGCGGGCAATTCGTTCCTCAATCTGTCCGGTGCGATCCTCAACGGCACCCAGCGGGCGGGGGACGATGTGCGGAACAGCCTCGGACTCTCGCTCCACCGCGACCAATCGGACGCGCCCGAGGAACAGGACCGCATGTTCGAGCTCGCTTCCTCGGCAAAGCGGGTGTCCGACATCTGCCACGCGCTTTGAGGCCGCCGGCGCGCGCATGCGGCGGGCGATTAAGACAAAGGAGAATATGGCAATGCGAGCGAAGTTGATCATCGGCACCGCCGCAGCCTTCCTGCTGCTAGCCGGCGCATTGCCGGCCGGCGCGCAGAGCGGCAACCACGGCTATTGCTATGTCTATGGGTCGGACATGAAGACCGTCTATGTCTCGGACCCCTATCCGGTCCCGAGCGGCCCCGACATGTCCTTCCAGCAATTTGGCGACTATCTCGGCAAGAACCAGGGCGTCACTAAGCGGCCGGGATGCGATTCGGGATATAATGGACGGGCCGTCGCCACTCAGGCGCGCCAGAATCGGATCAGCGAGGCGCGGCAACAGGGCATCAGGGTTGTTGAGGTGCGCTGGCCGCTTTGACGCAGAGTGAAGGCCGGACTGCGCTCGCTTGGGGTTGGGTTTATGATCAGGACCGTCTGTATCGTTTTCGTGTTGCTGGCCAGCGGAACCGCCGCCGCACAAGGCCGTATGTCGGACTATGTGCGCGGCATTTACGAGGAGCGTTGCCTCAAGGAGGACGTCTCGGCGTGCCGTGAACTATTGGCCGAGGATTTCGGTGTGCCCGCTGCAACCCGGGCGCGCGCGCTAGCGGTTCGTGGTCAGGCCTTTATGCGGAGCAACGCGATTGCCGATGCGGCTGCCGACTTCGCCAACGCCCTGAAGATCGCCGAAACCCCGCAGGACCCGGCAATGGCCAAGCTGGATGCCGCGCGCGGCGTTTCGAGCCTCACGTCCGAGTGGCGCAGCATGGTACAGGCAAGACTGGCCGACGCGCTGCTTCGACGCACCGATAAGGCCAATGCCCGTGTCGCGGTGGAAAAGGCAATCAAGCTCGATAGCCGCAATGGCTATGCCTATTCGATCCGTGCACGATTGAGCGGAAGCGACCAGCAATGGCCGGCCGCGCTTGCCGATTTCGATCGGGCGATAGAGCTTGGGATCACGGACACGACCGAGCGAGCGCTCAGCCTTTATCGCCGGGGCCTCGTTCGCGGCATGCTCAAGCGGCCGGCCGACAGCCAGATCGCCGATTTCACGGCGGCACTGGTCGCTGACCCGAGCCTTTCGGCTGCTCTGGAAGCGCGAGCGGGCGTCTACCAGGATCTAGGCCGGTACGAAGAAGCGCTGCGCGACTATGATGCGCTTACACTGCGCGAACCCAAATATGCCGCGGGCTTCAACGCCGCGTGCTGGACGCGGGCCGCCTATCTCAAACGCGATTTCGAGAAGGCCCGCGAACAGTGTGACCGTGCGTTGGCTCTGGCGGCCGAACCGAACACTTATGACAGCGCCGGTCTGGTCGCCCTTCAGCAGCAGCGATGGCAAGATGCCTGGGCACTTTACGACAAGGCGGTCAAGGGCGATGCCAAAATGGCGTCCGCGATGTACGGTCGTGGGATCGCGGCCAAACGCCTCGGTCGTAGGCCCGAGGCTGAGGCGGACCTTGCCGCTGCTATGCGCATGGAAGCGCGGGTTGCGGCGAACTACCTATCTTATGGGCAGGCACCGTAGCGCAGGGCGACTGGGTCTCAGCCGCCTCGGTTTGACTGCGCCTAATTGGTTCGAAAGCCGCCCATTCAAAAACTACGTACTAAATGTCGACAATACCCGTCGGGGCACCAGACCGCAGCGAGAATGCGCTGACCCAGGCCGTGACCCAGGCGGCCGACAAAGTCGGCGACGCCGCAAAGTAGGTGACCAAATAAGGTCGCATGAAAATCGGCAATGGGATTTACCCCCATCCCATTGGGCAGCAACTCGCCGCGTTGGCGACGTTCTCAAATTCCCCATGTTGAAGACCGCCGCTCAGGCGGCGAGATCGAATGAACGCGGGAGCAGGGCTTCCAGCTCCGCCGCTGGCACGGGCCGGCTGATGACATAGCCCTGCACGAGATCGCAGCCGATCGAACGGAGAAAGGCGAGGCATTCTTGGTCCTCGGCCCCTTCCGCCACCACTTTCAGCCCCAGATCATGCGCCAACTCCACCGTAGAGCGCACCAGCACCCCGTCGCCGCGGTTCTGATGCGCGAACTGGACGAAGCTGCGGTCGATCTTGAGCTCGTTGAGCGGCAACTGCTTTAGATAGCTGAGCGTTGACTGGCCGGTGCCGTAATCGTCCATGGAGATCGCGATGCCGAGATCGCGGAACAAGTGCAGCGCGGCGACCGCGGCCTCCGGATCGTGCATCGCGGCGGATTCGGTCACTTCGAAGGTCAGCGCGTCCGGCTCGATGCCGCTGGTGCGGATCAGCTCACGCAGCATCGCGATGAACTCGGCCGAGCTCAGCAGCTTGACGGAGAGATTCACTGCGCCGGTGATGCGATGGCCGAGCGCGTGCCAGCGCCGTAGGTCGGCGATGGTCTCGGCAACTACGTGGAGCGTCAGCGCGGCGATGCGGTCGTTGCGCTCGGCGAGCGGGATGAACAGGTCAGGGCGCAGGAAGCCGCGCGTGCCGTGGTGCCAGCGCACTAGCGCCTCGACGCTGGCAATCCGGCCCGAGCGCAGATCGAGCTTGGGCTGGTAGACGAGATGGATCTCGCCCTTGCCAATCGCCTCATCGAGCTCGCCGAGCAGCGAAAGCTCGCGCTCGATCGTCTCGTCCTCGCCGGCGTCATGGACATGCCAGCGCCCGCCAGAGGCCATCGCGCGCTGGGCGGCGAGCGCGGCATTGGCGACGCAGCGGTCGGGCGAGGCGGCCGCCGCTTCCGAGGCGAAGCCTATCGCCAGCGTGACATCGACCCGTCGCCCGCCGATCTCGACCGGCGCCAGCATCGCCGAGCGCAGAGAGGCGAGGCGGGACTCGAGCGCCTCCTCGTCATAGCAACGCCAGGCGAGCACGCGGTCCTCGACGCGGTAGACGGTGCTGCCTTCCGATACGAGCGCGATACGATCGCGAACGCGGCGCACCAGTTCGGTGATCGCGGATGCCGGGAGTCCGGCCGCCAGCTTGTCGAACTCGGCCAGATGCGCAGTAACCACGCCGATTCCGGCATAGCTGCGCATCGCCTCGCGCAGTGCCAGGCGGTTGGGCAGGCCGGTACCCGCGTCGTGCATCCGCCGGCGGCGTGCCGCAGCGGTGGCACGCGTAGCCAGCGCCAGACCGCTCGCCGACGTGATCGTGATGAAGGCCGGGATCATCGGCAGCAACCAATGGCCAGCTGCATCGGCCAGCGCCGACGTGGCGAACAGGATGACCGGACTGGCGAGGGTCGCAGCCGCGAGATGCTGGCGCGTGCGCATGCGGAGGATCGTCCACCCGAGCAGCGCGGCCAGCACCAACGGCAGCGGCCAGCCCGCCTCGCGCGGGAGGCCGCGGCGCAGTGTCTCGGTAGCCAGCGCCTGGATGACCACGCCAGGGATCACACCGTAATTCGGCACGGCATAGCGATCGCCCATCTCCACCGCGGTCGCGCCGATCACCACGTCCTTGCCGGCGATGGCGCGCGAATCGAAGCTGCCGTCGCGGATGTCGATGAAGCTGTGCCGCGGAATCGTGTTCGGATCGATCGCGAAGTCGATCGGGAAATCCTGGTCGGCGGTGCCGTCCATCCCCGCGATCATCGCCGACAGTGACGGGCGCGGCAGCCCATCAGTCATGGTGCCCAGCGGCGCGCGGCGGACATAGCCATCAGCATCGGGCAGGATGCTGACCGCAGCGAGCGTTGCGTGCTCGCGCAGCTGCGCGGTGGGTAGCGAGTCGGTCCAGCCTTCCTGGCCGCCGCCCGCTTCCTGGCCGAAGGTGGGCAACACCACCTTGCCCTCGGCGCGGTCGAGCGCGGCGGCGAAGGCGGCGTCTTCGTCCGGCACCGGCGATTGCGACGAGAAGTCGACGTCGAATAGAATCGAGGCAGCGCCCGCTTCGCGTAGTCGATCGATCAGCCGGGCATAGTTGCTGCGCGGCCAGGGCCATTTGTCGATCGCGCCGATGCTGCGCGCATCGATCTCGACGATATGGATCTGGCCGCTGGCGGGATGCTGGCGCAGATGCCAGCCCGCCTCGCGAAGGGCCCGCTCGCCGCCGACGCCGACGCCCGACATCCCTGCCGCAATGCCGGCGAAGCAACTCAGCGTCAGCGCGGCGATCCGCCAATGGCCCTTTAGAAATTCGATCGCCTTCATGCGTCCGTTCCGCTTCGAAGCACCAAGTCTAGCGCGGGCGCCCTAACGTCAGGTCAACGCATCCGCCCGGCATCAATCGCCGCGCACATTGTCCTTGCCAGGGTTTCTGCCCTTCCCCTTGCCCGGAGCGATTCCGGTATCGACGCCGACATCGACCGAGACATCAGTGCTCGTGCCCGAACCCGAGTTGGCGCCGCCATTGCCGTTGCCGTTCCCATTGCCGTTGCCGTTATTGCCGGTCCCGACATCATCGCTGCCCGAACCCGAGCTGGCACCGCCGTTGCCGTTACCCTGGCCGTTGCCGTTGTTTCCGGTGCCGACATCGTCGCTGCCCGAGCCCGAGCTGGCCCCGCCGTTGCCGTTACCCTGGCCGTTGCCGTTGTTTCCGGTGCCGACATCGTCGCTGCCCGAGCCCGAGCTAACCCCGCCGTTGCCGTTGCCCTGTCCGTTGCCGTTGTTTCCGGTGCCGACATCGTCGCTGCCCGAGCCCGAGCTAACCCCGCCGTTGCCGTTGCCGTTGCCCTGGCCATTGCCGTTGCTCCCGGTACCGACATCGTCGCTGCCAGAACCCGAGCTGGCACTGCCGTCGCCGTTGCCTTGGCCATTGCCGTTATCCCCTGTACCGACATCGTCGCTGCCCGAACTCGAGCCCGAGCTGGCACCGCCATTGCCGTTACCGTTGCCGTTGCCGTTGTTGCCGGTCCCGGTGTCGCTGCCCGAACTCGAGCCCGAGCTGGCACCGCCATTGCCGTTACCGTTGCCGTTGTTGCCGGTCCCGGCGTCGCTGCCCGATCCCGAACCCGAGCTGGCACCGCCATTGCCGTTGCCGTTGCCGTTGTTGCCCTGGCCGTTGCCGCCCTGATCGTTTCCGTTGNCGTTGCCGTTGTTGCCGGTCCCGGCGTCGCTGCCCGATCCCGAGCCCGAGCTGGCACCGCCATTGCCGTTGCCGTT
>Ga0055526_1000932_pt1 | contig 21708 bp, 17 predicted proteins | sample AraplaCol_mMF_r2_FD_55013 | JGI IMG/M metagenome (GOLD analysis project Ga0055526, IMG submission 55013) | Arabidopsis root microbial communities from North Carolina, USA - plate scrape MF_Col_mMF_r2 | ecosystem: Host-associated > Plants > Roots > Endosphere | place: USA: North Carolina... | reverse complement strand
TATCCACCCCGCGTGTACGTAGGCCAAGACGTCTGGCCGTTCAGCCTTGCGGAGGAAGGCAATCATTGCGACGACAACAAGAAGCGCTTCAAGGCCCTCACGGAGAAGGATGGTGAGACTGCCCAAGAAGGCCGCCGTTGCGTCCGCCCTTGAATCTTCGAGAACCTTGTCGCTTTGCGTGAAGAGCCGCTCCACATCGCCAGCCGCCGCAGCCACCTCGGTCGCGGGGGCCTTGTCTGAGATGCGTGACCGGTAAAGGCTCATCGCCACTTCAATCTGGTCCTTGAGCGAGCCGTCCTTCGCTGCGAGGGCTTGCTCATAGGGTTCAACGCCGTCCAAGTATGAGGATAGAGCGAGGTCCTGCGCCTTCTTCACGTCGCCGGCCTTGTAGGCCGCCAGGCTGTCCTCAAGCTGCTTGCGCGCGAGCGCCAAGCCGCCGGTAGGTGCCTGGTTTAGAACCTCTGGGTTTTCGTGCAGGTAAGCCATGACCAGCTTCGCGTCCTTCGCGCCCAAAGACTCGGCCAAGTCGTTCTGCGTCAAGCCCACGAAACGGTCGAGGTTGGGAACCGCCGCCTTCGCAGCGTCGCCGGTTTCCCAAACCCCTTTGCCTTGCTGGGACTCGCCGCTATCGTGCGCAAAGCTTCCCAGATAGGTGGAAACCGCCCACCGGTCTTCTTCCGACAGCTGGCTGAACGCCGGCATCGCTGTACCTGCGATGCCCTGGGAGACCGCCTGATACAGGGCAAAGAGGCTTCGTTGGCTCGCGCGCTCCTTGTCGGTGAATGCAATAGGCGTCGGGTCCAGCGACTTCGCGAGAGGGCCGTCGCCGTTGCCGGCGGCGCCATGGCAACTGGCGCAATTCTGCGCGTACACCTTCGCTCCAAGCTTCACATCCGGGATGGCCGACGGGGCCAACGGCACGGGATAGGCGGCGATGAGGTGCTTGGCCAATGCCTTTGAAAGCAGGCCGACCTTGGCCGCATCAGCGCGGGCCGAGATGGACGCTTCAAGTTCCACCGCCTGAGCAACGAGCGCGGCCTGCTCTGTCTTGGCTTCCAGCGCTGAGATTTTGGTTCTGGCAGTCCGCGCGAACTCTTTCATCTCGTCGTACTCGGATTGCGAGACCACCTTGCCATCCTGCACTGCGCCAGCGTAATCAACCGCCAGGTAGTCGAGGATTTGCCAAACGCGCTTCACGTCGGCCTCCGACGCCTGCACCAGCCCCGACAGAACGAACGTTGTGATGACGGCGAGAACCTTGGCGCCGCTATAAATTGACCTAGTGAGAGTCATTTCGATTCGTACGCAAAAAGGGATGGCCCGCGTGGCGCGAGCCAAGGATGCCTAGAGACTTATCGAGCACCTTTCAGCAGGCGTAGTCCATTGAAGACAACCAGCAGGCTGGCGCCAGTATCGGCGAAGACCGCCATCCACATCGTTGCGCTGCCGAACACCGCGAGCACGAAGAAGACTGCCTTAGTGCCAAGGGCAATGGTGATGTCTTGCCAGAGGATGGCATGGGTCACTCTTCGAGTGACGGATGGTCTGGGGCAACGAGGTGCCTCGAAGCAGCCGCTGGTGAACTTCCGCAATCAGCCTGTAGCTGCCGTCCGACGGGTCCAACCGGTCCAGGTTGGCTTCGCAGCGGTAGCGGACATTACCCGCACGACGTTCGCCTAGAACTGTTCAGCGACTATCCGGGTCTTGTGGAGATTGCCGTTTCTGACCGGCGTGAGTTCCAGTCGTTTCCCCACCAACGTGCTGCCCTCAAGTTTGAACTCGCTCAAACCATCGATGACGCTATAGCTCGTATCCGGGCCGAACCGTGCGTGCTCTCCATACCAGCGATGTCCGGCAGCTAGCTTGATGCGGTAGACCCCGAAAGGAATGGCGATTTCAGCCGTCTCGCCGGCGCGCACGAACACGCTCACGAGAGGCTCGCCGGTCTGCTTCTCCAACTTCACCAGATAGTTCAGGTCACTCGACGCCGTGACGACTAGCTGCGGCAGCTGCTCGCTCTGAGCCTGCACGGCGTGTAGGGGGTTTTCATAGTGCCAAAGGCCCGTCACTGGCAATGGCTCGGCCGGAAGATTCGCCGTAAGTCCGGCGATTCCTCCGACCCCGGGTGCACCCTTGGACGGCGAGGGAACGGACTGCGCTTCTTTGATGGCTTGCCTAAAGCGTTCATTCTCTAACCAAGCCTCTTGTCTCCTTTCTCGGTCGTGCTCTTGAATCCAAGACAAGAGCACTGCACCCACGACGAAATAGACGGGAAGGAGGCTGACCATCTGATAGCCAATCCTCCGGTTAGCGATGAACCGGTCATGCCGCAACGTGACGGCGCCACCGCCCGCAGGTGCGGAGGCGAGAAGAGAGCGAGCGAATGCCTTCGCGTCTTCCAAGGGCTGCGGCGTCTCGTATCCCATCTTGGCTCGACGCGCTCGCTCAAGTTTCGCGCGAGGAGACCAGGTTGTCTTCACCTTGAGGACTTCCTCCGCGATTGCTTTTGCGATGTCTGTTTTGCCTCGACTAGCGAAGTACCCTGCTTGGTGAGCCCAGGCGGCAACGTTCTTTTCTTTGAAGCGCAGGCCCGCAGTGAGGTTATTCAGTATGGCGGCCGGCGAGTAGAACCATCCGAGGTAGCTCCACCAGCCAGCGAACGCGGTGATAGCTGTGGCCTTGGCCGCGCTGACCGCATCGCATTTGGCGCAGAACACACCTCTAGTGTTGGTCCTGGAAGTGTGGAACAAGAATCCTGTTACATGGTGGTACTCGCGATAACGGGGCAACGCGCTTACCGACCCGCACCGTTGGCAAGTCAGCGGTTGCCAGTCCGACGATTGCGCTTCCGAGTTTGACTGCCCTTGTCCTGTCTTCCCTTCGAAGCCTGATGAGGTCGGACGACCTGTTCGTCCATCGTGCGTCGCGGCGCTTGGCCGACTGAAGGACGATTGCCCTGAAAGGGCGTCGTAGCGTTGGCGCTGTTCGGGGTCCGACAGAACCATGTACGCCTCATTCAGGCGTTGAAACTTTTCCTTAGCGTCCGGAGACGGATTGAGGTCAGGATGCAGCTCCTGCGCCTGTACTCTGAACGCAGCTCGGATTAGCTTATCGCTAGCGCCAGGTTGCACGCCAAGCGCGGCGTAATAGGCTTTGGGGTCGCCGTCCACACTTCCTCCCTCGGCGCGATTCTTTTGCTGCGATTCTCGTGTGACGCGTTGGGTCGCGCTACCCCTCATGCGCCGGTCTCGGCGACGGGAGCAGACCTACGCCCGAGCTATCGGTTCAACGAGGCCTCCGGCACGCCTTCCAAATGGAAGCGGAGCTCTTACTGCTGACCAGTCCTGCACATCGGGGAGAACTTCTGAACGATGGCGACGGGCCGACGCAGGATGGACCTGTTGCGGGCTGACTTTGGCCAGGTACACCAAGCGAGCGGTTTACCCCATCTGTGGACGGCAAGCGAGCTTGACCCAGGTACTCATGGGCCGCTTAACGGCGCTTGGCCGCAGCTGCTACCAGCCTGATGCCGTCATGCGCCTGTCACTAGTGTTGCCGTGGGGGCAGTCTTATCCCGGGCGAACTTCCGCTTGCGCTACTTGCATCGGGACGAGAAGGCCATCGCAACCATTGCATCTAGAACCGCGATGCGAGCGAGCTCCTCGTGCTCGTATTCACCCTCTAGTGGGCGTCGGAGCAGCGGGCCGACCGACACCGGCGGGATGAGCACAAGGACGGGCCGGTACTTCCCATTGGGTAGTACCTCGACGTCAATGTCGGCCTCCCATTCCTCCACGTGAGCGCTCCTGCAATCGAGGGATTCGGCCAGCAGCATAGCGCCGGCCGCTAGCGCATCGCTGGGGTACGTGCGGCGGTAAGCCTAGAACCGGGCAGACGGGGTGTCTGGCGCTGGAACGATGCGAATGACTCGCGCGTTTTGGAATGCGCGTTCAACGGCTTGTGAGGCCCCTTGCAGCGCCTCTTCGGCCGTCTTGGCCGACGTGATGAACTGAAGCTCTACGGTGCACGTTGCAGCGGCGCCAACCAGCGTCTCTGAACTTCCCGCGTCGTCGAGTCGTTGCAGCACGGATTCCATCAGTGGGTCGTGTTCGGCGAGTTCGACCTGGAGCGTGAACTCGAACTCGTGCCGAGCGGCTGCAACTTCAAGGAAGTCCGCCGGCGGACGCTCAAGCTGACTCATTCCGCCGTAGCCCGGCTGACCTCGCCAGCAGCCTGCTCATCATGCGTGAGAGGTGCCGGAAGGTGCGCGTCCAGGTGCCGCACATTTCGGGCTTCCTCGAGCAGTCGTCGCTTCAATGGGTCAGCCGTGATGCGGCGACGCGCCTCCATGATGGCGTTACGGTGCTCGGGCCTACGGTGAGCCCAGTCCGCAAGCAATGGCCCGTGGCGCTGAGGGTAGACCGCCCACCATTCGACGATAGTCGACGCGTCGTTCAGGTCTAGCAGCATGCAGGTCCCCTCGAAGTTGGTCTCGCAACTATACTGTATGTCCATACAGTATTTCATCATGTTGGTTCGGGCACTTCGACTTCGCCGGCAAGGAGCACGTCTCTCTACCGCTGAACTGCGCGCGGAAGTTCCGCTTGCTGGCTTCCTGCGGATGCGTGAGAGCAGCTATCAGGGGCGCGATGGTCGAGGCAAGCAAGTGTGTCTGCTGATGCCGCAGGCAGGTGGCGTCGTACCCATCGTGGAGCTGTTTTCCGCGCGACTTCTACGCATCGAGGAGCGCGGCATCTTGGTGGGTGGTCACGAGGAATTCTGGAATCGGAAGCAGCGAACCACCTACGTTCAAGTGCTCTGGGCTTGGCCGATGCCGCCAGAATCCAAACACGACGTGCCCCCGGCGTCGGTGAGCAGCCCGGAGGTCAGGCGGCTCTTAGAAGCCCTTGATGCGATGGCCTAGCTATCGCGCTGACTTTCCGAGGTCGTTGGCCTCGGCGGAGCGGAAGAATGTGCAACCTGTATCACATGGCGCCGAAGCACGACTTCGAGGTCTACATCCGTCGGCACCTCGCCAAAGTTTGGCTGCCTGAGGCTCCGGCAAAGCCGTTCGTCGGTCCGTTCGACCAAGGTCTATTCCTTCGGCCAGATGGCGAAGGTGGCCTCCGCGGCGTAAACGGGCAGTGGAGCCTCATCCGGCCAGGCTCGCCGCAGCGCATCGACCACATGCAGCCCAAACCGGTTGCAGGGAAGAGGTTGCCGGCGCCGCGGCCCAGGAGCACGAACAACGCCAGAAGCGAGACGGTGGCGAGCCTTCCAACGTTTCGCGAGGCTTGGAGGGCAGGCCGACGCTGCCTCATCCCCGCCGATTGGTACCAAGAACCGAACTGGGAGACAGGCAAGAACATCTGGTGGCAGCTCACGCGCGCCGATGGACAGCCATGGACGCTCGCGGGCGTCTGGAACGAGTGGGTAGACCCGGCGACCGGCGAGGTGGTGCCGAACTTCACGATGCTGACCGTCAACTGCGACACACATCCCTTGCTGTCGCGGCTTCACAAGCCAGACCCAAAGCTGCCGGCAGAAGCGCAGGACAAGCGCGCCGTGGTTCATATCGAACCGGAGCATTGGGAGGCATGGCTGGGAGGCACCATCGACGGCGCGCGTTCGCTCCTCCATCCTGCACCTGCAGCGATGTTCGACCTTTCAGATGCCGTGCGGACGGATGCCGTGTTGGCAGCGCAGAGGCAGCCAGACTTGCTCTAGAAGCTGCGGGACCCCTCGTGTCGCGAGTGTGCAGACGGTCAGGGCGTCAGCACGGTCCTAGCCTCTTACGTCCCCCAGTCGCGCATCCGCTTGCTCTTTTTCTTCGTTCTGAACAGCGAACTCCTACTGCTCCTCTTGGGCGCAACCAGCTTCGCGAAGACGATGAACGTGACGGCGAACATCCAACCGACGATTTTCAAGGTTCCGAAGACGACGCGCTCCAGGACTGACAGGAGCGTCTCGTAAGAAGAAGGCTGGCGTCGCATGATGACCGCTTTCAAGATTCGTGCTGTGTCCGGTGTGTTCCAGGGAGCGCTTGTCCAGCAGCAGTTGGCGAAGCCCCCCCCCAGTCGACATCACGTCAGCCAGCCCAGCGGACTCGTTCGAGGGCGAGGGCCAACGCGTCAAAGCCCCCCTCCTTCGAGCCTAGAAAACGCACGTCGAGCCCGTCTGGCGTCGACAAGTTGAACTGGTTGTAGGCGCACACGGGCAGCTCGCGGTTGTTCTTGAAGCGCCTGTCCGGCCCGCCCTTCTTGTTCACGTACTGCCAGGTTCGGTCGACCACACGCGCATCCGTCGGAACCGCCTCGTGCTCTACGAAGCGCGTGCCAACACTGACGGCCTGCAGCCTTTGATACGACACACCGCCCACGGCCCTTCCTTGGAAAACGAGCACCCTGTCGGGATAGAACGCCAATGTAGTTTTCGACGCGCGCACGATGGGCACATCAACGTTGGCGACGACGCCTGGGGCTTGTCCCAACGACAGCGAAGCGTCGCCGAACTTCAGCCCTCGAGAGGCTCCCGCCGAATACTTGACGTCGGCGTACTGAGAAGTGTTGGCAACGGACTTCAGCTTCCTCGCACCGGCGGCTCGCTGCACCGCATCCGAGAGCGTCGAGAAGAGTTCGTTGGTAGAGGCGTCCGGCTCGTAGAAGAGGACCGTCAGCTTCCTCATCTTGTCGTGCCACCGGACCCAAAGAACAGCGCCGGCGAACATCGCGAAGATGACCGCATGCGCGCCTTGTGACCAGGTGGCGCCGACGTTTAGAAGCACGAGGTAGAGGATGGCCAGACCGGCAAGGGCGGCAGGCCACCTGTCCATCTTCCCGCGCTGCTCATTCATGGACTGCAGCAAAGCATCACTCGTCGAGTCTTCCAGCTCGAGCACGTTCATGGCCTCGTGTTCCATCGTGGCGACGATGGTCGGTGCAGGCGCCGGTAGCTCCCCTAAGCCAGGCGCAGGCGGCGACGCGCGCATCGTGCCGGCCGGTCGTCGCGAGGTGGCGCCGCGTCCCAAGCTTTGTCGATAGCGGAATCCTGCGAACCCTCCACTAATGTACGCGCCGCGTGGTCCAGTTCCGATGCGCAGGCCCTTGATGCCTGTCGAGATGCCGATGCCGGAGCCGGAAAAGTTGAATCTAACGGCGCCCAGCTTGACGCTCTTCGAGAACGAAAGTCCCACGGTTCCCCTCCCTTCTTTGCGGGCTGCGCCCGTCGATTTAGACCTCTGAAACTGGTGGCTCGGAATCTTCTGACTTCACTTTGCTGCGGCTATCGCGGCCTCGAGCGCCTCTGCAGTGGCGTCGTTCGCTTGGTCATTCTTGACGCGTGGGCTCCACGCCCTGAACTCAACGAGCGACGGAGCGCGCTCAAGCGCACCCAGGGGCTCAATGCCCATCGCGGTGAGTCGGTCCAGAAGTTCCCTCAATACCTCGTCCTTGCGCATCGACCATGTCGAGGCAAAGCATCGCCAGAACGTCCATCCCGCACGCTCCAGAACGCGCTGGCGGCTCATGTCGGCAGCCCATCGGTCAGGGCCATGGAATTCATCTCCGTCGCATTCGATAGCAAGGCGCGCGTCGTCGGCGCCTTCGACAACCATGTCGATGCGGAAGGAGCCCGCCTTGACCTGCGGCACAACACGATATCCGCGGCTGAACAACGCGGTGTAGACATCCTTCTCGAAGCCAGACTCGCATTCGTCGATGAGGCTCTTGTTCTCATCGACGCTGCCGTCCATCGGCCTGCTGAAGTGGGATAGCAGGCCGCGGCGGAGGTCTAGCTGCGACAGGTCGGAGAGCTGGACGGAACGCACCAGGTACATCCGGTCGCGAGCACGGCTCGCCGCGACGTTGAAGCGTTGCTCAAACATGTTCCCGGATAGCGCCCGGCAGTTCGTCGGGTCCGCCACCATCGACAAGAACATGATGTCCCGCTCGCTGCCCTGAAACAGACGCGCGTCGCCGCAGTCGAACTTCCGGCGCATCAGCTCCATCGCGTCGACACGTGAGCGGACCAGCGCGTCAATCTGCTTGGCCTGCTCCGGACCTAGCAACGAGACGACACCGATGGTGCGGCCGGCAAACTTCGGGTCGGCGAGCAGCGCTTCGATTTCCTCGACGATGGCTTGCGCCTCGAGCTTGTTGTCGTCCTTGACCCCGCGCGTTCCGCCTACGACATGGATATCGACCAACGGTGGGTCGATTCGCTCCGACGCTTTGGGAATCCGAAGCGGTTGGATGAATCCATCGTAGAAGGTGTTGCTGTAGGCAATGATGGGCGGCACGCAGCGGAAGTGCTCCCGCAGCATCACCTTCTGTGCAGCGAAAACCGTCGAGGCGATGTCGTAGAGCGACTTCTCGGGCGTCAGCACTGTGGCATAGGGTTGGTCGGACAGGAACCGGTCCTTCAATTCCTGGATGCGTGCCGCAGCCATGAAGCCGCCATCCGGGGAGACCTGCTTGTCGTCACCAACCACCAGAATTTTCTTGCCACGGAGAACTGCGGGTAGCGCCCACAGGTCGGACTGGCTCGCCTCATCCACGATGACCAGGTCGAAGCAGCCCAGTTGCGCGGGCAGGGTCTCCGACACCTTCGCATGGCTCATGACCCAGCATGGCACTGCGCCCTGCGCATCGTTCATGGCCTTCTGAGCGTCGCGACGATGCCGCGTTGCGTTGGGCCCGGTGCCCTGTCCGATTCGCCGAACAGCCGTTCGATAGGTCTCGAGCGCTGACAACACTTTCGGAGATGCCCCAAGCTTCGTGGACAGCCATGCGGCCTTGGAGACGACGTCCTCGTACAGCTTGGCCAGGCCAGCCTCCAAGTCCCGCCTGCGCGAAGCCAAGGTCCGCAACTCTTCGCGTGCCTCGATGGTCTCCAAGTGAGTTCGGACTCGCGACCAGTTCCAAGCCTCCCGCCATCCCGCCGGGAGAACGACGTCCTCCCCAGAAGCGCCTACTGGCGCGGTTCGGACCCGAGCAGCGAGCTTGGCGGCTCCAGCTTGCTCAAGGCGGGCGGCGAACTCATTGACGAGGCCGAAGTCTCTTGCCAACGCCTCCACGCGCCGGACCTCTGCGAAAAGTTCCGCATAGCGGGCCATGATGCGCTCCGCCTGGAGGGCTGCGCTACCCAGTTCGCCCTCCACGAAATCTCGCAGACGATTGGAGATTGGCCCCGACGTGCCGGCAAGCTTCTCTTGGAGCGTGGCGAGCTGAGTCGCTGCGAGCGCCAGTTCTGCTCTGGTGAGATGGCTACGAAGATGCTGACGCACCTCGCCCAGCTGCTCAGACGTGCCGTGGACGATGGCCAGTGACGGGCGCGCGAACACGCGTTCGGCCAACTGCAGCAACTGCCTGTCGTAGTCGCTCGCAAGCCGATGCGCCTTCCGAGCGCTGACTGAAACCAACTCGATGTGCCGAAGAGCGGTAACGCCGCCCTTCACCGAGGGTACAGATAGCAAGTCGGCAAACTGGTTCCATCGAACGCTGAAGGACAGCACCTGCTCGTGCAGCTTCATGTAGCGCTGGACGTGCTTCCAATCGTCCGCGACGTCAGGTGCGAGCCCGGCCACACGGATAGCCGCGACCTGTTCCTTGACATCGCCGCCACCGAAGCTCATGAACCCGAAGGGCTTTCCGGTTTCAGCGCCACGGGCTATCGCCTCGCGTGCCTTGGGCGAAGCAAGCGCGCTCTCGGGCACTTCGACCGGACGCTTCAAGAATTCGGCGCGCGCCGCGATGAGGGCATCAATCTCTCCGAACAGGGCCTCCAGCGCTTCCCGTTCGCTAGCAAAGGTCGCCTGACGACATTTCTTGCGAAGTTCCTCGGTCCAGCCGTCTCCGGTCTCCTCCAACTCTTTTGCCAGCGCCACTGCAGCCTCGACCTGGACCAGCATCTGGCGTGCCGCCTCCAGTACCTCTGGCGTCGCCGCCCGCAGCTGCAACAGTCCCCCGTCAGCCTCGGCCGCCTCGATGGAGCGCATGTCGACCAGGACTTCGTGCAATCGGCCAACATCAGCGGCAGGAAGCAGCCCATCGCTGGCTGGGATTCGGGAGGTCACGTAGACCAGGTCCTCACCCAGCCGACGCCGAGCTTCGCGCAACTGTGCAACATCAGCGCTACTCAACGGTGGCGCGTTCGTGGCGTCCAGAGAGAGCTCGTCGTCGAACCACGCATGCTTTTCTTCGCCGGACAGCACGAGGTCTGCCATCTTCTGCGCGCGCATCGCAACCCCGTCAACCTCGACCTGCGACAGCTGCTGATGCGCGATTTCGTCGACGCGTTGGTCAATTGCGCCGAGCTCCACGTGCGCACGGTCGATGGCGCTCTGGCATGTCCGAATCTGCTCTCGCACCACCTCTGGGTTGAGCTGCGAGACGTTGTGGATGATGGCTTCGATTGAGGACTGGAACTGCCGCATCCCCTCGCGGTCGCCGGAAAGAAGGGCGACGGTAAGAGGCTGGACCTCTCGAGGAATCTTGGACTGCAGCACGTCGAGGGCTTGCTCGCCCTTGGCGGTCACCAGAACTTTGCGTCCAGTGGCCAAGTAGTGACAAACGATGTTCGCAATCGTGTGGGTCTTGCCCGTCCCCGGCGGCCCTTGAACGGCGACGCCGTTCGAGCGCTCAAGCTGCTCCACGATGGTCACTTGTTCGTGGTTGTAGGGCAGCGGGAAGTACAGCTCGCGGGGTGTTCCCTTTGCGGAACTTCCGCCGGAGAGCCCCGACAAACCCCGGAAGGAGACAGCCTCGAAGTTGAGCGCTTCTTCCGCTGGCGGCGTGACCATTGCCAGCGGGCCGAGAGGAATCTCAGCACCGGGCCCGAGTCGGCGCTTCAGCCGCTCGATGTCCTCATGAAGGTAGTTGTTCGAACGAGGACGCGCCAGCAAGACCCACGCATCGGAGACCTGGAGGTCTTCAGCTGGCAAGGGGAAGGACGTTGCGCCGCTGGTGAACCGTCCCTTCTCATGCAAGTTGCCCGCGACCAGCTTGAGCAGGTGCTCGTAGCTTCCCGGGTCAAACGGGTTCACAGGTCTATCGGAACCTCGAGCCAGAGCCTCTCGAGCGGCCTTCTCCACATCGGCCGTGCTCGGGAGCAGGCATGCAGCGAATGCGTCGAACTCGAACTGCGGGTCAACCGCACGCGGCCGTAGTTCGATGGCGAGACTCGACTCCTCAAGCGCCAGTTCAACCGACTGGGTAATGAGCGGGTATTGAAAGTCGACGACGGAGGTCCCGGAGCGCTCTTCGTACCGAAGCTTCCATGAGGCGACGCCAAGGCCCCACACCAGCTCGTTCGGCTTGGCAGTCTGCTCAGATTCAAGCTGATGTTTGATGGCGAAGAGGTCGCCGTAGAGGTCAATGGTGCGCCGGCGTGGTTTTTCACCGTCGGCCCAGGCGGTCCACAAAGGGCTGTAGTCCGTCAGCACTCGCTGAACGGCCAAACGGTGCTGCCCTTCAACGCCTGTGCGGTCCTGAGCTGGTGTCGACTGGAGCACGAGCGCAAGGCGACGCTTGAACGCCACTTCGTCGATGCGAGGCGCGTCGCCGCTCGGGTCATCTCCCGCAACGATGACCTCGGACCATGGACCGGCCGCGACCTTGGGGGGCGAGCCAGCTTCCAGGCGGGCAACTCGAAGCCAGACATGGTCGCCCTCCAACTTGATATCGAAATCGACGCCTGGCAGGCCTTGAAGGTCTGGCCGTCCCTTCAGGAAGCCTTTCGCGGCTGAGAGCTTGAACCCGCGTGGGTCAATGTCTTTGTCCTGCTCCAATACATAGTCGAGCAACTGACTCAGCAGCTGGCTGGCACTCATCGGTCCTCCCATTCCATCTTCTTTTTCCGTCAGCGCAGTCCTCATCAGATGACCGGCTGGAGCTCACCGCTTGGCCCGAAGAACCATACCTAGCGTGGTCGCCTCGCACAAGCCCGCATTCAGGTCGGGCTACGGAGGTTCGCACAGCTTTGGGAGGACAGCATCAGCCCCTGCGTCGAGGGGGCGCAAAAAGAAGGCCCGAGCGCTCTCGCGGTCGGGCCGAAGTTTTGCCTCTGTTGGTCTGCGCAGAGGCCCTGCTCGAGAGGAGGACGAGCAGCGCCGCCAGGCGCTAGGACACCGCAGCGGCATCTCCAAATTTTGGGGAACCCGTCGGTCCTTCAATAGTCGCCATCGGCTGACTCTAGTGTCCGCAAACTACGGACGTGAGCGCTGCCCCTCGGCGCCTGCGAAGCTGCAGCTTGCTCAGACGGCCTACGGGGCGTCCGGCGCAGCGAGACCTCGACCAACGTCGCGGTCGGAAATGCCAGGCGAACGGCTTCGGTTGCGCTAGGGAGAGCTTCTCGTGCCGTGGCAGCTCGGCGCACGAACTGCAACTCGCTATGGCCCACCACGCTGGCTCCAACGAGAACTTCGGAGCAGTTCGACCTCTCAAGTCGTTGCATGACAAGGTCGACAAGCACCTCCGCGTCATCGAGCCCGTAGTTGTCCTCATCGGCGGCGAGGAGGACTTTTGGAGCCGAAAGCGGCGGACGACCTATATGCAGGTCTTGTGGGCTCGGCCGCTCCCACCCCCGGCGAAGGAGCCGGTTCCTCCTGCGTCCACCGGTAGCCGAGGTTCGACGCCTTTTGGAGGCGCTAGCCTCAACCACCAGCTCGCCGTTGCGACTCCCTTAGCGCTGTGGCCAGCGGGAGCTAGCCCTGCCATCCAGTGAAGTCGCCGCGTCGAAAGTAGCAGTTTGAGAGCTTCATATTTGGACCGTGTTTTACAGCTGCTGTAGGTCTCTCTCAGCACGCTTTCTCCGATTCCCCGCTTGGCCCCTGAAGCCGACAATCTCTAACTGCGACCCCGAGGGAGCTCCTATCCACCGAGGCCGAGCCGCCCAGGGGCGCCGTGCCTCAGCGCATGCCGAAGAAGAGGACTCAATGGCTGACCTCATTCCCCTCACGCAACACCATGCGCTCACCTACGAATACCTCGACAACCTCGGGCGGGACTGGCACATCGCAGAAGAACCGCCGGAAGGCGTCGGCGTACTGTCCGGAGGGCAGTACCGAGCGCTCGTTCTCGCGCGCGGCCACCATCGACTCTTACGCGACCCGATTGGTGATTTTCTGATTCTTGACGACTGGCTGCAGCTTTGGGTACTCGACCACCACGGCTTGCTTCACATGGCCGGCAGGACCGTGGGTTGACGAGGTGGCTGCAGCTCCCCTAGTTCCACAGGTTTTCCCACACCTCACTCAAACTCTCCGACTACACGACATGTGCGCCAAATCTACTGACACGTCCTGCACCACCACCGAGGATGCGTTGCCCGCCTATGCCGGCGAGGCACGTGAAGACCGCGCCTTGCGGCAGTTTGTCGAACAGAAGGGCTATGTGGACTTCGACAAGTTCTGGGAACTCGTCAACGAACTCCCCGGCCCTTCAAGCACGCCTGAGCAGACGAGAGCCTGGGAGGTACTGAAGGAGTTCTCGGCCCTCCGCATGGGGCGCGTCGAGATGGTCGCTGCGGCCTGGAGCGAAGGGCTGTTGGGACCGAAGCCACCGCGGCTCACACAAGAGCAGAAGATGAAGCTTCTCGAGCGCGCTGCTAGATGGGTGCGCAACTCCAAGCCGAACACTGAGGCGTAGACCACACCTTCGCCCCCGCGCGCCGGCCATCTCGGCATGACTCGCAAAACGGCCCAACGACTCAAGCAGGGAAAGCTAGCAATGAAAAGGCCACCGACCACGGACGAAACTCACGCCTGTACCTACGAACGGCTGGAAAGGCTGGTGCGAGATTGGCAATTGGAGTTTGAACGACCGGCAGAGCTCTACGAGCTGACACATGCCGAGTTAGTCGCGCTGATGTTGGTCCGCGGTTATAAGCCGAGTCTCAACGGTCCCCTTAAGTGCTTCCTCCTCCTTGACGGCTGGCTACAGCGATGGGTTCTGGAGCACCTTGGAATGCACGCATTGGTGAGAACGACCATCGGTGCGGGCGCAACGTGGGGCGGAGGCAGCCGGCCACGCAGGTCCCGGGCTTGAGAGCTAGCGACGCGCCCCCACGCTGGCGCGACATTCAAGCTTGAACTGGATGTCTTCCTTGCCCAGCGGTTCCCACTTGACAGCCAAGGCATCGGCAGGCCCGTTGGCCTCCACACGCAGCGTTCGCACCTCGTCCTCGTCCACCACGTAGCAGTCGCCCTTCTCCGTGTCGAAGCCATAGATAGGCCAACCGTTAAGCCTCGACGAACTGCTGTCGTTAGCCTCACTGCGCTCGATGGACACACCCTCCGGGAATGGCACCTGTCCCTCTGATGCTCCCCAACGCCAAGGGTTCAGGAGGGCGGAGGCGGTACCGCTGCCAGCAAGAATCGCAGGCCTCCCGCCACTGTCCGCGACAGCCTGGCAAGTAGCTGCGAGGTCAAGCAGGAACTGCTGCTTCTCCGCAGCGGTCGCATTGAAGGCGAACCGAAGCTCGGGCCTGTTGACGGGCCGAACGCCCTCTGAAGCGAGCCACCACGCGACCGCCGACGCGGCCGCCCATCGTCCGAACTCCCGACCGATGTCTGCGGCGATGCGCTCGCTTGGCTGCGCCCCGGTCCCCTCGATGAACTGCACCTTGGCTTCGTTATGCCGCCAGGTATAGCTACGACCCCCTTCAATCGGTGTTTGGAAGTGCACAGCCGTGATTGGGGCAGGAAGCGTCGCCTCGGCGAAGGCCGCTTGTGATACCGCGCAGGCGAACCTTCGGGTTCTCTCGGTCGAGACGTTGATGGCGACCAAGGTGCTCACTCTTTCACGCGATGCTGTCCTCTGCACATCCTTGAGCATTCCGGTCAACGCCAACTGAGCTTGACGCACGCTGCCGCCGCCCTGCCTGAGCCGGTCTCTCAATGCTTCGATGAGGTCTCGCCGCCTGCGCTGCGTCGCGCTCAGCGATGTTCTGCGAAGCTCAGCGAGGTAGCGCTCGACCTCCGCCAGACGCTCGACATCGCGCCACCATCGATGCACCACCCTGCGCGCGTCCACAGGGTGGGGACGGCGGCCAACAGACAGCGCAGCGAGCAACGTCGCTTTCCCTTCCTTTAGTTGGCTGAACAGCAGTACTTCTTGGGTCGGGGAGAAGGTCCGGTTCGTAACTACTGCTTTATCGCTGAGACCACGCCAGTTGTCCGCGAAGGCCGCCATACGACGCTGTTGTAGGGGATGAGCAAAGCTCGTCCACATCATCTCAGCCAGAGCGAGGCCCATGGTGTCCATCGACTCTGCAACGACCATCCCCCCATCCTTGAGCTCCTTGCCGCGGACGATTGAGGCGACCATGTCCAGCAACCAGCCCTGGACCTGCGCGTCGTCGCTGACATGCGCGCGTTCAATCAAGAGCAGCGCCATGTACAAGCGCATGCTTTCCCAGTACCGCCTAGTGCCAAGGTTCATGGCGAGGGTCGCGAACTTGAGAGAAATCGGCTCCGCTCCATCCCAGAGGAACTCGCGCGCAGCGTCCCACTCCAGCTCCACTAGCCCGATGGTCACGTGGCGTACACGCCAGTCGCCATCCAGATGCCCAGCTTCCAGCTCGAACTGGCGGTCACCCCACCACTTCAAGAAGTTATCGAGGTACCAAGCAGCTGCAATTCTGTCCTCCCGAAAAACCGCGTTCAGGAAGTGCTCAGCCGTGTTCTCAATGTGGCTCGCATAGATTGATGCCCGCGCTCGGTAGCTGCGCCACTGCTCCTCGTCCGACTTAGAACTCGGTCCCGCGACATCGAAGTCGTTCCAACCACTGATGAAGGACACCAGAGCCTCTTCATATGTACGTCGTAGCTGGATGGGTAGCTCAGGTAGCCGCGGAATCCCCAAAGCATGGTGCTCCTCAACTTTTCGCGTCCACCAAGCCTCCAGTTGCTTTGACAGCCAATACGCGGGGAGTTGGGCATCGACCAGGAGGCGCTCAGGTTTCACGGCGAGCCCGTGCGCGATGGTTGAAGAAGCGTAGGAAAGTGCTCGGAACAGGCGCGTGTCGTCCTCGAGCTTGTCCACTGCGATGCGGCCCACGTCCACATACGGCCCGACCCAGGCTCTGCTGAATGCGTCTCCTTGAAATATGCCGTACGGGGACGCTCGCATTGCAGCAACGTTCTGGAACTCTCCCTCAGTGTCCGCAGTGCTTGCCATCAACAAGGTGCGATGGAGCTTGTACGTGTCGCGCAGCGCATCACTGGCGGCACCAAAACGCTGGAGCTCCGCTGAAGCGATGGCCTCCTCACTCAGCTCCTGCAGCATCTCCTTCGTACCGAGAGAAAGTATTGATTCCGCTGATGCACGGTAGCGATGCGCCCAACGCACGAGCCTCCGCTCAAGCCACGTCAACTGCGGACCGTTGCGCACCGAGCACAGCGTGACCTCGCCGCTGGCAACGCCGGCCAATCGCGCAGGAAATGCCAAAGCGGGCCTGCGCTTTGTCGTGCCCGCGCGGGCTCCCTCGGCCTCGTCATCAGGTTCTTCAGCAATCGCTAAAGCGCGTTTGGTCCACCTCTTAGCGACCCATTTGAGGAGCTTCGTGTAGACCTCATGGAGGACATGGCTGCCGTTGAGGTCCTTCACTACTTCGGGTTTTGCACCGTAGCCCTCCACCATGCTGACCTCGACGCGGACATCCTCTTTCTCGCTGTCATCGGGGTAGCCCCAGTCAGCCTGAGGAACCGCCACGTAGATGTGCTGCATGGCGGCAGCTCGGAGCTCTTCTCGGTATGCAACATCGACGGCTACACGAGCGAAGACATGTTGCTGTTCCCGATGTGAGATGAAGTACATCGTGCGGAGCAGAAAGCCCGCCGTCAGGACGAGATTTGTCGCCGTCCACCCACCGTGGAAGACCAACAGGAATGGAAAGCACGCCTTCAGGAAGTCCTTCGTCACATAGGGCGTGGCGAAGTACTCAACTCCCATCACGATGAGCGCAAGGATTGATGAGGCACCCGCCGGCAAGAATGCGGTGTCGAGCATGTAGACCCGCATTGCAGCTGTCGACGTCGTTCGGCGCCCGAGCAGGATGGAGATGAACGCGAGCACCATGGGATAGGCGAGCGCAAGGACGGTAGCGGTGATAGACCAGGGCGTGCCAGCGAAGGCAGCAAAGTCGTGTGGTGCGCCACCCCACTCGGAAGGACCGGGCACCACCCATCCACTGAACCATGGCTGCCAACTTGCCAAGGCCGCTGCGGCTGCCCACCCGACCATGATGGTCAAGCTGAAAAGTAGCGGGTACGCCGTGGCCGAGATGAGCTCTCGTCGGATAGGACCGTACTTCAACGTCCGCAGCGTGGAGTTGTTTTCAGTCCAGATTCGAACTTGTCGCCACGCACGCGGGCCCACACCGCCAAGCATCAATGCAAGCAGAATTCTCAGAAGTCTCACCATCGCCTACTCCCTCAATCTCATCTCTTTTTGCTTTCTGCGCCCTCACCTTTAACGACCGTCCACGCACGCATGCACGCCCGCCCGCCAAAGTGGCACGAATTGTGTCCTCTGGTGAGCGTCAGGCGATTAGTGCGGTCCGCCGCGCCAAGGCCGGGCGCAGCGGCCGTGGAGCTCGTTGGAGGGAGCAGGCTAGTCGGACGGAGCAGCCTCTACGTGGTCAAGCTCCGCCCGCCCTTGAGCCGCGCCGCAATGACGCCCAGGATGAGCTCTCGGCGCTTCACGCACTCGCAGGTAGCCACGGTCGCTCGGCGAAGCTTTTGAGCGGTCGAGAACCCCAGAAACAGGCTCTCGATTTGCAGCTGATGCGCCAAGCGCTTCTCGGGCCACAGCACGGCCTTCAACGACTGCGCGACCACCATCGCTGCTGACGCACTGGCGACGAACGGGACCGATGGTCGGAAGCCGTCTTCCAGGTCCAATCCAAAGGCTTCCTGCGTAGCCTCGCCATCCAGCTGCGCGCAGATTGCCTTCCGGTTGGCGTGGAGCCGTCGCTCGTCCGAAGTGAGGTCGGACACCTTCTTCTTCGGCTCCGGGAACGTGCAACGAAGGCAGGCGACGTCGGCGTCGACGAACCTGCGTGCGATGGACGTGGCTCCGCGCGCGTTGATTGCGCCATCGACCAAGACCGACGGCCACAACTTCTGCACCGCACGCCTGGCGCTGACGTCGTCAAGAGCCCCGAACACAAGGTCGATGCTCGACAAATCGACTCCATCCGCGCCAGATGCGTCCTCGATACGTCCCTTCCAGCCCTTTACCGAAAGGCCTTCCGAACCTTCAAGGAACTTTGCCAGCGTATCTGCCTTCGGTTGACCGACCCAGTCATCGCGGTCGAGCAGCATGCAGGTGCCGCGGTTCTCCGGGGCAAATACGTCCTTGTCCACGATGACCAGGCGACCTTGGGGACGGAGGCGAGTCAGCAGAGAGGCGATGGCGTTTCCGATGGCCCCCGCTCCTAGCAGCAGTGCGTCGGGAAGTTCAATGTCAACAGGGAGGCCCGGCCCCTGCTCCGGGTCGCTGTCGTCGCCGGTGAACAGATTGAAGTACTCGTTCCCGAGCGGCGGGGCAATCTCATGCGGTACGCCATAGACCTGCTTGAAGACCTCAGCGGCACCAATCGATGCGGCCATCAGTGCAGCCATCGCATTGGGCCCCGCTGCAACCCCCATGTGCGGCCTGGCCCCCACGTAGGCAATCCAACCGTCGCTTCCAACCACGGTAGCGGTCGGCGCGCGGTTATGAGCCGCATGGATGCACAGCACCGACGTGGCGCCGCTCCAGTTTGCACCCGATGCCGAGACCAGTTTCACGGTCCCCTGGCTCCAGACTGCTTCGACGGCATCGTTGACCGCCGCGACGAAGGACGTCGGTGCGTCGTCCGGAAGTACGACTTCGAGCTTGCCAACAACGCGGCTGAGCAGACGCAGACTGTCGACCATGCACCACTGGGCTTCAACCTTGGTCAGCACCCCCTCGCCGGCGGAAAGAACGACCGTCCTGGCCAGGACTGCTTCGCGGTCGACGCGGCGTCCGACCAAGTCTTCCGCAACGCCGAAGGGGCGACTGCACTCGAGTGCTCGCTGAACTTCATCGGCCTTCATGCGGGCACCTCCAGTCGCACGACCTCTGCGGGAGCTACGGCCAACTGAATGCGTCGCGAGACTTCCGCGGACGCCATGCTGCGATAGCCGTCACCGTCATAGACATGAACGCCGCATTGGTCGAAGGTGTCGGTGTCACGTTGGGCGTAGAAGGGGCATACGACCGAAAGGTAGTCCTGCACTTTCACGCCCATCTCGACGTCGACCTCCGAGAGCCACAACATCTGCTTGGGATGGCTGTGAATTTGGCCGAGCCACACCAACTCATGCTTGTCGGCGAAGGCGGTTAATCGGACCATCGCCTTCATCGACAAGTTCAGGAACAACGGGTGCGTCGTCAGACCGGGGCCATGCGGCAAGACCACGTGTGTGACCTCGCTCACCTCGTTGTCGACCTTGCCGAACCAAAGAGCCAGCCCCTCGTGCCCCCGCGCGCCGTAAGGGCGCATGGCCGCCACCGAGGCTGGAAGAACGTTTCCCGGTATCAAGTAGGTTGGCTTCACGCGTGGTACCTCCCCTCGTAGGTGGTGTCGAGGGCGTGCTGGAGCGTGAGCAGTGCGTACAGGAGCGGGTTGTCAGGCTCCTCGTAGCGCGTCTGAGGCAGTCCCGCCCAGTCGGGATGCAGCACATGCCCTTCGGCCGTATATGGAACACAGCAGACGTAGGCCGTCGGCCGGCTTCCGAAAAAGACGGGCCATGCGAAGGCGTCGGTATCGACGTCCGTGCTCATGTTCAAGAACTTCAGCGAGACCGGCTTCGAGAAATCGGTCCAGCTGAGGCGCGCTTTGTAGAGGTCTTGCGGAGCCTTGGACGAGTGCAAGACCACCGTCACCCCGAGAAGGACGGAGTCGTCCTTCTCGAGGCGCCAGCGGCAGCTCTCAGGCAGGGCAAGGACCTCGGTCAGGTGCTGCTGGAGCAGCACCTTTTCGAGCTCCGTCGCCATGACCTCACCCCTGGGTGAATTGCTCGACGAGCGAGAGCTTGAGATGGTCACCGTGCGTGACCAGCGAACCCAAAGTTGCGTTCGGATTGGTCAGCAGGTCCTCGCCCAGTGCCAGCGAGTACGACTTCCCCTCTCCAGGAGGCGAGTCCTGCAACTTGAAGTGCTCGAGGACTCGAGACTTCAGATGGCCGACGCTTTCAGCCGCGAGGGCTTGAGAGTCGACGAAGGGTTTGGTCGCAGCCGCGTAGCGGACGGTGACGTTGATATGGCGAAGCTGGACGCCCGTGGGGCCGCCCGAAGAAGAGACGTCGTTCATGGTTCGACAGTCGTAGTTGCGAGTTTGTGCCGTCGAATGGCCTTGCTCGACGTGATTCGCTTGACTGCTGAGGGCCCACTGAAGACAATCCGCGCGCTAACAGGGATGAGCTGTCTTAGTTGATAGTGAGTCCACAGCGGCCGGATGCGAAAGTGTTCGGCCGCTTTTCTTTTGGTTCGCTAGGCGTAACCTTTCTTAATATTTGAAGATTTCATCGTTGGTCGTCGAAATGTCGCTCGACCGTGCCGGCGCTCTTGATGACGCCTGACAGAAGTCGCCAGTTTCCCGTCTCGAACCTGACGCGGCCTGCGACGATAGCTGGGTGAACCTCCGCCGCCTCGGCAAGCTCCAACGCATCTTCTACAGAATACGTTTTTCGGACCTTTGCGTTTTTCCACAGGTCTGGCGGAATCAACGCTTCCTCCGCAAGCTTATCTGCACGGTCTTCGATTTCTTGGCTGCGACGCCCCTTATCGTCCAAGTTATCAGCAATAAACGGCCGGTCCGAATTTAGGTCGTATCCAACATGAACAAGTTCATGTAAAAGTGCGAACCAAAAATTATCGACCCGATTATGTCGAAGCGTAAGCCCAACAACTGGCTTATCACCATCAAGCATTGCCGCACCATCCAAATACGTCTTCGAGAAATGCTTGACCACAACCAAGCATATTCCGTGACGACTCAAATGTTCTTGCGCCAATTTTGGTCCGGCGTCGAACGCACTCAACTTCGCCAGATTTCTCAACCAATTAGGTGAAATTGTCTTCGGCTCATACTTGCCACGGATTGCAATTGTCCGAGCCTTCTGAGCGACACAGATTTTCCAAATCAAGAGCCCAGGTTCATCAATTGTCCTATTCCCTGATTGATGAAGCCTCGCACGCAAGAATGCAGGCGACTGCGGAGACACTTGAACGGAGCGAAGAATCCCTTCAATGAACTCTGCGGCCCGTGTCTTTAGGTCGGAGAGCTTCAACTGATTATTTCCAAACATCCCTCGCTCATTCATTTCAAGCAAGGGATATTTTTCGTAATCAAATGGCGACAAGTGTTCGTCAGATTTTGAAGCACCTTCGGCAATCAAGGATGCCGCCGGAATTCTTAGTCCGGCATGCAAACTCTTAATCATCGCCAAGGTCAACTTGCGCTTTCCCGAAAGAATTTCAGACACGCGCGCGCTGGTTCCAATGAATGGCTCCAGGTCTTTCTTAGTAAGACCCTTCTGCTGCATGTGGAACTGAATTGCCTCAATTGGTGAGCATGGCCACTCTTGCTGAATTTCCTTGTCATGTTTCTCAATGACCATCAGCAGCAGTTGCAGCTCGTCGTCTTCCGATGTGCCCGGTTCTGGGTCAATCTCGAGGA